>Ga0075163_10013109_pt1 | contig 10771 bp, 10 predicted proteins | sample JI1023141ADNA_FD_71478 | JGI IMG/M metagenome (GOLD analysis project Ga0075163, IMG submission 71478) | Wastewater effluent complex algal communities from Wisconsin, to seasonally profile nutrient transformation and Carbon sequestration -... | ecosystem: Engineered > WWTP > Effluent > Algae... | reverse complement strand
GAAGGTAAAGAATACCTTATTATGCGTGAAAGCGACATTTACGCGATTATCTAATTCCTTTTTTTGGAATATATAAATTTATTTCGTAAAAAATTTCAGGAAGTAATTGTATCCAATTAATTAAAAATCAAAAGAATCAATAATAGAAAGAGGGTTAGCCCTACTTCATAATTCAAACTAATAAAATGGCAAAAGATATAACATTTAACATAGAAGCCCGCGATGCTTTAAAACGCGGAGTTGACGCATTGGCAAACGCTGTAAAAGTAACATTAGGGCCAAAAGGGCGTAACGTAATTATCGACAAAAAATTTGGATCACCACAAATCACTAAAGATGGTGTTACTGTTGCTAAGGAAATTGAACTAACCAATCCTGTGGAAAACATGGGAGCACAATTACTAAAAGAAGTAGCTTCTAAAACTGCTGATGTAGCTGGTGATGGTACAACTACTGCAACCGTTTTAGGTCAGGCTATTGTTACAGCGGGGCTAAAAAATGTAGCGGCAGGAGCTAATCCGATGGATTTAAAACGCGGTATTGACAAGGCTGTTGTAGCAGTGGTTGAAAATTTAAAAAAACAATCCCAAAATATTGGTAACGAAAATAAAAAAATTGAACAAGTAGCAACCATTTCAGCTAACAATGATAGTGCTATTGGAAAACTGATTGCTGAGGCGATGAGTAAAGTTAAAAAAGAGGGTGTTATCACCGTTGAGGAAGCTAAGGGTACTGATACAACAGTTGAAGTAGTAGAAGGTATGCAATTTGACCGTGGTTACATTTCCCCTTACTTTGTAACTAATGTGGATAAAATGGAAGTGGTGATGGAAAGCCCTTACGTATTAATCTATGAGAAGAAAATATCAGCGATGAAAGAATTGCTGCCGATTCTTGAAAAAGCAGTTCAAACCGGTAAACCCTTGTTAATTATCGCTGAAGATTTGGATGGGGAAGCCTTACAAACATTAGTTGTAAACCGTTTGCGTGCTAATTTAAAAATTTGTGCGGTTAAAGCACCTGGTTTTGGTGACCGTCGCAAAGCTATGCTTGAAGATATTGCAATTTTAACTGGAGGCACTTATATTAGTGAGGAACAGGGCAGAAGATTGGAAGATATGCAGCTAACTGATCTTGGTAAAGCAGAAAAAATCAGCATTGATAAGGATAATACGACCATTGTAAATGGTGCGGGTAAAAAATCTGAGATCACTTCACGCGTAAATCAAATCAAAGCTCAGATAGAATCGACCACTTCTGATTACGACAAAGAAAAATTACAGGAACGTTTGGCAAAATTGGCCGGTGGCGTGGCAGTTTTATACATCGGCGCTGCCAGTGAAGTAGAAATGAAAGAGAAGAAAGATCGCGTGGATGATGCGTTGGCAGCAACCCGTGCTGCAGTTGAGGAAGGTATTGTGCCAGGTGGTGGAACCGCTTATATCCGTGCTATTGAAGCAATCAGTAAATTAAAAGGTTCTAACGAAGACGAAAACACTGGTATTGCGATTGTAAAACGTGCCCTCGAGGAACCTTTACGTCAAATTTGCACTAATTGTGGAATCGAAGGATCGATCGTGGTTCAAAAAGTGAAGGACGGTAAAGATGATTTTGGTTTCAATGCAAGAACTGAAGTGTATGAAAATTTACTGAAAGCGGGAGTGATTGATCCTACTAAAGTAAGCCGCGTTGCTCTGGAAAACGCCGCTTCTGTTGCCGCAATGCTATTAACAACCGACTGTGTTTTAGCAGAGAAAAAGGAGGAAAAACCTGCAATGGGTGGTGCTCCTGACATGGGCGGTATGGGTGGTATGATGTAATTCGCCAACTCCATTATGGCCTTATTTTTGCCATACCGATAGTTATGCACATTAAAATCCCCCGGTTTTGCCGGGGGATTTTTTATTTACTGTTTTTAAATCGGTTATTCGTTGAAATTTAAAGCGATTTTCAAAGAAACTATCCTCTTGCATTACATCCTCTTGCATTACATCATTTATACGCCAAATTGATGTAAATGATGGTCCAGGTGTTTGTAAAACATGTTATTCCATTCAGTTTTTGTTAAAGCACCAAAAGAATGAGATTCCTTATTATGAAAATGTTCTTCTCCTAGTTGCTGTGTTTTTTGTATGTACGCAATCAACCTCTTTTTCTCGAGTTCGAAATCCTTTCGAGTTGCTATTAAAAATTCAGGAGCTGTCTGGCTGCTTTTTTTGTAGGGTTTTTCATTTACTACCAGATTTTTCACCAATAATTTTAATATAAATTTTTTAAAGGAACCCGGTTTAGGGTGTTTATTGTCGTAAACGAGTTCGTAGGTAACGTTTGCGTGCGCAAGCATCTGGTCTACACTCATGTTACCCCACTTTGGTTTTGATTGCGCGGTTAAACCATTTATTCGGTTAATTATTTGTTGAGATACACCCGGGTCAAATATGTTCTTAATCATTATGAGTAAAATTGTTTCGAGTTGCGAATAACGCAAATATATTTTGATTGTAAAGTTAAAAATCCTCAATCGATAATTCTGCCATACAAGTGCTTACTTTTTTTAGTCGAAAATAAAATACCGGCTTATAATAAACTAAGGTTTAGTGTTCGTGAACTACGGCATCCGGTTTTCAGCAGAATATCCAAAAAAACAAAAAAAGCCCCTCAGAAATAACTGAAAGGCTTGAAGATTGAAAAAAATTAATCGCGGTTGCTGGATGTGAATCTCCAGACGTAATAAAGAAGTGTGGCTATTGAACCTAATGCAGAAACTACATAGGTATAAGCTGCCCACTTTAAGGCATCTTTGGCTTCAGCATGTTCATAACTGTGGGTTAGCCCTGAATGATCTAGCCAGGCCAAAGCGCGCTTACTAGCGTCAATTTCTACAGGCAAAGTAATGACACTAAAAAGCGTGATGGCCGATTGCAAAATAATGAAAAGCAACAACATTGAGTTTAACATCGTGGGAGAGCTATAGGCGATGAATGCCAGGCCAAGTGTTAAAAAACTCATAACGTTACTGGCAATCTGTACAGTGGGTACCAGTTTGCTTCTCATTGTTAACCAGCGGTAAGCAGTATTGTGTTGAACAGCGTGCCCGCATTCATGGGCGGCCACCGCGGCTGCCGCAATATTCCGTCCCGAATATACATCGTCGCTCAAATTGACGGTCTTATTCAAAGGGTTGTAATGGTCAGTTAGAGCTCCCCGAACATTTTCAACTTTCACGTCATAAATACCATTGTCTCTCAACATTTTTTCGGCAATTTCCTTTCCGCTTAATCCTGAACTCAGACGTTCCTTCGAATACTTCGCAAATTTTCCTTTAAGTCTAGAACTTACCAAAATTCCGATCAGCATAAAAATCACGCTAATCACTAATAAACCGATGTCGTACATATCTCTTGTTTTTCTTTCTTCAGGAACAATTGTAGTGCCAATTTGATAATCTGTCAAAATTGCATAGGGGAGTCGTTTTTCTTCGCAAAAAATAGACGTTGAATGCCTTATTCAGATAAATTAACAATCTCACTTTAGTAAGTTTAGCAAGGGTGGCTCAAAACCAAGTAACTTTAAGGGTAGTTTTAGTAAAAATATGCCTGAGTTACCTTTGATTTTAATTATAAATGATGATGGAATTTTTGCCCCTGGCATAAAGTTCTTGTCTGGTGTCGCTTCGAAGTTTGGACGCATTGTTGTTGTGGCGCCTGACAAACCCCAAAGTGGCATGGGCCATGCCATTACCATTAATTCAACGTTGCGCCTTCAACCAACCAATTATCATGGTGCCGAAATTGAATATGCCTGTACGGGTACCCCCGTAGATTGTGTAAAAATGGCAATTAACCAGATCTTAAAAAAAACACCCGACCTGATTTTAAGCGGTGTTAATCACGGCAGTAACAGTTCCATCAATGTAATATACAGTGGCACCATGAGTGCTGCCATTGAGGGTGCTCTGGAAGGTGTTCCCAGCATAGGTTTCAGTCTCTGTGATTATGCCATGGAGGCCGATTTTACACAAGCAGATAAATTCGTTGCTTCCATCATAGAAAATGCATTAAAACATAAAATGCCTAAAGGTGTTTGCCTGAATGTTAATATCCCTAAATTGAAGGCGGAAGATTTTAAAGGCATAAAAGTTGTAAGGCAGGCAAAAGCCAATTGGGTAGAACGATTTGATGAACGTAAAGATCCTTATGGTAAACATTATTATTGGCTGACCGGCGAATTTGTGAATTTTGAACCGGAAGCTCTGGATACCGACGAGTGGGCGCTTGCAAACGGTTACATTTCAGTCGTGCCAACCCAGGCCGATCTAACAGCACATAACGCATTAACTAAATTAAATTATTTTGAAAACCATGAATTGGATAGAACGTCTCGATAATTTTTGGAAAGGTCTATTAATAGGTATTTCATTTCCTATGGTGATTTTTTTTCTTTATTGGTTGTTTTTTCATAGCCAGTTAAGTTTCCCTCGTGGTATCTTGAGATATCTCATAGGCGGACAGTTGTTAAGTAATGTGATTAAAATATGCGGACTGGGCAATCTCTTATTGTTTTACTTTGGACTTAATAAAAAAATAGACAATTTTAGTAAAGGCATTATTCTGAGCGTAGTTTTGTATGTAGGCCTTGTTGCATACGTTACTTATTATTTGGAGCCGGAACTTTTTTAAATAAGTAATGAGGTATTATTTTATAGCAGGCGAAGCAAGCGGTGACTTACATGCGGCCAATTGTATGAAGGAAATTCTAAAGCTCGATTCGAATGCGGTCTTTGGTTTTACCGGCGGCGAACTTATGGAGCGGGTTGGGAACGAGAAAGCGGATATCCATATAAAACAGATGGCTTTTATGGGCTTTGTGGATGTTCTAAAAAATATTGCAAGCATAAAAAGGAACTTTAAAACGGCTAAAGAATCGATATTGAATTTTAAACCGGATCTCTTGATTTTGGTGGACTATCCTGGGTTTAATCTCAGAATGGCAAAATGGGCCTGGGAACAGGGAATAAAGACGGACTATTATATTTCACCCACAGTTTGGGCATGGAAAGAAAACAGGGTGGAGCAGATTAGAAAGTATGTAAACAAGTTATTTGTTATTCTCCCATTCGAAGAATCCTTTTATCAAAAGCATCACCTAAAGGTTCATTTTATTGGGCACCCTTTGATAGATGCCATTGAGCAGCAGAAACCCCTGCTGAAATCAAAGAACGATTTCATAAAAGAAAATGGATTGTCGGAGAAACCTATCATAGCGGTTTTACCCGGTAGCAGAATACAGGAAATCGAACGTATGCTTACGATTATGATTGAGGTGATAAGGGATTTTAAAGATTACCAGTTCGTTATTGCCGGTTCATCGAACCTTGCCAAAGAGCACTACAAACCCCTCGAGAAAAATGGAATAAAAGCAGTATTTAACCAAACTTACGAATTAATGAGTTATGCGGATGCAGGAATTATAAAATCAGGCACTTCTACTCTGGAAAGCGCCTTATTTAAGTTACCACAGGTTGTATGTTATAAAAGTGGCGCGGTTTCATTTGCAATTGGTAAACGGTTGGTTAATATAAAATATATCAGCCTGGTAAACCTGATTATGGATAAGCCTGTGGTTAAAGAATTGATTCAGAATGACATGACGGCTCAAAACATATCGAATGAATTAGCACGTTTGTTAAATGATAAACCTTACAGGCAGACAATGATAAATAATTATACAGATTTGGTTAAACATCTGGGCGGCCAGGGAGCCTCATTTAAACTGGCCAAGCAGTTGGTGGTTGATGCGAATTCAGAAAAAAAGAATGCGTAAACTTAAAAAAATATTTTTTTCACTGATCTTGCTCTCATTTATAGCAGGCCTAAGCTCTTTCTTTCTTCCTACCGAAACTTTGCAGGTAAGAATTTATACACATTTAAAAATAGGGGCCGTACAGGTAAACATCAATGCGGGAAGTTACAAAGTTATTGCCGATGCTGGTGTTGTAGCTGAGAACAGTGGCGAATCACTGTTTAAATTAAGTTTGAAAGGAGATAGTATTGTATTGAAAGAGAACGAAACCGTGATTGGAACCTACAAGTACATTAAGTTTGCTGGCAAAAACAATGGGGAGCTTAAAGTAAAATTGTTAAATCCAGAGAGAAAAGCCAGGATTTACCAGAATAACCTGAGTTTTAGTGTAAGTGAAGAATATATAAGAATTATTAATGAAGCCTTGTTGGATAATTATATTGCTGGTGTGACAGAGGCCGAAGCTGGCTCCAGATCCTCCCTCGAATTTTATAAAGTGCAGGCTATTTTGGCGCGCACGTTCGCGTTGGCACATATAAATAAACATGTTGCAGAGGGATTTAGTCTTTGCGACCAGGTACATTGTCAAGCCTACTACGGAAAGCCGCATGATCTTACTATTTATACTGCCATTGAGGCAACTAAAGGGAAGGTTGTTGTGGATGAAAATCTGAACCTGATTATTGCTGCCTTTCATAGTAATAGCGGGGGACAAACGGCTAATAGTGAAGATGTGTGGGGGTCAAAGACAAGTTACCTGAAGAGTATTGTGGATAGTTTTAGCGTAAAAATGCCCAATGCAAAATGGGAACGCAGGATGTTGACCGAAGACTGGTTGTCGTACCTTAAATTAAAACATAATTTTCCAACCGATCAGGAGGAAGCAAAGTTTGTCGCACTCAATTTTACTCAAGATAACCGAAAAATATATCTGGAGTGTAATAATTCAAAGGTGCCATTAAAAAATGTACGGCTCGATCTTCAATTAAAATCTACGTTTTTTAGTATTAGCCCAATTAATGGAGATAGTGTTGTTTTTAGGGGTAGAGGGTATGGTCATGGTTTAGGGATGTGCCAGGAAGGTGCCATGAGAATGTGTAAGATGGGATACAGCTATATGGATATTCTTAATTTTTATTACAAGAATATTCAATTAATTGATTTATCCAAATTGAGTTTTTTTAAGGACGAGTAACAATTTGATGAGTATTTTAGGTCCTAAACAATTTAGACCCCTCAGCCAAGAATCAAATATAGGCCGGTAAATAATTTTGCGAATTCGAATAGTCTTGGGTATTTTAATAGCATGAAATTAGTCCTTTTTAAAAGTTGTTTCATAATTGCGTTTTCCACGTGTAGTTTATTTTTAACTGCCCAGGAGGATGAACCTGGTACGATTCATATTAAAAAAGAATCTAACCTCTCTAAGGCGGTATTTGATAATACCGAGTTAAGATTGATGGTTATTGACCGATTTGGGAATCCCAAGGATAACAAGGTAGTTTCTTACAAATTATGGATCAAAAGTAAATCTGCCACACGCGAAATAGAGGGTTATAGCAATAATCTCAGTTCCGAGATGATAAATAGTCTCAAAAAACAAACAAAAGCTATTAAGATTTTTTTTACAGAAATTACTGTTCGGGACGATAACGGCCATCTCGTAAAACTCCCGGATGTGATAGAAACATGGTTTCCCGATTGTACCAATTGTGAAACGGGGCGATCAAAAAGGCGCTAAAAATCGGGTAAAAGGATTTGATTGAATTAGTGGTCAAAAAACTGCTCCAACCATTTTAACGCATCTTCTTTTTTCTTGAAAAATGCAATAGGTCTTTCGGGAGTAATAAAAAGTTTATAAAAATGCGCAAGCAATTGTTGTGCAACCGATTTTAATACAAAAGCATCTGCTTTTGACAAAGGATTATTTTCGTTTTTTGCTAAATACCTTACAAAATCACCACTGGCGCTCACTGTAGTAGAACAAATAACAAGCACAGGCATAACTTTATTGCAAATTTCCTTTTCCGCCTCTATAAGATCCAACAAGTCGGGGACATCAAATTCCACATCTTCTTTTAACTCAATGTAATAATATGTATCGTCTACAAGGCTTAACGTTAACGCTTGTGTCTCCCTTCGCATTTATTCCAGTATTTTTTCTTCAACCAATTGATGCAAGGATTTCCGTTCACTGTTAAACACAGCTATTATGAACGCGTCGGGCAATTTGTTTTTATGGAGTTTATCAAGTAGTTCTTTTGCTTCGTTATAAGTGCTGTAACTACCCATGGTAAACCGGGTTATAAAGTCGGTATCAGTTTGCCTGATAATTTTTGGCATCCCAAGAATGCAGTTGTAATTAAAATTCTCAAAAAATTTGAAAGCACCAATTTGTACTTTGTAGCTCAAGTTGTCTTTTTTATCGTCACCGTGGTTTTGTTCAAAAGTTTCTTTGAAGAATGCAGCATCAGAATTAAATTTTTGAGCATTCGATTTTAGCAGGTTTTCTAGTTTCCTGTCGTATTCCGGTGAGGTAAAATCGGCAAAAGCATTCAGAGAAAGTGCGGTGTCCAGATTTACGGTGCTCAATTCAATTACCTGGGGCGGAAAATGCGGCACCTCAATCACAATTTCATAAACGTCACCAACCGGCAAATTCAATGTAAATAAACCATTGGATTTTGAGGCGTGAACCTTTAAAAAACTCTTATCAAATTTTAATAAAGAGTTAATCTGTATGTCGGACGAAACGGGGAGTCCATCAACCGTTACCAGGCCCGTTACGCTTAGATGATTAAGAGGCTCATTTTCTACAGCGTGTTCGCTCAATGTAATTTTATTGGCGATAAAAGTCAGATTAATAGCTATGAATAAAAAAAAGAACCCGAATTTTCTACGAAACATAGTTAAAATTAAGTAAAAAATCCGGATTCGATAGTGAAAATCTAAAAGATTTAGAAATTAGTTAATCGCGGGTAACAAGCCATATTTTTTGCCGTATTCAAGCATTTGATCTTTAAAATCTAAGGGATACTCGATCTTCACATCAGTTATTTTACCATCTTTTTCGGTAGCAATTAATTTTGGTTGTATAAATCCAGCGTAGGGGGCAATATTAAGTTTGCTATATCTGTCCAAAATTTCTTTGTGTAGTGTCGGATCAATTTTTACCCCATAGTTTTCAATCAGGTTCTGCCCAGCTTTGTAATCACCTTGAGATTTGATTCGCTGAATTTCCTTTAACAGTTCGCCAAATAAAATACGCAGTTTGTCGTAGTTATTAATGACAAAATAGGTTTTACCTCCTTCTACTTTTTTCTCAATGATCTTATCCGAATTTCCTTTTTCGAATACCCATTCGGCAATCATTTTGCGGTTGCGCATGTGAGCTTCTTCAATATCCTTTCCGGGTTTAATGCGTGCCAGTTGAACAATCATGCCTTTGGTGATGTATTCATCGTATGCAGCTTTACCACACTCTATGTTAGGCATTACACCCAATTCAATCAATTTGGGATCCAAAAGGTAATAAAGTGCTACCAGGTCTGCCCGTCCTTCTTCCAAGGCACTGGCGTAGTTCTGGAGTGTTGCGCTTGGATCGCCAACACCCTTCTCAATTTGCCCACTGGCGTGGCCAATTACCTCGTGCATATCGGTATGAAGTTTATCTGCCAGTGAGGCATGCATTTTTACACGTTCCTTGATTTCGTCGTTATAGTAAAACTCATTTACTACATTTCCGCCGGCAGCCTGATCGTAAGATTCAACTATGTTTCCGAGGTTAACCGACTTGCTTCCATGTATTTGTCTGATCCAGTCGTTGTTTGGCAAATTGATGCCAATGGGCGTACTTGGCGCGGCGTCGCCGCTTTCCACCACAGCATTGATAACTTTTGCCGAAATGCCGGTTACTTCTTTCTTTTTATGTTGAGGTAAAATGGTGGAGTTATCTTCGAACCACTGTGCATTTTTGCCAATTGTGGCTATGCGTTTACTGGCTTCGAGATCTTTAACAGACACTACTGATTCAAAAGAACCTTTTCTGCCTAATGGATCCTGATACACTTCTATAAAACCGTTTACTACATCAACAATGCTTTCAGTATCTTTAACCCAGGCGATGTTGTATAAATCGAAATCCTCTACGCTTCCTGTCTTGTAGAATTTTACCAGAGCCTCTAATGCCATTTTTTGTTTGTCATTTTCAGTTACGGTCAGGGCTTTTTCCAGCCAGAAGATGATTTTTTCAATAGCTTGTGTATACATACCTCCAAGCATCCAGGTTTTTTCAACCAGTTTTCCATTTTCTTTAACTAGTTTACTATTCAAGCCGTACATCGGTTTTTCGGTACTTTTCGATTTTTTATCCATGGCGGCATAAAAATTCTCGGCTTCTTTTTTAGTAACACCCTCATAAAAATTTACGGCCGAGGATTTAACGAGATCTGTTTTCGAATCAAGACTCACTTTTTTTGGAGCAATGGATAGATCATAAATGAGCGGCGTAATAAAAGCGATGAAATCTTGTTTAGTTTGCCCGGGTTGAAGAGGGAGCAGGTTTTCCTCCACATGTTCCAATTCGTGTTTAAAGAAATTTTCAGAACATTCGGGAATAAATTTGTCGTTGTTATAATGATGGTGAATACCATTGCTGAACCAAACACGTTTTGCATAGGTTTCCAGTTGTTTCATCATCTGGATATCCGCGTCAGGGTTTGGCGCTTTACTAAAAATAGCCTCAAGTGTTTTGCGTATCACCAGGTTATACTTGTAATTTTGGTCGTAATTAATATCGCGACCGCAAAGGGCTGCTTCATATAAGTAATAAACTAGGGTTTTCGTCTTTAAGTCCAATTTATCAAAATCTTTCACCTCATACCTTAATACCCTTAGGTCGGCAAACTGCTCAGCAACATAAGAGAAATCGTTTTGGGGTGTTACGGGGGTTATTAGCGTGTCTTTTTTT
>Ga0075163_10013108_pt1 | contig 10771 bp, 9 predicted proteins | sample JI1023141ADNA_FD_71478 | JGI IMG/M metagenome (GOLD analysis project Ga0075163, IMG submission 71478) | Wastewater effluent complex algal communities from Wisconsin, to seasonally profile nutrient transformation and Carbon sequestration -... | ecosystem: Engineered > WWTP > Effluent > Algae... | reverse complement strand
GCCATGGCGATGCGGCCAATCACGCTGCGCCATCCGCTGCTGTTTTATCTGGGGCACCTGCCGGCCTTTGCCTACAACCAGATCGTGCGCGGGGTGCTGGGCGGCGCGCACCTGGATCCAGAGCTGGATGTGCTGTTTGAGCGCGGCATCGATCCAAAAGACGAGGCGAGCGCAGCGGCCGCCACGCTGAGCAGCTGGCCGTCTTTGGAGTCGGTGCTGGCCTATCGCGACGCGGCGCGGCAGGCGGTGCTGCGCAGCATTCCCGCGGTGCTGGCGCGGTCGCAGGATGTGCTGGGTCAAAAGGGGCGGGTGCTGCACCTGGTGGCCGAGCACGAGCTCATGCATCACGAGACCATGATGTACCTGCTGCAAGAGTGCCCAGACGGCGTGTTCGAGCTGCCGGCGAGCGAGCCGGTCGCGAGCGATGGCGATGGGCGCCCGGCGACGCCGATTGCGATCGCAGCGGGGCCGACCGAGCTCGGTGCGAGCTTCGATGAGCTGGAGTTTGGCTGGGACAACGAGTTTGGCCGCGAGCCGCGCGAGGTGCCGGCGTTTGTGCTCGATTCGCTGCCGGTGCGCAACCGCGACTGGCTCGATTTTTTGAGCGCGACCAGCCAGCCTGTAGACCTCCTGGATCCCAGCCACGCCCTGTGGCCGCAGACGTTCGTGCGCACGCAGCAGGGCCTGGCGGTCAAGACGGTGTTTGGGCCCATGGCAATGGAGCAGGCGGCGGGCTGGCCGGTGCAGGTCACGGGCGTGCAGGCGCGGGCCTACTGCACGTGGCGCGGCGGACGGCTGCCCACCGAAGCAGAGCTGCATCGCGCGGCGTTCACGACCCCCGACGGGAGTCGCCGTCCCCATCCCTGGGGCGCAGAGCCGCCGGATGCCTCGCGCGGCGTCTTCGACTTTGCGCAGTGGCGGCCAGCAGCGACGGGAAATCGGCCGGATGGGGCCAGCGCGTGGGGGGTTGAGGAGCTGGTTGGAAACGGCTGGGAGTGGACCGGCTCTGTGTTTGCGCCGCTCGCGGGATTTGCGCCGTATGCGCGCACCTATCCGGGCTATTCAGCTGACTTTTTCGATGGCGATCACGATGTGGTGTTCGGCGCGTCGTGGGCCACCGACTGCAAGCTGCTGCGGCCGAGCTTTCGCAACTGGTACCGGCGCAGCTACCCGTTCGCGTTCACGAGCTTTCGCGTCGCGCGCGACCTGTAGCTGGCCGAAGGGCAGGGCGGCTACGCGCCAGCGCTGCGCACCAGCGCGCGGCGGCGGCGCAGCAGCCAGGCGGTGAGCGCGCCCAGCATGAGCAGCGGCGCGAGGCCGAGCTGCTGGGTGCGAGCGCCGGGGAGCACGTGGCAGCCGAGATAGGTCGTCTCGAAGACGTGGCCGCCGCTGGCCTCGATGGCGGTCATGGCCTTGAGCGCACCGTGGGTGGCGACAAGCTGCTTGCTGCTGCCGGCCAGGTAGTCGAGGCGATAGAGATCTCCCGAGGTGATCTGGTCACCGGTCTGGGCGGCGCCGTCGAGCGTCCAGGTTGCGTAGACGCCGTGGACGTCGCGGCCCGAGGCATCCTTGGCGCGCAAGAGGACCCACGGCTTGTCGCCGGCGTTCAGGCGCGCGGACTGCTGCATGCTCAGGCTGGCGCTGGTGACCTGCGACTCGGGAACGGCGACGCTGGCGACGGTGCGCAAGACGTTGCCGCGGTGCTTGAGCTGCACCTGGGTGGTGCCATCGCTGGTCGGGTTCAGAAACAGCCACTCGTTGACGCGCCCGCCGCTGCTGGTCTGGCGGGTGGCGGTGACGCCGGTCGGGGTCTGGAGCTCCAGGATGCCGTGGCCAAAGAGGCGCTCGCCGCCGCGGAAGTAGCCCACGGCGAAGACGCCCTTGCCGCCGGTGAGCACGCGCAGCTCCTGCACCTCGGCGCTGTCGGCGACGGGGTTTTCCGAGTCGAGCAGGCGCAGGAGGCCGCTGGCGTAGAGGCGGATGCCGTCGGGCGTCTTCACGGTCACGGTGGCGGTGCGGCGCTCGGCACCGCTGTCATCGAGCAGCCGCAGGCTCGCGTCGCCTTCGGCCGCGGCGGTGCAGTCGGCGAGCAGGCCATTCATGTCGGTGCTGATCTTGTCGACGCTGAGCACCGTGGGGGCGCTGCTCTCGATCCGCCAGCCGGCAAACGCCGCGCTGTCCCCGGCAACGCGAATCGTCACCTTGGTGCCGAGCGCATAGGGGGTGGAGAGCTGGTTGCCGCTGGCGTCGGCGGTGAAGTTGCCCTCATCGTCGTCGAACGTCAGATCTTTTTTGCCGCAGCCCGCACCAAGCAGGGTGAGCACGAGGAGTGAATGTACGAAGGGCGAGAGTCTGTGCTTAAGCATAAGGACCTCCTTTTTTGCGAGCGCTGGGCTCGGTGATTGATCCCCAGCCCTGTGCGTGCTGGTGATCATTAGAACACTCTTCAGTATAGCAGCGGCTGCATGGAGCCGCTGTCTTACAGAGCTTGGGAAAACGAGGGTGGGCTCAGAATCAAGGCGGACGCGCGGCTACTTTTTCGCGGGAGCGGGCGAGCTGCTGGCGGTGCTGGCGGCGGCGTTTTTTTCGGGGGTATCTTTGTCTTTGGCGCGGAACATGGCGTCGGTGAAGATGCTCACCAGACGCGCCACGCCCTCGGGCGACTCATCGCGCTTGAACACCATCTTGATGTCCATGATGTTGTTGTCTTTGCGCGAGCTGGCATCGGCGCTCTGCGAGGCAGGCGCGATGTCGAAGGCGAGAAACGCCAGCGGCATGGATGGGCTTGCGGCTCGCTCGTCGCTGAGTGGGCTGGCGAAGCTCTGGGGCGCCGAGCTCGCGGCGTCTGGTTCTGAGAGAGACAGCGGACCGTCGGAGTCCTCGCTGGTCAGTCCGACCGGCTTGAATTTCTCGTCGTCATCGGCGGCCTGCTTCGTCCCGGCCGGGGGCTTCGGCCCCTTGTCGAAGATCTGCTTGAGCCCGCCCGAGTCCTTGGAGCCCTCGTCGGAGACCGGCTTCATCGAGTCGATGCGCACCGCCAGCTCGACCTCCATCGAGTCGAGCATCAGGTTGGCCGGCGGCGTGAGCGCAATCAGCGGCACATCCATGACTCTTCCGTCGGGAAGCTGGACCTCGCGATACACGGGGGTGCCGTCTTTGTTGAAGAACAGATCGAGCGTCTTGCCCAGATGCAGGTGCGCCGCCATCGCCGCTTCGTTGACGACATACTGAAGCCCGCGGGCCAGATCAGCGAGACCGGTTTTCGACGAATCCGACCCGCCGGACGACGGCGGCTGGGTGCCGGGCGGCGAAGCCGGAATCGAGAACGTGTTGCGCTTGATATCATCAAGAAGACCCATGAGATCACCTGAGGCGAAGAGTAGGCAACCGCGTTAGAGAGCGAGAAATCGGAATGGGAGCGGGTCTCATGTCAGATAGCGATGTCGGTTCGTACACGGCCAAGGCGAATAGGATGCTGATGCTCGATGCCGGGCAGCCCGGTGCGGCTAGCTCTGCTTGGCTTCCGGCAGCGCAGCGCTGCTCGTGTCGGGAGTCTTGGGTTTGATCGCGACGGGCTGAGCACGCATGTTCGCGAGCAGGGTGTCGATGACGCGGTTGAACGCTTCGGGCATCGGCTGGCGGCTCGCCTCCATGTGGACGGTGTAGCGGGCGCTGGTGTCCGTCTTGCGCGTCTGCTCGCTCTTGTGGCTGAGCGAGCCCTTGAGCTTCACCGAGACGGGTCCGATGCCGGCGCCGACTTCGCCTTCGAGACCCTTCTGATCCTCGTCCTTGTTCGCCTCCGAGGCATCCACCTTGACATCGAAGTCGACGGTCAGCCTGTCGACGCCGAACGCGGGCAGCGGCAGCACGGCGAGCAGCGGAACCTGGATGCTGCGCGTCAGCTGGCCGCCGTCTGGCTCGTTCTCCGTGTACTTGAACTCGACGATCTTGATCTTGCCGGTCTCTTTTTCGTGGCCGACCTTTTCAATGAAGGTCTCAAGCGCGCTGCAGGCAGCGTTGTGAGCTTCAATGACCGCGACCAGCGGGGCAGCAAAGACCTCTTTCAATGGCAGGCTCTGAAGCACACTGCCGACAACAGGAACTGGGGCGGGAGTATCTTTTGCCATAAATCATCATCCTTTTGAAATTGAGTTCCGAGCTTGGCCGAGCGCGACTGGCGGCAGCATTTCCAGCGTGCCAGACCCGCGTCACGACCTGCTGGGAGAGGCCCTGGTGGAGGCTGTGTACACTGGCTCAACTGTTATTTATATCGCGCCGCGCACCCTGGCCGCAAGCTCGTTTGCCGCAGACGCGGTCACCATGTCCCCAACTGAGCGCAAGCTCCCTACAGCACGGCACATCCAGCACCGCACGAACGAGCGAGCGCCCAGGATGGAGCGCGAGAAATAAAAAGGAAAAAGGACAGAGAAAAAGGATTCCTATTTCTAGAAAAAGGAATTCCCTAGAAATAGGAATCATCAAGAAAAAGGAATTGCCCTCACCGGCCAAGGGCGACCCTGCATCGAGCCGAGCTATCGGGCCCAAAAAGCAAAAAGCCCAGTCTCGGCTCAGATCATTCCAATAAGACGCCAAAGCTCTAACTAACAATTCGGTCAACTGACCGATAATTTCGGTCAGCTGACCGAAAACTTTAGTAGCCTAGTACTTCATGCTCGACCGTCTTCTTGGTGAAACCGCGTCGCGAGTACTGCTGTTCATTCATGCTTTCGAGGACGCCTATGCGCGCGAGATTGCCACCAGCTTTGGCCTGTCGCTGAGCACGGTGCAGCATCAGTTAAAACGCCTCGAAGAGGCCGGCGTTTTGGGGAGCCGCGTCCGCGGTACGGTGCGGCTTTACCGCTTCAATCCGCGCTATCCCTTCCAGCGTGAGCTTCGGCAGCTTCTCGACCGCGCCATGCAGTTTATGCCTGACGCAGACCGGAAAAAGTATTACGAGCGTCGTACCCGTCCCCGTCGGGCTGGAAAGCCGATATGACGCCAATCAGCAGAGACATGTCTGTTGCCGACCTGGCGGCGCTGGTGTGCCAGCACCTTGCGGATTGCGGTATCGAAGCTGTGCTCACTGGCGGCGCTGTCGTGACGATCTACTCGGAAAATGAATACCGCTCGGATGATCTCGACTTCATCTGTACAGCTCGGGAGAAAGAGCTGATCAAATCCATGGCCAGCTTGGGTTTCAAGCGAGATACGGGGCGGTATTTTGTGCATCCAGACACCGACCTGTTCGTCGAGTTTCCCGCTCCGCCGCTGGCCATAGGCAACGAACCGGTCACGCAGGTCGCCGAGCAGCAGCTACCTACAGGCATGCTCAAGCTGCTGACGCCGAGCCAGTGTGTCATGGACCGGCTGGCAGCATTTTTCCATTGGGGAGATCGACAAGCGCAGCGTCAAGCCGCGATGGTTGCAAGTCGCCACAAAATCGACTGGCAGCAAGTCGAGCGCTGGTCCCGTAGCGAGGGCTGCCTGGAGAAGTACAGCAGCTTTCGGAAGGCCCTGAAGAAGCGCTAGCTGGGGCCGCTTGTTACATATTTGCTACAAGCTCTGTTGGTATCCGTGCAGAGCGCTACCAAGCCCCAAAAAGCAAAAGGCCCTCTTTCGTCGAGAAAGAGGGCCTTTTGGGGGAGCGGGGTGGACGGGACTTGAACCCGCGGCCTCCGGCGTGACAGTTCGCTGAAGAGTCCGCTTGCGGGCATCCGGGCAGGTTGAGCGCCAAGGTTCTCGACGGGAAGCCTGAAACAGCGGGCTGGTGCGTCCGGCCCAACCGGACCCCATATCCCGGCAGCGGGTGACAAAAAAGTGACAGCTGCACAAGGCATGCTCTCCGTCGCTGCGGGGCTGTGCATCGTGGCCAGCCATGCGTATCACCGCTTTTGGTGGTCATGTCACCGCTTTTAGCGGCGGTGCGATGCTACTCGCCGTAGGTGAATTGATGAGACTGCTAGCGTCATGATAAAGACGTAGCATGTCGGATATCAAACCACCTAAACCGCCATCCATTACCCCACCCCATCCCGCCGATCGCCCGCCTCGCGAGGAGCTGGAGAAGGCTATCGCAGCTGGCATCACTCCGATTGTTGTGGATGGTGGGGAGCTGCGGGCGCTGCTGAGCCCCCAGCGCATTCTGATCATGGCGATGGACGACTACCGTTATCAGCTTCGGTCGACGATTGCGGGAGTCAGCTGGAGTGAAGCGGGCGCGCGATGTCACAACGACCCAGAGAACGGCGAGACCCACAAGGGCAACCTGCTTATGTGGGGATATAAGGCGCTCTGCGCAGAGAGAGACGCCACCGCGCAGTTCGCAGAGATGGCGGGCGAGTTTAAAGAAGCTGCCGCCGCGGCCAACGAGCTGGCCTTTGCGCTCCGACAAGATGGCCGACACGTCGACGGTATACCCCTGCGACTGGTGCAGGAAATCAACGCGGCAAGATATCAGCGACATGTGGACACGTTTGGCACTGCATTCAGGGGACGAATAAAGTTGGCGACCAAAGTCCTGCGAATCTTGTTTCAGTCGTGGTTCGGCTGGCTTTCGCAAAAAGGGGTCTTCGTCGCTGAACCTCACGGAAAGAGCAGCAGATACAACATCGCGCTACTCTCTATTCCCGATCTAGTTGCGATGGCAGATCGTCTGTTTAAAGCTGGCGAGCTCGCCGACGGAATCGTGCGGCATGGCGTCGCTGGAGTGCTGCGCAAGGGACGGAAGGGACGCGATGGGAGGTGGCCGGTTCTATTCGATGCGTGGCTGGTCCAGCAGGGACGGATTGATGCACCCAAGATGGGTGCTACCAAGCTGGCCCGGCTTCCGATGGCGCATGAACTTGCAGAGCCTGGCGCGCGAGTCGCGCAGATAACTGACCGACTGAAAAAAGCTGTGGCCCGGCATCCCCAGCCCGTTCCCCTGTACATGTTCTAACCGGGGGGAGAAAACGCTCGGGGTCTGGAAGCGTTCTGTCCCCTCGCGGGGTGTAGTGGGAGGCATCACCCTGGGTTCATGACTTCGACACGACCCAAGGTTGACCCTCATCGTTGTAAAACTGCTCTCTATCTTCGCCGTCGGAAACTGCCTGAAGTTGCAGAGGCGGGCGGCGTCACCTCGCGGCATCTCGATTATGTGATCGGTGGCCAGCGGCCCGGCTCCCAGCGCGTCTATGAGGCGCTGCGCGATGCTCTGGGGCCTGCGGGCTGGTTGTTCGCCACTGGGCAGGCTGACGCGCTCGCGGACGAGGTGCAGCCATGCCGTTAGATCTGGCTGCCGAGCTGGCGCAAGCGCTCGCCGATCCGCGCGTGGGGCCAGCGCTGGCGGAGCATCTCCGGCCGGTGGTGCGGGAAGTGCTGGCCGAGCGGGACGCCGATATCTGGCTGTCAGCGCGGGAAGCGGCCCGCTACGTCTACGGCGCCACGGGTCGCGAGGATGCGTTCCGCAAGTTGCGCGCCCGCAACCCGGAATTAGACGGACTGTCCCAGGGGCGCGGTCGCATGCGTCGGTGGAAACGTGCCGATCTGGACCGTTTCTTATCCCAAGGAGCGCGCCCAGAGCGCCGGCGGCGAAGGCTGCGGAGCGGTAGGGCCGACAGCGCCAGCGCGGCGGGACCCCAATAACGGCAACGCCCGACCGTTGCGGGGCCGGGCGCTGCGTCTTGTGACGAAACAGGAGTGCTTTGTAATGGGAAGTCTAAATCTCGATTCTGACAGCATCAAGCGTCGCCTGATAGACCCGGTGCGGGTGGCGCACGCGCTCGGGCTCAACGAGGGCGCGCAGCGGCAACGGGACGGGCTGACAGTCCTATGTCCATGGCATCGGGAGCGGCGCCCCTCCTGCTCTGTGACTGTAGGCCCCGATGGCACGCTACGGTCGCACTGCTTCGGATGTGGCAATGGGGGCGATGTGTTCAGCCTGGCCGGGGCTGCGTTCGGGCTCGATGTACACAAGGAGTTTGCCCGCGTGATGCAAGAGCTGGCCGCGCGCTGCGGGCTCGATGGCTCCGCACCGCTGCCGCTGCCGCCGCGCAGACTGCCGCCGCCGCGCACCCCGCCGCCGCTCTCAGAGGTTGGGACGTTCGTTGCACGGTGCCCGTCCGTCTGCGAAGACCCGGCGCTCGCCCTGGCGCTGCTCAACTTGCGTGGGCTCGACCCCGCCAAGATCACCGACCGCGACCTCGCGCGGGCGCTTCCGGCTGGGCCGCTACCGGCCTGGGCTCGATATGAGGGGCAAAGCTGGCGCGACTCTCGACATACGTTGATCGTGCCGCTTTGGGATGAAGAGGGGCAGCTTGCCAGCGTGCATGCGCGCAGCCTGCAACCCGATGCGGATCCCAAGGGGCTGAGTCCGGCCGGACATAGCAGCGCGGGCTTGATCCTCGCGTGTTCCTTCGCTCGTCAGATCCTGACCGGCGGAATCCCGGCATGGTGGCATCACTCCGAGGCGCCTACGTTCATCGTCGCTGAAGGCGTCCCCGACTTCCTGACCGCAGGCTGTCACTACGGGGAATGGGAATTCGCACCGGCCGTGATTGGAGTCATCAGCGGCGCATGGTCGAAGGAGGTAGCGGCCCGGATTCCCAACGGCTCGCGCGTTGTGATTCGCACACACAGCGATGAGGCGGGGCGGAAGTACCTGCAACAGATCGCCGGTTCGCTGCATCCCCGCTGCCTTGTAGAGGTTCCCCGCCATGCCCCCTAAACAGCCTAAAGCGCCCGACGAAAACGACCTCATGCGCGCGAATCCCAGCGCCTACGATCCGCTTGCCGATGTCGAGCCGTGGGAACCCGATTGCGACGAGGAGACCCCGGGCACAAAGTCAGCCACGCGCAAGCCATCGCCTCGGCAGGCTGCTCGACTGATTGAGCTGGCCGACGCGAACATCACAGCGCAGATTCGCTGGGACGGGGATGTGTTTGTGGCGCTGTCCATCGGCGCACGGCAAGAAACGGTGCGCATCGAGTCCGATCGCTTCGCGAAGCTGCTGCGCCAGTGGATGTATCAGGCCGAAAAGGTACCCCCCTCCCAGATCGCAGTTACCGAAGCGCAAAGCACCCTTGCCGCCAGAGCCAGCCTAGAGGGCATCGAGCGCCCGATATTCCGTCGCATCGGCAAGGATGAAGGCGCTCTTTATCTGGATCTGGCCGATGACCAGGGCCGCGTTGTCGAAGTGACTGCCGAGGGCTGGCGAATCCTGCCAGCGTCGCCTGTGTTCTTTCTGCGTCCGCAGAGCATGCTGCCACTGCCCGCGCCTGTGCGTGGCGGTTCCCTTTCGGAGCTATTCACGCTGATCAATCTGCCGGCAGAAAGTCATGCGCTGGCGCTCGGCTGGCTCGTCGGTGCGCTGCGGCCCGATGGCCCCTTCCCGCTGCTCGCGGTGCATGGCGAACAGGGCAGCGGCAAAAGCACAGCATGCAAGATGCTGCGCGCCATCATCGATCCGGATGCCGCACCGCTGCGCTCGGTTCCCCGTGAGCCGCGCGGGCTGATGATCGCGACGCGGCAAGCGTGGGTGCTCGGATTTGACAATCTCTCGACGCTGCCAGGGTGGCTGTCTGATGACCTCTGCTGTATCGCGACCGGCACCACGTTTCCCGATCGCCAGCTCTACACCAACGATCGGGAAGTACTGTTTGTCGCCAAGCAGCCCATCCTGATCAACGGCATCGAGGAGCTGGCGACGCGCGCTGACCTGCTCGATCGCTGCCTGGTGCTCTCCCTGCCGACGATTGCCGAAGATCGCAGGCAGCCGGAGTCTGATCTGTGGGGGCTGTTCTATGCGGCCCGGCCTCGGCTACTCGGGGCGCTGCTCGATGCCGTTTCGTGCGCGCTGCGGCGCCTGCCCGAGATCAAGGCCAAGGGGCTGCCGCGCAAACCGCGCATGGCCGACTTTGCCGTGTGGGTCACGGCGGCAGAGCCTTCGCTGGGTCTCAACGAGGGCGGCTTTCTGGCCGCCTACTTTGCCAACATCAGCGCGTCAGCAGACCTGCCGCTAGAAGCCTCAGCCATTGCGGCGCCGCTGCGGACGCTGCTCGACCGGCAGCCGCGGACGCTGGACGGCGCCCCGCCGAGCTGGACCGGCACTGCCACTGCGCTGCTCTCTGCCCTGCGGGACTGCGCAGCGGACGACGAGCGGCGCCAGCGCGACTGGCCACGCAACGCGCAAGGGCTCTCGGGACAACTGAAACGGCTGGCTCCCAACCTGCGACAGAAGGGCATCCACATCGAGCACGGCAAGGCTGGCGACCGCAAGCGCACTCGCACCATCACGATCCGGAGTGACGCATGTTGATGACCGCGGCGCTGCGTCCAGATCGTCCGATGCGTCCGCAGCTGCTCGCAGGTCGACGATTAGCCCGGTCAGAGTGCGGACGATGCGCGGGCGCTGCTCGGACGATGTCACGGGCCGCTCCCTGGATTGGATGCCGGTGAGCGCGGACGATGCGGACGATCTGGACGATGTCCCCGCAGCCTTACCCCCCACCCCCCCAGAGGCTTTTTTACTGGGGGAAGTCTGCCGACTGCCTCGGCATTTTTGCGCGCTGCGGCAGGTACCCCATAGGCGCCCGGCCCCGAGACTGTTCCCTCGTCGGTGGACTGGCTCAGCTGAGCAAGGGCAAATCCCATGCCAAACCAACAAAGGAAGCGACCATGGAAGATCGATTAATTAACGCGCTCGACAGCGACCCCGAGCTACTGCGGCGCATGGAGTCTTTTTTAGCGCAGCACCAACCCGCGATGGAACGCTTGATGACTCAGGCTGTCAAC
>Ga0075163_10013107_pt1 | contig 10772 bp, 13 predicted proteins | sample JI1023141ADNA_FD_71478 | JGI IMG/M metagenome (GOLD analysis project Ga0075163, IMG submission 71478) | Wastewater effluent complex algal communities from Wisconsin, to seasonally profile nutrient transformation and Carbon sequestration -... | ecosystem: Engineered > WWTP > Effluent > Algae... | reverse complement strand
CATTCTTCTGATGCCACTCCAGAACCCCGGCGCGGAGTCGCGCAACGGAGGCGGAGGATAAACGTGGACCACCTCCCGTACGGGAGTGGGCTGGCTCCTTCTGTCTTGGTCCAGTGCATCGATGCACGCCTTGGCGTCGTCCATGGTCTTGCCATCGTATGGTCGGATATCGGCCCAACTCGTGGAATTGACCGGATCTCCATCATAATCGATGTAGTATTGTCGCTCCTGAGGAACGAGGCGGGAGGACCCGTCGCTCATCACGATCTCAAAGATGCGATATTCCCAATGGTGGATCATGGAACGGATTTGTATGAATGTGTTGTCGTTCGAACAATCTGCCTATTGATGACTGAGTTGATCTCTTTCTCCGCATCTTTTATCGTAAAGCAAAAATATGGAGCAACGATGTTCATCCACGGACTGAACCAACCCAGAAAAGGAATCAATCTCTTTTGTGGAGTGAACCGCTGACTTCCGTCGCGACGGGTCTCTATCTTGATGCGATATCGGCTCATGCGGCAAAGATAAGCATTTCAATGCTTGCCCCAGATCCACAAACGCTTCCATATCTGCCCCGACAGGGTGGTCGGCTCGGGAGGGTCGGGAACGGACGGACGCGGCGGATAGATGTGCTCCACCGTTCTGATGGCCTCCTTTTCTTCTCTTGAAATAATCCGCTCATCGATGACCATCTGCGCCATCTCCATAGTTGCTCGGTAAATACCTATCTCGTACCAATCGCCTATCGGAGGAATCCGTTCCTGAGGGGAGAAGTACCGAGAGCCATCACCACGGATGTTCTCGATGATGCGATATTGCCATTCAATTTCCATGGGGCGGAGATGTTACAAATGCTCGGATGGTTGTGAGCTTACTCGGTCGAAATGTTCGCTCATCCATTGATGGCAATGACCTCCATATGTCGTTCCTCACGATACGAATGACATTGTCTTCCACATTGTTGATTGCTTCGTTATTTGGATATTTGAAGTCTGCTCCCAATTGAGAATGCACATGACCATGCAATCCCATAAAAAGCGGAATTACATGATTATCAGTTCCGATGAACCTTTGCATCCTCTCGAACGCATTCACCTCCTGCCCGTCAACAAAGACCCTTTCGAACCAAGCCGACATCGGGCAAACACGTACGTCTTTCGTGGAGCACGAACGATACACCACGGTCGGTTCTCCGTTCTGGTCCTCAGCGATGGCGATCACCGTGAACAATCCGTCGCGGTAATGCCGATAGCTCCAATCAACAACGGGCCTATTATCGTTCATCATGCAAACATACGAATCTTTCCGTCTGTCCTCCCTGTTCGGTGATCACGTCCACCAATAGCCGAATATCTCATGCCGTTCTTGCGTTGATGCGATCCCTCAACCGGGCCGCGCGTTCATAATCCTCTTGCTTCAAAGCTTCCGCCAATTCGCCCTCAAGGTCCTCTTGAGGCGCCTGACCGCGTTCCAACCATTGGCGCAGGCTCAAATGCAGATCGCCGCCCACCACCATGGAGATCGAAGAGCCGTCATGCTGCGGTTCCTCCCGCCCCGCCCCATCGATCACGAACAGGTTGTGCTCATCCACGGCATCGGTGGCCTCCATCACATACCCATAGTTGCCATTGGGGAGCGGACGCCTCGCCCACAGCAGAGCATCAGGGTACCTCATTCGTTGCGTGTCCACGAAGGCCATCAAGTTCCTCACCACGGGCCACATAGTGACGCCGAAGTTCCCTATGGTGACGCACAATTGCACTTCTTCTCCGGAGTGTTGTTCTCTCCGGCCTTGGATGATGATGTCGTACGATCGGGGTTCTTGGATTATCATCTTTGCGAATTCTCTTGGGCAAAGATAATAGAAAGAAGGGAATGCGCAAAAAAGTCGTTCCTCAAGAGCTGATGGAATACAGATCGTTCGGAAGAAAGCCGATCGATATCAGCTTCATCCAATGCTCCGCCACCGCCACAATGGCCTTCTTGGTTACCCAAGGAGATCTTTCAATGCCCACCAAGGCATCGAATGCAAGCTCTCCTTCGCTCCTCTTCACCTGTACTTCGGCGATCTTGAACAAATAAGGAATGAGATGCATATCCTCCAGCGCTATGTTCACCTCGTACGGCTTCGCGTCCCGTTCAATGGTTTCCCACGGATAATGGAAGGACAACCGGATGTGGAACTCATTGTGTTCCATTGCATCTCCATGGATCGTTTTGAAGTCACCATAATTCATGCGATATGTGATGGTGAGCATATTGGCGCCCCAAACGAACCCGCCATGTTGGCTTTTGCTGATGTTCACAAGTTGGGCGTGGTCATGCGTATTAGTGATGGCCTCCAACATCAACGGGCAATAATGGCGTTTGATCCACAACAGTTGCGCCGGAGGACGGAGCTGGAGGTCGCTGAGGGTCAGTTGTACCATTGGAATAACAAAGATAATCCTTCCTGTGCAGATAGGTTGCACAGATGGCGCAACATATCATTTCAACTTCCCGTATAAAGTGCCATGAAGCGTCAGCACACCCTCAAGTACCGTCCTCTGCGGATCAAGCCGCCCATGTTCTGGATCGGCAAGATGAAGCTCAATGAGTACGAGCTCCGCCAGATCATGGTGGACGTCAAGCAAGGCCGTCTTCGGGCGGGCATCGAGGTAACGGATGAGCTGGGACACTCCACAACGATCCGGGAGGATGGGCGGCTCGTTGGCGACTTGCATCGCTTCAATCTGTCGGGACTCTTGGCGTTGGAACTTATATGAAAACCATGAATATCAAACGCATCAAAGCGCCCAAGTTCCGCGTCGGAAGGCTGGTGCTGAACGAATACGAGGTACGCGCCCTCATGTTGGAGGTGGCAGAGGGAAAGCGCGAGCCCGGCATTGAGGTCCACGAGGTGGGCGGTCGGAGCGTAACCATCGGGGAGCATGGCTTCCTGTCGCAGGCGTTGGATGGTTTGGGCTTGGCCTCGGAGTTCACCATGGGCCTCATCAGGGTGCGCCGGGAGAAGGGGACGACGTACGCCTATTTGGGCGGCAAGCCTCCGGGGAGGCAGGTGTTGTAGTGATTTTCCATATGAACATTGAGCTGATCATCATGAGCATGTTGACCATGTTCATCTTGTTGTTTTGATTCCAATTGGACATTGACGCTAATGCATGGGCCACACTAACGATCGCAACCGACGGCTTTTTTGATTCCCATTCAGATATATTGCTCATTGGTGGATGTGGTGCCAAAACCGTGGGGGGCATATTTTTGATTTCCTCGTGTACATGGTGCTGGTTCAACATCCGGCGGGACACATTGATGGTCTGGCAGTTTTGATTTCCTCGCGTACATGTTGCTTATCCAACACAGAGCCTGAGCCTTCGAGGCTTCATCGAGTTTTGATTTCCTCGCGTACATGGTGCTGATCCAACTCAAAGAGGAACCGAAGCGACTGGAGGCCGGTTTTGATTTCCTCGCGTACATGGTGCTGATCCAACGTGCAGATGCTAGGCTATGTGGTACACGTGTTTTGATTTCCTCGCGTACATGGTGCTGAACCAACCGAAGTTCTGACTGAGGTGAAGCTGAGGAAGTTTTGATTTCCTCGCGTACATGGTGCCAATGCAACATCGTGACTGATGAGTGAATCGGATACCAGTTTTGATTTCCTCGCGTACATGGTGCTGGTGCAGATAGTTGTTTACGACAGATGCGACAATGGCGATTTTGATTTCCTAGCGTACATGGTGCTGGTGTAACATTTAGTGGACGACACAGCGGGTCGAGCGCACCAGTTTTGATTTCTGCATGTACATGGTGTCGATACAAATCATTTCATTCGAGGAATCATATACCCGTTTTGATTGCCTCTCGTACATAGTGCTGGTACATCGAAGGAGTTCGATTTTTCCTATCTTCATCCGTTTTGATTTCCTCTCGAACGTGGTGCTGATCCATCCATTTGGGTTACATTCCTAACACAAATGAGTTTTGATTTCCTCTCGAACGTGGTGCTGATCCATCGGCGGCGCTTGATGATTGTTGTTGCTGGATGTTTTGATTTCCTCTCGAACGTGGTGCTGATCCATCTCCGCGACCGATCCTCCGCCTTCACGGTGTGTTTTGATTTCCTCTCGAACGTGGTGCTGATCCATCCAAAGAGCGGGAACCAGTATTCCAGCGCCAGTTTTGATTTCCTCTCGAACGTGGTGCTGATCCATCTTGGTGGAGTTCGACCGATCTACGATCGAAGTTTTGATTTCCTCTCGAACGTGGTGCTGATCCATCGTACGGATTCACCGTCGAGATCGGCGGGGTGTTTTGATTTCCTCTCGAACGTGGTGCTGATCCATCTGTTTGAAGCACGGCCGGGATGTGCGCTAGTTTTGATTTCCTCTCGAACGTGGTGCTGATCCATCTGATGCGCTTTTGCGCGTCCCGTGTGGCGTGTTTTGATTTCCTCTCGAACGTGGTGCTGATCCATCTCGCCGCAATGCGGTAAAGCAACCCAATAGTTTTGATTTCCTCTCGAACGTGGTGCTGATCCATCGACCGTTCTTCTCTGTTGCAACCCATCGAGGTTTTGATTTCCTCTCGAACGTGGTGCTGATCCATCGGGGAGATCGATATCGAGCATGATGAGCAGGTTTTGATTTCCTCTCGAACGTGGTGCTGATCCATCACATATTTCGCCGATGTGTATTGCGCGAAGTTTTGATTTCCTCTCGAACGTGGTGCTGATCCATCTTACCCGGCGGATCTTTCCAGCAACGAACAGTTTTGATTTCCTCTCGAACGTGGTGCTGATCCATCGGATCGCAGCAAATGCGGAACCTCATCTATGTTTTGATTTCCTCTCGAACGTGGTGCTGATCCATCGACGAGCAGCAAGCCGAACTCGATCGAAAGTTTTGATTTCCTCTCGAACGTGGTGCTGATCCATCTTATGGTGGCGGCCTTAGCGCCTTCTTCTGGTTTTGATTTCCTCTCGAACGTGGTGCTGATCCATCGAAGAGCGACGGAACTCCGATCGAGGCGGAGTTTTGATTTCCTCTCGAACGTGGTGCTGATCCATCTCGCAACAAGAAGGGGTTGATCTTGACGATGTTTTGATTTCCTCTCGAACGTGGTGCTGATCCATCGGGCAGCCTCTCAGCCCTTCCCAAAGGGCTGTTTTGATTTCCTCTCGAACGTGGTGCTGATCCATCCCCGAACATGACCGCCACATCATAAGGACGGTTTTGATTTCCTCTCGAACGTGGTGCTGATCCATCCGGGGATGTTTGTCGCTTCGCCGTATACAAGTTTTGATTTCCTCTCGAACGTGGTGCTGATCCATCGATCCTCACATTGTACAACGACGGGATCGAGTTTTGATTTCCTCTCGAACGTGGTGCTGATCCATCGAACCCCTCTTCGTTGGTGCATCCCACGGAGTTTTGATTTCCTCTCGAACGTGGTGCTGATCCATCCATCAATATCAATGAACAATCCATATCCATGTTTTGATTTCCTCTCGAACGTGGTGCTGATCCATCATGATGTCAAGGAACGCCTTGGGCGGCAAGGACTTCACGCCCAATGCCGCCCAAGAAAATGACGACGGTTGCCCAATTATGCCACCGCCTCTTCCATTTTTTCCATCCTACGTCCGACCTTCAGGCCGTACATGCCACGGTTCTTGTTGAGGCACACCACCCCAAAGCCGCTCCCGGTGGACTGGCCCAACCCGAGGTGATAGATCATCGACACCACGTGTTTTGGCGCCTTGATGCTCACCCAGCAGTTGTTGGCGAAGTTCGGGATGTTCTTCACCATGATGCGCCGCACCTTGTCGAACGACCTCTCGGGGATGCGCAGATCGAAGTCGCTCAGGTCCAGCGTGGGGTCGATCTTCAAGAGCTTTCGCATAATGTGCTCTTTGGTCTGTTGCTGGAGCTCCGGATCATCTAGGGTCCAATAATCCGGGCGGCCCTTGGGAGACTTCACCTTCTTGATCATGAAGGGCGTGATCAGGCTGAAGTGGTTCCATCCATCGAACAGTTCTTCGTGGACATGCTCCACGTCCGATAGCTTCATGCCGTAGGAGAACTCCTGATGCGAAATGACGCCCATCAGGAGCTTGTTCATGAAGGTCATGTCCTGAGAGGAAACCACGATGAATGCATCGTCCTCGAAGTGCAATCCCGTTCCATCATCGTTCATGCGACCGCCCATCAAGGAGGAGATGTTATAGTCGCTCTTGGCGTTGTGGTAGGGATTGTCGCGACCCAGACAATCGTGGATGTACGAATTGACGTTGGCCTGTGTGCTGAAGGGGACGTTCTTGTTCGTGCCCTTGAATTTGATTTTGATACGCATGGTTGTTCGTTGTTGCTCAGTAAGTTTCAAGGCTGACCTCATCCATTTTGCGGAACCCATCAAGACTCAGCTCGTTGCCGCTACGGATCGAATCGATCCACACGAACCCGCCGTCCAGAATGGAGGCGTTCCCCGTCTGCTGCTTGACTCTTTCGATCCATGCATCGTCCACCGGAACGTAGATGCTCCCATTGATGAAGGATGCTGTGTCCTTGCCCTTCACCACAGTGATAGCCGCCCCCTTCACGGAGTTCAATTGTTTGGTAAGTAAGGGGACCATGATGCCATCGGCGAATCCGGTCCGGCCCACGCTGGAGAGATAATCGATCAACGCTACCAGCTTGGTTTCATCGACGCCGCGTAGATACATCAATATCTCTCTTGGCTTATCGAACTTCTTACCAACGAGCTTGCGTTGTACTATCCCTTGCAGGTCGCGCCACACATCGCGGAACGGACGATCTATCTGATCGGGGCCCAATACGCCGCAAAGAGCGTCATAGAACCCATCGAAGTTGTCCGCCATGATCTTTCGGACGCGTTCCCAATAAAGCGGGGCCGGATTGGGTTCCCATGCATCAGGAACGGCTTTCTTGACGCGCACCGTCTCTTCCGCCATGACGCTCTCTCCGTCCTTTTTCTCGTAGTAGAAGACGTCCAAGCGCAGGTGGCTGTTCTTTGCCATCTCGAAGATGTCCTTGTTCTTTCCGTAGTGGAGGCCCGCCTCCCTTACCGTCGGAACGGGACGTTCCCCGAAGATCACATGGAGCATGTTCGATACCTGATGCACCGTAATAGGCTCGGTGAACCATGGGATACCCGAACGATCGCGTTTGTTGACGTTATCGTCGAAGACCTTGTCCTTGGTCTTCTTGTTGCGGAACAGCTTGGCGTTCCGGAACCGCAGCACGATGTACTTATGCATCTTTGTTGTGTTAATTCCCGTTGGATGTGAGATGCTAGTGGATCAAGCCGATGCCTCGGCTTTGTCCTTCTTGGTTTTCTTGGCCTCGGCCTTTGCAGCCTTCTCTTCCGCCTTCTTATCCTTGCGTCCGGCAAGGAACACAGCGCGATTGGCGTTCACTGTCTCGCGCAGCTTCTCAGCCTTCTTGGTGTCCTGCTCGGTATAGAAGTCCTCAGGCTCGAAGGCGATCGCCTTGCCGTCCAATGATGACCACCCGCTCTCGTTGTCGAAGGTGTCCACGAAAGGGTCATACACCAATTTGTACTCCATCTTGGCCACCCGGGCATACGCGCTGGTTTTCTGGATGGTCAAGTTGTTGAGGCGACGCAGGATGTCATTCACGAGAACCTGTACATCCTCGGAACTCAACTTCACTCCGTACTCGGCAAGGTCCACCGCGCTTCCGTTCATGGTGTAATACCCCAGTTCACTGTTGAAGGTGGGCATGCGCAGGCGCAGGAAGTTCTTGTAGATGGAGAAGTCGTCCGGGTTGAGCGCGTAGCGATCGAACAGGCTGTCGGTGCTCACGAACTGCAACTGCTTGAGATCAATGGCGCCAACTGCATCGTACGTCACGTTGCCGATGGTCTCCTTCTTGAAGAATGTGGTATCACCTTGGGAGTTCTCATCCTCCTTCTGGGTCTTTTCACCACTGCGTGAGCAGGTCTCCAGATACGACAGGGCGTCGTTGGTCTGTTCGGCATCGGTGATGCTCAACGCGCTCTTGCGCTTGAGGGTCTCCTCACCGTCGGTGAACATGTACCCACGCACGATGCCAACGGGCGATGCGATGAACGAACAGAGCACGTTCGTGTCATGGGTGATGTTGGGCGTTTGCGCGAACACATCCCCGCTGAAGAGCTCGTGCCGCAGGCAATCCGAGGAGATCTTGAGCTTCGACGTCACATTGCCATCGCCGTCCCGGTAGAAATTCTTCTTGGCGAAGGACATGTTGTTGTAGTATCCGCCCTTGATGTGCTCCATGCCCTTCATGCGGCCAAGGATATGCTTCTGGTCGTTGCTGTCGTTGTTCACGACGCCTTGACCCACCAAGTTCAGGCGGAACAGGATGTTCTTCACTTTCTTTTGAGTCTTCATTTTCAGTTGGTATTAGGGTTTCTGTTTAGTTTCTTGTAAAGTTCTGCGTCGATGATGCCATACTCATCATCGTACACCTTGTCCACTCGAATGCATGGAGTGTTCGATAGTTTTGCGATCCTGTCCCAGTTCATCCGCCATATTTTTCCCTTTCGATCGTGTTCCTTAACGATACGCTCGAAATCGAATCGGTCTGGATGCTTCTCGATGCACATCTTCAGCAATGTGTCCATCTGGGAGATGCTGTCCCTATCCATGTTGAAGTCTTCTTCAACGGTGGCCTTCCTCAGGGTATGCGTGAACGCCTCAGTGAATGTTCCATCTTTCGGATTTTTGACGATGTAGAATACTTGGTTCCCATTGGAACGCAAAGGGTTGGAATCCGCATGCTTGACCTCTCCTCTTTTTCTCGTCTTGATCTGCGGAGGGTAGATGGAGCTCAATTGTTTCTCGCTCGCTGTAAGCCTTTTGTCGATGAATTGTCGGATCTCCGATGCGTGATCATTGGCGAAAGCATTGTAGAGGTCGTACAGCTCGTCTAGGGTCATCTCCCGACCGTCGCATTTGGAAAGGACGTCGAACCATGCATAGGACAGTTCGGTTTCGTACAGGATGGATCGGATGGTCCTTTCCGCCCCTTTGTTATCGAAGAAAAAGTTCAAGGTAGGTTGTACGCCTTGGTAATCGCCCCAGCGGTTGCATCGCCCGATGCGTTGCAGGGTACTCTCGGGGGAAGATACCGATTCGTAGAGGTGGGCGAATGATACGTCGAGGCTGGCTTGGAGCACTAATACGGAAACAACATTGCTTTTGTTCAACTTCCGCTCACTTTCTTTTCCGAACTCCCCAAGGATCTCATCGAAAATGGCGGCGCGGCGTGGAGCCTCGTAGGCGCTATGGACGATCTTATCGATGCCCATTTCCATCTTCAATGTTTGGGCCATGTTGATGGAATTCACCACCACCAGATTTGCGCCGCCCTGTAGTTTTGGAAGCTCCGGCACGACATTCACCTTGTACTTCTTTCCGTGGGCCGCTCCGTAATGTTTGTTCTCGTCCGGGAGGACCTGCGTCCTCTCGAACGAATCCCACAGCCGCGCCATGGTAATTGGCGTAGCAGAGAGCAATAGCGTTCGACTCTTGGTCATCCGATGCCTCAGGCGCATGATATTGACGTAACACGCAAAAAGTGCATTCTCGTCCACCACCTCGTGGAACTCGTCGAACACCACGTCACAGTTGCTGATGAAGAACTGACGATGCGCTATCGAATTTCTTATGGTAGGAAAGAGAAATGAATCGACGTTCGTGATGATGATATCCGCCTCGAAACCATCGAATTCGCTCTGGGTGGGCTTTTGACGCTGTCCGCTCAGGTAAAGCTCCACCGAGACATTGATGCCTAGCGCATTAAGCTCCTTGTTGATGGAATCGTAAACGGATTCTGCCACCATATTGCGCGGGCATACCCAGACAAGCTTCTTACGACTTCGCATCGACCAAAGAAGTCCCACCAGCGTCTTACCGAACCCGGCAGGAGCCTTTACAATGGCCGTCTTTTTGGCTTTCAAAGCAATGTCCTGCTGCTCTTCGAACCGCGCACCAACGTATGGTTGTCGGGTCGGAACCATAGATCCCGACATGAGCGTTTCTTGCTCCACCAACATCTTGATGTCTATCGGCTTTTCTTTCAAGGAAGACACCAGACGATCGGCCGATATTACGCACGAACGTACGAACATCTTTCGATACTCAGTGTTCTGACTGGTAGCGGCATCTCTACGATCATCGGAGAAATACTTCGGAGCCTTTTCTGAACCTCGCCCCTCCGATCGTATCATTCCTTCACCAAGGACATCAATGACGAATTGCTTCATTGGCCCTATATCACCCGGAACCTTCGCCAAGATGTCCTCCGCGTGATGTGCATTCATGTCATTGGTTATTCCGTGGTGCCAGTACACGGCATCCAGAACAAGGGCCAACTCTTCGTGGTCAACATTCAAGTGCTTCTGCAAAAACGCCCACCCTATTTCGTTGTGCCGGAATGGTATGCTTTTCAGACTATCTGGGTCTTCGTGCTTCAAGCGTTTCTGAAAATGCTTGCAGACCTTTCCAATGTCGTGAAGAAGGCAGGCTTTGTTCACGTATTCAACCACCTTGTCCTGCGGATACAATAGGGCCTGTTGCGCCATCTCCTTGCCGACTTCCGCCACCAATACAGAGTGGTCGTATAGGGTCTCGCCTGAGCTCTTCGCCAGAATACTAGGATACAGTGCGTGATTTGCCATCGTGTGAAGATCTTGTACGAAGGTGATGGAGAAATGTTGCAATCCCTTTCCTTATCTTCGTC
>Ga0075163_10013106_pt1 | contig 10772 bp, 9 predicted proteins | sample JI1023141ADNA_FD_71478 | JGI IMG/M metagenome (GOLD analysis project Ga0075163, IMG submission 71478) | Wastewater effluent complex algal communities from Wisconsin, to seasonally profile nutrient transformation and Carbon sequestration -... | ecosystem: Engineered > WWTP > Effluent > Algae... | reverse complement strand
GTGACGGCGATCGCGCGGCGGCCCGAGTCGCCGCAGGCCGCGGCCAGCTCGGCGGGCGCGAGCGCGGCGCGGTCGAGGGTCGCGAGCTTGAGCAACATCGCCAGGTTCAGGCCCGCGAGCACGACCAGCGGGTGGCCGGCGGCCATGCGGATGCCGCAGCTGCACGGGCTCGATCCGTACATGTCGGCGATCATCAGCACGCCCGCGCCGTGGTCGGCGGCGAGCACCGCGTCGCACATGCGCGTGCGCAGATCCGAGGTCTCGCCGGCGCCGGCGTCGACGGCGACCACGCCGGCCAGCGCCTCGCCGCCGACGATGCCCTCGGCCGCGCCGAGCAGCGCGCTGGCGCTGCGGCCGTGGCCGACGAGCACGACGCCGACCTGCGCAGCCGCGTCAGCCATGCGCGGGCCTCCCGGGCTCGTGGGCGGGCGGCACGAGGTCGCGGTGGCGGACCACGACCTGCGAGGGCGGCACGGACAGCGGGGGTCCGGCCTGCAGGCGGTCGGCGAGGGCGCGGGTGAGGGCCACCGAACGATGCTGCCCGCCGGTGCAGCCGAGCGCAACGGTCAGGTACGAGCGCCCCTCGCGCACGCTGCGGGGGACGACGAAGCGGAGCATGTCCTCGACGCGGTCCAGCATGGCCTGGGCGTCGGGCTGGGCGAGGACGTAGTTTGCCACCTCGGGCTCGAGGCCGGACCTGTGGCGCATCGCGGGGATGTCGTAGGGGTTGGCGAGGAAGCGGAGGTCGAAGACGAGGTCGGCGACGGCGGGCAGGCCGGACTTGAAGCCGAAGGACATCAGGACGAGGTGGAGGACGCCGCCGCCCGCGCCGTAGCGGTCGCGGATGAGCTGCCGCAGCTCTCGCGCGCGCACGGTGCCGGTGTCGATGGTGGCGCTGGTGCGCGCCTTGAACGGCGTCATCAGCTCGCGCTCGCGCTGGATGGCGGCGGGCAGCTCGCCCATCGGGTGCTTGCGGCGGGTCTCGGAGTAGCGGCGCAGGAGCACGTCGTCGGGGGCGTCGAGGAACAGGATCTCCACGCGGTGGCCGGCGCCGACGAGGTGCTGGTGGACGCCGGGGAAGTGGCGCAGCAGCGAGTCCTCGCGCGCGTCGACGCCGACGGCGGCGCGGCGCTCGGCGTCGGTCAGGGCCAGGAGCTGGGCGAGCTGCGGCAGCAGCGGCACGGGCACGTTGTCGGCGCAGTAGAAGCCGAGGTCCTCGAGCGCCGCGAGGGCGGTCGACTTGCCGGCGCCGCTCATGCCCGTGACGACGAGGATCTCCACGCTACTCGACCTCCGGGATCGGCATCGCCTGCGAGCTCTGGCGCGGCGCGGCGACCGGGACGTCGGGCCGCGGCGGGTTGGCCGGGCCGACGCCGCGGATGTTGACCCCGCGCGCGCTCGCGGCGATGCGCGCGTTGATCTTCTCCTGGAACTCGCGGGCGCTGTCGTGGCCGCGGTACTTGAGCAGCTGGTTGCGCGCGACGACCTCGATCAGCGACGCGATGTTGCGGCCGGGTCGCAGGGGGATGCGCGCGAGCGGGACATCGACGCCGAGGATCGGCCAGACCTGCTGCTCGGTGCCGAGGCGGTCGTAGTCCTCCTCCTGGACCTCGCTGAGCTCGACGACGACCTCGATCTTCTTGTTGTCGCGGACCGCCGCGACGCCGAACAGGTGCGTGATGTTGAGGATGCCCATGCCGCGGATCTCCATGTGGTGCTGGTGCATCTCCAGCGCGGAGCCCCACACGGTGTCGGGCGGGCGGACCGTGACCTCGACGATGTCGTCGGCGACCAGGCGGTGGCCCTTGAGGATCAGGTCGAGCGCCGCCTCGCTCTTGCCGACGCCGCTGCGGCCGATCAGCAGCAGGCCGACGCCGAGCACGTCGACGAGCACGCCGTGCAGCGTCGCGCGCGGCGACAGCAACTCTTCGAGCCGCCGCACGAGCCGCGAGATGAACACGGAGCTCATCAGCGAGGTGCGCAGCACCGGCACGCCGTGGCGGCGGCAGGCGTCCATCAGGAAGTCGGGCGGGTCGAGGCCGCGGGTGATCGTGATCCCGCAGATCGGCTTTTGACAGTAGACCGCGAGCCCGGCCTCCGCGACCTCGCGGGGGATCGACAGCAGGTAGTCGATCTCCGTCAGGCCGAGGACCTGCACGCGGTCGGGGAACACGTGCTTGACGAAGCCCGACAGCGCGAGGCCGGGCTTCTGGATCCGCATGTGGGCGATCTTGCGGTCGAGCGAGCCCCAGTCGGACAGCAGCGTCAGTTGCAGCGCCTCCGACGAGGCCTCCAGGAGCTTGCTGACCTCGATGGACGCTTCGCGGCGCATGCCCGCGAGCATACCAGCTTCGCCGGGCCCGCTGACGCCGCGCGCACATGCGCGCGGGCGCCGCGCCCGGTCGTCTCCGGGTCGCCCGGGCCGAGGTGGCTCGGCCCGAGGTGGCTCGGCCCGAGGTGGCTCGGCCCGCGGTGGCTTAGCCCGAGGTGGCTCAGCCCGCGCCGGCCTGCGGCTCGATCAGGCCGAAGTTGCCGTCCTCGAGCAGGTAGACGACGTTGATGTCGCCGCTGCTCGCGTTGGTGAACACGTAGAACTGCTTGTGCAGCAGGTTCATCTGCATGATGGCGGCGTCGACGGTCATGCGCTCGGCCGAGAATTCGGTCTGGCGGATGATGTGCGGGCGGTGGTCGGGGAGCGGCGGCGGGGCCTGGTTGGCGGCGGCCGGCGAGGCGTTGGCGGAGACCTGGGAGTCGTCCTCCTCCACGTGCTGGTCGGTGACGCTCTCCGCGGCGATGACGCCGAGCTTGACCTTGGCGGTGCGACCCTCGTTGGCCTTGTGGTGCTTGATGCGCGCCTTGTAGCGGCGGACCTGCCGCTCCATCTTCGCCAGGGCCATGTCGACGGAGGAGTACATGTTCTCCGTGGCCTCCGAGGCGTGGAGCTGGAGGCCGTTGCGCAGCGTCACGTCGAAGCTGGCGCAGTGCATGATCTTGTCGACGCTGAACGTGCAGCTGATGCGCAGCGGGTCGGCGAAGTAGCGCTTGATCTTCTCCAGGCGCTCCTCCGCGTAGCCGCGGAGCGCGTTGGAGGACTCCATCTGGCGAAAAACGAAGTGGGTCTGCATCGTCGGCACCTTCTTGGTCGGGGGGTCAAAACAGCTTGCGACGCTTCGAGGACGAGAGCACGCCGAGCTGTTCCCTGTACTTGGCAACCGTTCGGCGGGCGATGTCAATACCCTCTTGCTGCAAAAGTTCGACGAGCTTCTGATCGCTGTACGGGTGGGCAGCGTCCTCGGCGTCGATCAGCTTCTTGATGCGGGTCTTCACGGCCTCGCTGGCGAGGTCGTCACCGGTGCTGCGGCTGATGCCCGCGTTGAAGAAGTACTTGAGCTCGAAAATTCCCTGCGGCGTGTGGACATACTTGTTGGTCGTCACGCGCGAGACGGTCGACTCGTGCATCTCGATGTCCTCGGCGACATCCTTGAGGATCAGCGGGCGCAGGTGCTGGGGGCCGCGTTCGAAGAACTCGCGCTGGAACTTGAGGATGCTGCGCGTGACCTTGAGGATCGTGCGCTGGCGCTGCTGGATCGAGCGGATGAGCCACTGCGCCGAGCGCATGCGCTCGTGGATGTAGTCCTTGGCCTTGGGGTGGCCGCCGGCGGCCTCGCGGTACATCGCGCTGATGCGCAGCTTGGGCAGGCCCTCCTCGTTGAGGCTGACGACGAAGTCCTCGGCGACCTTGACGATGTACACGTCCGGCGTGATGTACTGCGCGGCCTCCGAGCTGTAGGCGCGGGCGGGACGCGGGTCCATGCCCATGATCACCTTGGTCGCCTCGTAGACCTCCTCGAGCGCCTCGCCGGTGTCGCGGGCGATCGCCGGGTAGTTGCGGATCTCGAGGTTGTGCAGGTGCTTGGCGATGATCGCCAGGACCAGCGGGTCCTCGATCGTGTGCTCGGGGTGGTGGGCCTGGACCCACAGGCACTCGGCGAGGTTGCGCGAGAGGATCGCCACCGGGTCGAGCTGCTGCAGCTTGCGGATCACCCGCTCGACCTTCAGCGTCGAGTAGCCGAGCTTGCGCGCGACCGCGACGGTCGAGCCGTCCTGCAGGTAGCCGGCGGGCGAGAGGTTCCTGACCAGGTACTCCGCGACCTCCTCGTCGGACTCGCAGAAGCTCGAGAGCCGCACCTGCCACAGCAGGTACTCCGGCAGGGTCTCGGCGCGCGTCAGCGTCGCCTCGAACGACGGCTGCTCGTCGCCGTCGCCCTGCCCGCCCGCGGTCCCCGGCTGGTACGGCGTGCTGTCGGCGTAGGCGTCCCAGTCGACGCTGTCCTTGGGCACGTCGTCGGCCTTGACCGCCTCGGGGCCGCTCGCGGGCTCGGCGGCCATCTCCGTCGGCTGGTCGACCGCGTCCTGGAGCTCGACCGAGGACACCGGCTCCTCGACGGTCGAGCCCATCTCCTGGGCCTCCTCGAGCAGCGGGTTCTCCATCAGCTCGTCGCGGACGAGGTCGCTGAGCTCGACCCGCGACAGCTGCAGCAGCTTGATGGCCTGCTGCAGCTGCGGCGTCATGACGAGCTGCTGGCTCATCCGGATGTCCTGACGCATGTGCAGTGCCATCGGTCGCTCGCCCTCGCTGAGCTGCGAAGTTACCAGAGCGGCGCCGCGGGCACCAAGGTCCAAGCTCCCGGCCGAGGACGCTGTACGGCGTTTTGCGGCGGTTTTCTCGGGCTTCCCGGAGATCGGCCCGGTGCGTGCTCGCGATCACGAGTTCCGATCACGGGCGGGCCGCGGCGGAGCCGGGTGCCGCGGGCCTCAGGTGCGGGTGCGCTGATACTGCAGCGCGGCGGCGATGTACGCCGAGAACAGCGGATGCGGCGCCGTGGGCCGGCTCTTGAACTCCGGGTGGAACTGACAGCCGACGAAGAACGGGTGGTTCTCCGGCGGCAGCTCGATCATCTCCACCAGCTTGCCGTCGGGCGAGAGGCCGCTGAGGCGCAGGCCGGCGCGCTCGAGCCGCTCGCGGTAGCGGTTGTTGAACTCGTAGCGGTGGCGGTGGCGCTCCGAGATGCGGCCCTTGGCGTAGATGCGGGCGACGAGGCTGCCGGGCGCGAGGTCGCAGTCGAAGGCGCCGAGGCGCATGGTCCCGCCGAGCTCCTTGACGTCCTCCTGCTCGGCCATCAACGCGATCACGGCGCCGTCGAGGTTGGGGTCGAACTCGCTGCTGTGGGCGTTCGAGATATCGGCGAAGGTGCGGGCGTACTCGCAGACGGCCATCTGCATGCCGAGGCAGATGCCGAGGAACGGGATCTTGCGCTCGCGCGCGAACTTGATCGCGGCGATCTTGCCCTCGCTGCCGCGCTCGCCGAAGCCGCCGGGGACCAGCACGCCGCCGAGGCGGGCCAGCTGGGCCTCCGCGCCGGCCGCGAGCAATTGCTCGGCGTCGACGTAGACGATGTCGACCGCGGCGTTGCAGGCCAGGCCGCCGTGGATCAGCGCCTCGTGCAGGCTCTTGTAGCTCTCCGCGAGGTCGACGTACTTGCCGACGACGCCGATGCTGACGCGCTGCTGCGGGTTCTCGAGCGTGTGGACGATGCGCTCCCAGGCGTCGAGCTTGGGCTCGCGCGACCAGATGTTGAGCAGCTCGCACAGCTTGTCGTCGAGGCCCTCGGCGTGCAGCACCGACGGGACCTTGTAGATCGTGTCCTGGTCGGGCAGCGACATCACGCTGTCGCTGCGCACGTTGGTGAACATCGCCAGCTTGTCGCGGGTGGCGCGGCTGATCGGCTGCTCGGTGCGGCAGACCAGGATGTCGGGCTGGATCCCGATCTCGCGCATCTTCATCACCGAGTGCTGGGTCGGCTTGGTCTTGATCTCGCCGGCGGTGCGGATGAACGGCAGCAGCGTCAGGTGCACGAACACGGTGTCGCGCGCGTCGAGCTGCAGGCGCAGCTGCCGGATCGCCTCCAGGAACGGCAGGCTCTCGATGTCGCCGACGGTCCCGCCGATCTCGACGATCAGCAGGTCGAGGCCCTCCGAGGCGGCGAGGATGCAGTCGCGGATCTCGTTGGTGACGTGCGGGATCACCTGCACCGTCTGCCCGAGGTACTCACCGCGCCGCTCCTTGCGGATCACCGACTCGTAGATCTGGCCGGAGGTGTAGTTGCTGTGCCGCGACATCCGGTGCGACACGAAGCGCTCGTAGTGCCCGAGGTCGAGGTCGGTCTCGGCGCCGTCGTCGGTGACGAACACCTCGCCGTGCTGCGTCGGGTTCATCGTCCCCGGGTCGACGTTCAGGTACGGGTCGAGCTTCTGCAGGCCGATGTTGAGGCCGCGGGCCTCGAGCAGCGCGCCCATCGACGCGGCGCACAGGCCCTTGCCCAGCGACGACACCACGCCCCCCGTGACGAAGATGAATTTGGTGTGCTTGACCCGGTTCGCCGTTGCCACGGACCGGGGTTTTGCCACGAGCGCGCGCGGCGTACCATGCCCGGCAGGGCCCGGCGCACCGGCGGCTGGCTCACGCGCGGCGCCAGTGGGCGAGGCGGCGCCACGGCGAAACCGCCGCGTCCGCCGTATCAGCCGCCGCCACGCCGGCCGCGGACGGCTGTCCACGCCGCATGTCGGCGGCCGCGTGGACGGCAGCGGCAGCGGCGATCGCCCGGCTGTCGGCCTCCGTGTGCGCGTGCGGGGCGGTGAGATCCGGGTGGTTGTCGATGTAGCGGGTCGAGAAGTCGCCGCGCAGGAAGTCGGGCTCGCCGAGCACGCGCAGGTGGAACACGAGGTTGGTCGCGATGCCGAGGCAGACCGTCTCGCGCAGCGCCTCGCGCATGCGCATGAGCGCGGCGGCGCGGTCGGGGCCCCACACCGTCATCTTGGCGATCATCGGGTCGTAGAAGCTCGACACGACGCTGCCCGAGGCGACCGCGCTGTCGATGCGGATGTTGGCGCCGACCGGCCAGCGCAGCGTGCGGATCGTGCCCGGGCTCGGCAGGAACCGCCGCGGGTCCTCGGCGTAGAGGCGGCACTCGATCGCGTGGCCGCGCAGCTCCACGTCGGCCTGGCCGTAGCCGAGCGGCTGGCCGGCGGCGACGCGGATCTGGTCCCACACGAGGTCGCGGCCGCAGGTCGCCTCCGTCACCGGGTGCTCGACCTGCAGGCGGGTGTTCATCTCCAGGAAGTAGAAGCGCGGGCCCTCGGGCCGCTCCTCGAACAGGAACTCGACCGTGCCGGCGCCGCAGTAGTCGACCGCGCGCGCGGCCCGGACGGCGACCTCGCCCATCGCGGCGCGGACCTGCGGGGTCATCTGCGGGCTCGGGCTCGGGCTCTCCTCGATCACCTTCTGGTGGCGGCGCTGGACCGAGCAGTCGCGCTCGTTGAGGTACACGCAGCCGCCGTGGCGGTCGGCCATCAGCTGGATCTCGACGTGGCGGGCCGACAGCACCGCGCGCTCCATCAACATGCGGTCGTCGCCGAACGCGGCCTTGGCCTCGCGCGCGGCGGCCTCGTAGGCGCGGCGCAGCTCGCCGGCCTCGTGGACGATGCGCATGCCCTTGCCGCCGCCGCCGGCCGAGGCCTTGAGCATCACCGGGAAGCCGACCTGGCGCGCGGCGGCCTCGGCCTGGTCGATCGACTCGATGTCGTTGACGCCGGGGACGACCGGCACGCCGGCCTCCGCCATCGCCTTGCGCGCGCCGATCTTGTCGCCCATCACGTGCATCGCCCGCACGTCCGGGCCGATGAACACGATGCCCGCGGCCTGGCAGGCCTCGACGAAGTGGGCGCGCTCGCTGAGGAAGCCGTAGCCCGGGTGGATCGCCTCGGCGCCGGTCGCCTTGGCGGCGGCGAGGATCCTGTCGACGCGCAGGTAGCTCTCGGCCGACGGCGCCGGGCCGATGTGCACCGCCTCGTCGGCCTGGACCGCGTGCAGGGCGTCGCGGTCGGCGTCGCTGTAGACCGCGACGGTGCGGATGCCGTGCTCGGCGCAGGTTCGAAACACGCGGAGCGCGATCTCTCCGCGATTGGCGACCAGGATCTTGCGAAACGGCGGTGTCATGGCGCGGCCATCGCCTTAGCACGGCCGGCCGCGTCCCTACTACCCGAACTTGCTACTTGTGCGTCGGGACCGGGCGCGCCCCGGACGGCTCCGCCTTGCCGGCGGCGGCGTTCTCCGGGTCGAGGATGCCGGGGTCCGGCTCGCCCTTCTTCGGCGGGGCGACGACGATCGGCTTCGCGGTCTCGGCGACGCCGATCGGCGTGGCGATGCTCGGGGGCGGCGGCGCGGGCCACAGCGGCGGCGGGGCCTTGTCGACGCAGCCCCAGAGAGGACCGCAAAACAGCGCGCAGGTCAACGCGCAGAACGACGCGCAGACGCCGGGCCGGGCCCGGGGGCCAGCGAGCGTCTGCGCGGGGGTCTTCACCTAGTCCTCGTCCTCGGCGGCGGCGGCCTCGGGCTCGTCGTCCTCGAGGCCGGCGTCGAGGTCCTCGAGGCCGGCGGCGTCGTCGTCGATCTCCGCGGCGGCGCCGAGCTCGGCCTCCTCGTCGTCGACCACGACCTCCTCCTCGTCGGTGTCGGCGTCCTCGACGTCGACGGGCTCGTCGCTGTCGGTGGTCTCGGTCGGGGCCAGGCCGACCTTTTCGAAGTCGGCGGACAGCTCGGGGATGATGTCACCCTCCTCGTCGGCCTCCTCGCCCTCGATCACGCTGAAGGCGGCGGCCTCGAGGAAGGTGTTGTCGCTGCTGGTGAGCTTGAGCTTCTGGCGCTGCTCCTCGATGAAGTCGACCATGACGCTGGCGACATCCTCGTTGTAGCGCACCGAGCCCTCGCCGATCTCGCGGAGGGCGGTGACGGCCCCCTTGTTGTCGCACTGCACCAGCGGCGTGCCGCGGTTCTCGAGCAGGGCCCGGGCGCGACGGGCCGCGAGGATGGTGAGCGCGAAGCGGTTGGGGATCTTCTCGAGGCAGTCTTCGACGGTGACGCGAGCCATGGGCGCCGGAGTATGCGAGCCCGCCCGCGCGGGCGCAAGCCCTGCGACGGGCCCCGGCTCACATTTCCGGGCTCACGTCATCCCGGGGCCTCACATCTCCACGAGCAACTGCTGGCCGCGGTCGCGCAGCTCCAGGCTGTCGCGGACCCAGCGGATGAAGCTCTTGGCGTGCTCCGGGCGGAAGCTGAAGGTCTCCGCGAGCGACAGGAGGGCGTCCATCTCGCCGTCGACCAGCTTGTTGTCGGCGAGGGCGGCGCAGACGGCCTGGTAGAACAGGAACAGGCGGGCCTCGCGGTGCTGGACGGCGCTGGCGACCTTGTGGAGGTCGGACGGGGTCGAGAACTCGCGTCGGACCAGATCGCGCTCCTCGGGGAGGAGCATCATCTGGCCCATCAGGTCCTCCACGAAGTGCTTCTCGCTGTCGGAGACCTGGTTGTCACGGGAAGCCATGATCGCCACGGCGCGGGCCACGGCCACCTGCTCTTCGGGGGTGATGAGCTCTGCGATCGGGAAGTCGAGCATCTGGCTTTCTCCAGCTTCGAGGCCCAGGCTAACCCAAGTTCGCAGCCGTGCCTAGCCGCCGCGGACGGGCCCTCCGCGGCCGGACGGCGATCGTGGCGCTGCGACGCGCCCGGGTCCGGGCGGGGAGATCCCCCGCCCGCCGGGCGCGTCGGCTCGTCACCTCGTCAGCTCGTCAGCTCGTCATTGCGCGGCCTTCAGATCCATGGGGCCGTGCAGGCGGCGGATCGACGCGGCCGCGACCGGGTGCTCGCCGGCGTCGTCGCGCAGGCGCACGCCGAGCAGCTCGCGCCCGTCGAAGCCGACCGGCAGCGGCGCGACGATGTTGCGGGTCGCGTAGTGCGAGCGCACGCTGACCTGCGCCACGGCCTCGACCTCGCCGTCGGCGAACTCGAACACGACCTTGTGCGTCGCGCTGAGCTCGCGACCCGGGCTGAGCGCGCCGGGGCCGGTCCACCAGCGCTGCTCGCCGTCGGGGTCGACCGCGCCGATCAGCACGCCGCCGCTGGCCGGCGGCGCCGCGTCGGCCATGTCCCACGCGCTCAGCGTCGTGATGCGCTTGAACGTCGCGTTCCACTGCCAGTCGGAGACCCACGCGCGGTCGCAGTAGCTCATGTAGTCGGAGTTCACGGTCGGGTGGCGCAGCTTGAAGTCGCGGACGCCGAAGCCCCACACGCCGATGCGGCCGTCCTCGTGCGGGTAGCTCGGGTCGGTGCCCTGGGCCGGCACGCCGGCGCCGGCGCAGTCGATGTGCTGGCGGCCCTGGGTGTGGCCGACCTCGTGCACGAAGGTGTCGGTGAAGCCGGCGTTGAGCTGGCCGGCGGAGGCCCGGAAGCGGGCGTCGTCGACGTCGGGGCCGGTGATGTCGGCGGCGAGGCCGACGGTGCAGCCCTTTTGAAGCCCGCCGATCGCGATGCACTGGCTGCAGTTGTCGAACAGGCCGAAGTAGTAGACGCTCGGGTCGGCGGCGTCCTCGGTGCGCAGCTGGCTCATCTCGTCGACGAGCTGGCTGAGGCCGCTCATGCTCGTCATGTCGTAGGTGACCTTGTACGGCGCGTGGAACTCGAGCTCGAGCTCCTGCAGCGGGTTCTCCTGGAACATCGCGTCCTCGAGCGCCTTGCGGTGCGACTCGCCGTCGACCACCTTCGCACACGCGCCGAACGAGTAGTCGATCGGGACGACCACGATGCGCATCACGGCGCGCTCGCTCTCGACGCCGACGATCGCCGTGCCGGTCAGCGGCGCGACCGCGGCCTCGGCCGGCTC
>Ga0075163_10013105_pt1 | contig 10774 bp, 7 predicted proteins | sample JI1023141ADNA_FD_71478 | JGI IMG/M metagenome (GOLD analysis project Ga0075163, IMG submission 71478) | Wastewater effluent complex algal communities from Wisconsin, to seasonally profile nutrient transformation and Carbon sequestration -... | ecosystem: Engineered > WWTP > Effluent > Algae... | reverse complement strand
GGCCCAGCTGCAGGGTGGAGCCGTCGGGCTGACCGACCACCGTGCTGCTGTGGTTGAAGCCGCCATTGAAGCCCACATCCGCCTTGAACTGCCAGCCCTCAACGGGCTTCTCGGCCTCCAGCTTGGCGGTTTCGTCGAGGGCCTGCTTGACCTTGTCTTCCTCAACCAGGTCGGGCACTTGGGCGAAGGCGGGGCTCACGGCCGCCACCAGCATCAGAGAGACAACGTGCTTCCTCATCGAAGAACCGCTCCAAGTCGTTGAGGTACCAGCCGCCCCAAACCAGGGGGCGACGCAGAAGTCACGCCCCCGATCCGAACTCGGCATGTTGGGCGAAAGCGCTTCCACATTCAGTGGTGGTGGCGCATACTGCAACCGTTCTTTCCGATGCAAGGAGATAATATGCGCACGCGTCCGCCGGTCCTTTTCTGGCTCTTGCTCTGCGCGCTGTTGCCGCTGCCCGCCTTTGCGGGCGGGTGGGACAGTGTCCGAAGCTTCTTCTACGACACTGGGTTGCTCGAGACGCTCAAGCGCGTCGGCATGGCGGTGGGGGTCCTGTTTGTCGGGTGGCTGGTGGCCCGCTCGCTCGAGAAGGTGGTCTACAGCCTGCTGCGCAAGACCGACCTCGACAACCGCCTGTTTTCGGCCCTGGGGCTGGAGGGGCTCTTCAAGCCCAAGGCGGGTGGCACCGACGATCGCGTCGAGAAGATCAGCGGCCGCATCGTTTTCTACACCGTCATGCTGCTGGCCATCGCGGGCGCCCTCGACGCCGCTGGCCTCGGGGATACCGCCGGCCCGCTGCGCGCCTTTGTGCAGACCATCGTGGAAGGCCTGCCCTTTGTCGGCAAGGCCGTCCTCATCGTGCTCGTGTTCTACGTGGCCGGCCTGCTGCTCAAGAAGCTGGTCACCCGCGGCCTCGGCGGCCTCGACACCCGCTTCGGTGATACGGCCGTCGCCGGCGAAGCCGCCCGCGCCAAGTTCAGCGAGTCGGCGGGCACCGTCGTCTTCTGGCTGGCCATGTTGGTGGGCCTCGCGGGCGCGTTTGAGTCCCTCCAGATCGACGTGGTGGCCAACCCCCTCAAGAACATGCTGACCCGCATCATCGAGATCGTGCCCGCCCTGGCGGTGGCCGGCCTCATCGTGCTGGGTGGCTATATTCTGGGGCGCCTCGCCCGGGCCGTCACCGGCAACCTGCTCGCCTCGGCCGGCGTGGACGCCCTGCCCGCCAAGATCAAGCTGGAGCAGCTCTTCGCCAAGCGACGCCTCTCCGAGGTGCTGGGCATTTTTGTCATGGTTTTCATCATGTTGCACGCCACCATCGCCGCCCTCGATCGCCTGGGCCTCGATGCGCTGTCGCGCCCGCTCTCCCAGACCATCGTGCAGTTCTGGAACATCCTGCCCGCGCTGCTGGTGGCCGCGGTCATCCTGGCGGTGGCCATCCTGCTGGGCCGCCTCGCCCGCAGCCTCGTGACGGGGCTGCTGCAGGGCGTCGGCTTTGACGGCCTGCTCAAGAAGGTGGGCGTGGACTTCGAGCGCGTGCAGCCCGGCGATGCCGAGGCGAAGCGCTTTGTGGACACCCCCAGCGAGTTTGTGGGCCTGCTGGTGCAGGCGTCCATCATCATGCTGGCCGTGGTGGAGGTGCTGCACACCCTGACGCTCACCGCCTGGGCGAGCATCGTGCAGGACGTCTTGCAGTTTGTGCTCACCCGCGTGGTGGTGGCCGCCGCCATCGTGGCCGTGGGCTTCGGCATCGGCAACTACGTGCGCACCCTCATCGCCAACCGCAGCAGCGACGAGGACACCAGCAAGCATTGGATCGGCGGGGCCGCCCGCATCGCCATTCTGGTCTTCACCTTCACCATGGCCCTGCAGCAGCTCGACGTGGCCTCCAACTTCGTCCTGCTGAGCTTCGCCCTGGTCTTCGGCGCCCTCTGCCTCGCCCTCGCCATCGCCTTCGGCCTCGGCGCCCGCGAAGTGGCCAGCGACATCGTCAAGAAGCAGTACGACAAGACCAAGAAGCGCTAGCGCTTCGAGCGTTCCCCCCGCCCCGTTGGCCCTGCCCGCCCCGCCCGCGTTGGCGTCCCGCCCCCAAAACTGCTAAAAGGCCACCCGTGGTCCCTCGCGAGCGGGGGGCCGCCGTCGCCCGGCTCACCGCCGAGCGCGGAGAGCCGACCGTCCCCCAGGCGAGAACCCCGTGTCCAAGCGCATCGTCTTCATCGTCTCCGACGCCACCGGCAACACCGCCGAGCGTGTGGTCGCCGCAGCCCTCAAGCAGTTCAATGCCGCCTCGGTGACCACCGAGACCTTCTCCCACGTGCGCCGCGAGCCCAACGTGCGCGACCTGGTGGAGCGGGCCGCCGAGGTGGAGGCCCTGGTGGTGCACACCGTGGTGGACGTGCGCCTGCGGGGCCTGCTCCAGCAGCTCTGCGCCGAGGCCGGCGTCAAGGAGGTGGACCTCATGGGCCGCCTGCTGGTGGAGATGGCCGCCCTCACCCAGAACGAGGCGCGCATGGAGCCCGGCGGGCTGCACGAGGTGGACGAAGAGTACTACCGCCGCATCGAAGCCGTTGAATTTGCAGTGAAAAACGACGACGGCCAGCACCCGCGCAACCTGCGCAAGGCCGACATCGTGCTGGTGGGCATCTCCCGGACCAGCAAGACGCCGCTCTCCACCTACCTCGCACAGCGCGGCTACAAGGTGGCCAACGTGCCCCTGGTGCTCGGCATCGAGCTGCCCGCCGAGCTCAAGCAGATCGAGCAGCGCAAGATCTTCGCCCTCTCCATCGACGCCGAGGCGCTGGGCCGCATCCGCCAGGCGCGGCTGTCCACCCTGGGCATGCCCGCCGACACCGCCTACGGCATGCGCGACCACATCGACAAGGAGATCGGCTACGCCCGCCAGGTCTTCGACGCCCACCCCGACTGGCCGGTGCTCGACGTCACCGATCGCGCCATCGAGGAGACGGCCGCCGAGCTGCTCGCCCTGCGCAAAGAGCGCCTGGGTTAGCCGCCCAACCTACTGATTTTTCGACATTTTTCGACAACGCGACCCCGCCTGCTACCCCCGCGTCAGCGGCAGATCCAGGTCGCCGTCCGCCAGGGCCAGCGCCCGCGGCTCGGCCCGCGCCAGCGGCTCGGTGGGCGTCTTGAAGGTGTCGATGACCTGCTGAAGCCGGTCCACAATCCGGTCGTGCAGGGCCCACCGCCACTCGAAGCGCTCCAGCAAGACGGGATCGAGGGCGCCGCGCATGCGGACGGCGGAGCGGAACGGGCGCCGGGCCAGCGGGCGGGTGCGGTGGGTCACCGCGACCCCCAACGGCCACGGACGCAGCTTGAAGGGGGGGGCGGCCTCCCCCAGCAGGGCTTCGAGCGCGGCGAGCAAAGCGCCATCCACCTGGCCGGCCTCCAGCGCATCGAAGGCGCTCGCCAGGGCCTGCCGGGCCGCCGAGCGACGCTCGCGGGCGAGGCCGCGGCTCTCCAAGAGCCCCGCCACCCGCTGAGCCGCGTCCTGCAACCACACCAAAGGGAGCGCACCGTCATCCATGGGTTTGCCAGCGCCGGTCATTTGGGTTCTAATCGCCCCGCTTCACGATCCCCGGAACGCCGCCGCCCATGGCCGATCAACGATACAACATCGTCAAGAAAATCGACTCCGGCGGCATGGCCGAAGTGTGGAAGGGTCGGGCGTCGAGTATCAAGGGCTTTGAGAAGCTGGTCGCCATCAAGCGCGTGCTTCCCGGCCTTTCCAAGAACAAGAAGTTCATCTCGATGTTCCTCGATGAGGCGCGGTTGTCGCTGTACCTGAACCACGCCAATGTGGTCCAGACCTTCGACATCGGCATGACCGAGAACGCCTACTTCATCGTGATGGAGTGGGTGGACGGCACCAACCTCAAGGGTTTGCTGGCCATTGCGGCCGAGCTGGGCTTCCGCATCCCGCGCGAGCAGGCGGCCTTCATCGCCATCGAGGTCTGCAAGGGCCTCTCCCACGCCCACAACCGCAAGGATCCCAAGGGCCGGCCCCTCAACATCGTGCACCGCGATGTCAGCCCGCCCAACATCCTGCTGAGCCGCGAGGGCGAGGTGAAGCTGGTGGACTTTGGGCTGGCCAAGGCGGCCTCCCAGATCACCAGCACCGATCCGGGCATCGTCAAAGGCAAGTTCTCCTACCTCTCCCCCGAGGCCGCCCACGGCCAGACGGTGGATGGCCGCGCCGACGTCTTCGCCGCCGGCATCGTGCTGTGGGAGATGCTGGGTGGGCGCAAGCTGTTTGAGGGCGAGACCGATCTGCGGACGGTGGAGCTGGTGCGCCGCGCGGAGATCCCGCCCCTGCGCACCTTCAACCCCGATGTCGAGCCGGCCCTGGAGGAGATCGTGCACCGGGCGCTGGCGCGCGAACCCCGCCACCGCTTCCAGAGTGCGGAGCAGATGGGCCACGAGCTGGCCCGCTACCTGTTCCAAAACCGCATGCTGGTCACCAGCTACGACATCGCCACCCTCGTCAAGCGGGTGCTCGCCTACCAGGACGCCAACACCGAAGAAGTGCGGGCCAACTCGGCCGAGACCACGGTGCAGGAGGAGATCGACCGCTTCCGCACCCTCGACGAGCTGCAGCGCGGCGGGTTTGTCTCGGTGCTGGAGCACCCCGGCGGCGACGACAGCGGCCTCGTGGGCATCGGCGTCGATCCCCGCAGCTGGGCCGACGAGCTCGCGGTGGGCGACGCGGGTGGGGCGGCGGACGAGTCCATCGACGACACGATGATCGCCGAGCCCGGCGACTTCGATCTCGATGAGCCGAGCCTCGCCCCCACGCGCTCCAACCTGCGCCCGGCCGCTCGGCAGGCTGCCTCCAGCGTGGATCCGGCCACCGCGCCCCCGGCCAGCATCCAGGCCCCGGAGCCCGCGCCCATCCGGCCCACGGCCTCCATCAACGCGCCCCCGCCGGTCTCGGCGGAGGAAGTGCAGCCCACCGGACCCCAGCCGGCGGTGCCCCCGCGCAAGACGATCTCGATTACGGTGGGAATCGCCGTGGGTCTGCTTGGGGCGGTGGCCCTGGGCGTGGCCATCTGGTTGCTCGCAAGCTGAGGAGATCTCCATGGCGGAGGCTGGCCGTTCGCTGCTCGCGCTGATCCTCGCCGGGGGTGAAGGCACCCGGCTACAGCCCCTCACCCGAGACCGGGCGAAGCCGGCGGTGCCCTTTGGGGGGCGCTACCGGCTCATCGACTTCGTGCTCTCCAACTTCGTGAATTCAGGCTACTTTCAGATCAAAGTGCTGACGCAGTACAAGGCGTCCAGCCTGATCAGCCACCTCGCCCGCGGCTGGCAACTCGCGCCCATCCTGGGCCACTACGTCGAGCCCGTGCCCGCCCAGATGCGCACTGGCCGCGACTGGTTCAAAGGCAGCGCCGACGCCGTCTTCCAGAACCTCAACCTCATCTCCGACACCCACCCCGACATGGTGGCCGTCTTTGGCGCCGACCACATCTACAAGATGGATGTCAGCCAGATGGTCGATCGCCACGTCGCCACGGGCGCCGAGCTGACCATCGCCGCCATCCCCGTGCCCCGCAACGAGGCCCGCGACTTCGGCGTCCTGGCGGTGGACACCGAAGGCCGCGTGACCGCGTTTGTGGAAAAGCCCAGTGATCCTCCGGAGATCCCCGGTCGTCCCGGCTGGTCGCTGGCCAGCATGGGCAACTACCTGTTTCGCACCGAGGTGCTGGTGGACGAGATCGTGCGCGACGCCGCCCGCCAGGAGAGCGCCCACGACTTCGGCCGCAACATCATCACCGAGCTGGTGGCCCGCGGCGACGTGTTCGTCTACGACTTCGCCACCAACGAGCCGGCGGGCATGGAGGAGAAGGAGCGCGGCTACTGGCGGGATGTGGGCAGCCTGGACAGCTTCTGGGACGCCTCGATGGATCTCGTCTCGGTCACTCCGACCTTCAACCTCTACAACAAGCGCTGGCCCATTCGGACCACCTACCAGCACCTGCCTCCGGCCAAATTTGTCTTTGATCTCAACGATCCCCCCCGCCGCGGCTACTGCACCGACTCCCTCGTGAGCCCGGGCAGCATCATCTCGGGCGGCCGCTGCCACCGCAGCGTGTTGGGGCCCTCGGTGCGCATCCACTCCTGGGCCGATGTGGAGTGCTCGGTGCTCAACGACTCCTGCGACATCGGCCGCCGGGCCCGCGTGCGCAACGCCATCCTCGACAAGGGCGTGGTGGTGGAAGCGGGGGCCACCGTGGGGGTGGACCTGGAGCACGATCGCGCCCGGGGCCTGACGGTCACGCCCTCGGGCATCGTGGCCGCGGCCAAGGGCATGTTCATCCCCAAGTAGCCCGCAGGGCAGGAAGCTCGGAAGGAAAGCGGAATGTCAGAGAAGCAGGCGCCCGAACGGCGGCTCGACCCGTCGGCCGCTGGCGGCCCATCGCCCATTGCAGTCGCCTTTCTCTGGCACTTCCACCAGCCGGACTATCGCGAGCCGCGGGAGGTGCGCACCGACGACGGCCCCGAGACCGCCATCCTGCCCTGGGTACGCCTGCACGCCAGCCGCGCCTACTTCGATCTGGCCTGGCTGCACCACCGCCACCCGGATCTGCGCAGCACCGTCAACTTCGTGCCCATCCTGGTGGAACAGCTGCAGGCCTTCGTGGCCGGCGCCCGCGACCGCTACTGGGCAGTCAGCCACAAGCCCGCCCGCGACCTCACCCCGGCCGAGCGCGCCTTTGTGGTGGAGCGCTTCTTCGCCCTCCACCCCACCCACGGCGTCCAGAGCCGGCCCCGCTACGCCAGCCTGCTCGAGCGGCAGGCCCGCGGCGCCGATGCCTTTGATATCGATGACTTGCGCGATCTCCAGGTGCTCTTCAACCTGGCCTGGTTCGGCTTTGGGGCCCGCGTCGAGTACCCCTTCCTCGCCGAAATGGAGCAGAAGGGCCACGGCTTTCGCGAAGACGAGAAGCGCAAGGTCCTCGATCTGCAGGTGGCCGTGGCGCGGCGCATCCTCCCCCTGTGGCGCGCCCTGGCGGCTCGGGGCCAGGTGGAGCTGACCACCACCCCCTATGCCCACCCCATCCTGCCGCTGATCATCGACACCGACGCCATGGCCGACTGCCAGCCGCGCGACCCCCGGCCACCGCGCTTCGCCTTCCCCGATGACGCGGCGTGGCATGTGGCGCAGGCCGTCGCCCACCACACCGCCTGGGTCGGCCAGGCCCCCACGGGCTGCTGGCCGGCGGAAGGGGCCGTGGGCAACGACACCGCCGCCCTGCTGGCCGAGCACGGCCTGCGCTGGATGGCCACCGATGAGGCCCAGCTCTTCCGCGCCCTGCCGCCGGGCAGCCCGCGCCGCGCCCTCTACCAGCCCTGGCGCCTGCAGACCGGCGGCACCGCGCTCGACGTGGTCTTCCGCGATCGCACCCTGAGCGATCTCATCGGCTTCACCTACGCCCGCAACCCGGCCGAGGGCGCAGTGAGCGACCTCCTCGCCCGCATCCGCGCCGCCGGCACCCTGCCCGGCACCGCCCCCCAGCGGCCCCCGCTGGTGGTCATCGCCCTCGACGGCGAAAACCCCTGGGAGACCTACCCCGAGAGTGGCCGGGCCTTCCTGGAGACCCTCGCCAACGCCCTCACCCGCGCCCCCGATCTGGCGTCGGTGTGCCTGACCGCCCACCTCGCCGCCCATCCGCCCGTCGCCACCCTGCCCCGGCTGCCCGCGGGCTCCTGGATCAACGGCGACTTCCGCATCTGGATCGGCGATCCCACCGACAACACCGCCTGGCGCCTCTTGGGCGACGCACGCCGGGCGCTGAGCCAGGCCACCCGTCGGCCCTCCGACCAGGTGGAGCAGACCGGGACCGGCGAGGCCGCTGCGCAAGCGCCTGAGGTGGAGCACCACCAAGGCCGCGCGCACATCGAAGCCCTCACCCGCGCCCGGCGCCACCTGCTGATCGCCGAAGGCAGCGACTGGTTCTGGTGGTACGGCGAGCCCTTCCGCGGCAGCCACAAAGACGACTTCGACCACCTGTTCCGCGCGCGCCTGCGCGCCGCCTGGCGCGCCCTCGACCTGCCCATCCCCGAGGCCCTGCACCACCCCTTGGAGGCGCGCGCCGCCCCGCCGCCGCAGGCCGTGCCCGACCGCTTCTTGCACCCCCGCTTCGCCCCCGGCGACAGCACCTGGTTTGAGTGGTCCGGCGCGGGCGTACACGCCCTGCTGGCCGCCGGCACCGCCATGCACGCCGGCACCGGCTGGTTTGTGCGCCTGCTGTACGGTTTTGACTCGGAATACGCCTACTTCCGCCTGGAGCCCGCTCCCGGCGCCGACTTCACCGACCTCAGCCTGCGCCTGCGCATCGCCGGCCACCTCGTGGATCTGCCCCTGGCCGACGGCCCGGTCACCCTCGCCCCCCTCACCCCCGAGGGCACCGCGGGCGCCACCGAACCCCTCGATCGCGTCAAGCGCTACCACGGCACCATCGAGCTCGGCGTCCCCTTTGCCGCCCTGGGCCTCGCCCCGGGCGACGCCCTCACCGCCGCCTTCCGCCTGTTGCGGGGTGCGATCGACCTGGCCCGCTACCCGGCCCAGGGTGAAGTCCACTTCCAGGTGCCCGGCGCCGACTTCGAAGCGGCCCGCTGGACGGCCTGATCCCGTCCAAAAGATCGAGCGACCGCGGCCACTTGCCCACCCCGCACACCGCTGGACACGCCCACCCGTATCTGCACAATGCCGTCGACCCACGCCTGCGAGGCCCCATGCGCACCCTCTGCCTGATCTGCCTGCTCACCCTCACCGCCTGCGGTGGCGCGCCCCCCGTGCCCCCGCGCGCCGTGGCCTCCCCCGCCCGCATCGCCCTCCACGTCCAAAAGGACGCCCTGCTGGCCCCCGGCCTCGCCGAAGACGTGGCCGCCGAGCTGCGATCCCAAATCCTCGCCGCCCGCCTCGGCGTCCCGGTGAACGATCCCGCCACCGCCGACCTGCTGGTGAAGGTGGTGATCGGCAGCGCCAACTTCACCCAGGCCACCGCCTGGGAGTGGCAGCTCACCGACGTGCGCGGCGACGCCATCGTGCTCGCCCGCCGCGACTCCGCCGCCTTCGGCGCCTCCGCCGAGACCCTCGCCGGCGGGGTGGTGGCCGCCATTTCCAGTGTGGATACGGCGGCTTACGCCGGCCCCGGCGCCCGCCCCCCGGTGGTGGCCGCCGCCCCTGCCCCTGCCGGCACCGCCCCCCGCTCCGCCACCAACGGCGCCCACAGCTGGGCGGTGGTCATCGGCGTCGAGCACTACCGCGAGGGCCTCGCCGCCGCCACCGGCGCCGACGCCGACGCCCGCGCCTTCGCCGACTTCGCCCGCGGCACCCTCGGCGTGCCCGAGGCCAACCTCAAGCTCCTCCTGGGCGACCGCGCCACCCGCGCCGACCTCTCCGGCGCCCTGCTGGAGTGGCTGCCGCGCAACGCCGTGGAGCCCGGCGGCACCGTCTACGTCTTCTTCTCCGGCCACGGCGCCCCCGATCCCGAGTCGGGCGACGCCTACCTCGTGCCCTACGACGCCAACCCGGCCTACATCAAGTCGGGCGGCCTCCCCCTCACCCAGCTCCAGCAGACCCTCGGCGCCTTGAAGGGCCAGCGCGTCTACCTCTTCCTCGACGCCTGCTTCTCCGGCCAGGGCGACCGCAGCGTCCTCGCCGCCGGCACCCGCCCGCTCGTGCCCATCAAGCCCCTCGGCACCCCCGCCGGCCTCATCACCCTCGCCGCCTCCGGCGCCGCCGAGACCACCGGCACCGACGCCGCCAGCGGCCACGGCCTCTTCACCCACTACCTGCTCGCCGCCCTCACCGGCGCCGCCGATGCCAACGCCGACCGCAACATCAGCCTCGCCGAGCTGCGCGACCACGTCGTTGAGCACGTGCGCACCGACGCCCGCCGCCAAAACCGCGACCAGACCCCCACCATCGCGGTGCCGGCGGGCTTCGACCTGCAGACCCCCATCGTCCAGGGCTTGGAGTAGCGCACCGCATTTTCCTTTTGATCCCAAGAGCTTGCATGATCGAACCCGCTGAGATTGCCCGCCGCCGCCTCGTCCACCAGCACCTCTGGGCCCCCCAGCCGGTGGCGCCCGAAGCCGTGGTTGCCCGCATGGGCGCGATGCAGGCCCAGGAAATCGGCCCCGCCCGGTGGGCCATCGGCCAGCGCGCCCTCGGCCTCACCGACACCGACGTCCAGCGCGCCTACGCCGACGGCCGCATCCTGCGCACCCACCTGCTGCGCCCCACATGGCACTTCGCCTGCCCCCAGGATCTGCGCTGGCTCCTCACCGCCACCGCCCCCGGCGTGCGCCGTGTCAACGCCACCATGGAGCGCACCCTCGGCGTCGAAGGCCTGGCCCAGCGCAGCACCCCCTGCCTCGCCGCCGCTGTTGCCGGGGGCCATCGCACCCGCGAAGAGCTCGCCGCCGCCCTCGCCGCCGCCGGCCTCCCCGCCACCGGCCCCGCCCTCGCCTACCTGCTCATGGAAGCCGAGCTCAACGCCGTCCTGTGCAGCGGCATCCCCCGCAGCGCCCGCCCCGGCGGCGCCGAGCGCTCCACCTACGCCGCCTTCGACGAGCGCGTCCCCCCGGCCCCGCCGACCCCCCGCCCCGAAGCCCTCGCCCGCCTCGCCACCCTCTTCTTCACCACCCGCAACCCAGCGACCCGCAAAGACTTCATGCAGTGGGCCACCCTCACCGCCGCCGACGCCGACCTCGCCCTCGCCGGCGCCGGCCTCACCCCCCAGACCCTCC
>Ga0075163_10013104_pt1 | contig 10774 bp, 10 predicted proteins | sample JI1023141ADNA_FD_71478 | JGI IMG/M metagenome (GOLD analysis project Ga0075163, IMG submission 71478) | Wastewater effluent complex algal communities from Wisconsin, to seasonally profile nutrient transformation and Carbon sequestration -... | ecosystem: Engineered > WWTP > Effluent > Algae... | reverse complement strand
GATCACGTTCTCGCGCAACACCTGCGCGTGAGCAATCGGGGTGCCGTTGGCGTCAGTGACCTTGCCGCTGATCCGCGCGCTGCATTCGAGAAGCGGAAGTTCGATGTCCGTGGCAACGGTCGGATCCCGCAGGTCGACGTGACGGATCGCCGCAAGAGCGTCTGAAGTCCCCGCGGCTAGCGTGATCGTTCGGGGACCCTGCATGCCGAAGTCGAACCGGCCTTCGGCATCGGCCCTACGCTCCATCGGCTCCATATCATCGGCCACGAGACGCACCAAGGCACCGACCACCGGAGCGCGATCGCGAACCACCCGTCCGGTTACATGACGCGTAGCCGCGCCAGCCTGAACAAACCAGGTTGACGCTTTGGGGTCGTCGATGCGCTGTGGAGCAACTCCGACCATCGAGCGACGGTCTACCGACGGCGCATTCGCGTGCGAGTTGCCGTCGCGCGCCGCACCCGCCACGATCACTACAGCGACTACAGCGGCGACCGCGAGTCCAATCGAAACGACGGTCGCGCCATGAGAGGCGCGCGGCCAGAGGCTAATCGGCGCGAGCGCCAACAACCAGCGTTTGCGGTCTCCGCCATGCGCCTGATCCAGGCCCTGTCGCAAGCGTTCGAGGCCTTCCTTGATTCGCCAGCGCACTGTGCCTGGTGGGATCGCGAGCTTCCGGGCGATTTGTATTGGCTCGAGGCCTTCCGCGTACCGCAACAAGATCGTCGCGCGGAACGGTTCGTCGAGTTCGCCGACGAGCTTCGCCAGCATCTGCTGCAGCTCGTGACGAGCGAGAAGTTCCTCGCTCGTCGGCGTTGTGGTCTCCGTTTGTTCGGCGGTAACAGCTTCGCGAGCTGCGCGGTTCGCGTCGCCACGCCACCGAAAGCGCGCCGCGTTTCGCACAACCCGAGCGAGCCACGGACGCACGGAACGACGTTGGTCGGGTGGGTGACTCAATGCAGCCAGCCAGGTGTCCTGCACGAGGTCGTCGGCGAGGGTGCGGTCGCCGACCAGGCCGCCTGCAAGGCGGCGCAGCCACGTCGCGTGCTCGAGCAGTGTCTCCGGAGAGTCCATGTTCAGTACATGCAGTGCTCGGTCTAGCGTTGGTGAGAAGTGTACCGTCTTCGGAATTACGCCGACGACGGAGAGTCTTTCATCTGTGAGCTGCCTGCTGCAAAGATGTCTGAAGGACGGCGAAGCGCCGGAGTTGCCGATGGCGTGCGCTCGCCTGCTCCGCGGCGTAGGTCGCCGGATTGATCCGCTGGCGCGATGCATCGCCGAGCCGATCGGGTCGCTTCAGGTCGCCAGTGTCATCGAGCAGGCGGTCAAGATGTACAACGAACGCGGACGACGTGTCTGCGTCGCAACCGTGTCGAAGGCGAGCGAGACGTGGCCCGCACAATCATCTCTTAGCTACGGAGCATGTTCGGTGCTGTGGGTCTCAGTTTATCTCGCTGGGCAGCGTGACTGTCCACGATTCCTGCGGGATCGCGATCCCTGCATGAACCGGCACGAGGGCGCTGGCGCGCTCGAATGCCTCGCGAACGCACGCAGCATATGGATGGTTCGCCAGTGATCCGTTGAGGCGAAGCGCGATGCGACCAGCTTCCATCACGAACACATGCGTGAGCACGCCATGCGGTGCGTGCTCGAGCTCGCACGTTTGGAGCCTCGGGAAGGCGGCGAGCCGGATCCTTGAGATCACCTGTTCACCAGCATCTTTCACTTCCAGGAACGTCCCATCTGGTCCGAACAACATGCTGTGAAACAGCACCATGCGGTCGGGATAGGTGGTCTGCAACGCAGACAGCCAGTCGTCGTCGCTCGTGTTGCCGCGGGTGTTCGGTTCCAGCTTGCAGACCAGGTCGTGGCACTCGAGCGCGTATTTGGGGCTTGTCGTGAAATCCTTGAACACACGGTCCAGATACGGGCGGATCTGCGCTTCGATCTCGGTTGAGCGTGTCTTCTGCTGCTCGAATTTTTCGTTGGGCGGGAGATAGCGTACGACGTCGGCTTCCGCAGTGGCGACGAGTTGCTCGAGTTCCGCGCGTTCGAGCGCTTGGTATCGCGAGAGCGACGGCAACGCTGGCCGTGGTTTGGCCGGCCTCGGGGAGATGGGCTCGACAGCCTCCTCCGCGGCGACATTTGCATCGACGCGAGTAACGTACAAATACACGTTCGCGACCAGGCTCACGATCAGGAGCGGAACTAGGACCTTCATCCGAGCGGCACCGGAAAAGGCATCGGGTCGGTGTTCTCGACGGTGGGCTTTATCGTTGCGGTGATGTCCTCGAGAGCTTTGCGGATACAGACTCCGATCGCCTGCTTCGCAAATGGCCCCTCCGCACGGACGATGTATTTGCCCATCACGACTTGAAGGGACATGGCCAGCCGGCCTTCCGTCGGGTTTGTTCGTTTGCACTCAGCGAGAGCCGGCGACGCGAGCATCGCGTAAATCGGCGCCGTCAACGATTGGACACCGCGATGCTGCGCCGGATCGGCGAGTCGGACTATCGCTCCACGTGGGCCGATCTGCATGCCGTCGAACATTCCAGACATTCCCGAATCGGATTGGAAATCACTCATAGCTTCGTCGTGGGACCACGTGATCTCACAAACGTCGCCACGGCAAGCCAGTGTGTATTCGTGGCCGGCGAACAATCGGTCAAGGTGTGGCTGCATTCGCGCCTCGGCGTCGGGGTTCGGCTCGTTTCGCTCGAACTGTTGATCGAGTGGTCTGAGCGCCGTGAGTCTGGCTTCGGCGGCTGCGAGCCGCGCTTCCAAGGTTGCTCGTTCGGCACGTACGATCTGTACGGGCACCTCAACCCGTGACGGTGGAGATGGCACGTTTGGGCGTGTCGCCCTCGGTTTGCGAACAGCATCCGTCGGCGCAGACTCGGTTCCGAACAGCAAGTAGCCATTCGTTGCGACGCTGAGAATTAGTGCGCCACCAACCCACCACGCTCGCCGCATGGGGCAAATGTATCAATGTCAGTCGGTATCGAGAAGCAATGAAGCTGCTACTCGCTGACCTATCCGAGATGAGGTTGGTAGGTCAGGTTCGCCCGCCTTGATGTGGGTTGGGGATACCCGTCGCCGTTCATGCTGTCTGCGTTCGGTTGTGCACCTCGGATGCGCAACGGCCAACCGCCTGCGCATGGCGGAGTTGCCGTCAAGGCGATCCATGGAAACAGGTAGGCAAGCTGATCGCCCGAACCCGCCTACGAGCTTCGCCAACAGCTGCTGCAGCTCGCGACGGGCGACTAGATCCTTCGGTTGGCGATGGTTGAGCTTCGGGCGCAGCTGTTGGAGGAGGGAGGGGAATCGGATCCGTCGAGTCGGACGGACGGACGGTCGTAGGGCAGCCACGACCCTACTTTATGCTTGGGATCTCGCACGCTGTTCATCGAGTGCCTCACGCCATTCAAGGACCCGGGGAACGAGCGATCCGAACAGCGGAGGGTTCGACAGACTGATGCAGTAGAGGAGGTTGGAGGGCCAATAGCTCGTACCTACAACCCCAGCGTCCTCGAAGATCGCTGCCGCAGTGAGTTGTTGAGGGCCCCACCTCGCTCGGTCGAACGGCCACTCCGCTCGGTGTTTGCGGTAGTTGCCGGCGGTGTTGATGATCTGCGCGACGAAGTGTGAGTTGTGGCGCGGACCGCACATGAAGGGATTCTGACTGCGATGCTCACCTTTGCGTTCGATCATGTAGAGCTGACACCGAAGAAAGCCTTCGCCGATCAACTCCTCCATGTCATCGAAGAGTCCGAGGGCGTCTGCATCAACTCCTTCGCTGACCTCGCGTAGTTCAAGGAGCTCGCGGTCGATCGCTTCGAGACACTGGAGCAGCGCCTCGAACTTCATCGTCATGTCCATCCAATGCATACCTACCCCCAACGTCCGAAGGGCTAGCGTGGCAGTTTGGATCGGACAAGCGTAAGTTGAATCGAGGACGATCCCTTCGTCGATTAGCTGCCGGATCCTGTTCGGCGAGAAGGTCGCGACCAATTGCGCCGAGGACCCGGCGAGAAGAACGAAGTCGTCAACGCGACGGTTTGAAGTGCCGAACGAGCTTGCGTCACGGCTCGCAGTTCTGTGTGATCGTTGGTGGCGTGAGTAGACCCGGGTTGGATTGGTCGGTGCTTGATTACTTCGCGCAGCTCTCGGCTCGCGAGAAGTGCCCGCCAAAGGTAGCTACTTGGGCAGCGCTCGAGGAATTTGTTGCGCGTGCACATGCCTTCGCCGCCGAACGTTGCGCGTTGTTTCCTGAAGTGCTCGCCCGATGCGATGCGGTTTTCTGCGACCACGACGGTGACCCTTCGCGATCGAACTGGTCTCATTTTCGTCCGCTACGGGTCGACCGCGAAGAAGACTGGTCGGACTGGTTGCAGCATTTCATAGCGACGTCGACGACCGGGCATTTCAGTCACCAGCTGTTCAGTCGTCTGGCAGCGCCATCCGGCGGGTTTGGTGTTCCAGAGGTGCTCCGTGAAGACACAGTCGACGACCGACGCGCTGATCTCGTGATCCGCTGGCAGGACAGCACGCGGACACACGTCGAGGTCAAGGTAGGCGATCGGAGCTTTGCGAAGACGGTCGAGACCGCGTCCTCCTTGGAGAAGAAGTACCCGGCCAAGCAATGGTCACACTTCATTCTGCTTCCGTCCGAAGACGTTCGGCGTTGGGATGCGGTCGATCGTCCTCAATCCTCGATAATCCAGGTCTTGACCTGGGATGACGTTGCGGTCTCGTTGCGCCGCACTCTTCGTCGGAAGAGCGAATCGCGGCTGTGGAGGGTGTGGGCTCACGGCTTTTGCGGCCTCGTCGAGCAGAGTCTTCTGGGTCATCCTCTCGCGGATTCGAAGAAGACTTCACTGAACGAGCTCGCGAGGCGAGTGAATCAGATCTCGGTCATGCAGAGAGGGTTGGAAGATGTCTGACGACGTGATGGAGGCATTCATCCTCGAGGGGATCCAGCGGTACGGCCAGGCACGCGAAACGATCCGTGCGTTCGAGACGATGCTCGAGGATCGACTGCTGGATGTTGCCAAGAGCTACTCGTCGCACATCTACACGCCGAGCAAGTCGCCGATGGACAAAGGAACGACCGGTGGCGGCTTTGGGTACTGCGTTTGGGCGATGCAGGAAGGGGAACTGAAGGATAAGGGCAGCGTTTGGCTAGAGTTTGGGATCTGGTGGCGTCAGGACGAGGTCGCGTTCTACTGCGGCCTCGTCAATGAAGAGGGCAAGGGCGTGCCCTTCGAGTACAAGCGCGCGCATCCCCGCATTGAGTACCGGAAATGGCCGGGCAAGCCGCGACTATTCATGCTGACCTCGAAGGATCAATTGGAAGGACTGGACGCAGAGTTCAAGATCGTCCTCGACGAGCTGCTTGGTTCATTTGGGTAATCCGTTCCGAGCATCGAACGAGCCCTGCCCAATCGCCACCCTTTCCCGGGCCGCTCCTTTTCGAGCAGCCTGGACGGCGGATCACGTGGCCGTTCAGTGTCACGGTCCTGCCCTGTGCGGCCCGCGCCGATGGCCGCCAGGCACGATCGACCTACTTGGGCTGCCGTGGTGATGAGGGTTGTGTTTGATGCCGAGCCGCTAGCAGATGGACGAGAGCTACCGTAGGTCTTCGCTCGCGGCGGTGAGCCCGGCAAGGTGCACGCAGAAGGCAGCGACCTTGTTCGATGGGAACAGTGCGAGCAGAACCTCCGCTGCGCTGAGAAGCCCGACGACCTGGCCGGCCAGCACGAGGGGCTCCTTCACCTCAACCTCGCCGAGTCGCTGATACAGACGCTCTTCGGCATTCATCGTCAGCTCGTTCAAACCTTCGCCGACTTCGACTGCGATCGGAATCGGAGCGTCGTCCGGCAGCGTCACCTGAGCCCATCGCGCGCGCTTGTTGCGATCCGACTCGACCAACCGCAACACGCCAGCCTTCGCGGTGAGCTTGCGACGTCGGTGCTTCGTGATCGACCTCTTCAGATCGGCGTCAGCTTCCGCCATCCACTTCACGACGAAGTGATCGGTGAACGTTTCCGCCGAACGCTCCATCGATTCCCACTGGTCGGGGTACGGCAGGCCGATCGAACGGAACATCGACTCGCAGGCGCCGACGACCGCGATCGTGACCGCCAGCATCCGGCGCAAGCTGGCCTCGGTCGAGGTGCCGTTCGAGACGTCGCTGACAAGCTGACCCAGCTCGTCGTGCAACACGAAGCTCACGACCCGTTCGGCTTCTTCAAGCGACGGGACGTTCGCCGAGGTCTTCGAGGTCCGCTCCAAAGGCGCGATCGAAAGCTCTCGATCGGCGCTTCCCACCAAGTGGTGTGGGAAGTGGTGTGGAGATTTCGACCGATCAGCTAACTATCGAGCGGGAGAAGGGATTCGAACCCTCGACGTCAACCTTGGCAAGGTTGCACTCTACCACTGAGTTACTCCCGCAATGGCAGGGTGCTTTTCTAGCGGGCACCGACCGGACTGTCAAGCCGGCTCCGGAATTCTTCCGCGATCGAGCGCAAGGAACAGCATTCGGCTCGGTGCGGGCGGCGGGAGCAGATCACTCCGCCGGAGATCGGTGCCCAAGGCCGCGGAAGGTCGAGCAGAAGCGGGCCCGGCGTCATTCGCCGATCTGGCAGTACCGGTAGTCCTCTTCGGGGTCTTCCTGGCCACCTCCGTCGACGTTCGCGACCACGCCCTTGAGCGCCGTGACCGCATCCTCGGTGAGGTAGTTGCGGTGCACGTTGAGGCTCTCGAGGTGCTTGAACGCGGCGGCGTGCTCCACGATCGCGTTCGCGCCGGCATCGGACATCTCGCCGAGCGAGAGGTCGAGCTTCGTGACCTGCTTCAGCAGCGGCGACTTCGCGAGGTGCGGGATCAGGGCGTCGATGAACGGCGAGTTGGCGAGGGCGAGGTGGCGGACGTTGGGGATGCCGGTGGCCGCGAGGAGCGGGAGCACGTCCTCGACCGAGCAGTTCGCGCCGTAGTCCTCGGAGCCACCGAAGCGGAGCAGCAGCGTCTCGAGCTTGGGCCAGGTCGCCGCGACGACCGCCTTCATGTTGTCGCTGGTGAAGCCGCCGGTCCACACCTCGAAGTGCTTCAGGTTGGGCAGGTGGATCGTGCCGAGCTCCATGTTGCCGAGGTTGATCTCGAGGTGCTCGAGCTCGGGCGCGAGCGCGTAGAGCGGCTCGAGCACGTTGAGGAAGGTGCCCGAGATGTCCCAGTAGGAGCCGCGATCGAACACGACCTTGCGGAGCGTTGCGGGCACGCCGTGCTCGACCATCGCCCTGACGCCGCTGTCCCAGGTCGGCTGATCGTCGTCCTGGAACGCCGCGAAGGTGATGCCGCGGAGCAGCTGCGCGACCGGCAGCGGGCGCAGCTTCGCGTAGAGGTCCTGGAACTTGATGTCGGCGGCATCGTCGTCGCCGAGCGTGACCTCGTGGAGGAAGCCGCGGCGCCAGGTGACGGAGAAGCCCTTCTGCGTCGCGAGCGCGCCGAGCCACTCGCCATCGTGCTTGGCGTGGAGCTCGCCGATGCGGTCCTCGAGCGGGCTGCGATCCGCGGCCAGGGTCGCGGTCTCGTGCTTGAGCTGCGCGTTGATCAGCTCGCCGCGCGGATCGCCTTGCTGGATCAACCAGTCGGCGTAGACGTTGTAGTTGCCCACGTCATCCGGGGCTTTTGAGATCAGGGCTTCGAGCTCGAGGTTGCGCGCCATGCTGGCGGCATAACACTAGTCCCCGTCGTCGGTCTTGCAGTTCGCGGTGGATGCAGACCCTCGCGGTGCCGCGAACGCGACGAGGTCGAACGACAGGTTGTCCGACCGCACCCCGGCGGGCCCGACCATCGCGCGCGCCGTCTCGGGCAGCGTGCCCTGCCACACCAGCTTGTCGTCGATCCACGCGCGCAGCTCGTCGGCGGTGATCGCGGCGCGAAGGGTGTGCGTCTCGCCGGCGGCGAGCACCGGGACGAGCCCGAGGCGACCGTCCCTCGAGGCCTTCACCTTCTCGTAGCCGCCGGCGCCACACTCGGCGTGCGCGCGCGCGCCGGGGTTCGACTTCACCGAGACGTCGATCACCGGCGCCTTGCCCTCGTCGGTCCGCCACATCACGTAGACCAGGTTGCAGCCGTTGGCGGCGCGCAGCTTGAGCCCGAGCTGCTTGCGGATCTGGCCGCTCGCGAGCTCGCGCGTCTTCGCCGTCGGGCCGCGATAGGTGAACGTCATCGCCGCGGCGTCACCGTTGGTGTCGAGCGCGACCGAGCGCGAGGTCGGCTCGGTCACCGCGCCGCCGAGCTGGATGTCGCCCTTGGTGACGCACAGCTTGTCTTTGACCGGCTCGAGCTTGCCGAGCGGCGCGCGCTCCGGTGCGGCCTGGCTCGACGAGCCGCACGCGACGAGGAACGGGAGCATCGCGCGGATCACTTGCTGCCTCCCATGATCTGGTTGAGCGCGGCGGCGTGGGCCTCGTGGTACGCGCGCTCCGCGCGGATCTTGATGAGATCGAACCACACGGTCTGCTTGTAGCGCTTGCTGTCCTCGCCGCCGATCTTGTCGAGCATCGCGATCTGCTTCGCGAGGTCGGCCTCGAGCGCCGCCGTCTCGGCCGCGCGCCGGGTCGCGGTGTCGACGAGCTGCTTGAGGCGATCCGCCGTGGCATCGACCGACAGCGGATCGCGACCGCTGCGGATGTAGCGTTGCCGCGCCTCGCGCGCGCGCGAGTTACCGCCGCTCTGGAAGATCAGGCCGAGGTTGACGCCGACCTGGAGGACCGCGAAGTACGGCGACGAGGTGTCGGAGTTGACCGAGCCGTTGAGGAACTCGTCGACGCCGAACCGCACGCTGACATCGACCGCCTTCGAGCGCCGGATCTTCGCGTCGTGGCGCTCGACATCGTCGTCGGCGTCCTGGAACGCGGTCAGCGTCAGCGCACCACCGGTGGGGCGGGGCAGGATGCTCATCGCCTGATGGGTCTCGGTCGACAGGCGCTTGAGCTCCTCGAGCCGCAGCCGGCTGGCCGTCGCTTCCTGCACGCCGAGCCGCCGCGCGTCGAAGTCCGCCGTGGCCGACTTCACGATCTTCTCGGCCTCGGGGAGCGCGTCGTCGAACACCTTCGCGCGCGCCTCGAACGCGCGGAACAGCGTCTCGCCGCGGATCTGCTCGAGCGCCGAGTGCCGCTTGCACTCCGCGCGGGCGCGGCCGCGGGTGGCGACGCCTTCGTAGGTCCGCGACAGGCTCCACTGCACGCCGCCGATGAACCGCGCGCTGCCGGGCTGATCGCCGGGCTGCACCGATTGCGACGACTGCTCGAGCCGGCCGATCTGCATGAACAGCGTCGGGCTCATCAGCACGGCCGATTCGGCCGACGCGACACCCTCGACGAACTCGCAGTAGCCGTCGTTCGTCTTGTCATCCGCGTGGGCTGTCGACGACAACAGCAGGCCGGCAATTACTACGGCGCGCATGTCAGATGAAGAGGGGTTTGCCACCGATGTACAGTACGTCGCCGGCTGCGGCGTCGTCGTCTTCCTCGTCGAGCTTCATCTCGACCATCTGACCGCGCAGCATCTTGTCGCGCTGCGGGTGTTTGAACTGCACCTCGCCCTGCAGCACCTCGAGCACCTCGCCGACGTGGTGGCAGAACACCATGCCGACCTTGCACGCGTAGACGCCGGTGCCCTTCTCGACGTTCGACAGGTTCGAGTACGGCACGAACGCGACCGCCGCACCATCCTCGACCGCGCGGAGGTACGACGAGCCCTTGAGCTTGCCGACGATCTTGTCCTGGCGCGCCAGGCTCGACTTGATCGTGTTGCGGGACTCGATCGCCTTCGCGAGATCGAGCCGCGACGCCGCGTACTCCTGCTTGATGCGCAGCACCTCGTACGACAGCGCCGAGTCGCCATCGACGTTCGACAGGATCGCGTCGAGCGACTTGGTGGTCGCCTCGAGCTCGGCCGCGCGGGTCTCGAACTCGGCCTGGCGCTCGGCGAGCGACAGGTTCGAGCTGGTGAGCGCCGCGAGCTGCACGCCGCCCGACAGCATCGCGTTGCGATCGATCAGGCCGGCCTCGAACTCCTGCTTCATGCGGCGGCGCGCGTTGCCCGCGTAGGCCGCGTTCTGGCTCTTGATCGCCCGGCGGGTCGACGCGGCGTTGTTCGCGAGCTCGCGGACGCGCCCGAGCGCGGCCTTGCGCCCATCGAGGTCCATCTTGATCGCCTTCGCGAACTCGAGCTGGAAGCTCTGCTGCGCGGCGATCGACCGCTCCGCCTGGTTGAGCTCGTCGGCGAGCCGGTCGCGGGTGTTCTGCTGCTCGGAGAGCTGCGCCTGGAGCGCGACGACCTTCTCGTCGGTCGCCGACACCTGCATCGGCACCACCCAGCTGCTCGACAGGTAGAAGAACGCGGTGTTCGCGATGTAGCCGACCAGGACGACCACGATGATCGTGAGGATCGCGAAGCCGAGCATGCGGTACGCGCTGACGATCAGCTTCTGGGTGTTGATCTTGGGGGCGCCGAGGCCGAGCTTCTCGAACACGGCCCACTTGTTCGCGGGCTGCGCGAGCATCGGCGCCTGCTGCTGCGGGATCGTGAAGTCAGTCGCCGGCTTCGCGATGGTCGGCATCTCGATCGGCTGGACGTGCTGGACCGGGGAGGCCGGGGCGAACCACGCCACGGGTGCCGGAGCGACCGGCGCGGGCGGGGCAGGCGGGGCGACCGGCTTCGCCACCGGGTAGGCTGCGACCGGCGCGGGCTTCGCCACCGGGTACGC
>Ga0075163_10013102_pt1 | contig 10775 bp, 12 predicted proteins | sample JI1023141ADNA_FD_71478 | JGI IMG/M metagenome (GOLD analysis project Ga0075163, IMG submission 71478) | Wastewater effluent complex algal communities from Wisconsin, to seasonally profile nutrient transformation and Carbon sequestration -... | ecosystem: Engineered > WWTP > Effluent > Algae... | reverse complement strand
TTCGCCGCGTCGAGGTGGTACGGCAGCACCACCTTGTCGAGATCGGCCACGAGCCACGACGGGCCGACCAGATACCCCAAGCGGGAGCCGGCCATCGACCACGTCTTGGAGAACGTGCGAGTGACGACCAGCGGCGTCTCGTCGTCGATCAGCCCCAACGCCGACCAGGGCGCGAACTGCCCGTACGCCTCGTCGACCACCAGCAGACCCGGCACCTGCGCGAGCACTGCCCGCACCTTGGCCTCCGGCTCGACGAGGCCGGTGGGGTTGTTGGGCGAGCACAGGAAGGTGACGATGGGCTGGTGCGCCGCGATGACGCGCTCGACCTCCGCCATGTCGAGCGTGAAGTCGGCGGCGCGTTCGCCTTCGGCCACGGCTGCGCCCGTGAGGCGAGCGATGTGGCCGTGCAACTGGTACGTGGGCTCGAAGGTGGCGACCGTGCGGCCAGGCCCTGCGTAGGTGAGCAACAGCGTCTGCAACACCTCGTTGCTGCCGTTGGCGGCGAACACCTGGTCGGGGCGCACGCCATGCATCGCCGCGATGCCCTCGCGCAGCTCGGTGGCGGCACGGTCGGGGTAGCGATTCCACTCCACCCGCGACAGCTCCGCGGCGAACGCGTCGCGCCAGGCCGACGGCGGGGCGACGGGCGATTCGTTCGTGTTCAGCCGCACCTGCACGTGGACCTGGGGCGAGTGGTACCCCTCGAGGGCACTCAGGTCGTCTCGTACCGGCACACGGGTCATGGCGGCCACGCTACCGAGGAGGGGCCACACGTCACCGATGCATTGCCACCGCGGCAGACTGGGCGCCATGCCTGCGAACTCCTCGGTTGCTCTGTCCGTGATGGCCGACCACGTCGACCGTTACCAGCAGGAGGTGGGCGACTTCGTGCCCGGCTACCAGGTGACCCAGCACGACGACGTCGCCGGCGCACTGGTCGAGGCCGAACGGGCGCTGCGCACCGCCGCCCGGCTCCTGCGCCGCGCGGCCAAGCTGGCCGCTGCAGTGCACTGAGCGACCACGTCAAGAACGGGCACCCACAGCACTGAGGAACCTCTCAGAAATGTCACTGAGGGTGAAAACGCGGCGACGGCCCCTTACGGGGCCGTCGCTCAGCGACGCCGGGCGGCGGATCCCAGCATCGCTCGCAAACCAGGTGGCGGGAACCTGGTTAGTGGGGTCACTATACACCGCGAACTTCGAGGCGCAAATCGCCACGCTACGTGACGAATGACCATCCGCTACTTGATCGAGCGCTGACCTTTTCGGGGCAGCAGCGACGCCGGACACAGGTCTTCCAGCGCACACTCCGCGCAGTTCGGGCGCTTCGCATCGCACACCCGACGGCCGTGCAGGATGGTGCGCAAGCTGTAGTCGCCCCAGGCAGACGGCGGCAGCAACGCGCCCAGCTGCGTCTCCACCTTCACCGGATCGTCCTCCGTGGTGAGCTGCCACTTACGACTGAGCCGACCCACGTGCGTGTCCACCGGGAGCCCCGGCAGCCCGAACGCAACGCTGCGCACGACGTTGCCGGTCTTGCGACCCACGCCGGCCAGCGTCACCAGATCCTCCAGCGCGGTGGGCACTTCACCGTCGAACCGCTCGACGAGCGCCTGGGCCATCGCAATGAGGTTGCGCGCCTTGCTCTGGTAGAAGCCGGTGCTGCGCACGATCGCCTCGAGCTCGTCCGGGTTGGCGGCCGCCAGCGCGGCTGCGTCGGGATAGCGGGCGAACAGTTGCGGCGTCACCATGTTCACCCTGGCGTCCGTCGTCTGCGCCGAGAGCACGGTGGCCGCCAGCAACTCGAACGGGTTGCGATGGTCGAGCTCGCAGATCGCCTCCGGGTACATCTCGCTGAGGCGAGCGGCAATGGCCTTCATCCGGCCCTTCGGTGTGCGTGGCGTGCCCATCGGTCCGAGGCTAGGCCGTGGACTCCCTCCCCGAGGCGGCCAGTAGCCTGCGAGGCGATGTCGACCGAGCGCGAACCGACGGTGCGTGCCCTGCACCGGCTCTCTGCGGCTGAGCACGCTCGTGTCACCGAGTTCTTGCGCGTCGCTGACGAGACCCGCGGCGAGTCGTTGAACGACCATCTGCTCAGTGACCTCGCGCACGGTCCTCGCGACGGCTTCGTCGCCACCCTCGCCGTCGTCGACGATGAGGTGGTCGGCTATGCACAGGCGTCGCGCTCCAACGAGGGCGTCATCGTTGGCTGCGTCGCCACGACCGACGACACGACGGAGCGACTGCTTCGAGCGGTCGTCGCAGAAGTCCCCGCGGAAACGCCCATCACCTGGTGGGCCACCGACAGAGCGGCGCCCATCGCGGAACGCCTCGGGCTGGTTCCGCACCGACGGCTACTGAAGATGCGCACGCCGCTTCCGGTGGCAGAGGTCACCGACGTGACCACGCGCCCGTTCCGAATCGGCGTCGACGAGCACGCGTGGCTGGAAGTGAACAACGCCGCGTTCGCCTGGCACGGCGAGCAGGGTGGCTGGGACATCGCCACGCTGCAGCAGCGCGAACTCGAACCCTGGTTCAGCGCCGACGGCTTCCTGCTCCACGAGCGCGACCACCGCCTGGCCGCGTTCTGCTGGACCAAGCTGCACCCGGCGAACGTCGGCGAGATCTACGTGATCGCCGTGCACCCCGACTTCCACGGCCTGGGCCTCGGTCGCGCGCTCACGCTGGCCGGCCTGCAGCACCTCGAGCGCAACGGCGCGTCCACCGCGATGCTGTACGTCGACGCACACAACACTGCGGCCGTCACGCTCTACGAACGACTCGGCTTCACCGTGGTCCACGCCGATCAGTCGTTCCAACGCGCGCCCGACACCACCACTCCCCTGCAAGGATCACCATCATGAGCATCGCCGAACCGGAGCAGCTTCCTCGCTGGAGCGTCGCCGACATCCACGAATCGTTCGAGTCGCGCAGCTTCGCCGACGCGATGGAACGCTGCGGTGCCGACATGGCGCGGTTGGAGGCGCTGTTCGATCACCACGACATCCGCGACACTCCCCCGCGCCCGGTCACTGCGGCCGACGGCGTCGCCGCCGACGAAGCGGTGCGCGCCATCAACAGCGCGCAGGAACACTCCACGGTCACCCGCGCCTACATCGCGGCTACCACCAGCACCGACAGCCACCACGAGCAGGCTGCCGGCCTGGCCGCCGAGCATGAGATGGTGGCGTCTCGCCTGCGCCCACTCACGGCACGCCTGGCCGCCTGGCTCAACGCGCTCAGCGTGCAGGCACTCGCCACGGTCAGCCAAGAAATGGCCGAGCACGTCGGGCCGCTGCAGAAGCTGGCCGACCGCGCACATCACCAGATGAGCGAGGTCGAGGAGACGCTCTACGGCGAGCTCGCCAACACGGGCTCGTCGGCTTGGAACCAGCTGCACAGCGTCGTCACCTCTCAGCTCACCACCCAGGTCGTCATGCCCGACGGCTCCACGCCCACACTCGGTATGGCGGCAGTGCGCGGCCTGGCATCACACGCCGACCCCGCCGTACGGCGCGCCGCCTACGACGCCGAGATGGCCGCTTGGCCCACTATCGGCAGTACGTGCGCAGCAGCGATGAACGGCGTCAAGGGCGAAGCCAACGTCATCAATCGACGGCGCGGCTGGGCCAGCGCGCTGGACGCCTCGCTGTTCTCCAACAGCGTCAGCCGCCCCACCTTCGAGGCCATGCAGCAGGCAGTGGTCGACTCCTTGCCGATGTTCCGTGGCTGGATGCGCACCAAGGCGCGTCTGCACGGCCACGACGGTGCGTTGCCCTGGCACGACCTGTTCGCTCCCCTGCCGTTCGCGCCGGCGCACATCTCGTGGGACGAAGGCAGCGCCATCGTGCGCAACGCGTTTGCGTCCTACGGCGGTGGCCTGGCCGGGCTGCTGGACCGTGCGCTCGACGAGCAGTGGATCGACGCGGAGGCTCGCGCCGGCAAACGCGGCGGGGCGTTCTGCATGTCCATCGGCGGCGACCGCTCGCTGGTGTTCCTGAACTGGAGCGGCAGCGTGGACTCTGCGCAGACCACCGCACACGAGCTGGGCCACGCCTACCACAACACCCAGCTGGCCCATCGCACGCCCCTGCAGCGATCGTTGCCGATGGCCCTGGCGGAGACCGCGAGCATCTTCTGCGAGACGCTGGTGGTCGAAGAAGGGCTGCAACGCCTGCAGGGCAACGACCGGCTCGCACTGCTCGATGTGGACCTCCAGGGCTCCAACCAGGTGGTCGTGGACATCCACAGCCGGTTCCTGTTCGAGAGCGAAGTGTTCGCACGGCGCCAGCGCCGCACGCTGGGCATCGGCGAACTGAACGAGCTCATGCTGCAGTCGCAAGCGGCGGCATATGGCGACGGCCTCGACCAGACCACTGCCCACCCGTACATGTGGGCACTCAAGCCGCACTACTACAGCTCGCACTTCTACAACTGGCCCTACACGTACGGCCTGCTGTTCGGGTTGGGGCTGTTCGCCCAGTACCAGATCGACCCGCAGCGGTTCGCCGCCCACTACGACGATGCGCTCTCCCGCGCCGGCATGAACAGCGCTGAAGAACTCGGCGCGGTGTTCGGGTTCGACGTCACCTCGCTCGAGTTCTGGCAGGCCAGCATCGACATCATCGGCCAGCGCATCGCCGCCTACGACCAGCTGGCCGCCGAGGTCGTATGACCACGCTCTACACGCCCACACGAGAGGAGTTCGCCGAGCTGCTCACCGGCGAACCGCGCTACCGACTCGACCAGGTGTGGTCCGGCCTGTACACGCAACTGGCCGCACCGGCCGACATCAGCAACATGCCCAAGGCGCTGCGAGAGCGCCTTGCGGCCGAGCTGCCCACGTCGCTCACCCAGGTGGTGCGCAAGGTCAGCGACGACGGTGACACGGTGAAGTACCTGTGGGAACTCCACGACGGCAGCCGCATCGAGACGGTGCTGATGGTGTACCCCGACCGGGTCACCGTCTGCGTCAGCAGCCAGGCAGGGTGCGCCATGGCGTGCGGGTTCTGCGCCACCGGCCAGGCCGGCTTCACCCGCCACCTCACCGTCGGGGAGATCGTCGAGCAGGTGGTGGTGGCCGCCCGCGACGCCCGAGCCATGGACCGCCGACTGGCCAACGTGGTGTTCATGGGCATGGGCGAGCCGATGGCCAACGAGGCTGCGGTGTGGGGCTCGGTGGAGCGACTGCACGGCGCCATCGGGCTGTCCGCCCGGCACATCACCATCAGCACGGTCGGCCTCATCCCTGGCATCCGCAAGCTGATCGAACGGCAGCTGCCGGTGAACCTCGCGGTGTCGCTGCACGCCGCGAACGACGAGTTGCGCGACGAACTGGTGCCCATCAACAAGCGCTACCCGCTCAGTGCACTGATGGAGGCTTGCAGCGACTACCTCGCAGCGAAGGGTCGCCGCCTCAGCTTCGAGTGGGCGCTCATCCGCGGCGTCAACGACCGCGACTCCGACGCCCGCGAGCTGGCCCATCTGTGCCGACGCTTCGATCTGCCGGCGCACGTCAACCTCATCCCGCTCAACCCCACACCGGGCTACCCCACTGTGGGCTCATCGAAGGCACGGGTCGCCGAATTCCATTCGTTGCTCGTCGATCTTGGAGTGAACGCAACGGTGCGCCGCAACCGCGGCACGGACATCGATGCTGCGTGTGGTCAGCTGGCCGCTGGCCAGCCGGTGACGCTGCGCGCCACCCGCCCGCAGGCGTAGTCGCTACAGCGCCTCGAGGTACTTCGGGTTGGCAACGGCCAGCTTGTCGCGGACATCTGCCCAGACCAGCTGACGCACTTCGTCGAGGCGGCCATCGAGCTGGCCGTCGCGGATGCGCTGCGCCAATTCGGCATCGTCGGCGCAGCCGAGCTGTGCGAGCCGAGCCTGATGCGCCGCCTCCTGCATGGCGCCCGTCTGCAGTTCGCGCTCGACCATCGCCAGCACGTTGACGGCGACACGGGTGTGGAACTGCAGCCGCCCGGTGGTGCCGGCCATCACGTCGCGCTCCAGCCACTCGCGTACGGCCTCCACCAACTGCTGTGCGGACGGTGTGTCGTGCAGGCTCACCAGCGACCCTCCAATGCCAAGAACAGATCGTGCTCGTTCTCGCAGACCCGACGGCCGATGGCAGCCAGCTCGTGGCTACGACTGAACCCGGCGAGGTGAGCGTTGGCCTGCATGATGCACATGACGCCCCACTTGAGCGTGCCGAGCACTTCCCACCAACGCACTACCTCCGGGTCGACCGCGCCGCCACCTGCCGCCTCGTACGCCTCGAACAACTGCTCGTAGTCGCCGACGCCGGCCACCGGACGTGGCGACCCGAACCGCCATGCCTTCACACACAGCCAGCCGAGGTCTTCCATCGGGTCGCCGAGATGGGCGAGCTCCCAATCCAGCACCGCCCGTAGGCCGTCGTTGCCGACGATGACATTGCCGAGTCGGAAGTCCCCGTGCACGAGCGCCGCGGGCCGCGACGGCGGACGGTGGTCCTCCAGCCAACGGAAGACGAGCTCGAAGGTGGGGTGAGGTTGGCCGAGTTGGTCGAGCGCGACCCGGTACTGCTCCACCTGGTCGACGGTCGGCAGCGACTGGAGCGTGGTGGTGGGAACCGCGTGTAGCTGTGCCAGTGCAGCACCGAGCTGCGCGGGCAGGACGCTGCGTGCGTGCTCGAACTCGGCATCGCGCAGGATCTTGCGAGCGATGGTCTCGCCCTCGACTGCAGCGACCACGGTGAACGCGCTGCCTAGCGCCGACGCATCCGTCGATGACGCGAGCAACGCTGGCACTGGCACGCCAGCGGCCGACGCCGCACGCAACACCAGTGCTTCATTGCCCATGTCGCGCACGTCGCCAGCGCGCTGGCGTTGCAGGATGAGCGGGCGGCCGTCAGCGACGAAGCGGAACGTGTCGCGAGAGGCACCACCGCTGAGCCGGGTGACGTCGGTGACGTGCGCGGCCCCGAGCAGTGCGGCGAGTGGCGGGGCGAGATCGTCCATCGCCGGACAGCCTTGCCGACCGGGCGGCTGACGCCCGAACCGAACGAATCAGCAGTGTGCGCGCACGGTGGGATACGGGTTGACCGCCGCGCCGCCGCCGGGGTGGATCTCGAAGTGGAGGTGCGGCACGCTGAAGCGTGCGTTGCCCGTGTCGCCCATGTAGCCGATGACGTCGCCCTTGTTCACGGCGCCGAGCTTGCCGTAGCTGTCGAGGTGGGCGTAGTAGTACTTGTTGCCGTCCGAGCCGGTGAACCAGATGGTGGTGCCACCGAGGTTGTTGCTCTTCGGCTGTGCGAACCCGTCGACCACGGCGAGCAACGGCACGCCGATGGGGCCGATCATGTCGACGCCTTGGTGGCGTCGGCCGCCGCTACGCGGGGCACCCCAGGTGTCCCCGAATGCAACCGCTGCGTCGCCCGTGGGGCACACCCATTCCACGCCGCCGTAGTCGTTGCCACCGGCACCGCCGGGCCGGCCACCAGCGCCGCCGCCACCGGTCTGGCCACCGCTGCCGGAACCGGCTGCGGGTGCAGTGGTCTGCGGCGAACCGCCGGCGCCGTCGGCGTCGACGCCATTGTCGAGTTCTGCCGTGGTGGCAGTGGCCGCCGTCTTGGCGGCCTCCGCTTCAGCTGCGGCGGCACGCGCGCGCTCCTCGGCCTCCAGCGCCTTGCGGACCGCTTCGTCCTTCAGCCGCTGCGCCTCGACGTCCTTCAGCCGCTGCACCTCCGCGGTGGCCTGGTCGCGCAGAGCTGCGGCGGTGGCCTTCTGTTCCTCGGTCTCGGCCTGCTTGTCGAGCAACGCCTGCTGCTTGTCGGCGAGGTCTCGGCTCAGCGACTCGAAGTTGTCGAAGTCGGCCGCCGACGTGTCGGAGATGACATCGGTGAGTGCCGCCACCTGCATCTGCTCCTCGGCGGAACCGAACCCGTTGAGCAGCGGCGAGGTGCCCAAGTCCGAGCTGGTGAAGCGATTCAGGGCGACCTGCTGCACTCGCTCCTGGAGTGCGGAGACCTGCGCCTGCAGGTCCGCGACTTCGCCTTCCAGCGCCTGCGCCTCCAGCCCGAGTGTGTCGAGCTTGGACTCCGCGGCGAAGTAGGCGTCGGCCGCAGCGTTGGCGCGTTCGCGAGCGTCGGCGATCTCGCGAGCTGCCTGCTCGGCCTCGGTGTCGTCGGCGTACGCGGAAGGACCCGGCAGCGCCGGGACGGCCACACAGACCGCGAGCAGGAACAACACAGCACGACGCATCGGGGGCAAGGCTACCAGTTGTTTCAATTTCATTACAGTCACCTCGCTACTCCGCCGGACTCGCGGACAGGTTCGCCACCGCTCGCCGCCGCGCCCGTATCGTCGGGGGCGACATGAACATCGCACTCGACCTGACCCGCGTGAGCTTCGTCCGCGACGAGCGCACCATTCTGGCGCCCCTCACCTGGCAGGTGCGGGATACCGAGCGCTGGCTGGTGCTGGGCGCCAACGGATCGGGCAAGACCACGCTGCTGCGCATCGCGGCGCTCTACGAGCACCCGTCCAGCGGCTCCGTCGAGGTGCTGGGCGAGCGGCTCGGGCGCACCGACGTGCGCCAACTGCGGCGTCGTGTCGGTTATCTCTCGGCCTCGCTCGCCGCTCAGTTGCGGCCGGAGCTGCGTTGCCTCGACGTGGTGATGACGGCCAAGTACGCCGCGCTGGAGCCTTGGTGGCACCGGTACACGACTGCTGATGAGGCCGAGGCCACCGAATGCCTGGCGCGTATGGGCGTGGCGTGGGCCGCTGAGCGGGCGCTCGGCACGGTGTCCTCGGGCGAGCAGCAGCGGGTACTCCTCGCGCGCACGCTGATGAACCAGCCCGGCATCGTGCTGCTCGACGAGCCCAGTGCCCGCCTCGACCTCGGTGGCCGAGAGCAACTGGTGCAGGCCCTCGCCGAACTGGCGCTCGACCCGAGCGCTCCCCCGCTCGTGTTGGTGACGCATCATCTCGACGAGGTACCGCCCGGCATCACACACGTCCTGATGCTGCGCGATGGCAAGGTCGTGGCGAAGGGTCCGATCGCCGATCACCTCCACTCGGCGACGCTCAGCGAATGCTTCGGCATGCCGCTGCATCTGGAACGACGGCCGGACGGCCGCTTCAGCGCGTGGAGCTCACCAACTCCACCAGCCGCTGCCGGCCCTGCGTGATCTGATCACCGAGCACCCGCTCCAGCACGCCGCCCGTCCACAGTGCGCCGCCATAGTGGAGGTGCATCTGCAGTTCGCTCAGCTCGCCGCGCTGGGAGACCTGCGCCGTGAGGACCCACGGGCTGTGCTTGCGCCCGTCGCCCTCTGCCCGTTCGAACACGACTCGATGATGCTCGGTGTCGTGCACCGTGCGCTGCATGCGGAGGCGCTTGCTGCGCGCCAGCGGACCCACCCGACCGCGGAGCTCCACCTGCCATGCGGGTGACTCCTCCGCGGCCACGGCGAACGGCTCGACTCGGTGCACGAGGTCCATCCATGCCGGGTACTTGGCCAGGTCGTCGACGAACCCGAAGAGCTCGGCAGCGGCGCAGGGCGCTTCCAGCGTGGCATGCACATCCATCGCAGCAGTATCGCCGGTTGCTCATCATTCCCTCACACTCCTTCGCCACCATGCGCTGCACCGACACGCGCAAGGAGCACCCCCCATGCAACGAACCACTCGCTTCACCATCATCATCGCCGGCGCTGCGCTGGCCGGAACGCTGGCACTCGGTGCCGTCGCCGCCGCTGACGGAGACGCCAGCGACAGCCGCAGAGCCCGACTGGGGCGGCTGACCGACGAGCAGAAGTGCGAGCACCGGGATCGCATCACCGGGCGGGCGGGCGAGATCCAGACCCGCCTCGCCGACCTCGCGCTGACGCTGGACGAGCTGCGCGCCGTCGCCGTGGCGGACGGCGACAGTGCCGCCGTCGAGCGGTACGACCGTCAGCTGGAACGACTCGAACGGGTCGCCGACCGTGTCGACGGCCGCGTGGCAACGTTCGACACATGGGTGCAGGTGCACTGCACCGAGGCCTGACCGCCTACTGGCCGGCGGGTGGCTCGCGCTTGCCGAACGCTCGCGACAGCAGCGGGCTGCGCGCCACCAGCAGCCCGTCGAGGTCGTCGCGCTGATCGAACACCGGCTTCCACGGCAAACCCGCGTCGTCGACGCCCGCATCCTCGACCTGCGGCTCGGCGGCAGCCGCAGGTTCTACGGCTGCCGGCATTGCGGCGGCGACCTCGGCCGGAGGTGTCGGTGACGGAGCGGACGGTTCGGCGGCAGCGACTGGTGCCAACTCCAGCTGCCCGGTCTCGTCGCGATGCACGGCGCTGCGGTGACGTCGCGGCCGCGCTGCGGTGGGCGGGGGCGCATCGCGAGGCTTGAACAACCGAGGCACCGGCTCGCGCCGGTCGTCGAGCATCCAGCCCAGAGGCACCACCATGGCATCGGCGTGACGCCGACACAGCACGCCCGCCCGCGGCACCACGGCGCCATCGAGTGATTCGATCCACACCAGCAGGTGATCGGCATCGATGCCGTAGAGCACGTCGGCAGGCTGCGAACACCCGGGTCGTTCGCAGAGGCGTGCCATTCGCGGAAAACTACTCGCAACGGCCCCTCCGACGACGGACAGGTGCGGAGGACAACAAAGGCCCCGCCGAAGCGGGGCCTCTCACCCTGCGAACAGGGCCGTTGCGGTGGGCGATGCGGGGCTCGAACCCACGACCTCCACGGTGTGAACGTGGCGCTCTAGCCGACTGAGCTAATCGCCCTCAGTG
>Ga0075163_10013101_pt1 | contig 10776 bp, 9 predicted proteins | sample JI1023141ADNA_FD_71478 | JGI IMG/M metagenome (GOLD analysis project Ga0075163, IMG submission 71478) | Wastewater effluent complex algal communities from Wisconsin, to seasonally profile nutrient transformation and Carbon sequestration -... | ecosystem: Engineered > WWTP > Effluent > Algae... | reverse complement strand
GAGTGCAGTGGCAAAAAGGACGGCAGTGCAGAACATATGAAAGGTCGTGCGGGGACTCATCGGGAAACCTCCTGGGATGGGCGGCGGCGGCTTGGCAGTGCGAAGCTCAGCGTCGCGCCGAGGGCGGCGAGGCCGGCGACGGCATAGCTGGGAACCATCAGGGGGACGGTGTTGTAAAGGCAGTTGGGCTGCGCCACACAGGGCTCCTGGCGGGTGTCGTTTTTCACGTGGGCGACAATCCCCGTAATAAGGCCGCCGGCGGCCAGCGCGGCGAGGGTGCCGCCCAGTGCCAGGCGCCAGCCGGGCAGGCGCAGCTGCGCACCTCGGGGGCGGGCGGTGTCCGCTGGCGGCGGCGCGCTCAGTCGCAGGGCCGGTGGCGGCGGTTCGCTCGGCACTCCGGCCAGCTGCGGCCCGACGAGCTTGCCGGCGATGCCGGTCATGCAGTCGCGCAGCGCGCGCGCATCGCAGGCCTCGCGCGCCGACTGATCGCGCCCACTGCTGGTGTCGTAGATCCACATCTCGATCAGGCGGTCGTGGCGGCTGTGCCGCTCGATGCGCGCGGCCAGGATCAGCTCGACGTGGAACTCGTTGCCGATCTGCGCCAGACAGGTCGGCTCATCGCAGCGGCGCGCGGATGCGGACAGCGATGATGAATCGACCAGCCGCGCTCCGGCCCGCTCGACCAGCCCGCCCACCTCGGCGCGCAGGCTGTCGTGCTGGCGCCCCTCTTCCGCGACGCTCAAGACCAGCACGGTGCGCTTGGCCTGAGCGGCGCTCGCGCCCCCCGATACAAGGAGCAGCGCCGCGGTCAGCGCTGCCAGGATGTGGGCCCGCGCGCAGCGGTGAAGCGCGCGCGCGGGCCAGGTGTTTGGCATGCAGGTGGTCTCTGGCATGGGCAAAGATCTCAGCTCTGGAATGGCGGAATGTGCGACTCGGCTCCGGTGTACGGTCCTCATGCAATAGCGAGTTCCGTGCCAATAGCCGGCTGCGTCAGCTGCTCCAAGTCAGCGCTGCACGCAGAGGCCTCGCGCATCGCGCATCGATGCCACTTCAAGTTGAGTTGAAAAGTCTGCTTGACGGTGGACGCGGTAGGGCGCGGAGCGGGAAGCAGGCGCGATGCTAGAGCGACAGCAGGCCGCGCAGGTATCCAGAGAAGGGCTGCATCGCGCTGCGCAGCTCGTCGATATGGCTCTCCAGCAGTGCGACATCGAGCACAGGCTCGGTGGGGATCTTGAGCTTCTTCAATCGACTCGCGGCCCCGGCACCTGTCATGTTGGTGCGCCGTCCCAGCTCGGCCAGCGCGCCGCGTCCGGTCGAGGCAAAGACCTCGCGGGCAATCGTCAGGAAGATGAGGTTGTCGAGATGACCGATCACGGCCATCGCGCCCTCAGGCGTCTCGCTGGACGGCGCTGCCTCCTCGACGGCCTGCGACGGCATCACGGGCAGCACGCCAAGAGCGGGCCCATCGTCGTACGCGGTGTCGTCCATCTTCAGCGAGAACTCCCAGTTCGCCTCCACAGAGCGCGGCTGCTCGCGAAACGTCAGGTAGCGGCCCAGCACGTTCTTGAGGTGGCGCGCGTTTCCCGGCCAGCGGCTGCGCTCAGCACAGGCCGTGAGCCGCGCTGCCTCGTCGGCGGTGACGGTGCCGTAGCCCTTCTCCTCCAGCTCGCTGAGCAGCGGCCCCACCAGGGCGCGCACATCGCTGGATCTCAGATCGGGCAGGATCAGCCGCACGGCCTCCAGCCGAAAGCGCAGATCATCGCGGAACGTCCGCTCTGCAACCATCTTCTCCAGGTTGCGATTGGTCGCGGTGATGATGCGAACATTGACCGGCCGCTCGCGCACATCGCCGACGCGGCGCACGCACTTGTTGTCGAGCACGCGCAGCAGCTTTGGCTGCAGGTCGGCAGGCAGCTCGCCGATCTCGTCCAGGAAGATGGTGCCGTTGTTCGCCTGCTCGAAGAGTCCCGGGCGATCGATGGCCCCCGAAAAGCCGCCGCTCTTGGTGCCAAAGAGCTCCCCTTCGACCAGATCCTTGGGCAAGGTCGCGCAGTTGATGGAGACAAAGGGCCCCTTGGCGCGGCTGCTGTGGCGATGGATGTCGCGCGCCAGCACATCCTTGCCAGCGCCGCTGCGACCGCACAGCAGGACGGTGCCATCATTGGCCGCCACCTTGCGCGCCAGGCTCAGCACCGCATGGCGCTCCGGCGACGTTCCCAGGAACTCCCAGGGCGTCTCGTTGCCGCGCGATGCGCCGCTGTTGAACAGCGACACCGTCATCTGAAGCCAGCGCTCCATGGCCAGGTTGAAGGTGCTCTGCTTCCAGCTCACCAGCAGGTACGCCTGCCGCTCCAGCAGCGGCATCCGCGAGCACTTGAGCGGCTGTCGCGTCGACTCGCTGCCAGCGCTGGAGCTGGGACTGTTGCTGAGCGTGATGTCGGTCACGTAGTGCTTGAGCTGGTGCCGCAGGTAGCCCAGAAAGTCTTCGACGCTGGCAAAGCGGCAGACATCGGGCGAAGCCTCCCAGAGCGAGTTCTGGCGCTGCACCACGACATCCTGGCCGAGCAGCAGCTCGAAGTCGCCCGGCAGCTCGAACTCCTGAAACGGCGGCAGGCGCAGAAATGTGCCGTTCAGGCTGTTCATGTCCTTGACGAAGACGCGGCCGTCCTCGCCCTGGCGGATCACTGCGTGCTTCTGGGAGACATGAGGGGATGTCACATAGACCATGCTCGTGGGCGAGCGCTCGAGCGGCTCATTATCGCTCGCGCCATCGGTGCGCGAGTCGGGGTCGGCCCGCCTGATGAGGAGGCTGCCGCTGCCGCTGAGTGCCCGCTCCTGCCTCTGCTTATTCTCTGCGATTACAATTGACAATCGTGGCATAGTCACATTACCTCGCAAGGCTCGATCCAAGTCAACGGGAAAGCAGTGTCTATCGCGATAAGTTACGCGCACAATTTTGCTTTAGAAAGATGAGTTCATTTTAGAAATTCGCTATCAGTTGGCACATGATTTCCTGACTGCGGTGCCGCTGCCGGGGTGCATCGCCAAGTGCCGGTCTCGCAGGCCTTTTTTCTTGCGCACCCCCTGCGAAGTTCAGTTTTTCTGAGGCTGATCTGCGATATCAGGGGCTGCTGCAGAGGCAGCGGGGGCAATCGTCAAGTTAACTTTTGGTCAGCTTGTCTTGCCAACTTCAGGCCATTTGTCCCGCTCATACTTCTATGGATATGTAGGTGCGATTCTGCTCAGCTCGCGGCACAGCAGTTGCTATGATATTTGCAGTTGCTTTAACGGCAATGTTCTTTTGTGCACAGAGGCGCTATCTATGAGCATTCTTGAGAGTCAATCCAGGTATCCGCAACCCAATCCAGCTGCGCTGCCGCGCCTGGTTCCGCCGCCCTCTTCGCCACTCGCATCGCCGCTGCCGCCGGCCAGCGCTGAGTCGCCGGCCGGCTCGCTGGTGGAGCGCGTGGTAGCCGGACGCTTTCGACTGAAGCAGCTGCTCGGCCGCGGCGCGATGGGCGAGGTGTATCGCGCCTTCGATCTGCACAAGCGCCACACCTGCGCCATCAAGCTGATCTGCCCTGGCACCGAGCGGCGTCTGCGCATCCGCAGCCGGGCCAGCACAAGCTCTGCGCTGCTGGCGCTCAAGCCCCACCCCAACATTGTAGAGGTCTATGAGCTCGGTCAAGATCTCGATGGCACCCGCTTCCTGGCCATGGAGCTCCTGCGGGGCATCGATCTAAAGGGGCTGCTCCGGCGCACCGAGCGGCTGCCGCTGCGACAGGCGCTGATCATCGCGCGCAGTGTGGGCTCGGCGCTCGAACATGCGCACGCCCAGGGCATTGTGCATCGCGATCTCAGTCCGGGCAGCATCTTCTTGTGCCAGCGGCCGGACAGGCGCGAGTCGGGTGCCAAGGATGTCAAGGTGCTCGACTTCGCGATGGCGTCGCTGCGCGCCGAGCTGATTGAGCATCGCCGCCCCAGCGCGTCGCAGGCCGCCGAGCTTGTGACCTGCGAGATCATGGTGGGAACGCCGGGGTATCTGCCGCCGGAGTGGGCATGCAGTCAGGGGGGCTCTTGCGATCCGCGGGGCGATCAGTGGTCGCTGGCTGCCATCACCTATCAGATGCTGGCCGGTCAGCTTCCATTTGCAGGCAGCGACCGCTATCCCTTTTCGCGGACGTCGCCGGGTCTGGCGCCCTGTCCGCTCAAGAGCCTGGCGGCGGGGCTGCCCGAGCACATCTATGACGCGGTACACACCGCGCTGGAGTTCAGTCCGGATTCTCGCTTTGAAAGCGTGCGCGACTTCTTGCGCGCGCTCGAAGGGCTGCCCGGTCGCAGGCGCGGCCAGGTTCGCAGAGCCGTGGATCTCACGCTGGTGGATGAGGTACCGCTGCCGCAGCGCCTGGGCCTGAGTTGCCCGCAGCCCGTCGAGGATCAGGGCGCTGACGCGACTGCTCAGCCGGATGCGGTTGCGAACGCCAGTCCCGAAGAGATAAACGAGCTCGCCAGAGGGGGCGTGGCTGCGCCCCTTGAGCCGCTGAGCGCGATTCCGACCGTCGTCTGCCCCATGCAGGCCGTGCAAGAGCACACGCGGATCGACCTGCCTGTGAGCGCTGGGCCTGCGCCTGAAAGGAACCCCAGGCTCACCCTGGCAAGCACGGATCTCGGCAGTCTGCGGACGCAGCTGGCTCCTGATCCGCGCCCAGCGCCCCAGCGAGCGGCAGCTGCGCCGGCCCAGCCTCACCCTGCCTCGCCCCGCCGCCCGGTTGTGCAGCGGCAGCTGCGCGCAGTGCCATCGCGGGATCTGATGGTTTGGCGGCCGGTGCGGCTCTTTCTGTTTTTTGCGATGGGCGCGCTCGCGATGAGCTTGCTCGCTGTGCTGACCCAGCGCGTCTATTGGGTGTTGCGCGATCACAGCGCCAGCCGCGGGCACCTGCTGATCGAATCGCCGCAGCCGCCGGCGCGCGATGTATGGACGGACTCGCGCGCGCCCATTCCCAATCACATCCCACGCAGCGCCTGGCGACCTCCACATCCGCCGTTCGCGCGCAGGCCTCCGCCGCCTCGCATAAGGCTCAGGCTCTTTTGAACCTGAAGAGTGCCGCGCCCTGGCACAGGAGTCGCAGTGAAATCCAACGAGGAGCTCATCCCATGATCAAGCCCCCCACTTTTTCCCACTCTTTTCTCATTGTCCTGCTGAGCCTGGGCATCACAGCGTGCGACTCCCTCTTGAGCACCCGCTGCGCATTTGAAAACCGCAGCTGCGATGGCAGCGCTGCCGATGCAGGCAACTCGCCGCAAGATGCTGAAGCCGCGACCGAGCCTGCCATTGTCGAACGCAGCTTCGAGTGGCGCGCAAAAGTGCCACTGGATTCTAAAACAAAATTTGTTGGACTATATTTAAATAACTCCGCTATTTTTCTTCATGATGTCACTGTATCTGGAACCTCAAACTGGATCTGGATGCAGCAAAGGCTGGATTTGACAGCAATGAATGAAAGCAGTCGGCTCAAACTTCAAAGCTGCGCATCATGTCCAAGCCTCGCTAGCTTCGATCCTGGTAAAGATAGTGCTTATCTGGCTGGAAATAATTACTATGTTTTTACATATCAGGGCAAGGTTATTAAGTATACATCCGGCTCGTCTGGTGAAGTGTTGAGTAATATTGATGATGCAACTCCCAGTCCTCGTCCATTTGTGCATCCCGATCTCAATGCATTAGCCTTCACAACTCAAGTAGTTTCACAACAAAATTTTATAGCTGCGGTTCTGCCGGGGAAGACGTGGTTAATTTATCATCATCAAATCAGTCCGACGGGTTTCGTGCTAGGTGATCTGGATGCTGTCGATGAAAACAATGGTTATGAGCTAATCATTTTTAACGGCAGAACAGCTGACAATGTTCAGCATCAGAAAACCGCAATAAGCGATGACGATCTGCTAAATTCGTTGCAGTTGTCAATGGATTTAGTTAAGAAAGGCAATGAAACCTCTGTATCTTCTGCATTTATTGGAAATTTAAACAAAGATAAATACACGGACTTAATTTTTTCTGATTCAAATGTTGTATTCGCAATGTCATATCTTGGCAGATTTGGAGCCAATGGTCCCAAATTCTTAAATTGGCAAGAGCCAATTATCGAGATTACCGGAGAAATAATAAAATCTGTTGTCGCGAGCGACTTGACTCTGGATGGTTCCCCGGAACTCATCGTAGAAACTGATCATGCGGTTCATTTTTATTTGAATATTCCCAAGCCATAGCAGGCAGCGCGCGATGCGTGTTGGAGGGGCTGGAAATGCCGGATAGCGAAGCGGAGAGGCGTCTTCGGGGCGTGGGGCTGCCTGCGACCGTGGGGCCGTATCGTATCGTGCGTCAGCTCGGCGAAGGGGGCATGGGGGTGGTCTATGAAGGGCTGCACGAGGCGCTGGCCCGGCGCGTGGCCATCAAGGTGCTGCGCTCGGACTTTTCGGCAGGCGCGAGCGCCATGGAGCGCTTCTTTAACGAAGCCCGCGCGGTCAACCTCATCGAGCACCCAAGCCTGGTGCAGATCAGCGACTTCAACCGCCAGCCCGACGGCAGCGCCTATCTGGTGATGGAGCTTCTGCGCGGCGAGAGCCTGGCCGCCCGCCTGCGCCGAGGACCGCTGCCCGGCGTGATGCTGCTGCAAGTGGCGTGGCAGCTCGCCGACGTGATGGTGGCTGTGCATGCGAAAGGTATCGTGCACCGCGACCTCAAGCCCGACAACGTGATGCTGGTGCCCGAGCCCATTGCGCCCGGCGGCGAGCGCGTCAAGATGCTCGACTTTGGCATCGCCAAGCTCGCCCACTCCGTGGGCCATCAGACCCAGAGCAACATCCTCATCGGCACCCCGGCCTATATGTCGCCCGAGCAGTGCAGGGGCGCGGGACAGGTGGACGCGCGCAGCGATGTCTATTCCCTGGGCGTGGTGCTGTTCGAGGCAATCGCCGGGCGGCCGCCGTTCAGAGGCGACGCCGGAGAGCTGATTGCCCGCCACCTGTTTGCCCAGACGCCGATGGTGGCCTCGCTGGCTCCACGTTGCGACCGGCAGCTGGGTCTGCTGGTCGACCGGATGCTCGCCAAGGAGCGCGAGCGGCGGCCCAGCATGCAGCAGGTCCGCGCCGAGCTTCACCGGCTCCTGTCGCAGCACCAGAATCCATCACCACTGTCAGCTGCGGTCCCGATGGTCGGCATGCAGGGGCTGCCAGGCGGGAGCAGAGTGCCGCCGTCCAAGCTCGAACGCCCGGTCGCACAGACCGATTCGAGGCGCTGGCAGTGGCGGCTGATGGTTCGCGTTGTGGCCGCGCTCTCGACCCTTGGCATGTTCGGGCTGATGCGCTGGCCAGGCGCGCTCCGCAAGCAGCTGAACCCGCAGCAGCCCGTCGCGCCTGGCCGGGAGCTCAAGGCGGCTGTGGCGCCACTGCCCGCGAATCTGCCTGCGCTGGTGCAGCCGCTGCTTCCGCCTGAGACTGCGCCGGCTTCCACCCCACCTGCCAGGCCACGCAGGAACTCGCGCGCGCACCATGGCCCTGAATCGGCTTCGCCCCCAGCGTCGCGCGATCAAGGCCAGCCGCAGGATGAGCAGAAACAAAGTGAGATCAAGAATGAAGCGATACTCGGGGATGTCGATTGAGGCGCGCGCCGCACTGGGCCTGTCGATTCAGCTTCTGTGCGTCGGTGCGAGTGTTGGTGAGGAGCCGAGCTGTGACCAGGTGCCCGCTTGCCGGCAGCTCATGAAGGAGGGGCAGGTCGCGCACAAGCACACGAAGGACTATCAGACTGCGCTCCAGCGCTACCAGTCCGCCTACGAGATCATTCCTGACCCGCGGCTGTTCGCACTGATGGGCCGCAGCCATCACAGGCTTGGGAACTTTGCGCTGGCCTTGTCGCTTTATCATCGCGCCTGGTCTGTGCTGAACGCGCAAGATCAGCAAAAGCTGATGGGCTACATTCAGGACGCGGAGTTTCAGCTGCAACAGACCAGTGCGCCGCCCGCGACTGCGGTGGTGTCCCAGCAGTCCTCCATGGTGCTACCGCGGCCAGCGCAGCGACCGAGCTTGCCGCGCTGGCGTCTGGGGCTGGGACTGGGGCTGGCGGGGCTCTCGCTGGGGACGCTGTCCCTGGGAATCGCGGCCAACACCCTGCACGGACGAGCGAGTACCGCTGCGGGCTGTGAAGTGGATTGTGTGTTTGATATGACCCGTCTGATTGCGCCGGGCTACACCATTGCCGCGCTGCTCGCGGTGGGCGCCACGTTCACCCTGGCCTGGCCCAGCAGGGGGAAGGCGCCCGGCTCCCTGGACGCCAGTCCCTCACCAAGCAAGCCTTGACGCGCGCAAGTGGGCCGCCTGCGCACTCGTCCCATGGGCGCCCAAGCTGCTGGCTACTGATTGAGGTACGCATGAGATGAGCTCCTGGGCTGAGACCGTATCGCAATATAGCAACCGTCGTACCAGCGCTAGGGCAACCCACCGCGTCGAGCGGGGACCAAGGATTTAGGACGCTTCAGCGGGGGCTGCCAATTGCACTTTAGAAAGCGAAGCGAAGGATTCTACGTAATTTCAACTTTGCACCGAGGTGGAACGTCTCCGGTGAGGCCGCGCAGGATGGGCGGTGGATCGCCCTCCGGGTTGCCTGGCGAATCGGCGGCCAGCGGGCTCATGCGCGCGGCCATGGGGCCGGAGAGTGTCTCTGCCACCCTGCCTGGCGCCTCGCGCATCAGCGAGGCTGTCTTCGGGATGGGGCCCCCTCCGCCCGGAGAGGTGATCTCTTCTTCGTCCCCGTTTCCACGATACGATGTGCCGAACTCGGTATCTGACATTGCTAAGCTCCTCTCTATCACGGATCTAAAGAATGCGGGTGTAGCTACTTGATATGCTTGTGCTCGCCAGCGCTTGAGGCTGCCGCTTGCGCAGTCGCTATAGCTCGAAACTCAGGACCTCCGTGGTGCAGGTCAGCGTTCCCTGCGGCTGCGGCGCATAGCGCCAGGTCTTGATGGTGCTGATCACGCCCGCATCAACATCCGGAATTCCCTCGCTTACGCGGACCGAGCGCACCGTTCCATCGGCCAACACGCAGACGCTGTACTTACCCTTCAGCACCTGGCCGCGGTAACGGTCGCGCACCGAATCGGGAACTGGAGGATCGTCGCCGGCTGCACGGTCGATGGATGATGCGATGCGCAGCTTCAGCCCTGCTGAGCTATCTCGCGGACTGTTCAGCCGCTGCGAGTCGTCTCGGTTCTGTCCAGGCCCTGCCAGCACGGGGAGTTCGCGCAGCAACACGCCCGCCATGCAGAGTCCGCAGAGCGCGAGCGTAAATGGGAAGCTCGGGGCGCGCGCCTCTGATCTCGCGACCGGTGGCAACGTGGCAATGAAAACTGGCTTGCTGATCGGCACTGTCCTATCCGCCATTCGAATACCTCTTTCGCTGCAATGTCTGTTGCAGCCAGAGTTCCCAAGCACAGTCAGTGCCAACCGTTTAGCTGCCTGCGGAGCTCTGTCCCACACCAAGATTGAGCCCACTGCGCAGCGCGGCCAGATGCTGCTGCTCTGTGGTCGAGAGGTCGCCATCTCCCAACCGACACAGCAGCACTGCTGTCTGATACAGCAACTGACGCGTGACTTCAGGACAGAGACGCAGCGCACTGGCAATGCTGTGGATGTGAGCACCCGTGTCGCCGGTGGCCTCTTCGGCGTGAAGGAGCCGTAGCGCTTCAGCGCGCTCCTGTTCGCCAAGCGATTTGCTACCCGTGATCAGACACTGGATCGCCTGCTCCTCTTCAAGCGCCATGCTGCCATCGCTCCATGCCAGCAAGACCAGCAGCCGGACAGCTTCGACCTGCAACGTGTTCATCTTAAATACCCTCTTGGGCAAAGGGCTCTGTTCTAGGGCCTGTGGACCACCAGGAGCAGCGCGAGCGCTACCATCAAGATCCCGCCAGAGAGCGCTAGCACGCGGGTGAGGCGCGGGTATCGCTGGTGAAGATCGCTGAGCGCCAACATGAGCTGCCTGCTCTCCTGGATGGTTATCGCCGGCGCGGGAAGCGGCGGAGTAGGCTCGACATCCGCCTCTTTCCTCGGGGTCTTCTTGGTGATCGGCTCCGTCGGTGGCGTTGCGATGCAGAGCTCTGATTCGCCCGACATTGCTCCAGCAGCGCGCACCGGCAGGCGGACAGTCTCGGCCTCCAGGGTGGGCAGCTCTTTGCTGATGGCAGCAAAGGTCTGCGCGACCTCAGCCATGTCGGGACGCTGGCTGGCATCCGGCGCCAGCATGCGCTCGATCAGCGCTGCACCAGCAGCGGGCAGCACCTGGCGGATCCGCTCCATTGCAGTAGGGGCCGTGCGCTGCATCTGCGCAAGCTCCGCAACCGTCGAGGCGATAAACGGTGGACGTCCCGTCAGCACGTGGCAGCCGACGGCACCAAGTGCATAGCTGTCGACTCGGTCGTTGAGGGAGTCGCCGATCTGGTGCAGTTCCGGCGCGCAATAGTGCAGGCAGTCCATCTCGTCAAGGATCAGCTCCTGCGGTGGTCGCAAGATTCCCAGCGAGGGCGTACCGGTCTGGCAGGTGCGGTCGCCATCTGCGATCAGGAATCGGTCCAGCTCTTCGCTGACAAGAATGCGAGCCGGCGTGAGGCTTCCATAGATTATCTGCGCGCGATGGATGGTGCCCAGCGCGTTGGCCAGAAACACGATCAGTCGCGCTGCCACCAGCGGTGATAGTGGGCCGCAGGCTAGCATGTCGCGCAG
>Ga0075163_10013098_pt1 | contig 10778 bp, 9 predicted proteins | sample JI1023141ADNA_FD_71478 | JGI IMG/M metagenome (GOLD analysis project Ga0075163, IMG submission 71478) | Wastewater effluent complex algal communities from Wisconsin, to seasonally profile nutrient transformation and Carbon sequestration -... | ecosystem: Engineered > WWTP > Effluent > Algae... | reverse complement strand
GCTTCGCCACTGTTGCGAGCACGCTGGGCTGCCGCCTCGGAGACCTCATCGATCTGCTCGGGGTCCCAACGCGCAACGTCGGCCAACGACGTCGTCAACGACTACAGCCCCATCGAGCCGAGGGGTGAACTGGCGGCGTCGATGGCCGCCTTGGATTGAGAGTCGGTGCTCGCATACATCGATGCGGCGGACCTGAGTGCCTCCACGTGATCGATCAGTTCGCTGTAATGCGCTGCAGAGTCGTCCTCCCACTTGGTTGCGGCTGCGGCCAGCGCTGTCGAGCTGGTACCGATCCACCCGGACTTGGCAGCTGCAATGCGGGCATGCGCCGAACCATGATCTGAACGCAAGGTTTCAGCAGCAACGTCGACATGGTCGGCGGCCATCGAAACCTCCGCCGGATCAACCCGCAGACGCTCCCCGCCCATCCGAATACCCCCTTGACCAATTCAACGCTGAATCTCTTTTCCGATACTATCGCCGCGCGCTCGCACGCCCTGACACCAATTTTTGGTCGGCAGATTCGTAGCCACGCCGTCCACAGTGAGATACTGGTCGGAACATCATGGCCGTTTCCCTTCCGCTCGTCTTCGACGCCCCGCGACGCGCACTGCCGCCGCGGCACCTCGCCGACCTCGATGCGGACGAACGGGTGTCCGCGGTGGCCGAGCTGGGTCTGCCCAAGTTCCGGGCAAAGCAGCTGGCCAACCAGTACTACGGGCGTCTCATCGCCGATCCGCGCGAGATGACCGATCTGCCCGCCGCCGTGCGCGACCAGGTCGCGGATGCGCTGTTTCCGGACCTGATCACACCGGCCAAACAGATCCAGTGCGACGCCGGGGAGACCCGAAAAACGTTGTGGCGTGCGGTCGACGGCAGCACCTTCGAGTCGGTGCTCATGCGCTATCCGCAGCGCAACACCGTGTGCATCTCGTCACAGGCCGGGTGCGGGATGGCGTGCCCGTTCTGCGCGACGGGCCAGGGCGGGCTGCAACGCAACCTGTCCACCGCCGAGATCCTCGAACAGGTGCGGGCCGCGTCGGCGACCATGCGGTCCGAGCATGACGGCAGGCTGTCCAACATTGTCTTCATGGGCATGGGGGAGCCGCTGGCCAACTACAACCGCGTACTGGCCGCCGTGAAGCGCATCATCGCCCCGCCGCCGGAGGGTTTCGGCATCAGTGCCCGCTCGGTCACGGTGTCCACCGTCGGGCTGGCACCGGCGATCCGCAAACTGGCCGACGAGCGGCTCGGTGTCACGTTGGCGGTGTCGCTGCACACGCCCGACGACGAGTTGCGCGACACCCTGGTGCCGGTCAACAACCGCTGGAGCGTCGATGAGGTACTCGACGCCGCGCGCTATTACGCCGATGTGACCGGCCGTCGGGTATCCATCGAGTACGCACTTATCCGCGATGTGAACGACCAGCCGTGGCGCGCCGACCTGCTGGGTAAGAAACTCCACAGCAAGCTGGGGCCGCTGGTGCACGTCAACCTCATCCCGCTGAACCCGACACCGGGCAGTGAATGGGACGCCAGCCCCAAACCCGTCGAGCGTGAGTTCGTGAAGCGGGTCATCGCCAAGGGCGTGTCCTGCACGGTGCGCGACACCCGTGGCCGCGAGATCGCGGCGGCCTGCGGGCAATTGGCCGCCGAAGGCTGACCGGTCAGCCGCCCGGCGGGTTGCTGAACCAGATGTTCTCCTCGCGCAGGCTCCGGCTGCGCCAACCCTCGGCGGTGCGTACGAGTGCGTGGTGGTAGTACCCGCCGCATGCGCTCTGCGCGGTCATCCCGGGCAGCTGCATCGGGTTGTAGAACATGGCCTGCACGGTGGCCCTGTCGCCGTCGATATCGGCCTCGATATTGGTGATGTAGTGCATGCTCCACGGAATCGTCGCGAAACCTGCTGAGAGCCAGTCGATCACCTCGTCCCGCCCGCCCGCGATGGCCCCCGCGGACGTGTAGTCGATATGTGCGTCGTCGGTGAACACCGACCGGTACAGCGCCCAGTCCTTGGTGTCCACCGCGCGGGCGTAGCGGGCCAGCAGCGCCTGGATCTCCAGTTGATCCTCGGCCCAGCTCACTCGGGCATGCCGATGGTCTTGGCGGTCAGGTATTCCTTGTAGCCCTCGGCGCCGTTGCGGTAGCCCAGACCGCTCTGCTTGGTGCCGCCGAACGGGCTGTCGATACCGAAGTGGCTCTTGCCATTGATGGTGACGTTGCCGGTGCGCATCCGGGTTGCCACCGCAAAGGCCCGGTCCAGATCGCCGCCGCTGACCTCCCCGGACAGTCCGTAGATGGAGTTGTTGGCGATCGCGACGGCTTCGTCGTCGGTGTCGTAGGGGATGACCGCCAGCACCGGCCCGAAGACCTCGTCCTGCGCGATCCGGCTGTCCGGGTGCACATCGGCGAGCAGGGTGGCTTGGGTGTAATAGCCGACGGGTAGTTTGTCCGGTACACCGCCACCGGTGACCAGCCGCGCTCCGGAATCGACCGCCTCTGCGACCATGCCGAGCACCTTCTGCCGCTGGGTCTCGCTGATCTGCGGGCCCTGCATGTTGGCAGGATCCCAGGGATCGCCGACCGGGAAATTCTCCATCATGGTCTTCATGATTTCGATGCCCTCGTCGTATCGGCTGCGCGGCAACAGGATCCGGGACGGCAGGATGCAGGACTGGCCGCTCATCACGCAGGCCATCAGTGCGGCCATCGGCAACGCCATGCCGAAGTCGGCATCGTCGAGCACGATGTGCGCGCTCTTGCCGCCCAGTTCCAGCAGCGTCTTCTTCACCGTCGCCGCTCCGGCGGCCAGGATGGCGCGCCCGGTCGCCGTGGACCCGGTGAAGGTCACCATGTCGACCCGCGGGTCCGCGGACAGGGCCGCGCCGACCTCGTTGGCGTTTGAGGTCACCACGTTGAACACGCCGGGCGGGATATCGGTCTCCTCGGCCACGATGCGGCCGTACTCGCTGCCCGACCACGGGGTGAGCTGCGCGGGTTTGAGCACCACCGTGTTCCCCGCCATCAGGGCGGGCACCGTCTCGGCGATGTTGAGGTACAACGGCACGTTCCAGGGCGTGATGGCGCCGACGACGCCGACGGCTTCGTAGTGGATCTTGCGCCGAGCCGGCCCCAGCGGAGTCTGGTGCACACCGTTGTCGGCGAGGTAGTCGAAGTTCTTGCCGTGTTCGGCCCAATGTTTGACCTCGTCGATCGGGCTCTCGATCTGGCTGCCGGTCACCTTCACCGGGCAACCCACCTCGGTGATGAGCACCCGGCGCAGATGTTCCTTGTTGCGTTCCAGCGCCGCGTGCAGCTGGCTGAGGCAGTGATAGCGGAAGTCGAGGTCGCGGCTCCAGTCGGTCTCGTCGAAAGCTCGACGTGCCGCGCCGACCGCACGCGCCATATCGTCGACGGTTCCGTCTGTCGCCTGACCGGCGACGAGTTCGGTGGCCGGGTCGATCACATCGAACAGTGTGCCGCCGGCAGTGAGCTGGAGCTCCCCGTCGATGAGCATGCGTTGTTCGCCGGCCAGGACTCCTGTGCCATCAGCAATGCTGGTCATCTGCTCAGCATTACAAATCCGAGCGGCAGTGTCAGCCCGTTGGGGAGAATCGGCTACTTGATGCCGACGGCGTGACGCAGCTGCGCGAGGAACTGTCCCTCGTCATCGCTGCGGACGATGTAGTGCGAGATGGCCACTCTGATCGCGGTCGACGCCTTCACCTGGGCGTTGGACCCGGACAGGAGTTTGAGCAGCCGCGCGCGCATCACCGGTATGACATGCGTCAGCTGGGCGATGACCACCTCGGGTTCGATGTCGACGACCCGGACGCCGGAATAGGACTGCTGGTACTCGACGATGAATCGCAGTGCGGCATCCAGCTTTTCGGTACCACGCAGGCCGGCGGTGGCGGTGCTGATGCCGGAATCGAACATCTCGCGCTCGTAGACCCCGAACGCCCCCAGCAGTTCCTCCTTGGAGGCGAACCAGCGGTACAGCGTCGGTCGGGACACCCCGGCCTGCAGCGCCACCTCGGACAGGCTCAGCTTCGTCTGTCCGCTGCGTCCGAGCACCTCGGCCGTCGCGGCCAGTATCCGGCGCCGCGTCGAGGTGTCCTCGGCGGCGTCGGAGTGCGCGGATAACGGCTTGTTCACGGTATCGATGGTAGTGGTTGTGCCATCACAAAGATGCCTTCAGCGCGCAGACCGTGTCGAGATCCTGCAGTGCGGACACAGCTCTGCCGAGACCTTCGAGGGCGATGCCCTCGGCCTGCATGCCGCCCATTCCGGCGGTGATCAACGTCGCGACGTAGGCGTAGAGCGCCGCCTGCCGGTATCGCAGCCACAACTCGTCGCGGTCCATGTGGGGGCCGCCCTCGGCGTGTAGTGCTTCGCGGTAGACATCGAGCAGGTCGCGTTGGTGCTCCACCCGCACGGCGGTGGCCATGCCGGTGATCAAGGCATAGGACAGTTCGCGGGAGGGATGCCCGCGGCGCACCGCCTGCCAGTCGAGCAGGCCGGCTTTTCCGTTGCGGAAGTAGACATTTCCTGGATGTGCGTCGCCGTGCATCAGGGTGTGCGGACCCCGGTCGATCAGGCTGGCCACTGCCCGGTAGTTGTCATTGACGAACTGGCCCGTGCGCACCGGTATCGAGGTCCTGCGCTCCAGGCGGCGGGCTGAGGCGTTGGCCAGCGACCCGGTCAGCAGCGAGGTCGCGTCGGCGGATGCACTGTAGACCCAGGGGTAAGGGTCAAGTCGGCGCCAGAAGGTGGCGTGCACCCGTGCCAGCAGTTCGACGACGAGTGCCGCGCGATCGGCATCCAGCGGATGCAGGGTGTCGGGGAACTCACAAACCGCCAGTCCATCGGCCGTCAGATCCTCCAGCACCAGCGCGAAGCGGCCGGTGACGGGATCGAAGGTGGCGCCGTGGCAGGCGGGCACATCGGTGAGCTGGGCGGAAAGTTCGCGGTAGAACCGCACCTCGGTAGAAGCGAGGCGCCCCAGCTCACCGATCATCCGGGTGGCTGCGGTCTCGGCGGGCATCTTGACGAACACGGTGGCGGGCACATCCTCACCGGTCAGTGCCAGTCGGGCGCGCGACGAGGTGCCGGCGTCCCCGTCGAGCAACGACACGGCGGTGACGGTCCGCCCGAGCAGGGCCGACAAGTACGCCGCATTCAGACCGGTGATGTGGCGGGGGATGGCGCGCGCTCGCCCGAAGACGGCGTCGGTTGCGATACGTTGCATGCCGCGCCCGAGGTGTGCGGCCAGCCCGAATGCGGGGGCTACGCTGCTGACCTGCGGAGGCATCGTGCAAGCTTACAAATCAATTCAAGAATGTAAAGCCTATTGGAGGATTCCGATGTCCGGACCGATGGACGGATTCCGGGTCGTGGAACTCGGCGTCTGGGTGGCGGCCCCCGCCGCGGGGGCGATTCTGGCCGACTGGGGTGCCGATGTCATCAAGATAGAACCGCCGGCCGGCGACCCGGCCCGCTCGTTCGGTCGGATGATGGGACTCGACAGTGACCTGGGCACCGCGTCCAACCCACCGTTCCAGATGGACAACCGGTCCAAACGCAGCATCGTGCTCGATCTGGCGACCCCGGACGCGCGTCGGACCGCGGTCGAACTGATCACCGGCGCAGACGTTTTCCTCACCAATATCCGTCCGGCCGCGCTGGCCCGGCTGGGCTTGGATTTCGCGACGATGGCCACGCATAACCCGCAGCTCGTCTACGGACTCATCACCGGCTACGGCACCGACGGCCCCGACGCCGACCGCGCGGCCTATGACGTCGCCGCGTTCTGGGCGCGCGCCGGGATCGCCGATCTGCTCACCCGCCCCGGCGACACACCGCCCTTCCAGCGCGGCGGTATGGGGGATCACTCCGCGGGCATGACGCTGGCGGCTGCCGTGTGCGCGGCACTGCTGGCCCGGACGCGCACCGGCACCGGGCAATTGGTCACCACCTCGCTGTACCGGCAGGGCGCATACACGGTGAGCTTCGATCTCAACACCCTGCTGATGTCGGGTCAGCAGGTGGCCATCGGGCAGCGGGAGACGATGGCGAACCCATGCATGAACAACTACGCCGCCGGTGACGGCAGGCGGTTCTGGATTGTCGGCCTGGATGTGGTGCGGCACTGGCCGTCGCTGTGCCGCGTGGTCGGACGTGAGGAATGGCTGTCCCGGTACCCGACGCCGCGGGACCGGTTCAACGGCGCCCGCAGCATCATCGCCGAACTGGACGCCATCTTCGCGACGAGAACCCTGCCGGAGTGGGAACAGGTCTTCGCCGCAGAGCCCGACTTCTTCTGGTCGCCCATCAACTCGCTCGACGACGTGGTGGCCGACGATCAGTTCCACGCGGCCGGCGGCATCGTGTATGTACCCGAAGGGGACTCGAGCACACCGATGGTGGCCAGCCCCGCCGACTTCTCGGCCACGCCATGGCATCCGCGCGGCCCGGCGCCCGGACTCGGCGAGCACACCGAAGAAATCCTTGCCGAGCTCGGCGGCGCTCAGGGCGATTGAGGCGGGTGTCACGGACTCCGCGATACTTTACAAATTGCCACTGAAGTGTCACGCTGATGCTGCCGCGGCGGGGTTGTCGCGGGCCCGCAGGAGGGAATATCGCGTGACAGTTGCCAGCACGCCGCAGGCGCGCGAATACAGCCCGTTCGACATCACCTCACATGACTTCTGGAGCCGGCCGTTCGACATTCGCGACCAGACCTTCGCCCGCTTGCGGGCACTGGACGGGATCAGTTGGCACCGGCCGTTGCCGACGCTGTTCGAGATCGAGGAGCCGGGCTTCTGGGCACTGACCCGGCGTGCCGATCTCCAGTTCGCCAGCCAGAACCCGGATCTGTTCACCTCCGCCCAAGGAGTCGCCCTCGATCCGATGCCCGCCGACGTGCAGAAGTTCGCAACCTTCTTCCTCGGCATGGACCCACCACAGCACACCACCTACCGGCGACTGATCAGTTCCGCCTTCACCCCGCGCAATGTGCGTCGGATCGAGGAGCAGATCCATGCCAATGCCGTCGCCATCGTCGATGACCTCGTCGGCGCCGGCGACATCGATTTCGTCGAAGCATGTTCGGGACGGCTACCGATGCGGACGATCTCGGACATGCTTGGGGTGCCCGTAGCCGATCAGCCCGCGCTGGCCAAGGCCGCCGAGAAGCTGTTCAGCATGAGCGATGACGAATACTCTTCACTCGAAGAGCGTGCCGTGGACACCATCAACGAGATCATGCTCATCTCGAACACCGGTGTGGAACTCGCCAAGTTCCGCCGCGCCAACCCGGGCGACGATCTGATGACCAGCATCGTCAACGCCGAAGTGGACGGGCACCGGCTCACCGACGAGGAGATCGGGGCGTTCCTCATCTTGCTGGCTTCAGCGGGCAACGACACCACCAAACAGTCGACCACGCACGCGATGCTGGCACTGGCCGCCAATCCGGGCCAGCGGGATTGGCTGATGGAGGATTTCGAGAGCCGGATCGGGACGGCCACCGAGGAGTTCGTACGGTGGTCCACCCCGGTACTGCAATTCGCCCGGTTCGCCACCCGGGATGTCGAGATCGCCGGGCAGCAGATCAACGCCGGCGACAAGGTGGGGCTGTTCTACTGTTCGGCCAACCGCGACGAGAGCGTGTTCGCCGACCCGCACGCGTTTGACCTGAGCCGTTCACCCAACCCGCACGTCGGCTTTGGCGCGGGTGGTCCGCACTTCTGCCTGGGTAATCAGCTGGCCAAGAGTGAGCTGCGAAACATATTCCGCGAGTTGCTGACCCGGCTGAAGACTATCGATCTCGGTGAGCCCGACCTGTTGTACAGCAGCTTCGTGCACGGCATCAAACGGCTGCCCGCGCACGTGCGATGAGTACGCGCCACCTCGTCACCGAGTCCATCTGCGGTGTCGACGACACGGCCATCGCCGCGGCTCTCGAACAACTTTCGGTGCCGGCGCTGATCGCCTCCGTCGTGCAGATCACCGGTGACCCCTCCATCATCCGCGGTCCGATACGCCCGGTGCAGTTCGTGCAGAACGAATTCCAGGGAATGCTCGACGAGCAGAGCAAGGCTGCATTGCGGCGTACCGCGCTGGCTGCGATCTGCGCGTGGCGCGACGCCGGGTGTCCGCCGGCGCCGCCGCCCGAGACCGCAGTGATCCGCGAGTTGATGGACTGGATTGCGTGCGAGCCGGTGCCCGATGACAACGCGGCGCTATATCTGGAGGAGATGGACCTGCACGGCCGCAACCCGCGTGCCATCGCCGTGCACGGGTTGGAGTCGCCACCGGGCTTCTCGGTGCTCATCATCGGGTTCGGCGCCTCGGGTCTGCTGGCCGCGATCCGGCTGCGGGAGGCCGGAATCCCGTTCGAGGTCGTCGACAAGAATCGCGATGTCGGCGGAACCTGGTTCGAGAACAGCTATCCGGGCTGTCGAGTCGACGTCGCGAGCCACTTCTACTCGTACTCCTTTGAGCACGTCCGCGATTTCAGCGCCTACTACACCCGTCAACCCGAGCTCCACGACTACTTCCGTGCGGTGATGAAACACCACCGGATCGACGATCATGTGACCTGGGGCCGGGAGGCCACCTGCGCGCAGTGGGATGACGAGACGAAGCGGTGGACGGTGACACTGCGCGGTGCCGACGGATCAACCGAGCAGCGCAGCGCCTCGGCCGTCATCTCCGGCGTCGGCTTCCTCAACCGGCCGCTCATCCCGGAACTACCCGGTCTCGAAAGCTTTGCCGGACCGGCTTTCCACTCTGCCCGGTGGGACCATGCGGTGAATCTGAGAGGTAAGCGGGTCGCCCTCATCGGGGCCGGCGCCAGCGGCTTTCAGATCGGACCCGCGATCGTCGACGAGGTCGAAAGTCTGGTGGTATATCAGCGGACTCCGCAGTGGATGGCGCCCAACCCGCGCTACCACGCGGCCGTCACCGACGGTGAACGGTGGGCGATGCGCCACCTGCCGGGCTATGCGCGTTGGTACCGCTTCATGCTGATGTGGCAGTCCAGCGACAAGATGCTGGAACTGGTTCGGGCCGACCCGAACTGGCACGACTTCCCGCGCACCGCGAACGCGTCGAGCGCCGCCCGGCGTGAATTCTTCGTCAACTGGATCGAGGAGCAGGTCGGCGACGTTCCCGACCTCGCCGCCAGGGTCACCCCGGAGTATCCACCGATGGCCAAACGCATGCTGCAAGACAACGGCAGCTGGTTGCGCTGTCTCAGGCGTGAGCACGTGTCGCTGGTCAATGAGCCGATCACGGAAATCGATGCGAACTCGGTCAGTACCGCCGCGGGGCGCCACGACATCGACGTCATCATCCTGGCGACCGGATTCCGGGCCTCGGAGGTGCTGTGCCCGATGCGGGTGATCGGGCGTGACGGTGTGCCGATATCGGAGGTGTGGGACGGCAAACCCGGCGCTTTCAACGGCATTTCGGTACCCGGGTTCCCGAACTTCTTCATGATGGCGGGGCCGGGGACCGGGCTGGCCCACGCCGGCAGCGTGATCTTCATGCTGGAATGCCAGATGCGCTACATCGGTGCTGCGCTGCGAACATTGATCGAGCGGGGCAAACGCACCATCGAACCGACCGCCGATGCCTACGCGCGCTACAACCGCGAACTTCAGGACGAGGTCGCCACCTTGATGTGGGGCCACCCCTCGATTGAACACTCCTGGTACAAATCACCCGATGGTGGTGTGTACGTGCTGAGTCCGTTCGGGTCGGTGGAGTACTGGAAACGCACCGGGGTGCTCGCCGATGCGGATCACCTGCTGGGCTGAGACCAGCGAACTGTCCCCAAGGCCCTCGGAGATTTTTCTTGCGCAGGGCCCTTGCGCGGGGCCGTGATTCGGCGTAGCATCGAACATAAGTTCGAATGTGACGTAGCTCCCGGATGACGGTTCGTTGAGCTGCAGACCGCGACTTCGGTCGCCGCGAGGTTCGTTGCGTCCTGCGGGACTTAATGAACCGTAGTACCAACTGATCGTGCCCTTGTGTGGGCACCTTCTGTGAAAGCCGGTATCCCTATGGACGCCACCCATCTCGACTCATTTGTTGATGCGTTGATCGATGACCTCACCCCTGCCGCCGTGCGGGATGGGGATCGCACCCTGTTCCACCTCCTGGACAGCCCCAGGCGGATTCGTGATGACCAGGCGGTGGTGGCGGTGCTGGCGGCCGCGGTCACCCTGCGCAACCTGGCCGACCATGTGATCGCCTCGGCGGTCGCGGCCGCGGAGCGGGCCGGCATCCCCGCCCGGCGGCATCTGCGCACGGGGGCCGATCTGCTCACCAGTATCGGGGTGGCTCCGGGTGCGGCGTATCGGGCGGCGCGGGTGGGGCGGGCGGCAGAGGCTCTGCCGGCGTTGACGGCGCAGCAGCGTCTCGGTGGGGTCGGGATCGAGTTCGCCGACGCCGTCGGCAAGGGCGTCGCGCATATCGAATCCCGTGTCGCGTTGTCCGATGACGAGCGCGCCGAGGTTGTCAGGGCGCTGATGGTTCAGACCACTCCGTCGGGGGTGGACAAGACGGCCCGCGGGATCGCCATCGAGAAGGTCAAATCCCACCCGGTCGACGACACAGCGGTGCCAGTGGCGGAGAACACCGACCTCAACGACATGAGCGTGGTGCCGACCGGTGACGGGCGCCTCAGCGCGACCCTGGATCTTGATGTGCTCACCGGCGAAGAACTGCTCGCCGCCCTGGACCCGTTATGCCGGCCGATTCCGCTG
>Ga0075163_10013097_pt1 | contig 10780 bp, 4 predicted proteins | sample JI1023141ADNA_FD_71478 | JGI IMG/M metagenome (GOLD analysis project Ga0075163, IMG submission 71478) | Wastewater effluent complex algal communities from Wisconsin, to seasonally profile nutrient transformation and Carbon sequestration -... | ecosystem: Engineered > WWTP > Effluent > Algae... | reverse complement strand
GTCATCCGGGCCGAAGAGGAAGAGAAGGAGGCCCAGATTCAGACCCTGCGCAATCTGCACCAGGCCAACGAATCCAAAGCCAAAGCGGCGCTGCGGCGCCTGCAACAGGTGGCGGTGCAAAACGGCAACCTATTCGCCGAACTGATGGAAGCCGGCAAGGTGTGTTCGCTGGGCCAGATCACGCAGGCATTGTACGAGGTGGGCGGGCAGTATCGGAGGAATATGTGATTTGGCAATCTACGGATTCAATGAAATACCTCAAATAGCATAGAAAATGAATAACCCATATGCGCTGATTGCATTTGCTATACATCAAACATCGGTTGGTTTTCGTTACCACCAGACTTATCTGGTAGTTGTCAAGGTCAATCACCATTCGTTTGAATGCAATATTAATGGTATAGAATACAAAGAGATGAGCGGGTTTGTATTGCGGCAAGGAGTTGGGCACGCCTGCACTGCTTCTGATACCAGGGCAATGGTGCTGCTGGTGGACACGGAAAGTTCGTTGGGATGGCAATTGAAGCAGATACTGGGAGCCGAAGATGTTTTGAGAATTGAATCTTTGTTGACACCGGATCAGTTGCTGAGTTTGCAAATTCCCGATAGCGATCAACTGGACCCTGATAAGTTGTTTGAAAGGTATCAGTTGTTGTTGAATCTGCTTTTTTTACCCGCCCCGAGTTTTGAGTCAGAAGCCAGAATGGACAGCAGGGTATTGACCATGCTGAACTATATAAATGCCAATATAGGTAAAAAAATTGAACTTGATGATATAGCCAGGCTGGTATTTCTTTCGCCCGAAAGGGTCCGGCATTTGTTCGCTAAGGAAGCCGGCATTTCATTTTCGCAGTATATTCTGTGGGAAAGAGTGAAAAATGTCATTTACTGCGTAATGACGGACAATATACCAATAAAAAAAGCAGCGGCACAGAGCGGCTTTACAGATCAAGCCCATTTTTCGAAAATTTTCAAAAGAATGTTTGGCATGTCGGCCCGCCCGGTTTTTAAAAATAGCCGTTTTATACAATTTCTTAACCCGGATGTCAGAGTACCTTTGTCTGATATATGAGCTGAATTTTACCCATACTACTCCTTGGTATGACCTAATCCCGTAAAAAAACGCCAGGTTCAGCCCTGATTAACATTCCACACGTTCCGAGATTTTCAATGCCGTCAGGCCCTGCCCCCAGGGCTTATGAATGTGTTTTTGTCGCCCCTGATACTGCTCAGTTTTACACTGAATAATTTTCCAAAAAGCAACATAAAAGTTGCTTTTGGGGGCATGCTTTTAATCCACCCAGTTTCACTCATATTGCTTCATTTATGCAAGGCCTTAAAGAATTAATTTTGTTGTTGAACCGGCACAGCGTTCAACCTTTGAAACATCTGAACGGTAATCTGGGAAAGCCCAAAATGCTTGCCCTGTACGAGGGTATTATAAAAGGGAAGGTCCAAACGGATGAAGATGCGGCCACCGCTTTATACCCGGACGAAACGGTAGATGGCTCCAAGTATCGAAAATTGAAGGCAGATCTGCGCGAGAAACTGCTGGAGGCGGTCTTTCTCATCAATACTGACCTGCAACATTATTCCGACTATCAGAAGGCGTATTATGAATGTCACCGGCAATGGTTGATGGTCCGTTTTCTGACTGGCCAGAACGCCAATACAGCTGCACTTTCGCTGGCAAACCGGCTGCTCCGCCAATCTGAAAAATTTGATTTTACTTTGTTGTGCATGGACATTGCTTCCTACCTGCGCATCCAGTACGGATTGCGTGAAAGCAACGACAAACGTTTCCGGGAGGCCAACCAGATGTTTGAACAATACCGCAAATTGTATGAGGCGGAATGTCTTGCCGAAGAGTTGTACAGCACCCTGGTTGTGCGCACTGTCAACAGCCGTTCGGCGCAGACGGAAGTACACGCGATGGCTACGGAATACTACGAACGGGTAACCAATGCCCTGCAATGCCAGGAGTCGTACAAACTCAACATGTATAGCTATATGATCGGGTTGATGCGCTATACCTCGGTGAACGAACACGAAAAAGCCCTGGAGTATTGCGAAAAAGCGCTCGAGTTTTTTCTGAGCAGGCCTTATGAAGCCCGCGTGCCGCTCCAGATATTTTATTACCAGCACCTGATCTGCAATATTCACCTTCGCCGCTTCGAGGTCGGTGAAAAATCGGTGCAGCATTGCTTGCGCCTCATGGAAGAAGGCACATTCAACTGGTTTAAATTCAAGGAATTATATTTTTTGCTTTCCCTGCACATCCAGCACCACGAACAGGCGGCCAACATATTATTGGATACCATAGAGCATCCGCGTTTTGAGTTTTTGCCGGAAAATGCCAGAGAATTGTGGCGCATTTACGAGCCTTACGTACACTACCTGGCCGCATTGGGCAAAATCAAAACTCCCCTGAAGAGCAAATTCAAAATGGCCAAGTTCATCAACGAAGTTTCCATTTTTTCAAAGGACAAAAGTGGAATGAACATCGCAGTGATGGTCATCAAACTGCTTTTCCTGCTACAGGAACGCAAATACAGCCGTATGCTCGACGAAGTAGAAGCCACCGAACAATACTGCTACCGGCATTTGCGGGGAGAAAACACCCAGCGCAGTTACAATTTCCTGAAAATGCTGCTGCAAATACCGTTGGGGCAGTTTGACAAGGAGGTGATTGCAGTAAAAGCAGAGCGCTATTTGGCCAAATTGCGCGAAATCCCACTTCAACTGGCCAACCAAACCTACGAAATTGAAATTCTCCCATATGAGGAATTATGGGCATATGCGCTCGAATCTCTTGAAAAGGGAAGACAATAGCAGCCGGATTAACCGATTAATAATTTCAGAAAAGTAACAAAATGTTACTTTTTTGAAATGTCAACTATCTGACAGCGATTGATTTACGAATCAATCGCTGTCAGATTTTCTGATAAAACCGGGGTAACGGATACTTCTCTTTCGTTGCAATAGTCGCTTTTTTTTCATAATATCTTTATCCCCGAAATAACACAGGTTTAATCAATAATCTCACTCATGAAAGGTTTCTACTCCAATCAGGTCCGCCTCGTAACATCGAATATGTCCATCGGGACAGTCATTGTCGACACGACTTCGGTCTGATTTCATTTCGCTCTCGGTTGTCCGCACTGCCTGCGGATTACATTTTTCCGGGCTCTCGCCTTCTTCCCGTCTGAGTCATTCTGCTGCAGAATGACTCAGATTTTTTTTACGCCCAATGCTGCCTTCCTCCTCCTTCTGCGCCGACTTTGAAAGCCTCTTTTCGCAACGAATTATTCGATTTTTTTAGCCCTTTCGTGTAACGATGCCTGTAAAAGTGTAGGCTAATAAGTGTTTGATAATTAGATATTTAGATATGAAACGGTTCGGAAAAATCCGGAGCGTTCCGGGTAACGACTTCCCTCCTTCCGTTAGGGATGCGCCCGATTGTCTGGCGGACTTTTGATCTGTGCAAATCGCACATCTACTTTGAATCAATAATCAAACCCGCCTTTACATCATGAAAAGTTCATTTACAAACCACCTGCTTTCCGGTACCGGAATTTCCATCAAGGCCATCGATATCATCGTGGATACCACAATGGTTTAATCATTTGCTGACAGGGTAAGGACTATGTTACGACAGACAAACAAGGCAGCTTTTACGCTGCCCTTCGGTGCGGCTCCACGACAAATGGAAATGGAAGTGGTGTTCGGCACTCCGAGTAAAAATTGCGATGGTGCCGGAGTGTGTATGCTGATGCACCGATTGCCTAAAATACCGGATATCCGATGCCCGCACGCACCTGCGATTATACACTGTTCGCCGGGGAGAGAGTTGATTTTCCGCTTTCGTGAAACCGACCTGGATGGGGTGGAGGTACAAACCTACTTCAAACAGGATTTTTTCCTGGTGGAGGAGGCTTTCCGACTGCCGCCTTCCCTGGTGCGCAAATGGAATATTCCGGTTCGGTTTATACAGCCCGGGCGCTATCCGCTGATAAAATTCTATCGCGAATGGCGTTTGTACTTTTCATATTGACGAATACAAGTAATTGTAAAAGAATAAGATATGCTCACGAATTTCTTACATTCCGATCCCTTTGCTGATTTCTCCCGGTACCCCATGTTGTTGGGCGTCTGGGTGACGATGATATGGCTGGCCGGTGCGCATGAGCACCGGCCCTCTGCCATTTCCTTCCGCCGTTTTCGGCCAGTTCGGAGCATACGACAAAAATGCAGTACGGGTTGTAATACTCCAATCCGTTCTGCTATCCCCATTTCTTGCCTGCTTCATCAATATAATATCAGGGAAGGCCCCGACTGAGGAGGGCTCCATAATCAAACCACGCTTCGACACGGCAGCGTCCGCCTGCCGAATTCCAACCACAAGATGTAGGCAATCAAACGAATACATGGTGTGGTGCTCCTAATCACCTACCCCCCAATTTTTCTCTTTTGTAAATCAACTGCTTCACAGATTAACATACCTCCTCATGAAAGGTCTTTCTACAAATTGGACACAAAACCTGTTCAAAGGGATACTCTCTTTGACTTGTTTTGTATTTGCCGGTACCGCCTTTGGCGCCGGCGGCACGGTGGAAGATGGCAATAATCGAAATACTGCCGTTTTCAACCGTTCAAATGATTTTGGGGCGCCTGCTTGGTTTGCAGGCGGGGGCGATTTGCCCCCCTGTACTTCCCAGCCTACGGAAATTGGTGGGACGGTATTCCGCGACTACAATGCCAACGGCACTAAAGGTAGTTCGGAACCGGGTTTTTCCGGTGTGATCGTCAATGCATACGACGACGACGATGCACCGACCGCGCCAACTGCCACCACTACCACTACGGCCGACGGCACCTATTTGCTCACCGGGCTAACGGCGAGTACCAATTACCGCCTGGAATTTGTCTGGTCGAACCCCCTGTTCAAACCCGGCGCTTCGGGCGGCACGGCTGTGCAGGTGGCGACAGCCGGTAGTTGCAACATCAACATGGGGGTGAACAGCCCCGCTGAATATTGTCAGGACAACCCAAAAATTGTACTCAACTGTTACCTGGAAGGCCCCAACGTGGCCAACTCGGGTGACGTTTTGATTTCTATGAACTTTAATGCGCCGGTCGGCCCGGTCAGTCACGAATCGATTGGCAGCCAGATTGGCACAACATACGGGCTGGCCCACCAACGCTCCTCCAATACCTTGTTCGCCGGCGCTTTTATGAAGCGTTTTGCCGGATTCGGCTCCGGAGGGCCCGGGGCTATTTACAAAATTACTTCACCGACAGACGGAGCCACTTCCGGCAGCCTGTTTGTAGATTTGAATACATTGTTTGGTTCGGATGTCGCTGGTGCAGATCCACATGATTTTACCCTTTTTACGGGTGAATACCGCGACAATCCTTCGTTTAATGGAGCCGGGCGGGTTGCCTTTGGCGACCTTGAAATCTCGGAAGATGAATTGAGCCTTTACACGATCAACCTGAATGACCGTAGTTTGTACATCATTCCGCTCGGAACCAACCCGGCCAGCCCTGTTGCTCCGACCCTCGCCTCCCAGGTTACGGTTGTGCCTTTGGCCAACTCAGGCAGCCCCTTACCCGGGTTGCCTGCTGGCGTGAACAACGATGAGATTATCCCTTTCGCCTTAAAAGTGAAAGACGGGCTGGTCTATATCGGTTTTGTGGGTAACGGACAAAGTGGTGGCTCCCTGCTCGCTTTCGCTTATGCGTATGACCCGGTAGGAGGTACCTTTACCAAGGTGCTGGAATTCCCACTAAATTATAACCGCGGTTGCGGTTTTGCGGATGCTTCAACTTGTTACGGAGCGGCCAAATGGAATGCCTGGGTGACCTCATACCCGGCATCACCAGCCATGTATGCCAATTTTGCCAGCAATGATGAAATCGGCCATCCTCAACCGATATTTGCCGACATCGAATTCGATGCAAACGGGAATATGATAATTGGTATGCGCGACCGCTGGGGTGAACAGGGCGGATATAATGCTTTGAACGAGCCATCTAAAACAGTATTGAGCTCGCACGACGCCTTCGGCGACATTCTGAAAGCTACGCCAAGCGGCGGTGGGTGGACGGTCAACATTGCAGATCATACGGATAACACCCTTTCAACTGGTTCCAGCGTCTCAGCGGAAGCCTCTTTTCCTGCAGACAACTATCTGGCGGGTGGGTACTTACACGAAGAAACGACCATGGGTGGTTTGGCTTTACTGCTGAATGCCAACGAAATCGCGGTCCCTTCGATGGATCCCCAGACAGCGGCTTTTTCAAATGGCGTCGACTGGTTCAGTGCCTCGACAACTGCCCAAACTAAAACCTTCCAGGTTCTTACCGGCGCATCCAGTGCGTTTGGCAAGGCAGCGGGCTTGGGTGAGATTGAACTCGTTTGTTCGTCTGCCCCCATCGAAATAGGCAATCTGGTGTGGATGGATACCGACGACGACGGCATCCAGGACCCAGGCGAAACAGGTATTGATAATGTGACCGTTACGCTCTGGAAAGACGACGGCGCCGGAAACTTTTCACAAATTGCTTCCACCCTGACAGGCGGTGGGGGCCATTATGGTTTCTCGAGCAAATCGACCGGTTCGGCTGCTGGCTTTACGTTCAATGTTACCCAGCTTTTGCCGAATATGAATTATGAAGTCAGGATACTGGACGCCGAAGGTGGCAGCCAACAGTCTGCACTGACCGGTAAAGGGCTCGGCCAAACAGATACCGATCCTTCCGTCAACGGCGATGCACACGACAACGATGCGACTCTGGTCTCCGATGCCGCCGTGGTTTCTTTTTCCACGGGCAATGCAGGCGAAAACGACCATGCCTACGACTTCGGTTTCAAACCGGCAGCGTGCGTCGTCAACCTCGCTACTTCAGTCGGCGGCTGTTATGACTCCAACGGTGCCACACCGGGAGGAAGCAGTGTCGCCAATGTCGTAGTCACGGTTACCTGGTTCAACGAACCGGCCGGTGAAAACATCATTGTCAACGTGGACGGTGCCACGCCGCAAACGATCAATCCTGCTTCGGACCCGAACCCTACCGTATTGACATTTACTGTACCCGCCGACGGCGCTGTACACGTCGGTGGTGTATCCGCACAATTCTTTACCACAACCACCTGCTCTGCCACGGAAGATTTTACCGCACCCGATGGCGACTGTGTAATAGAACCTTGCACTTTCGCCCCCGACCAGATCGGTGGTGTTGCCTTCCTCGACCTCAACGACAATGGCGCCCAAAACGAGGCACAGGGCCTGGGCGGCATCCTGGTAGAGGTGTACGACTGCACAGGTGCATTGGTCGGAACGGACATAACCGACCAAAACGGCAACTGGTCGATCCCGGGGCTTACTTTTGGTGGCACGGACGACAAGTACCGCGTTGAATTTAAAATACCGCCTGCCTTGCAGGCTGCGGGGTACCAACCTTCCACCCACGGCGCCGACATGCAAACGGATGTTCAGTTCGTTTCTGCTGCCAGTTGCGACGTGGATTTCGGCGTATTGAACCCCGACGTTTACTGCCAGTCCAACCCATTGGTAACAGCAAACTGTTATATCATCGGTGGCAGCGGCACTTCCGACAACATTGTCGGTTTCCCCTATGCTGCCACTGGCCAAACCGCGGGTACCAACAACCAACACATCAACTCGCCGAACAATCAGGTAGGAGCAATGTGGGGCATGGCTTACGACCACAATACCCGCAGGCTTTTCTCTGCAGCATTTATGAAACGGCACACGGCATTCGGCCCTGCAGGTACGGGTGCTATTTATGCCGTTGACAATGCTAACACCCCGGGTAGTTCGGTTTATTCACTGTTGATCGACCTGAATGGGCTTACGGTGAATACCGGCGCTATTAATACAGGGGCCAACCCGCACGAAACCGGCAACTATAACCGGGATGCAATCAATGCGAATGGCAATCCCTTTGGAGCTGTCGGCAAATTAGCCCTCGGCGACATGGATATTTCCTCCGACGGCCGCTATCTCTATGTAGTCAGCCTGAACGACAAACGCCTGTACCGCATCGAATGGGACGCTGATAACAACATCGCCACCAACCCAACCGCTGCGGATATCACCGGTTATGATATCCCTGATCCGGGTTGTACGAACGGCGAATCCCGCCCATTCGGTCTGGGTATCAATCCGACCACGGGCAACGTATTTGTCGGTGTCATTTGCGACGCCGCCAGTGGAACCACGGCTGACCTGTGGTCCTATGTGTACGAATTCGATGTAACGGCCGAAACATTTATTGCTTCGCCCGTCACCGATTTCAACATGAACTACGAACGAGGCGGCCTTAATGGCACCTGTGAAACTTCCGACGATTGGGCTCCCTGGAAGGACAACCCAGTCGCTGCTGATTTCGACGTTTGCGGTTGTTGGGTACTTCCCCAACCGATGCTGACCGACATCGTATTCGACGACGACGGCAGTATGATCCTCGGTTATGCTGACCGCTTGGGGCACCAGCATGCGCCGGGTGGACTGGAAAGTTATGCAAACGGTTCGCCGCTTTCCTGCCTGCGCATCGGCGGCGACATCATTCGTATCTGCAACCTTGGAAACCTTGTTTCTCCGGTTTTTTCGAGAGAAGTTAATGGCCAATGTGGCACCAACGGCTGCGGCACTACCGGCAACAACGGCGGCGAAACCCCCGCAATTGCCGAATACTACTGCGGTGACTTCTTCTCACCGTATCACTGGGAAACCGCGCTCGGCGGCATGGCCATTCTGCCAGGATCCGGCGAATTGGTAACAGGTGTACTCGACCCCTACACCGTTTTCTCCAATGGCTCCTACAAATTGAGCAATACAACCGGTCAGAAGACTTCGGCTTACGAAATCGTACCCTCCGGCATGGCCTTTCAAAAAGGTGCCAGCCTGGGTGACTTCGAATCCTTGTGCGCTTTGGCTCCCAAGGAAATAGGCAACTACATCTGGATAGACGAAGATAACGACGGCGTACAGGACCCCTGTGAAGATGCAGTAGCGGGCGTTACCGTCAAACTGTATAAAATGGATGGGCCTACCACAACCCTGGTGGCTACCACAACTTCCAACCCCCAGGGCGAATGGTATTTCAAGGACCACGATGAATTTGGTGGTTTTGATACCCTGATGACCGGGGCCATGTACTTCGTGACCCTGGGTGAAGGTGGTCAGTTCAATCCCGCCAACGGCCTGATGCTGATCGGCAGTACTTACTACCAGTTGACATCGGTCGACTCGGGCGAAGGTACCAACCCCGATCAGAACGACAGCGACCCGACCACCAGCCACCCCGGCAAACCCTTCGACGGGTATCCGGCCATCGGTATCACCGTCGGTGGCGACGGTTTTGTCGATCACACGCTGGATGCGGGCCTGATCGAGGTCGGATTCGACTTCGGCGACTTGCCCGATTCCTACAGTACCGTTTCGGGATCGGGTGGTCCGACCCACGTACTCAGTGAAAAACTGTACCTCGGTACCTGCGTGGACTCCGAGGTCGACGGTCAGCCTGACCCCATGGCGGGTCTTATGACCAACGGCGACGACAATACTGTCGGCAACGTAACACTTGGTACCTGCACGGGCACCGACGATGAAAACGGCGTTTCTTTCCCGAAGCCCATGATTCCGGGCAGCCAGTCTTGTGTGGAAATCACAGCATTCAACACGCTCGGCACGGCAGCCAAACTTCAGGGCTGGATCGATTTTGATGGAAACGGCCAGTTTGATCCGGGAGAAGAGCTCAATACGGGCGATTTTGCCGGCGGCGCAGCAACCATCCCTGCCGGCGGCGTGACAGACCAACTGTTCTGTTTCACCGTACCTGCCACAGCAAGTTTCCAGGGTGGCGCTGCTTATGCACGTTTCCGCCTCAGCAGTGTCGGTGGCCTCGACTTCGACGGCCCGGCCCTCGACGGCGAGGTGGAAGACTATAAACTCCCGCTTGCAAAAGTGGGTAACTTCGTGTGGGAAGACCTGAATGGCAATGGTGTTCAGGATGAAACGACCGCCGAAGGCATCAATGGCGTTACTGTTCAATTGACCTACCTCGGTCAGGACGGCGTTGCCGGCGGCGCCGGCGCCAACGCCGATCAAACTTATACGACCAGCACGGCAACCGCCGGTTCGGATGATGGCATCTATAATTTCTGTGGCCTGGTGCCCGGCAATTACCAAATCGCCATCCCCACTGACCCGGCAGGTTACCTCACTACACCGTCCAATTCCAGCCCCAACGGCGATGTGGACGATAGCGACGGCCTGACAGCCGGTGTGAGTTTCTCCATCAATGATCCGATCAATTTGCTCAGCGGCGAAAACAGCCCCGGCGACGACCCGGGCAGCGTTTTTCCCGATGTTCAGGACAATTTGACCTTTGACCAGGGTTATTTCGAACCTGCGAAAGTCGGCGACTTTGTGTGGCACGACCTCAACGGCAACGGCATCCAGGATGGCGGTGAGCCGGGTATCGGCGACGTAGCGGTCATACTCGAAGGTACGACCAATACCGGCGATCCTGTAAGCATCCCCACTGTAACGGATGCAACCGGCATGTACATGTTCGGGGGACTGCAACCGGGTACTTATAAAATTTCCTTCGTTACACCTGCGGGTGGTTATGTGCCTACATCCAATGATGAAGGTGTTGATACAGAAGACAGCGATGCCGATGAAATCAGCGGCATGATTCCTGTATTCAACGTATTGAGCGGTGATCAAATCCCCACCTTTGACGC
>Ga0075163_10013096_pt1 | contig 10781 bp, 6 predicted proteins | sample JI1023141ADNA_FD_71478 | JGI IMG/M metagenome (GOLD analysis project Ga0075163, IMG submission 71478) | Wastewater effluent complex algal communities from Wisconsin, to seasonally profile nutrient transformation and Carbon sequestration -... | ecosystem: Engineered > WWTP > Effluent > Algae... | reverse complement strand
ACGGATGCCGGCGGCTGTTCAGGCTCCGCTTCTGTCACCATCACCCAGCCTTCCGCGCCGACGTTGGCAGTTACCAATATTACGAATGCCGGCTGTAACGCAGGCGGTTCGGCCACCGTCGCAGCATCCGGCGGTACAGCGCCTTATACTTACAAATGGAGCAACGGCGCCACCACTGCCACCGTCACCAACCTGGCCGCCGGCACTTATACCGCTACCGCCACCGATGCCGCCGGCTGTACTGCCACGGCAACCGTCAACATCGCGGGCGCCATACCGCCCAATGTGGTCATTTCGGCATCGTCGAATGCAAAATGCGACCAGCCCGGCAGTGCCACCGCCAGTGCCACCGGCGGAACCGGAACCTATACCTATCACTGGGACAACAATGAATCCACCGCCACTGCCACCAACCTCGCGGCCGGCAGCCACAGCGTCACCGTCACCGACGCAGCAGGTTGTACCGCGACCGCATCGGTAACCATTGGGTTCACCAACAACGGCATCAAAATCGGTGATTATGTGTGGTACGACAACGACCAGGACGGTTTTCAGCACCCGCTCGAAACGAACGGCGTGCCGAACGTGACCGTTTCGCTGATCAAAGCCGGCCCGGACGGCTCTTTCGACACACCCGATGATGTGACCGAGGAAACGGCCGTTACCAACGCCGCTGGCAAATACGAGTTTGCCTGCGTGACGCCGGGATCGTACGTCATCAAATTCAGCGGTATTCCGGCGGGCTATGAATTTACGAAAAAAGACGCCTCCAACGACTGCAAGGACAGTGATACCAAAGCCAACGGCAAAACCGAACCTTTCATCATCGTAGCCGGCCAGATGGATAACCTCTGCTATGATGCGGGTATCCATATTTTCTGCGACAATGTGCTCAATGCAGGCACTATTTGTTGCAACCAAACGATTTGTGAAGGCCAGACACCCATGCTGGTTTCCAACGCGCAAACGCCCTGGGGAGGTACCGGCGCCCTGCAATATCAATGGCTGCAATTGATCCAGGTGGGTCAGGCGCCGCCCAACTGGGTGGCCATTCCGGGTGCTACCGGCCCAACTTACCAGCCCGGCCCCTTGTTTGAAACGGCCTACTTCATGCGCTGTGCCCGTCGCGGCGGCTGTATCAGTTTCCTTGAATCGAACATCGTGACCATCACTGTGCTGCCCGCCGGTTCGCCCAATTGCCCGGACTTTTCCAGCAACATCAACGTCAACCTGGTAGGCCAGAACACGGTGCAGGTATCATGGACCACCCTGCTGCCAGAGACAGGCCCTTACCTGTATACCGTGCAGCATTCTACCAACGGGACAGACTGGGTGAACGTGACGACCATGCCGGGTCAGCAGGACGCGACAAAACCCAACCATTACAGTTTCATGCACCAGACCCCCGTGGCCGGCATGAATTTCTACCGCGTAAAACGTGTCAATGCAGGCGGCCTGGAAAGCACCTCGCAGGTGCGCTCCATCGAACTCGACGTAGCGCAGGCGGATGCGATCACCATCAATCCCAACCCGGTATCCGATGTGCTGATCATCAAGACTGTGGCCACCTACGATGCCGATGTGACCGTCCAACTGCTCAGCACCGGCGGCGCCGTGCTGCATACGATCACCATACCGGCCGGCAAACTGCATTATGAAAAATTGCCGGTGCAGGACCTTCCCGCAGGACTTTACATGGCGCGCATCCATTTCCCCGACGGGGAAGTACGCACCTTGAAAATAACGAAGTTCTAGACAGTACTACGTTCGGAACAAAACAGCCCCCGTCCGGTGTACCGGTGCGGGGGCTGTTCTTTTGAGGCCGTAAGGTCAGTCAGTTGAATACGACGGACATTGCCTCCTGCCTTCGTAATTTGGTGAGGGTCAGAAAAGCAAGCCCAAGCAGTCTGATTTTCAATCCTTTGAAATCGGTGTTTTTTTGCAAAAAAACACCGAAAACCTTTGCAAATCCCTTCTTCAAACGGTAATAAAATCGTATCTTTGCACACTTTTGTGAAGCACGAAAAAAGTGGTGCAACATCGCACCGACGAACAAGGTAATTGCCAAGATGAAAGAAGAAGAAAAAGACGACAAGCACATCAATCCACAGGAAAATCAGCCTGAGGCCCGGCATGAAGACGCCAATTACGGCGCCGACAGCATTACCGCGCTCGAAGGCCTGGAGGCCGTGCGCAAGCGCCCCGGCATGTACATTGGCAGCACGGACATCAAGGGTCTGCACCACCTCGTTTGGGAGGTAGTGGACAACTCCATCGACGAGCACCTGGCGGGCTATTGCAAGGACATCTGGGTAACCATCCACCCCAACAACAGCATCACTGTCCGGGACAACGGCCGCGGCATCCCGACCGGCATGCACCCCAAACTGAAAGTCAGCGCCCTGCAAGTGGTCATGACCGTACTGCACGCCGGTGGCAAATTCGACAAGGACTCCTACAAGGTTTCCGGTGGTCTGCACGGCGTGGGTGTATCTTGTGTGAACGCGCTTTCCATCCACCTGCGCGCTGAAGTACACCGCGAAGGCAAAAAATTCGAACAGGAATACCGCCAGGGAAAACCCCTCTATGATGTGCGCGAAATCGGCACCACCGACGACCGCGGCACCATCGTCAACTTCCTGCCCGATCCGGAAATATTTGAAACCGACGAGTACAAATTCGACATCCTGGCGCACCGCCTGCGCGAACTTTCATTCCTCAACAAGGGCCTGAACCTCAAACTCACCGACGAGCGCGAGCAGGAGAACGGCGGCTTCAAATACGAAGAGTTTTACTCGGAAGGTGGTCTGCAGGAATTCGTGCTGTGGATCGACGAGGCCAAAACCAAACTCATCGAAAAGCCCATTTACATCACCGCCAAAGAAGAAGGTGTGGAAGTGGAAGTGGCGCTGAACTACAACACCTCGTATTCCGAAAACGTCATTTCGTTCGTCAACAACATCAGCACCCGCGACGGCGGCACCCACGTGAGCGGATTCCGCCGGGCGCTGACCCGCGAGTTCAAAAAATACGGCGAAGACGGCGGTTTTTTCAAAAAACTCAATTTTGCCATTTCCGGTGAGGACTTCATGGAAGGGCTTACGGCCATCGTATCCGTGAAAGTGCCCGAGCCGCAGTTCAAAGGCCAGACAAAAGGCGAACTCGGCAACTCCGAGGTGCTCGGCATCGTGAGCCGCTGCGTCGGCGATGCCCTGAAAACCTTCCTCGAAGAAAACCCCAATCCGGCCAAGCGCATCATTGAAAAGGTGGTGCTGGCTGCCACCGCCCGCAACGCCGCCCGCAAGGCGCGCGAGATGGTGCAGCGCAAAGGCGCCTTCACCGGCGGCGGCCTGCCCGGCAAACTCGCCGACTGCGCCAGCCGCAATCCCGAGGACAGCGAAGTATTCCTCGTCGAGGGCGACTCCGCAGGTGGTACGGCCAAACAGGGCCGCGACCGCCACACCCAGGCCATTCTGCCCCTGCGCGGTAAAATCCTCAACGTGGAAAAAGCGCTCGAGCACAAAATTTACGAAAACGAGGAGATCAAAAACATCTTCACCGCGCTGGGCGTATCGGTCGCCGAAAACGACGAAGGCCATCGGGTATTGATGACCGATAAACTCCGCTACCACAAAATCGTCATCATGTGCGACGCCGACGTGGACGGATCACACATCACGACGCTCATCCTGACCTTTTTCTTCCGCTACATGCGCGAACTCATCGAAAAAGGCCACATTTTTATCGCCCAGCCACCGCTGTACCTGGTGAAAAAGGGCAAAAACCAGCGGTATTGCTGGAACGACAAGCAGCGCAAGGAAGCCCAATTAGACTTCTCCGGCGGCCGCGAGGACGATGATTCGGTGAAAGTGCAGCGCTACAAGGGTCTCGGCGAGATGAACGCGGAACAGTTGTGGGAAACCACGATGGACCCCAACACCCGCATTCTCAAACGGGCCACCATCGACGATGCCGCCGAAGCCGACCGCATGTTTGCCATGCTCATGGGCGACGAGGTGCCGCCACGCCGCGCGTTTATCGAAGCCAATGCCAAATACGCGAGGATCGACGCGTAAGCGCCACTTTCAATCAAAAACAAAGAGGGTGTCATCAAAAGGATGATGAGGTTTTTAAAAGTTTATCAGGTTGATATTTTGATCCGAAAAGAGCACAGATTCGGCCTTTTTCCAATCAAAATATCAACTTTATAAACTCATATCAACTTTATCAACCTTTTGAGACACCCTCTTCTTTTACCACCATTACCAGCACTTAAATGGCCAGGTCGTGGTCTTCCTTGAGTTTGATGCCGGTCCGGAAAATTTCGCCGAACGCATACACCACCAGCCCCACCAGGATGCCGATGATCACCCGTTCGCGGTGCAGATCGGGAATGTCGGTCACATACTGGTGGCCGTGGAAAGTGTAGGTGATGCCCGCCAGAATCCAGTTGGAAATGTAGAGCAACAATGGGATACTCACGATGCCAATCGCCACAAAACGGATGCGCCGCACATTGGATGCCTGGAACACCATACCGCGATCGAGATTTCTGAGGATATGGAATATCTGGTACAGGATAACCAGCGCAAGTGCCCAGGCTGCGATGTGAAACAGGATGTAGGCCAGGTATTTCTCCTTGAACATCATACCCATATCCGAAAATTCGATGGTCACCAGTTTGTGATCGCTGGAATGAAACAGCGTGGCGTCGTTGTTGCCGTCCGGGTGTGGCGTGCCCTCGGAGCCTTGTTCGGTCACCATGGTAACCCAGCCGCGAATAAAAGGGCCATCTCCTGTGATGCCAAAATAACCGGAAAGATTTCTGATCAGCCATCCGCCACCGGCAATCATTAGGACGATAAAGATGAACTGTAAAATTTTCAGGGAAGTGTTTTTCTGTTTTGCACTCATAATTCAGTTTTGTCCAGTTTTTCAAACAATGATGTGAAACCAGGCGGGGATAAAGACGATGTAGTGTTTTTTTGCCTACCAGACAATAAATATGCCGAAGTAAAAACCCGTTACCTATTTTTCAGTCACTTTGATTTCTACCCGTCTGTTTTGTTCCGACTCCTGCTCGGTTCTGGGTTTTGGAAACAGCATTTTCGTGTTCATGTATCCTTTAAAAATCATCCTGCCGGCTGGAATACCGTTTTTGAGGAGGTATTCATACACCACTTTGGCTCGCCTTTCAGAAAGTGTTTGCCGCCACAATGGCTCGTTTTTCATGACCAGTCCGGGGCCGTTGATATGCCCTGCGATCTCTACCTTCAAACCGGGGTTAATCTGCATAAACCGAAGGATTTTGGGCAATTCGGGCTCCGAAACTTTTAAGAGAATTGCCTCGTCGCCGACAAAAAACAGGTCGCGCAACACAGCCGTTTCGCCCACATTTGCCGGCGGCATCAGGATGTCGGGGCTGATTTTGTATTTTTTGTACAGTTCGGGGCTGCCAAAAACCCGGGTGATTGTCGACTGGAAAAAATAATTCGGCGCGATGGCCTCCACGTGCACCACCGAATCCTTCGGCAGTCGCACGCTGTAAAATCCCATGCTGTCGGTGCGCGTCGAATCCTCGCGGGTTTTTGTCCGGAAGGTTACGGTGGCTTCCACCCCTTTGCCCGAATCGCGGTCTTTCACCTGGCCGGAATAGGTAGCCATGGGCACGGCCGCCATGATTTCGAGGGTGGCGCGGCGATTTTTTTGTCGACCTTCTTCCGTGGCATTGCTGGCGGCTGGGCGGCTTTTACCCAATCCGGCGATTTCGATCCGGGCATCGCCGAGGCCGCGCCGGAGCAGGTTGTCGCGCACAGCGGCAGCGCGCCGTTTCGACAGGGATTCGTTGGCTGCCATGCTCCCGATCGAATCCGTGTGGGCCGTGATGCGAATCCGCAGGAAGCGCGGTTCGGCCTGAAGGCTGGCGACCAGCGAATCCAGCACCTGACCGGCGCCAGGGGTGAGTTCAGCCTTGCCGAAGTCGAAATAAACCTCGGCAGTTCGGGCGGAATAAAGCGAATCAAAAACAGACTGGGAATGAACCGATTGCGCAAGGGCAAACGATAGCAGCAAGGGCAATAAACTTTTCATCAAAAGGTGGTTTTAAAGTAAAATGCAATCCGAGGCGGGAGTAAAAAAAACAGATATCCATGCAACCGATGGCGAATGACCGCACCCTGGCCCATTCGATCCCAAGCGGGACAAGGGTGTTCGGAATGCAGGTGCGAAACAACGGAATTGTGCTGCGGCAACCTTGGTTTTATTAAAATCCGGATTGAATGAAAGCGCGCCGGAGCACCGGAGGCGGTAAAATTTCCATTAAAGGCAATTTGGCGTTGAAACGTCTATCAATTAACCGACCCGGGCAGGGTATTTCTACTTTCGCCGACTGAAAGGGTTCGGACAATAGCGCCGGCCATCGATTGAGTTAACCATTTCCACTTTCAAAAGTATGAAACATTTTTTCACCACCGCTTGCTTCCTGTTCCTCGCCCTGTTGCTCGGAGCGCAGGATCTGCCCGCTGCCCTGAACGGCTATCAGTTTACGACCGTCAAAAACCTGGGTGCAACACCCGTGCAGAACCAGAACCGGTCCAGCACCTGCTGGGTCTATTCCACCAATTCTTTCCTCGAAAGCGAAATCCGGCGCATGGGCAAACCCGCCGTCGATCTGAGTGAAATGTTCGTGGTGCGGGCCGCCTACCTCAAACGCGCCGAAAATTATGTGCGCCGGCAGGGTGCCGCCGCATTTGGCCAGGGCGCTGAAAATCACGACGTGATGAACATTGTCAAGGAATTTGGCATCGTACCACAATCAGTTTACAGCGGTTTCCCGCCCGAGGGCGGCTATGACAAGCCTGTGCACGGCGAAATGGAAGCCGTTTTAAAAGGCATGCTCGACGCTGTGAACAAAAACCCCGACGGCAAACTCAGCAAACTCTGGATGAAGGCATTCACGGGCGCGCTGGATGGCTACATGGGCGCACCGCCGGCTACCTTCACCTTTGAAGGAAAATCCTGGACGCCCCAATCCTATTTCCAAAGCCTGGGCATCAACCCGGACAACTACGTCGCCTTTACTTCCTACACGCATCACCCGTTCTATCAGCCATTTGTACTGGAAGTGTCTGACAACTGGTCGAACGGACAATTCTACAATTTGCCCATCGACGAACTGTTGCAGGTGGCTGAAAATGCCGTGGACAAAGGCTACTCCGTGGCCTGGGCAACCGATGTGAGTGAAAAAACATTTTCTGCCAAAGAAGGCCTTGCTGTGATGCCCGCCAAAGCCTGGGAAGACATGGCACAATCGGAAAGAGATTCCATCTGGAAAGCCCCGGTGAAGGAAAAATGGGTGACGCAGGACGACCGCCAGGCAGCATTCAACGAACTCAGCACCACCGACGACCACGGGATGCACATCACCGGCATGGTAAAGGACCAAAACGGCGCCAAATACTTCATCGTCAAAAATTCATGGGGTACTACCGTCAAAAAGGAAATGGGTGGCTATCTCTACGTGTCGCAGTCCTATTTCCGCTTCAAAACCATGTCGATCATGGTACACAAAGACGCCATACCGGCAGCACTGCGGCAGAAAATGGGGCTTTGACAAGTGGTGATTAAAATCATTAAGGTCATTCGTAAGTCATTAAGGTCACTAATGACCTTAATGACTTACGAATGACCTTAGTAACGCTCAAAAAACAAATTCACGATTTGATAAACCCCCGTGCTTTAGCCGGGGGATCGCAGCAACCAAAACCAAGAGGGGTTTTAACCCCATAGCGCATATTTCGGGTTAAAACCCGTCTGCTTTTGGTTCGTTTCTTTTTCCCCCGGCTAAAGCACGGGGGTTAGTCAAAATCCCCCGGCTAAAGCACGGGGGTTAGTCAAAAATATAAGTTATTTTTTAAGCGATCCTTATTAATGACCTTTTAAATTTCACTCCTCCGGCGCCACTTCCACTTTGTAGCCGGCTTTTCGCAACAAGGCTACCACTCCGCTTTCGCCGCCCAAATGGCCGGCGCCAACCGCAAACAAGCAGGGTTTCTCACGCATCATGCGGCCCATCACCGGAATCCAGTTGCGGTTGCGGTTTTTCAGCAAAATATCTTCATAGCCACCGATCCCGCTGTCGGCGTCGCCGATCATGGTTTGCATGGCATTGATGTCCTGTTCCCGGTAGAGTTTGAGCATTTTGGACAGTTCGTCCTCGCTGCTTTCGTTGCCATCGGCGCTGCGCAGTCCATCCACGAGCATTTTTGCCTGGGCATCGTACGGAATGCTGTCGAAAATGGCCATTTGATAAGCCGCCGTTTCCAGTCCGGCCGATTCGAGTTTGCGTCGGCGCGACATGGTGTACAATTCCATTTCCACCGAAGTCATGCTGCTGTTGGCCGTGACGCCGCCGCCTTCATCGGTTGAGAACAGGGTGCTCAGAAACATCGGCTTCATGCGTTCGAACATACCGCCAGGCAACCCTTTCTCGCTCATTTTTTGCTTTACAAAAGCATAATCATCGGCAGAAAGCAAGTCTTTCAACGTTTTGCCGCCCGACATGAAAGCCTTGGTCATCAAGCCCATTTGGGTGCGGAAATTTGTCATTTCTTTCATGTCGATCTCGAAAGTGACACGCTGTACATTGTCCAGGGCCTCGCGTGCCGCAGGCGGGAAAATGAACTCGTTTTTAGGGATCAGGTGGATCGTTCCGTACAGATAGGAACTCTTTTTCAGTCCGTTGCCGCTGATCTGCCAGACCAGTGCTTTTTCGGTCGGGACGATCTTGTCCGCCGGGTAAATGACTTTTTTTGAGGAAGCGGTGCAGCCAAAACCAACGATGGCGGGCAGCAACCAGAACAGATGTTTTTTCATGCGCGCTCTTGTAGTGTGGTATTAAATGCTGCAAAGTTGCGGAAAAAGCCGAAGGGGTTGCCTCGAAAAATAAAAAAGCGGCGTCGGTCACCGGAAACGCCGCCCGACAAGACCAAAACCGGGGACAATTGTTGACCGGTCTTTTCCGGATACGCGAGCCTGGGAATAGCAAGCGGGTGCTTTTGCTTCTGTTGCGAAACCTGTTATTTTTCGCGTCCTTTGCCGGCGAACAACCATGCCATTCAACGCCCGACATTGGAACCTGGCCGCTGCAACGGCACTGCTGACCCTCCTGCTTTTTCAGTCGGCAGGATGGAGTCTGACGTCACAAATGTTGCAATGGGAGGCAAAGTCTGCCGCCTGTTCGAGTATGGATCGTTCCGAAACGCCCCTTGAGACCCTGACAGTGGCCCGCAAACTTTTGCTCAAAATCCGGGTCGACGACCATGAAATCCGCTACGAAGGCAGGCTCTACGACATCAAAAGCCAAAAATTGGAGGGCGACTCGGTTACCCTGACGCTCTATCACGACCGGCGCGAAGAAGCCATACTCGATGCAATTGCCGGACTGATCGCTCCCGATGGCAACCGGCATGCCTTACCGCTTCAGCAATGGCTCGCCCGGTGGCTCGGGATGGCATTTTTAGTGCCCTTAACAGACTTGCCCCCGTTCCGGGAAATACTATTGACTTCTTCTTGCTTCACTTGTCCCACACTCGTTGCCCAGACCGCACCGGGTTGTTTTTCGCCCCCGCCTGAGCGCAGTTTTTTTCATGATGTATGTATTTGAAAATGGTCTGGCAAATCCCGCCTGACGGATCACCCTGCGCAATGGCTGTCTCAAAAGGTTGATAAAGTTGATAAGGGTTTATATAAGTTGATGCTTTAATGGAAAAATGGCCGAATCTGGGCCCTTTTCGGATCAAAATATCAACCGGATAAACTTTTATAAACACTCATCAACCTTTTGGGGCACCCTCCTGTGTCTGCGTGTTCCTGTATTTGGCCGCCTGCCCGACCGGTCTGAAATTTTTTCAATCATCCTTATTAATGAAAAAAACACTCCTCTTCCTGTTCTCGGCGGCGGCTATACACAGCCATGCCCAGACCGTTGCCGATACCACTTTGGAAGCAGTTCCCCTGCGCGAAACAGTCATTTCGGCCGGTCGCAGCAGCCAGGCGCGCAGCGCAGTGGCACAACAAGTGACCATCCTGCGCCGCACTGAAATAGAGCAATTGAACGCACAATCGACCGCCGATCTCATCCAAAACTCCGGCGCCGCCTTTGTGCAAAAAAGCCAGCAAGGCGGCGGCAGCCCCGTACTGCGCGGCTTCGAGGCAAGTCGTGTGCTCATGGTCGTGGACGGCGTGCGCATGAACAATGCCATCTACCGCTCCGGGCACTTGCAAAACATCATCACGATGGACAATGCCGCGCTCGAACGCGCCGAAATCTTGTATGGGCCGGCATCTACGGTGTACGGTTCGGACGCACTCGGCGGCGCAATTTGTTTTTACACGAAAGACCCCGTTTTCGCAGTCGCAAGTGAAAAAATGAAAACCACTGGCAACGCCTTTTTCCGCTATGGCACTGTGAACGAAGAAAAAACCGGTCACCTCGATTTCAGCCTCGGCGGCCAGCGACTGGGTTCGTTCACCTCCTTCACTTACAGCGATTTTGGCGACTTGCGCATGGGTGAGCAACGGGGCCTGGCGCCGTTTTTCGGACTGCGCGAATACTACGTGGAACGTGTGAATGGCGAGGATGTGCTGGTGCGCAACGAAGACCCATACGTGCAAAAATTCAGCGGTTACCAACAGTACGACCTGGTTCAGAAACTCGTGTACCGCCCCAACAGCAACAGCAGCCATACGCTGAACGTCCAGTACAGCACTTCATCGGACAT
>Ga0075163_10013094_pt1 | contig 10781 bp, 8 predicted proteins | sample JI1023141ADNA_FD_71478 | JGI IMG/M metagenome (GOLD analysis project Ga0075163, IMG submission 71478) | Wastewater effluent complex algal communities from Wisconsin, to seasonally profile nutrient transformation and Carbon sequestration -... | ecosystem: Engineered > WWTP > Effluent > Algae... | reverse complement strand
GCAGGTGCTGGCTACATCGCGATCGAGCGCCATCGCCCGCACCACGCAGTCGCCCGGCTCCTTGCGCAACAGCGGCGGCGTGCCGATGACGAGGATACGCTTCACGCCGCCCTTGCGCAGGGCGGCGAACATGTCGGTGAGGCCCGCCTGAAACGCTGTGCCCTGGTCCGTCGCGCGCAACACGTTCTGGTGAAACAACCACTGCGCCGTCACAATCGCGTAGGAGAGCGCCGACGTCCGCTTCGCCAGATCGTCGAGGACCTGGTTGTGCCACGCGCTGCAGGTGGCGGGGCTCCCATCCGATGTCCGGTCAATGGTCAGGAATGGCGAGCAACCGGAGAACGATGCAACCACAAGTCCATTGCCGCGGGCGTGAGCAAGATCCGCGAGGACCGTAAAGTTCGCGCCCGCATGCGAGTCACCGACGATCAGTCCGAGCTGGCCGGTCGGCGTTGCAGGGAGGCAGGCGGCGACGATCGATCGCGAATTGAGCACGTTGCATCCGACGGCCCGCTGCATATCGGGAATGAGGAGCGGCGGAATGCTGCGCCGCGCCTGCGCCTCGACGAGGCCGAGTCCGGAGTTGGCACCGTAGCCCAGCCCGAGAAATGCGGCCACTGCGGCGACGGTGGCCGCCAGTTCTCGCCGCCTGCCTGCCAGCGCTCGCAGCCGCGAAACGAACGGGAACAGCAGCCAGTGCGTGATCGCGGCGAGACCGATGGAGCCGATGACGCAAAGGACGAGCGCCATTGGCGTGAGTGTGCCGAAGCTTGCGAAACGCACCAGCGACAGCACTGGCCAGTGCCAGAGGTAGAGTTCGTAGGAGACGAGTCCGAGCCAGAGCACCGGCGCGACAGTCAAGACGCGCCAGACCAGGCTGCTGCGCTGCGATCCGCCGACGATCACGGCTACCGCGCCGCCGACCGGCAGCAGCGTGAACAAACCCGGATACGTGCTGTCGGGATCCGCACCGAACGCCGTCGCGAGGATGGCCGCGACACCGGCAATCACAATCGCGTCCTTCAGCCAGGGCGGGACGCGCGACATCAGGGGCAGCAGCGTCCCCGCAGCGGCACCGCCCAGAAACTCCCACACTCGATACTGCGGCAGATAGAAGCCTTCTGCTGGAGCGAGGCCCCGGCCGGCGATGACTCCACCGACGAATGAAGCAACGCCGACCATCGCCGCAAGGACGATCGCAAGCCGCACGCGTGCCGAACGCGAAATCCTCCCGGTGAGCCAGAAGAAGGCCAGCAACGCCAGCGGCGCAACGACGTAAAACTGCTCCTCCACGGCCAGCGACCACAAATGCAGCAGCACATGGCGGCTCGCCACGCTGTCGAAATAGCCCAGCTGCGTCGCATAGGCGAAATTCGAGGTGAAGGTCAGGGCCCAGGACAGGTCCCGTCGGAAATCGGCGACCTCTTGGGGCGTCACGAGAACGAAGCTTGCGGCGATCGCGCTGACGACAATGATCACGGCCAGCGGCGGCAGGATGCGCAACGCGCGACGCTTGAGAAACCCAATCAGGCTGAAGGTGCCGCTGTCCAGCTGCGCCGTGATCGTGCCAAGGATGAGGAAGCCCGATACGACAAAGAACACGTCGACACCGACGAGTCCCGCCGGCACCGCAGCGGGCACGGTGTGGTAAGCGATCACCAGCGTGATCGCGAGTGCCCGCAGGGCATCGATCGCCGGGTTGAATGTCGCCGGCGGGGCGTAGCTTCGAAACGCGTGATTGGGCACCCTGGTCCCCCGACCTCGATCTTGCCTAGCATGTTCCGCGCCGTCGCTGCGAGACGGCGCCGGACGATTTTGTCCGCTGTCCAGGCCGAGTCCGGCCCACCTTGTCGCAAGGGAGCTCGTCTACCGAAAGCCTAAGGGCATCCCGCACTGACGACGAACCAATGGGAGCCCAACCGAATGCGAGATCTCGCGAAAATCGGGCTTTCAGCTGACGAGCGGACTTGTGGTCTCCCGCGCAACGCGGCTATCGACCGCCGCCGGACTCCTGCTAATATCGGGCCGCTGGATGGGACACTGCCGCAAGTCGGCACTTGGCGTCTGGATGCGAGTACGCAGCCAGTACGGCGTTGTTTTTGGTGAATGTGATTGGTCTACTACCGCACGGATGTGCCCGAAACGGCCAGCGAGCTGTTCGATGGCGAACTCGTCATTGCCCACTACGGGTCTGGGCTCTACTTTTCTCTGTCGCCGGTGGGGGCACTGATCTGGCAGGGTCTTCGCCACGGCCTGTCCGATGTCGAGACTGCGGCCTGGCTAAGTGAAAAGTTGTCTGGCAACGCTGCCGAAATGGCCTCCGCATCTCTGGACTTTGTCGGCCAGCTCGCCGCCGAAGGATTGATCATCGCGGTCGACAGCCGCGCGACTTCTGGCGAGTTGCCAGTCGTCCCTGCGGGGGTATGGCAGGCGCCGGTCGTCGAGCGCTTCGATGACCTCCAGGAGTTGCTGCTGCTCGATCCCGTTCACGACGTATCCGAGGCCGGCTGGCCGCATCGGCCCGATGACGCCGGCCAGTAGTCTCGACGCTTTTATCGCGCGCGCTTTCGGTCGGAGTTCGCCGCTCTGTGTCGCCCAGTTCGGCGACCTGGCGGCCGAGATTCTGGTCGACGATACGGCCCGTCCGCAGGGTTTCGAACACGCGCTGATCAACACCGATGCTGCGCCGCAGGCCCGCTTTGCCATCGTCGTCGGCGACGATCCCGTGCTGCGGCGCTTCGTGCCGGAGCGGGTTGATGAGATTCATCTCATGCGCACGCCGGATGTCTATGCCTATTGGCGACCGGCACCGGACCATGGGTTCTTTGTCTTTACGCGCAGGGATCAGCGGGGCGTTTGTTGGTTTCCTGACTCCAGCGCACCTGCCTGGGCGATAGGTCAGCCCTGCGTGTCCCTTCTGCCGGCGGCCATTGAGGGGTCGGGTTGGGTGTTGGCCCACGCCGCTGCCGTCGGGAAAGATGGCCGCTTCCTGCTCATGCTCGGGCCGGGTGGCGCCGGAAAGAGCACAGCGACATTGTCCTGCATTCGTGCCGGCTGGGACTATGCCGGCGATGACTACCTTCTCGTCAACCCGCAACGCGGGCTCGTTGCGCCGCTCTACGCGTCCGTTCGCATTCGGGCGGGGATTGCATCGGCATTCCAGGCCCTCGTCAATGAGGCCTTCGCCGTTTCGGACGACAATGGTGCGGCCCGTTTCGAGTTGCGGATCCCGAAGGTGCCGCACGGCGGACGTGTTGTGGCGCTGCTCAGCCTCGATCGCAAAGGGCAGAAGGACGTAACCATCGGCCCAGGCCGTCCGCAGGACTTTCTCGGAACGCTGCTCCGCGAAAGTACAGCGCGCGCACCGGGCAGCGCTCCGGCCGCGGCCTCTGGTCTGCTCGCAGTCGGTCGTATGGCGGAGACGTTCCGGGTAGATACGGGCGTCGATCCCGCGGCCATTCCCGATGCATTCGCGCGGCTGCTTGAGACGTTTGCATGACCCTGCCCCTGCACAGCATCGTCATACCGGTCCTCAACGGCGCGCGATTTCTGGATGCCTGCCTGGATTCTGTGCTGGCCCAGCTTGGCGCAACCGATGAGGCCATAGTTGTGGACAACGGCTCGACGGATCGCACGCTGGATCTGTTGGCTGCGCGTCGCGACCCCCGGCTGATCGTCCTGCACCAACCGGTGCGCGGCATTTCCAATGCCCGCAACATGGGCCTCGCGCGCGCCCAGGGCCGATTGATCTCGTTTCAGGATTGCGACGATTTGTGGCCGCCAGGCCGCCAGGACGTGCTCATGGCGGCGCTCACCGACAACCCCGCGGCGAACGCCGCACATGGCCGGCAAAGGGTCATCTTTGACGGCATGCCTATGGACGAGACCTATGCCGCAATGGATGGCCAGCACGTCCTCATGTTCAATATCCTGACGGCAATGTTCCGCCGCGAACTTCTTGACCGTGTCGGCCAGTTCGACCCGAGTCTGGCCGTCGCAGAAGACGTCGACTATCTCGTCCGCCTGCGTCAGGCCGGAATGAATGCCGTCGCCATCGACGCTGACGTTCACATCCGCCGCCGGCATGATGCGAACACCACCTCGTCCACGCCGGCGACGGCACAACGGGATACCTTGCAGATTCTACGCCGGAACATCGTTCGACGTCGGACAGGAGACTAGGCATGCGCCAGAGTGTCATCATTCCCGTTCTCAATGGCGCACTTCATATCCACCAGGCGCTAGAGTCCGCGCTTTCTCAGGTGGCGTCCGATGACGAGGTTGTCGTCATCGACAATGGCTCGTCCGACGAGACCTGCGCTCTGGTGTCGGCGATTGGCGATCCCCGAGTCAGGCTCATCACCGAGTCAAGAAAGGGTCCCGCCGCCGCGCGCAATGCCGGCCTTGCCGTCGCGACAGGCGAACTGATCAGCTTTCTGGATCACGACGACTATTGGACTCCCGGTCGCGACGCCGGTTTGCGCGCGGCTCTCGCTGCCGATCCAACCGCCGATGCTGCCTATGGGCGCTTGCGTGTTGTGGTTGAGCCGGGATGCGATGACCAGGGCTTCGCAAGAGTCGACGGCACGTTTGCACCTGCGGTCGGCCTCCATGCCTATCTCTTCCGGCGCGGCATCATCGATCGGGCCGGCCCGATGGACGAGACCTTGCGGCTGGGCTCCGACGCCGACTTCATCTTTCGCTTGCGCCAGGTAGGCATGAGGGCCGTTCCATATGAGGGCGATGCCGCGGTCTATCGTCGGCATGCGGGAAACATCACCCTCGATGTCGCCGCCAAGCGTGCGGGTCTGTTCGGGGTCATCGGACGAAACCTCTTGAGGCAAAGGCGCGAACGTGACTGAGACCATCAGCGTCATCATCTCTGTCTTCGACGGCGCGAAGTATCTGCGCGAGTGCCTCTCCAGCGTCCTCGACCAAACGCTGCCACCGGACGAGGTCATCGTCGTCGATGACGGATCGCGCGACGGCTCGGCATCCATCGCTTGTTCCTTTGGGGCGCCCGTCCGTGTTCTGCAGCAGGCCAATGCCGGGCAGGCAGCGGGCCTCGTCGCTGGGATGAAGGTGGCGACGGGAACGCAATTTGCCTTCAACGACGCTGACGATCTGTGGACCCCGCGAAAGCTTGAGATCCAGCGAGCGCTGCTCGAAGAGGACGCGCAGCTCGAAGCCGTCTTTGGCCTCACTGAGCAATTCGTCAGTCCCGAACTGGGCGAGGACGAGCAACGGCGCTTCGCACCGCCGGTTGCGATCATGCCGGGGCGGTTGCTGCAAGCGTCGCTGATCCGGCGGCGGGTCTTCGACCGGATCGGTGGCATCGACCCGACGCTGCGCGGGGCCGGGGCCGCCGACTGGATCGCGCGCGCTCAGGGCGCAGGCCTGTCCGCCACCATGCTGTCGGAGATCGTACATCGCCGCCGCCTCCATGCCGCCAACTACGGTCGGACGCACGTTGCCGAACGGGACAAGCATCTGCTCAGCGCTCTTCGCTCCCAGATTATTCGACAGCGCGCTACGTCCGGGAAGCCGTGATGGAGTCGAGCGTCGTTCCTGACTTGTCACTGCTGGACGGACCGACCGCCGATCTCTTGACGGCGATTTGCTGCTCCGGGTCTCGCGCTGTCGATGCATACCGGCGCTGGCGGTCAGTCACGACCATCATCGACGCCAACGCGCGCTCGCGTCGTATTCTCCCGATGGTCGGCGACCTGCTGCACCGCGAGGGCATCGACGATCCGGACATCAAGCGGATCCAGGGCGTCTCTCGTCATGTCTGGACGCAGAACACCCTGAACGAGCGCCTGCTCCTGAGCGCCGTCGATGCTCTACTGGCGGCCGGCATCCAGTCCGTCTTGCTCAAGAGCGTGGCCCTGTTCACCCGCTCGCCGCATCTGATGGGCAAGCGCATGTCGTCCGACGGCGATATCCTTGTCCGGCCCACCGATCTACCGGCCGCCGGAGCGGCGCTCATGGGCGTCGGCATTGATCTCCGTGGCCATCACTGGGACGATCTGGGGCCGGCCCTGATCGACAGCGAGACCTCGGGTGTCAGCTTTCGCCAGCCCGATCGGCGCAGCGAAATCGACCTCCATTGGCGCCCCCTGTGGAACATCTATGACGCAAAATTGATAGACCGCGTCTTCGACAGCGCTGAGACTCTGCTGTTGCATGGACGGCAGGTGAGGGTGCCCAGCATCGCCCACCAGCTGTTCTTGGCCCTCGCGCGGTGCGAGCCCTGGGATGCCGACGAGAGTTTCGCCCGTCTCGTCGAGGCCAAGCTACTGTTGCTGGACCACTCAGCCGGTGTCGACTGGGATGAATTGTTACATCTCATTGAGACCTATGGACTGGAGGCGATCGCCGGCGCGTTCCTCGGCGACCTGCAGCGCTACGCTGGTGTTGACGTGTCGCGGACGCATCTCGATCGCCTCGCCGGCGCGCTCTCGCTCGAAAAGCGCGACGAGTGGGCCATTCGATGCATTGCCCCCGAAGATCGGACCACCCACCAGCGCTGGCAATTGCAGGCTTGTGACCTGGAGTCGGGACGGTCGAGGCCCTCGATTGGGGTCGCGAGTGCTGAGGAAATGGCCCTGCGCGAGCGCGGCCTGACTGCGCGCACTGCTGAACATCTCTGGAACTATGTTCGACAGCGCGTCGGAAAGCGCGCGGTAACTGAGATCGTCTATGCCGAGGGGTTCACCTATCCCGAGCGCGAGGGGCGCTGGACGCTCGGGCACTGGGCCGTGCTGCTGGTGCCGCTCACCCCCGCCCAGCAGGCCGGTGCGCCGGTGCATTTCCGCGCGTCCGCCTTCCTGGGGCCGAATGGTCGCGCGCGCGTCGCCGCCTATGGCGGCAGAAGGCTCAGCACCAGGGTGCAGGTCCGCGGCGAGGAAAGCACCATGCTCGATCTCGTGCTCCGTCCCCTGCCGGAACTCGGCGGTGCCGGGCTCGCCATCATCTGGGTTCCCGACGCAGCGACACCCAAGGCGGCCAACATGTCCGAGGATGGGCGCGAGTTGGGCCTCTTTGTTCTGCGGAACTGGCAGTCACCACATCGTCGATCGGCGCAGTCGTCGACACTGGCACGCCTGCGGACCGCGTATCGCCAACTCCCCTTGCCGATTGCGTTGAGAGCAAGGCTCTCGCCGATACTGCACCGATTGGTCACGGCGCGCGGCAGAGGTCGCATCCCGTTGCCGCTCCCCGCGGAACAGGTTGCGCCGGGCGATGTCGTCGTCTCGGGCTTCCTGTCCGATGTCAGTGGCATCGGTCGCGCCGGCCGGCTCACGCGCGACTCCGTCGCCAGCTGGCATGTTCCGCTCATCACGCATGATTTGCGTACCGATCCCGACGCCGGCGAGGTTGAGGATGTCGGCCAGGGTGGTGTGTGGATCTGCCACTGCAATCCGCCCGAAGCCCTCGTCGCCATGCAGGGCGCCAGCACGCGGCTCTGGGTTCGCCGCTATCGCATCGGCGTCTGGGCCTATGAACTGCCGGAACTGCCGCCGGACTGGGTAAGCGCCCTGCCGTATTTCCATGAGATCTGGGCACCCAGCCAATTCGTTGCGAACGCCATTCTTGCCGCACGCCGGGGCCCGATGCCGATCGTGAGGGTGGTTCCCCATCCTCTGCCGCCGACAACGCGGGCGCAACCTCAGGGAAGAGCTCCCGGCACACCCTTCACCTTCCTTACCATGTTCGATACTCGCTCGACCGCAGCACGAAAGAACCCATTCGGCGCTATCGATGCTTTCAAGCAGGGATTCGCCCCGGAAGCGACCTCCGTCGCGCTACGCATCAAAGTCGTCCACGAGAGCGCCGATGGCGACGCCATGCGAAATCTCGAGGCGGCCATCGCCGGCTGGCCCAATGTCAGCCTTCTCCGCCAGCATCTGTCCGACGACGAAACGCTCGCGCTCATCGCCGATGCGGACTGCCTCGTCTCGCTGCATCGGTCCGAGGGCTTCGGGCTGACGATTGCCGAGGCAATGAGCGTCGGCACACCGTCTATCGTCACCGCGTGGTCGGCACCGATCGAATTCTGCGCGGGCGCAGCCGTTCCCATCGACTACAAATTGGTGCCGGTCGTCGACGACTCGTTGCGCTATTCCAACCTTGGCCAACGCTGGGCCGAACCCGATGTCGGTCAGGCGGCCCGCGAAATGCAGTCGCTGGCGGCCGATCCCGATCGTTGGATGGCACTGTCGCGCGCCGGTGTCCGCCTCGCCGGCGAGCGGCTTCAGCAGCCGATCCCGTCAACCGACTATCGACGCTTCCTGACGTCCTGGGCTCCGCCCTATAGCCGCATGTGAATGCTGGTCATAGGCTGCGGCGCGATGTGTTTGCATTGCCAGCGCCACCCGCGCCACCTATAGACCGCGAGACAGGCAGACCAACCCGGGCGGGTCAGGAGTGGGGGACAACAACGCAGTGACGATGGCGCCGTCGGCGGCCGTTGCGCGTCGCCGCCGCGAGCGGCAGGTGCGTCTGGGCTGGCAGGTCGCGGCCCTCGTCGCGCTGGTGGCGGGCATGTACGCGCTCAATGCCGCGGCCGGCAAATTGGTCATGCCCAGCCCAAATGACGTCGTTCTCGCCTCGATCAAGATGTGGGGCGACGGCAGCATGCTCACCGGCCTCGGCCAGACGCTGACTGTCCTCGTCCTCGGCTTCGTCATCTCGGCGGTCACCGGCATCATCGGCGGCGTGCTGCTCGGCGGTTTCCGTCGCCTGGGCGAAATCCTCGATCCCTTCGTCAACGCCATTAACGCCACGCCAGGCGCCGCCTTCATCCCGCTGATCATCGTCTGGTTCGGGCTCTACACCGAGGCCAAGGTCGTCCTCGTCTGGAACGCGGCCTTCTTTCCCATCCTGATCAACACCACCGCCGGTGTCGCCAGCACCAATCGCGATCTGGTCGAGATGGCGCGGGCCTTCGGCGCCTCGCGCGTCAAGCTGTTCTGGCAGGTCATGCTGCCCGATGCCATTCCCTCGATCCTCTCGGGGTTGCGCATCGGGGCGGCGGTCTCGACCGTCGGTACTGTCATCGCCGAGTTGACCATGGCCCAGTCCGGGCTGGGCGGGTTACTCGCCACCGCGGGCAACCGCTTCCAGATGGACAAGTATTTCGCCGTCGTCATCGTGCTGATGATCCTCGGCACGCTGATCACCATCGCCCTCCGCTTTGCCGAGCGCCGGCTGGCGCGCTGGCGCGTCGCGCTCAACGAGGAGCGCTGATGGTCGACGTCGTCGCCGCCCCGCTGATCGCGCTTGATCGCGTCGGCAAGACCTTCAAGGATGGCCAGGTGCGCGCGCTGGACGATGTCTCGTTCAGCGTCGGTCCCGGTGAATTCGTCAGCCTCGTCGGCCCCTCCGGCTGCGGCAAGACGACCCTGCTGCGCCTCATGAACGGGTTGCTGACGCCCGACAGCGGCCGCGTTACGGTTGACGGCAAGCCACCCCAGCCGGGGCCGGATCTCGCCATGGTCTTCCAGTCGGCGCGGCTAATGCCCTGGCGCAGCGTCGCCGGCAATATCGAGTTCACGCTGGCGCTGCGCGGCTACAACCGGCGCGAGAGCCGCGACCGCGCCATGGCGCTGCTCGGCTCGGTCGGACTGCGCGATTTCGCCGAGGCTTTCCCGCACGAGCTCTCGGGCGGCATGCAGCAGCGCGTCGGCCTCGCCCGGGCGCTGGCGGTCGAGCCGCGCGTTCTGTTGATGGACGAGCCCTTTGCTGCCCTCGACGCGATGACACGTGAAGTACTGCGCAACGAACTGCTGCAGATGTGGTCGCGTCGGCGCATGGCCATCGTCTTTGTCACCCATGATGTCGACGAAGCCGTGCTGCTGAGCCAGCGCATTGTGCTGCTCAAGCCACGACCGGGGCGGATCGATGAGATCATTCCCGTCGATCTGCCCGAGCCGCGCTGGCAGCATGATCCGCGCGGCAACAAGGACTTTGCCGCAATCCGCGGGCATATCTGGGACCGCATTCGCGGCATGCAGAAAGACGGCGCGCCGCTCGAGGAACTGGCCGGCGCCTTTCCCCGCGGCCCGGTGGAAAACGGATAGGCATTTCCTATTGCAGCGATAGGCCGCGACCCCGCGACGGCAGGGGCGTGCGCCACTAGAGTTGGTGCATTCATCGTGCTCAGGGCACGCGCGTTACGACCAGCCGGGCAGTCACCACATGGACAGCGAAGATCTCTCACCCATAGGCACCGCCGAATGGAGTGCGGAGCGAGCGCGCCACCTGCTGGAGCGCGCCGGCTTCGGCGGTACCCCGGCGGAAGTGGCCCGCCTCGCGGCCATGACGCCGGCTGAGGCTGTTGCCGATCTGATCGACTATCGGCGCTACAGCGATGCTGCTCTGCCGCCCTTCGATCCGTCGGGTCTGTGGGACGACAGCCTCAAGGAATTCCCCGTCAGTCGTCCTGCCGCCACCGAGGCCGGCGAGCGCAATGGTGCCGCCATGGGCGTCCGGGTCAAGCCGGGCGGCGCACGACCACTGCAGCCCATCGCCAATCGCTTCTTCTTCTGGCTGCGGGCAACCGTGCTCGAGACCCGGCGCATCGCCTTCTGGTGGGCCGATCGCATGGTGCGCACGCGCCGTCCTCTGGAAGAGAAGATGACGCTCTTCTGGCATGGGCATTTTGCAACCAGCGAGGAGAAGCTCCGCGACTATAGAAAGATCTTCTTGCAGCTCGAAACGCTGCGGACCGGTGCCACCGGCAATTTCGGCGAGCTGCTCGTGGCTGTCGCCAAGGA
>Ga0075163_10013093_pt1 | contig 10781 bp, 8 predicted proteins | sample JI1023141ADNA_FD_71478 | JGI IMG/M metagenome (GOLD analysis project Ga0075163, IMG submission 71478) | Wastewater effluent complex algal communities from Wisconsin, to seasonally profile nutrient transformation and Carbon sequestration -... | ecosystem: Engineered > WWTP > Effluent > Algae... | reverse complement strand
GGTGCTACTGGTGCTACTGGTGCTACTGGTGACACAGGTGCTACTGGTGCTACTGGTGCTACTGGTGCTACTGGTGCTACTGGTGCTACTGTGACTGGTGCTACTGGTGCTACTGGTGCTACTGGTGACACAGGTGCTACTGGTGCTACTGGTGCTACTGGCGCTACTGGCGCTCAAGGTGCTACTGGCGCTCAAGGTGCTACTGGCGCTCAAGGTGTTACAGGTGCTACTGGTGTTACAGGTGCTACTGGTGCTACTGGTGCTACTGGTGCTCAAGGCGCTACTGGTGCTCAAGGCGCTACTGGTGTTACAGGCGCTACTGGTGCTACTGGTGCTACTGGTGCTACTGGTGCTAGCGTTACTGGCGCTACTGGTGCTAGAGGCGCTACTGGAAATACTGGCGCTACTGGAAATACTGGCTCAGTGGGCTTAACAGGCGCTCAAGGCGCTACTGGTGCTAGAGGTGCTACTGGCGCTACTGGTGCTACTGGTGTCACGGGTTTAACAGGTTCATTTGCTTTACCTTTTGCAGCTACATCTGCATCAAGTCCAGTATTTTCAATATCATCCACTATTGGTAATGCAATAAGAGGAATAGGAAATCCTGGTGTCTTAGGACAAGCTGGTTCAGGTGGAGTTGGTATTCAAGGTGTTGCAGGTGCTGGTGGTGTTGCAGGTTTATTTAATGGTGATGTTCAAGTTCTTGGTAATTTACTTGTAAATGGCACTAAGAATTTTAGAATAGATCATCCTCTTGATCCTGCTAATAAGTACTTAAACCATTTTGCTGCCGAGTCATCAGAAGTTCTTAATATTTACAGTGGAACCATTATTCTTGATGAAAATGGTGAAGCTTGGATTCAAATGCCTGATTGGTTTGAAGTTGTTAACAAAGATTTCCGTTATAAACTCACTCCTATTGGATCTGATGCTGAGCTTTATATTGCACAAGAATTGACCAATAATAAGTTTAAGATAGCTGGTGGAAAAGCAAGAATGAAAGTTTCTTGGGAAATTTCAGGTGTAAGACATAATCCTGGATTTACTCCATATCCTGTCGAACAAATTAAAGCTGATGGTGATCGTGGTCTTTACCTTGATCCTGAAGCTTATGGTCAACCTATTGAGAAAAGTATCTCTGGTAAAAACCCTGAGGTTCTTGAGTTTTTGAAACAGCAACGTCAAACTGCTGGTCGTCTCAAAACTACAGATAAATAAAAGTAGCTTTTCTCATTAACTTAAACAAAACAGCCTACTTTATTAGTAGGCTGTTTTGCTTTTTAGGCTTATTAAAATTTCTTTAACCCATTTACGAAAACTTATATCTAGATTATCCTTAGCAAAATCAATTATTACTAAAGCACTTTTTGGAGTAGGTTTTGAGAAAAAACTTAGTTAATAAAGCTATTTGTGAAGAAACTTCTTTAGAAAATTGGTTAGAAAAATTTAAAATAGTAGTAGTTATTCCTTCATACAATGTTGCAAACCAAATAGAAATGGTGCTAAGCACAATGCCTGCTTTTGTTACCAATATAGTAGTAGTTAATGATGCATCTAAAGACAATACAGGTCAAAAAGTAAAAGAGTTACTAGAAAAAGACACTAGAATTATTCTTATTGAGCATGAAAAAAATAAAGGGGTTGGTGGAGCAATGGTTACAGGCTTTTATAAAGCACTAAGCCTTGAGCCTGATGTGATAGTAAAAATGGATGGCGATGGTCAAATGAATCCCAACTTTTTACCCGACCTAATAACCCCTCTAATTCTAGGAGTAGCTGATTATACTAAAGGGAACCGATTTCGTGACTTTCAAGCATTACGTAAAATGCCAACTTTAAGGCGAATAGGCAATATAGGCTTAAGCTTTATGGTAAAAGCAGCTACAGGTTATTGGAAATGTTTTGATCCAACAAATGGATTTCTTGCAACACGAGCAGACGTATTAAAGTTTATTCCTTTAGACAAAATTCATTTTTCTTATTTTTTTGAAATCTCCCTTTTAAGCCAAATGTATCTGCTAGGTGCGGTAGTCAAAGACATTCCTATGCCTGCCCTTTATGGTGATGAAAAATCAAATCTTTCTATCAAAAAAGTTTTATTAGAATTCCCTGGAAAACTGTTCTTTTGCTTTTGTCGTCGAATAATGATAAAAAAATTTATTTATGACTTCTCAATAGAAAGCGTGTACTTAATTTTAGGTATACCTATGATATTAGCTGGGGTAATTTATGGTGGATATCATTGGTATGTTAATGCGATGGCTAATATCCCTACACCAACAGGAACAGTGGTAATACCTTCATTACTTATTATGTTAGGTTTTCAAATAATACTTGCTGCAATAGGAATAGATTTACAATCTTTTCCTCAAGATCCTATTTGCAATGGCCCTCTAACACTAGAAGAACCACCTAGATCTATTAACAAACATAATAGCTAAAAACAGATTATTCTGTCATTTTTGGCAAAGACTATACCAAAAGGTTTGCCATTTTTGGCAGAAAGTACTTAAAACGTTTGCCATTTTTGACAAAGACTACTAGCTAATATACTTATCACAATTAAAATTATAAACCTCTATTTTCTTCTAAAAAAATAGGTTATCTGTTTCTTTCTATCTCCTTATATCTTACAAGGCACAAATATTGCCCATTGCTTAGAACAGATTGAAATCTATTAAATTATTAAGGAGACAGATTATGAATAAAAGGTTTGTAAAATCTATTAAATTATTTTCATTTTTAATTATTTTTATCACATTATTTTTAAGTTTATTTCCAACCTCTAACAGTGTTAAAGCTCATAGCACCAAAATCAAAAAATCTAAAAACCCTATTGCAAATAGCTATATAGTTGTATTAAGTGATGAATTTACTGAAAGCCAACCATACACAAATAACTCTACTAACTCAGTAAAACCTATTCAACAAGTTGATGCTATTGCTCAAGAAATAGCTCAAAGACATACAGCAAAAGTAACTCACACTTATAAAACAACCATTAAAGGTTTTTCCATTAAACTAAAACCTGAGCAAGTTGAAGCATTAAGTAATGATCCTCGTATTAAATATATTGAAGAAGACAGTCTTGTTTTTGCCTCTGATATTCAGAACTCTCCTACTTGGGGTTTAGATCGTATCGATCAACCTAATTTGCCATTAAACAATCAATATTCTTACAATAATTCAGGAAGTGGAGTAAATGTTTATGTACTTGATACAGGTATTCGCCCAACACATAATGAGTTTGGCAGTCGTGTTATAGCAATTTATGATGCTACTGGGGGTAATGGTCGAGATTGTAATGGTCATGGAACTCATGTAGCTGGCACAATTGCAAGTCAAACTTATGGTGTAGCTAAAAATGCTAATATTTATTCTGTTAGAGTCTTAGGGCCTGGGTGTGATGGTGCTGGTGCAACATCTGATGTAATTGAAGGAATTGAATGGGTAACTAGAAATCATGCTAAACCAGCAGTAGTAAATATGAGTTTAGGCGGTGGTGTTAGTCAAGCAGAAGATGACGCTGTTAGAAAATCTATTGCAGCAGGTGTAACTTATGTAATTGCTGCTGGAAATGAAGATGAGGATGCAATTAATTCTTCTCCTGCACGAGTTCGTGAAGCAATTACAGTTGGTGCAACAGATAAAAATGATGTAGCAGCAAGTTTTTCTAATTTTGGTTCTGTTGTAGACATATTTGCTCCTGGAGTTAGTATAATGTCTACCTGGTACACTAGTGATTCAGCAACTAATACAATTTCAGGAACTTCTATGGCTGCACCGCATGTTGCTGGTGCCGTAGCACTTTACTTACACAACAACCCTAATGCATCCCCAAGACAAGTAGAAGAAGCTCTTATTAGTATTGGTTCTAGAAAAGTATCTAATCCTGGCCCAAATACTACAACGTTACTACTTAATATTCCTACAACAAACAGTAATAGTGGTGATTTAATTTTTAATGGTGGATTTGAAAATGGCTCTGAGCCTTGGAAATTTGAAGATAATTCTGGTGGTGTCTATACAGGTATTCCACATAGTGGTGAAAGTTATGCTTTGCTGGGAATTGAAAACAAAGTTTCTGGCATAATGTATCAAAACTTAATTATACCTAGTAACTCTTCTTTAGCTGACCTAACCTTTTGGGTTAATATTTCAACTAAAGAAACCTCATCTGCAAGCAGAGACAAACTTTTTGTAGCAATTTACGATTATTCAAAAAATGATTATGTAGAAGTACTAAAAGTTTATAGTAATTCTGATAGTGGATCTAATTATATAAAAGGGAGTTTTGACCTTTCCAACTATGCTGGCCGTGATATTGCTCTAGTATTTGCAGTTGCAAATGACTCTAAAAACCCTACTAAATTCCGAATAGACGATGTTTCATTGTTAGTCAAATCATAACTTGTGATTAAAATCTCCTTTTGGATTAAAGCTAGCTCATTAAACTTGAGCTAGCTTTTTTTTATTATAAACATAAGGTAATATCAGATTTTATTTCACCCTATTTCTACAAATAATTATGATTTCACGCAGTCGTTTATGGTGGACTTTTCTTTGGTTAGGTTGCATTGGGTTTGGTGGCGGTATTGCTGTCTTAGCTCAAATCTATACATTGATTGTCCAAAAAAAAGGTTGGTTAAAAGAATCAGAATATTGGGAGGCTGCTGCTTTTGGTCAAAGCCTACCTGGTTCTCCTGCTGTTAATGCAATAGGTTATATAGGACTTAGACTACAAGGAACTCTTGGGGCAATTATTTCAGTAGTAGCATTTATTTTACCCTCTTTCCTTATGATGCTAGGGTTTACTATTGCTTATCAAAAATTCCAGAGTCAACGAGTAAACGATTTTGCAACACTCTTTATGGGCATGAATGCGGCTGTTGTAGGTATTGTGTTAGCTGTAACTATAAAACTTAGCCGTACTGGAGTTAAAAATTATACCCAAGCATTAATGGCAATAATTGCCTGTTTAGCTCTACTAGGTAAAGTCCTTAGTGTTGTAGAAGTTGTTTTAATTGCTGGGATTATGGGTATTTTTTTACATTCTTTAAAACCTTCTAGTGATATATCAGAGGAAAACTCTACAAATCAAACTCTTTCTCCTAAAACTCAAACAGATAAAAGTTCTCAGCCTTCCCAACCACCTAATAAACGGTTTTTGTTTATTCCATTGTTACTTTTACTTGTACCCTTGTCTTTGCCTTTATTAGCAAAAATAGCTTTTCTGTTTTTTCGCATTGGAGCAGTAACTTTTGGTGGTGGGTTTGTAATGATTCCTCTAATTGAACAGGAAGTAGTTAAAAATGCTCATTGGGTTACTCATCAAGAATTTGTTGATGGTATGGCACTTGGCCAAATTACTCCAGGCCCAGTTTTAATTACTGCTACTTTTATTGGTTATTATATTGCAGGTTTTTTAGGTGCTGCTATTGCAACCATTGCTGTTTTCTTACCTTCTGTACTAATCATTATTATAGTTGGGCATCCTCTAGAACGCTTACGCACCAACCCACAGGTTAATGCTTTCCTACAAGCTGTCACCCCCGCAGTAGTCGGTATGATGGGTGCAGCATTTGTAAATATTCACCAAGCAGGTATTCGCTCTCCTATAGGGATCTTAATAGGATCTGCATCATGCTTAATCTTACTTAAGTGGCGTATCAGCCCTGCGCTAGTAATGCTTGGAGCAGCTATTTTAGGATTTTTATTAAAATATTATTTACCTACATATTCAAATTAAACAGTAATTTAACTTGTGGGATGTTTTGATTTTAATGATAACAAACTATATAATCATAACCTTTTATCACCACAGTTTTTCTTGAATTTAGATGGAGTAAAAACATGAAGTATTCTGATGTACAAAATTATATTGATGGCCAATTTGTTTCTGGAGGCCAAAATTTTCTTGATGTCTTTAACCCTGCTGATGGCAGCGTGATTTCTAAAGTTCCTCTTTCTGCTAGTGAAGAAGTAGACAAAGCAGTGCAAGCAGCAAAAAAAGCTTTTCCTGCTTGGTCAAACCTACCAATCAAAGAACGTGTACAAGTATTTTTTCGCTATAAAACTTTATTAGAAACACATATAGAAGAATTAACTAATCTTATTACAGAAGAAAATGGAAAAATCTATAGTGAAGCAAAAGCCGAAGTCTTAAAGTCTATTGAGTTAACTGAGTTTGCTTGTTCTTTACCTCAATTAGTTGCTGGCGAAGTTATGGAAGTTAGCCGTGGCGTAGAATGCAGAATTGAAAAATACCCTGTTGGTGTAGTTGCTTCCATCACCCCTTTTAATTTTCCAAATATGGTACCTAACTGGACATTACCCAATGCTCTTGCTTTAGGTAACTGTATGATACTCAAACCTTCCGAGTTAGTACCCTTAAGTGCAGGACGATTAGCTGAATTGCTTAAAGAAGCAGGATTACCAGATGGAGTACTTAATATTGTTCATGGTGGTAGAGAAACTGTTGAGGCAATTTGTGACCATCCAGGAATTGAAGCTATTAGTTTTGTTGGTTCTACAAAAGTAGCAAAGATTGTTTATCGTCGTGGTTCAGACAACTTAAAACGTGTCTTAGCCTTGGGAGGCGCAAAAAATCACCTAATTGTTATGCCTGATGCAGACTTAGAAATGAGTGCTTCTAACATTGTGGCTTCAATGTCTGGCTGTGCTGGTCAACGATGTATGGCAGCTTCAGTAATGATGGCTGTTGGAAAGGTTGATCATATTATTGATCGTATGGCTAGCTCTATGAAAACAATGGTGTTAGGTGAATCTATTGGTCCAGTAATTTCTAAAGAAGCAAAAGCACGTATTGAAAGCTATATCACTGAAGCAGAAGAACAAGGAGCAAAAATCTTAGTTGATGGTCGTCGGCAAGTTGTTCCTGGTAAAGAAGATGGTTTCTTTGTTGGCCCAACTTTAATTGACCATGTAAAACCCTCTATGAAAATAGCTCAAGAAGAGATTTTTGGCCCAGTAATGGTAATTATTCGTGCCTCTGATGTAGATGAAGCATTAAAAGTAGAAAACAGCTCACCTTATGGAAATGCTGCTTCAGTGTTTACTGAAAGCGGTGGGACTGCTCGCTATGTAATTGAACGCGCTAGCGCTGGTATGGTAGGAATTAATGTAGGTGTTCCCGTTCCTCGTGAACCATTCTCTTTTGGTGGCTGGAATGAATCCAAGTTTGGCGCTGGTGATATTACTGGTCGTAGTTCTATTGAATTTTGGACTAAACCCAAAAAGATTACTACTAAATGGAATATTGAAGCCGCTGTTAACTGGATGTCATAAGATATAATTTTTTTAATAGCCCATAAATTATCTTAATTTGTGGGCTATTATTCTATAAAATGAAAATCAAACTTATCACCCCATCAAGCACTGACTTAATTAATGGTAATCATATTACTGCACTAAGACTTGAACGAATTCTTACCAATCTTGGTAATCAAGTAACCACTAGCAAAGAATATAATGATGAAGCAGTAGATCTAATGATTGCCCTACATGCTTGGCGTAGTTTTAAGTCTATTAAGCGTTTTCGTGAACTTTATCCAAATCACCCTCTAGTAATAATGCTAACTGGCACAGATCTTTACCAACATATCAAATTTAGTGAAGAAGCTTGTCAGTCGCTTCATTGGGCAACTCGCCTTGTAGTACTTCAAAAACAAGGCTTACAAGAATTAGCACCTTCACTTCGTGAAAAAACTAAAGTTATTTACCAGTCAGTAACACCTCAATCTCAACAAATAAGCTATCTGGAAGATTTTTCCAAAGATAATTTTAATATTTTAGTAATTGCTAACCTACGTCCAGAAAAAGACCCTCTACGAACAGCCCTAGCAACTAAAAATTTACCTAGTAGTTCTAAAATCCAAGTCTTTCACATTGGTGTCCCACTTAGCCAAGAATATTTAGAAAGAATAAAGTTAGCGGAACAAGAAAATTCCCGCTATCATTTTTTAGGCCCTTTCTCTTACGAAAAAACTCAACAAGCCATTGCTTCAGCTAATTTAGTCTGTATTAGCTCACGCTTAGAAGGTGGTTCCAATGTCCTTTGTGAAGCATTAGCCATTGGCACACCTGTTATAACTACTAGTATTCCTAGCCTAGTTGCAACCTTAGGAGAAAATTATCCAGGCTATTTCTCTGTAGCAGACACAGAAACACTTAAAACTCTACTCATAAAAGCTGAAATAGACCCTATTTTTTACCAAGAACTAAAAAATAATTGTGCTAAGGTAGCCCATTTAGTAAACCCAGACAGAGAACAAAAATGCTGGCAGGATTTGCTCAAAGAACTAACCGAGTGTTAGATTGCTTAAAAAGTATAATTTGTTTTGGAGAATCAAATGTCTGAAGAATCAAAACTCAAGGAAAAAAACTTAAGACTAACAGAAATGGCTAAATGCGGTGGTTGAGCATCTAAGGTCGCACCACGCGATTTAGCTCAGGTTCTGAGCCATTTACCTAAATTTCCACCTAATCCTAACTTATTGGTAGGCTTTAACACTTCTGATGATGCAGGAGTCTATAAACTTACCGATGAAATAGCACTTGTCCAAACAGTAGACTTTTTTACTCCTGTAGTGGATGACCCCTATCTTTTTGGCAAAATTGCGGCAGTAAACGCCTTAAGCGATGTTTGGGCAATGGGTGGAGAACCTCTAACAGCACTTGCTATTGCTGGTCTTCCATTAGCAGACGCAGAGCTAGATGTTTTTGGTGAAGTAGTACGTGGTGGTGCAGACATGCTTGCTAGTGTAGGAGTAACCCTAGTTGGTGGCCATACAGTTGAAGATAGAGAGCTTAAATTTGGTTATGCAATAACAGGGCTGATTCATCCACAAAAAATTGTTACTAATTCAGGTGCTAAAGCTGGGGATAAATTAATTCTAACCAAATCATTAGGGACAGGAATTATTAGTTCTGGAATTAAGTTTGGTCGTGCAAGTGAAGAAGCTATGCAAGCAGCAATTGCTGCTATGACCGAGCCCAACCGCTTGGCAGCTAAAGCAATGCAAGAAATTGGGGTAAACTCTGCTACTGATATTACTGGATTTGGTCTATTAGGACATGCCTATGAAATGGCTAAAGGGAGCCATGTAACGCTAGAAATAGCAGCTAACAAAATTTCTGTAATGCCTCAAGTTTTTGAATTATTAGCTGAAAAGATTATGACTAAAGGAGATCGCTACAATAGAACCTATGTAGGCGATACAGTAGAGTTTTCCTCTACTGTGCTGGAGCCAATGCAATCAGTACTTTTTGATCCACAAACTGCTGGAGGATTGCTTATTAGTGTGCCAGCAGAAAAAGCATCAAGCTTATTGGAAAAAATAAAATCTTATGGAATTCAAGCAAGTGAAATAGGCAAAGTTAAAGAATATAAAGATAAGTTAATTCAAGTAGTTACAGACTAAGTTTATTTTGTACCAATAAACCTTATAGGTTGCTTATCGAACAAGCAACCTAGCTTCCTTAGAAACTTTCAACCTTCTTCAGAAACTTGTGCAGCTTTTGGTGTTTCTATTCCTACTTTTATTACTCCTCTTTCTACTTTTACAGGAAAAGTAGCAACACAATGACCATTAGCAGGTTCTATACATTGCCCATTAGTAACATCTATTTCCCAAAAGTGAAGACGACAAGTAATTTTAGTTCCATTTAATGATCCATCATCTAGCGGTGCAGCCATATGTGGACAAATATTTTCAATAGCATAAAGTTTACCGCGAACATTAAATATTGCTACTGAATGCCCTTCAACTACGGCTGGTTTAGCCTCTCCTAGGCCAATATCACTAAATTTACAAACGGGATGAAACTCCATAACTTATCTCCAATTTAGTTAAATTGTCAGTACTACTTTATATCAAAGCCTAATTTTCTCTAGGATCACTACTTTGTCAAGTAACAAAACACTTTAACTACCTAAAAACTATCTCTAAATCTGGCACAACAGGCTTGCAATCTAAAAGGTTTTGGCAGAAAATTAGCCCGGTCAAAAATCTTTGACTCTGATCTTAAAAAACTTCTTAAAATAAGCCGGAGTGGTGGAATGGCAGACGCGCTGGATTCAAAATCCAGTATCCGCAAGGGTGTGTGGGTTCAAGTCCCACCTTCGGCACCTCTTACACGCCTCTGTTAAGTAGCTAATTTTATTACACTTACATCTCTATAAAGTATTGTTTTTTCACTCTTAATGAATTGCCTTCTATTCCAATAATATACCTATTTCCTACCGTATTTTCCTTATATTTGTGAGGTACTTACGGGGACGTTTACGGGGATGGAATAGAGAGGATAAATGTCTGGAAACAAAACTAGATCTGTCCGCACTAGAGACGGAAAAGTCTATGCACGAGCTTTCTACGAAGTAAGCCTTTAGATGCTGAGCGAATGACCTTTAAATTCCTTGACCAATGTATCAACGGAAGTATCTGTATGGATTGAAACTAACTTTAGACCAAGGATTTTATCCAGTAGATCTTTATAATCGGCATCCATTTTAGCTTCTAGATTAGTTTCCATTCGTGCTATATCGCTGCGCGTTTCTTTTATTTCAACTACAGCCTGATCTAGCCGTTTTTCAAAAGTTTGAAATTTATCTAATAGTAGTTTTATCATTTCGTCGCTGGTCATTCCCCTGTTTCCTTGCTTTCTAGTTAATCAGGAATGGATAGAAGTTTAGCAGTAGCTTGTCTTATTGGCAATTTCTTAAACTATAAGCTAGCGGATAAAAGCTTCTCTAATCCCTG
>Ga0075163_10013092_pt1 | contig 10782 bp, 17 predicted proteins | sample JI1023141ADNA_FD_71478 | JGI IMG/M metagenome (GOLD analysis project Ga0075163, IMG submission 71478) | Wastewater effluent complex algal communities from Wisconsin, to seasonally profile nutrient transformation and Carbon sequestration -... | ecosystem: Engineered > WWTP > Effluent > Algae... | reverse complement strand
AAAAATTAATCAATTAAATTAAAAAAAAAAAAATAAACGGGAATACATAACGTAATTTAATTAAAAAAAATAGAGGTGCTCCTTTGATCTAAATATTTAAAATTGATTGCAGGATTAAACTAAATTTGCTAAAATTAATTTTAAATTTAAAAAAAAAAAATAAAAACTATAAGAAATCTAGACTAAATTTTTTTATAAGCGACGTGGTCTTTTTTTACTTAAACCATTATGCACACGTGGGTAAGCTTTATATAACCCCACAAACTCATATAATTTATTATTACTTGTGCGACCTAGAATTGGAATTAACTTTTTACTTAAACCTGGAAACGCATGTTTATATTTAGAAAATTTAAAAATAAAATAAACTTTTTGTTTTTTATTATAAAATCATTTTTTATTAATTTTACGTCACTCTAAATCGCCATTTATAGGAGGGGCTCCTTTAAAAAAATATAATTGACGATCTCATTTATAATATTGTAATGGAAATAAAAATTTATTATAAAACATTAAAGAAAACATTTCAAATGAAAGATAATTAATAGATTTTTTAAATGAATTTCGTTTAGTTTGTTTATTACGAGGTAATGCGTAATATAAACCAGATGATAAGGTTGCTATCGTCTTTCCAGAACTATTCATTAATGTATAAAAAAGATTATTTTTTGCAATATTTACATTTAATGTAATAACAATACGTTTTGATTTATTAATTCAGAGTAAATATTTTGAAAAAAAAGAAACATTTAAGTGTTTAATATACATTATAAAAATATTACGATGTATTTTCTGCGATTTATGCGAGGTATTAAAAGAATTATTAAAAAATCAAACATATAAGATGTTTAAATATTTTTTAAAAAAAACAATAGAAATAAATTTATAAAATTTTTTTTGATAAATCGAATTACGATTTACTTTAGTCGGTCGTTTTATAAAATTTAACTGATTTAAAATAATATCACGTGAATAATTTTTTTTTTTTAAAAATAACTTATTTACACGTAAATCGTTATTAAATTTTTTTAGATATTCTAAATATTTATAAATAAGAAGAAAATTTATTTGCATTTTTTTTTTTTTACTAATACTTAATTCTATATGATATAATTTAGAAAAAGCTGGACGTCAAAAAAGAACATCTAAATCATATTGCAATAAATCTTCATCCAATAATTGAGCAGTAAATTGATATAATTTAAAAAAACTAACACAAAAATAATAAAACAAAAATTTATCAATATAATAAAATATAAAACCTTAAAAAAAAAAAAAATGTTTTAAAGATAATAAAGAATAATGTTGTTGTAAAATCAATTTGATAAATTTGAAAGGATGAATTAGTTTAAACACAGAAGATATCGATGTATTTAATTGTATTGCATTAAAAAAAAAATCACTTGTCTGATTAATTTCTAGCAAATTTTTATTATTATTAAATAATAATGATTTCGAAATTTTAAACGATTTTAACTTTAAAAAATGTGTAAATCTTGAAATTAAGCTTTGTAAATAAAAATAAAAATTAGATAAAATAGATGAAAAAATCTCCGCAGATTTATTAGATAATTTCGTATTTAAAAAATACGCATTATCCCCAAAACGTTCAAAAATTTGAATAAAAAAAACGAATTGTTTAATATTAAGAAATAATTTTATTAATATTAAATGAAAAAACCATTGTGAAATCTGTAATTTTTGTTTATATTTGAAATCATTTGTTTTAGATTTTGTCACAACAATCATTATATTTTTATTTTAATCGATAAACATCGTGGATATATTTTTGTAATTTTACACGAGATAATTTCCGCACTGTTTTTGCATTAGATCTTGTTCGTTGACCGTGCAAAGGTAATTTTCACTTATGACGTAGCCCGCGATAACATTTTATAGACTGTAAAAATTTAATATTAGCTATTTCTATAATTTTTAAATAATCATCAAGTAAATAATATTCTCTTAAAAAAATTTCAATTTTTACTATAAAAGATTTATCTAACATGGATATAAATCCAGAAAAACCTAAACCAAATAAACTATTTATTTTATGACGCTGTGTTAAACCAATGCCGTAATATAAACTTAAATTTTTATCAAAATGTCGTACAGTTTTTATTTGTTGAATCAATCTAATCATTTATTTTTTTTTAATTTCTTTTAATTTAAATTTAGCTCCACGTATAAAAAGTCCTTTTCCTTTGTAGATATCAATTCGTTTTAATTGTAAGACTAGATGTGCAAAATTTACGAGGATTTCTCGATTAAAACCAAAAATAACCATTTTGGTTTTAAATTTTTTAATTAATAGGGATATAGGTACATTTAACCCAATAAAATGACTATAATTAAGATCTAAGATCAAATAACCTTTTTTTAAAAAAATATAATAACCAAGACCTTTAATATCTAATTCTAAAAAAAATCCTTTAAGCAAATCTTTTGATTTAGATGAAAGAAGACGAAATAATGTTTTTAAATTTATAAAATTTAAAATACAAAAAATTTGCTTATTTTTATATTGCATTAATTGAAAAATTGAACGTGATAATTTTACAGCATAACTTTGAAAATTTATTTTATTAAATAATTGTAAGAAAATATAATCACGACCTGTGTTATATTGATAAGCTAAGCACGATGATTGATTTATTAATAAATTAGGAATTAAAAACATAAAATACTATCGTACAAAAAATAAAGGTTCACCTCCCATATTTAATTTATTTTGAGAATTTAAACGATGTAAATCCATCGGATACATTACCCGAATTAGATGATTTAAATATTTAATATATAAAGAAAATCGAAATCTATAACCTGTAAAAGTTAATTGCTTGGTATAAAAAATAAAATAAAAAATTGAATAAAATTCTAATGCATTTATAGAATGCAAACATTTTACAAAATTTTTTGATTTACGAAATGTTAAATAATTTGATGTAGAAAAAAAATTTTTAAATTTAAAAAAAGTTAAATTTTTTAAATGATTTTCTATTTGTATTACAGAATTATACATTGCATACGATTTCGTAATATATGACTTATAGAAAATTTGAATATTACGATTCCGTATATATTGACGACGTGATATTTTATTAAATGAACTTCCTGGACGATAAAATCCCTTTAAAATTGATAATTTATGAAAAATTACATTATCTAATTTAAATTTAGCTAAGTTTAAATCAATAAATTTTAATTTAATAGGTTGATCAATTGCTGTAAAACTAAAAGTCTTACTCATTTTTGCTAAATTTTTATCACCAGATATTTCAGAATTACAATTCAAAATTTTATTTTTAGAAATAATTCGTCGTTTAAAAAGAATAGTTTTATCCGATAAAACGCCATTAGGCGTTGATAAAATTGTTAATGTAGTACTATTATAATTCGCCATAATATCTGAAATTTGTCAATATTTCCGAAATCCAGGAAGAGAAATACTTCGTATATCTGATATCACGGATCGTCCTTTAAAATATTTTAAAAAGATACGCAATGTTTTTGAATCTAATTTACGATAGCCCAAAATATACCCTTCATTTAATAAAACTAAAAGACATCTTTCAACCAATAACGAAAAAGAAACATCTACGTAGTCTTTTTTTAACCGAATATTATTTTTTACACAACCAACAAAATTAGTTAAAGTAGACATATTTTATCATAAAGCACGATGAACACCTGCAAGAAGACCCTGCACCGCTAATTCGCGGAAAGATAAACGAGAAAGACGAAAAAAACTAAAAACACCACGTGCGCGTCCAGATTGTATACAATAATTAATTATACGACTTTTCGCATATTTAGATAAAAAATCATGGAAAAAATTAAGATTCATTAAATTAAACAAATATAAAGTACCTAAACGTAATAATTGATTATATATTAAAAATTTAAAAGCAAGAATATATAATTCATTACGAAAAAATGCAAAACGTAATTCGCGATCACGCATTAAACGAAATCGCATTAACAAAAATTTAAATTCCTTAAAAAATATGTTAATAAAAATCGATTATTTACACTAAAATTTAAATGAAAATTTATAGTATCTAAAAATAAAAATAATTCACGATAAAATGAAAATGCAAAATCAGAACATAATATGGTTAACATTACAGAATAAGTATTAATACTTTTTACTAATTTACACCTATTACGTCGACGAGGTAGTGCGATATAAAAGGTTTTTAATAAATCTAATAAATTTAAACCTGTAATTAAACGTAAATCTTTAATAAAAATTTTTTTACCGTCAACACTATAATTAAAGCCCTTTTTTAAAAATACAGGCAATGAACCTAATACTTCATCCATAAAAGACACTAACATCAAATGTGTTGTATTATTTGTGTTATGAAATTCAAATCAAAAATTATTCAATTGGGGAAGATTTTTAAATGTAGAGAAATAAAATTTATTAGTGAAATGACGTAGAGCTAAATTATTATAAATATAAAAAGATTCCATCAATTTTTTAAATAACTAAGGGAGCTAATGATACAAATTTTGAACTAAATACACTATAAATTAATTCACAAGCAATCGGACCAATAATTCGTGTACCGGCTAAACCCATTTGTTTATTTAAAACAATACACGAATTGCTATCAAATTTAATGGACGTTCCATCATTTCGTTGAAGCTTACGAGTTAATTGTACAATCATAGCTTTACATAAAGTACCTTTAAGAAAATTATTCTTACTTTTTTGATTTATTTTTAAATTTTGAACAGATTTAACTATTACAGCAAGTATAAGATTATTATAAACACCAATACTCGATTTATTATAAACATGAACACATTTAACATACGTAGGTGCAGAATTATCTAAAACTTTTAATAAAGAACCTTTAATAATCATTTTATAATTTAAATTTTATAAGTTTCGCAGGTAAGTGTAACTTACTTATAATTTTTTGCATTAAATTTAAAGTTTTAATAGTGGAAGAACTTTCGATTTCTAATAAAATTAATCCCATAGGAACTACAGCGACATATTCAGTAACACCACCTTTACCTTTTCCCATACGGGACTCTATAGGTTTTTTAGTTAAAATTAAATTCGGATTTATATTAAATCAAATTTTACCAGATTTTTTTAAAGTTTTTCGAACTAATAAATGAATTGACTTAACTTCAGATAAATATAAAAAACCAGATTTTAATAAACGAATACCATAATGACCTTGTTGAACAACTAAACCTTTAGAAACAATTCTATTTAATTTAAATTTATGATAATATCTTTTTAATTTAAAATTTAAATCTCACATAATTTAAACAAACGCGGTGGCTAAGCCTGGTAAAGATCCAGAAAATTTTTTCTTTAAAATTCACACTTTTATATTTGTAAATCCATAACGTAAAACAATACCGACAGACGCATAATCTAAATTCGATTTTATATTAGAAATACGCAACGAACCGTTTTTATATCAATTTTTACTTGCACGTTCTTTACGTGTATGACGACCAACACATTTTACTTGGATTGATAAAATATTACCATATACTTGAGGAACTCTATAAATAATTGAATTAACAATACGATTTAAATGTAAGCCACGACGTAACTTATGGCAAATTTCTTTTGCTAAAAAAAATGCAGTTGGTTCTAATAAAATATTAAATCTTAAGAATAATGAACTATTAAAATTTTTAAATAAACGACGAGTTAGATGTCATTTAAAAAAAAACGATAAATAATAGTATGAAGAACCTAACAATTTAATTTTCAATTTCAAACGAAATAAAAGAAATTTATATTTAAACGTTTTAGTTTTAAGAAAAATCCGTTTTTCCGATATTAAAAAATTAGAAAGTTTAATTCAAAAACGATTACGTCAATTACTTTGCTTTGATATTTGTTTACCATATTGTTGAACAGAATTTCTTTTTAATTTTAATAAATTTTTAAATTGTAATAAATATGAAAAATGGCGCTTACGTTTAATACGTATTCATAAATATTTTTGAAATTTAAAAGCAATAAGCAAAATACGAGTATATCCTTTATTTTTTTTTAACGCACGTCGATACATTAATAAAATATTGAATAAAAGAATAAATAAGTTTACTTTAATTTGTGGAAAATTAAAGCTATTTCGAAAATTATTAAATTTGCTATAACGAATTAACTCCATTTTACGGTGAAGTATAAAACTATTTAAATTTATAATAGAAGAGAAAGGTACTGCTATATTTTTAATAAATTTATTCAATAAAGAATATTGCATCACTTGCTGACCTACTGATATTGCTTCCAAAGAATAACTATAATTTTTACAATATTTTTGGAGTAGAAGATATCTTACTAAATACAAAAATAATCTTGTGTTAAATTTAAACATAAAACGCTGAATAAAAGAATATTTATATTTCAATATTTTTAAAATTTTAGTAAAGAAATCTTTATTACTAGTCAGATGAACATTTACCTTGCGTAAGGTACTAAAAGATTCCACATTTTTGTTATTAGTATAAAAACTTCATATATTCGGAACCATTGCTTTTATAAATTTAGTACGTCGATGCAGAAGAGCTCGAGTATTTTTAAAAAATACTCTAAAATGTCTTAAGGAATCACGTTTAGGAAAGAATAATTTAAGATTATTTTTCGAATTATTTTTTAATTGGTTATGCCAAAATGAAACAAAAATTCGATTTTTATTAAAAAAAGAAATATGCTTTTTTTTATTTTTAACATTAAATAAAAAATTCGGGCGAAACTTATCGGAATATAAATTTTTTGAAATATTCTTATATATTTGTGAACGTCCGTTGAAAAATAAAGGCTTTTTTTTATAAATAAATAAAGGACGCGCTGTTATATTATAATAAAATTTGCGCGGAACTACGGTTATAGATGCTTTAGCTAATAACGATAATTTTACATTTTTTTTTAATAAAAAAAATTTTCTACGATTAATTTTATTATTTATACATAAACTCAAATTTGATAAATATGCTAGCTTATTTAAATAAAAATTCTTAAATGTTAAATGTTTTATTTTTAGATCTTTAAAAAAAAAAACTTTTTTTTTTTGATTCGTAATTGCCACGCGTTTATTAATGGAACGATTATTAATCTTAATACTTTTAGATGCAACATTAATTTGTTGATTATTTTTAAAAACATACTTATTTTTATTCTTATTTATATTATTATTATTATTTTGATTATTATAATTCTTTTGATTATTATAAATATTTTGACTGTTATATTTATTATTAAATTTATTTATAATATTATTTTGATTATTATATTTTTTTTGATTATTATATCTATTATTAAATTTATTTATAATATTATTCTGATTATTATAATTCTTTTGATTATTATAATTAGTTCGATTACTATACTTCTTCAATTTATAATCATTATTATTATAATGATTTTTACGCGTATTTTTATTTTGATATCTATTATTATTATTGTGTTTAGACACACCAGCATTATAAAAAAAATCGACTTGATTCTGCGACAGAAATAATTTATTTAAATTAAACATAAAAGCCGTGTTTTTTCATGTAGATTTTGATTTTAATTTGTCATAAACACTTTTACTTTTTTTTAAATTTATCTTTTTTTTTCCATTAAATTGTTTTAAATTATATAAAGAAAAATAACGATTTAAATTGAAAACAGATATATTATGTTTTAGCCTAAAAAAAGAATTTGAACTCTTTAAAGCTAAAAATTTGTCTAAATTTAGTAAAAAAAAAATTTTAGTACCACTAGACGGTCTTTTATTTATGTTACCAAATAATTTTTTTTTTAACGCTTGCGAATGCTTTTGACTAAATTTTGTTCTTAAAAATTTTACTTTTAAAGAACGACGAAGCTGTGGATTAAAAAATAATTTATGATTTATACTTAAACGATTACAAAACAATTTTTTTTTATTAAAAAATTTCAAAAAATTACGAAATAAATATTTTCGTTTATTTTGTATATTTTTTTTTAACATAATATTTAAACGAATACGTTTAATTTTATTTAAATTTTTTAAACTTTTAAAAAATTTAAAATTAGAGAACGTTGTTATTTTATGTCTAAAAAAAAATATAGATCTGAACTTTTTATTAAAACCGAATCTTATTTTTTTTGTAAATAAATTAAAATAAAATAATTTTTTTAAATTATTTGAATATAATAGTTTAGAAGAGTAATTAAAATATAATTTATTATAAAACATAACAAATTTTTTCAATTTATATCGAATTAAAAAATAATAATTATATTTATTACGTAAAAATAATACTTTAGTTAATTTATAAAAATTTAAAGATTTAATATTTAAATTTTTAATTTTTTTCTTTAAAAATAAATTATTTAAAAGATTTATATTATTAGGCATTACAAAAAACGAAGAAAACGCCTTAGTATACAATGCATATGAAAACTTACCTCAGCTATAAAGATTAGCATGTGTTAATCTTTTTAAATTCAAATTCAATTTATTAGCATTATGGAATTCATTAATATAATAGTTTAAATTCGAAATCTTTGATAAAGAATTTAGATCAGAAAATAAAGCATAACGCACAAAATTAAAAACCGGTTTTTTCACAAAATCTTTGTATCGTGTTCCAAAAAATTTTTTTTTACGAAATCTTTTTAAATTATTTAATGAACGCCGAGATAAAAGACCTGCACGCAAAACCTGTATCGGCAAGTTTTGGCGACGAAATTTTAACCTATATCTAAAATTAACATGGTCCTTTCCAGCAAAAGCAAAAGATAACGCTTCCGCATCTGACGATGCGCGTAAAGACAAATAAAATTGGCGTTTATAATTCCAGTTTAATTTATAAAATTGAAACGCCTTTATAATTTTTTTTTTTGACAAACTTGAAAATTTATGTAAATTTTTAAGATTTTTTGAACTTTTTTTTATAATAGATTGGCGATACTTTATTAATTTTATCAACTTAGACAGTGCACGGACATTTCACTGTAATTTATAAGAAAATTTAGCTTTTATTTTTAAAGAAATATTTCGCATTTTTTTTAATCACATTAACTTTTTATTTAAACGTCTTAATTGACGTCGAGTTAGCGCATTAATCCCGTACATCTTTAGTAAAGGACGTAATTTAAAAAAATAAAGTGGAACACTTACAAAAGATTTATTCACAAAAGAAGAAAAACTATAAATACGCATTTTATTCACATTTTTTTGCAAGGTTACAAGCTCTAGTAAATTATACTCTTTTACCGAAAAACGAAATCGACGATTGATTCATCTATAAATAGATTTATTTACATTTTGACCTATACCATAGAAAAATTTATTGCGCCGAGAACCTCGAAATAGTTTTCAAGTAAAAGAACGTACACGATTTTTACGAAAAAATTGTTTATGAATCGTAATTTTCTTTCGTAAAAAAAAACGCTGAAAAACATTTTTTTTTAACTTTTTTTTTAATTTTTTTTTTAATTTAGGAAACAACAAAGATGGTTGAATCTCAGATTTATTTTTAATAAAATTAAACCTATTAAATTTTTTCGAAATTTTTCTAGTAATATATTTTTTTTTTAATGAATTTAAATTATTTATCAATATATTTTTAGATTTCTTAGATTTCTTCTTAGATTTCTTAGATTTCTTAGATTTCTTATCTGAGGATAACTTACGTATTACTTCCGGTAAAAAAAAAGTCTTCGATCGCATTTTAAAGAGAAAATGCTTAAATAACTTTCTTTTCTGTCCCAATTTTAAACGATTTATTGTATTATTTACATAAAAATCATTCCAAAGGATACGCGTAGTTTTATTACCACCAAAGATATATTTACTATACAAAGGATTGACTAAACGAGTGACGCTTGTTAAAATACTTTTATTATTTTTTAAGCCATACATAACATAATTTCTTTTTAAAATATTATTTATAGAAAAAGAAATATCAGCCTTTTTTTGAAAAAATAATTGACGACCGTATTTTAATACATTCAAATAAGCATATTTATTAGATACAAGAGAAATTAAAAATTTAAATCTTGAGAAATTATAAAAACCTTTATAAAACTTAAATGCGGGATTTTGTCGTTGAATTTTATGTCGAAATTGAATTGGGCTTATAGATCGGAATACATTATAAGGATTTCGAAACCCTGAAAAAATATATCAACGATTTTGTTTAATTTTTTTTCTATAAGATTTTCAACGAATCAAATAATGACTATTAGATTTTATAATATAATACTGGCGTAAAATGGCTTTCCGATAAAATCGTTTAGTTAAATTAAAAAGTCCATGAAAAGAAATTCAATGAAGACGTAGATTGCGTGATAAACTTAAACGCATTTTTTTGCGTATACTAGAATACAACGCCTTTTTAATATTATCAAAATTAATAAATTTAAACCGACGCCTATTACGAATAAATTTTTTATTAAACGCACTTAATTTAATTTTAAAAATGCGTCTGCTAAAATTTTTTTTATAAAATTTAGAAAGTCTCCGAGCTTTATACTTTAACGAGTAATAAGACCTATGTTTAAACATTCGCTTATTATAAAAGCGTCCTTGTCGTCTTATTCATTTTTTTGAAGATAAACGATTTATAAAAAAATGACTTAACGATTTTATAGCTATACCCCAAAATAAACGACGATAACGTAATCGTGGTCGTCGTGAATACAATTTTATATATTTTTTAAAAAAAAGAAAACGCCGATTTTTCACTAAAAGAGTTATTCGATTTTTTTTAATAAAATAAGAGGTAACATTTTTTTCTTTTATTTTTTTTTTTTTTTTT
>Ga0075163_10013090_pt1 | contig 10783 bp, 7 predicted proteins | sample JI1023141ADNA_FD_71478 | JGI IMG/M metagenome (GOLD analysis project Ga0075163, IMG submission 71478) | Wastewater effluent complex algal communities from Wisconsin, to seasonally profile nutrient transformation and Carbon sequestration -... | ecosystem: Engineered > WWTP > Effluent > Algae... | reverse complement strand
CCGGTTTACGGCCACTCTGGGGCGTCAGCGCATCAATCTGGACGACCAGCGTTTCATTGGCGGTGTCGCCTGGCGACAGGACGAACAGACCTTCGATGCTGCGCGGTTCGACGCGGATCTGGGAAGGTTGGACGTCACCTACGCCTACATCACACATGTGAATCGCATTTTCGCCGAGACACAGGACTGGAACTCGGACAGCCATATCGCGAATGTCAGCTATTCCTTCGCTGATCCGCTGAAGATCACTGGCTTCGCCTACGCGCTGGACTTCACCAAGCCGACAACGCCGGGTGTCCGCAATCAGTCGAACCTCACCTACGGTGTCAAGGCCTCCGGCAAGCAGTGGTTTGGAGCCGTCAACGTCGCCTACGCTGCGAGCTACGCGACGCAGAGCGACTATGGCGAAAGCCTGCTGGACTATGATCTCGACATGGCGAGCGCGGAGATTGCCGCGACGCTGGAAGAATTCTCCGGGCGCCTCAGCTACGAGACACTGGAGGGCAATGGAGCGCGCGGCTTCTCGACGCCGCTGGCGACGCTGCACGGTTTCCAGGGCTGGTCCGACGCCTTCATCGTCAATGGCGTGAAGACGACCGTCGACGGGATCAACGATCTCAACGCCAGCTTCACATGGGCCCCGCGCTGGAAGTGGGACTACCTTTTCAATCTGTCCTTCCTCGCCCGCTACCATGACTTCGAAGCGGAGCGCACGGGCGCCGATCTTGGCTCCGAGTGGGATCTGCAGGCTACCGGCGCGATCACGCCGCGTCTCTCCTGGATCATGAAGTACGCCGACTATGACGGGCCGGGCGCAGCGCCAGCTCCGGCCGACCGCACGAAGGTGTGGCTCGGCTTCGAATGGAAACTCTAGCGCGCGCTCGCAACACAGGGGATACGATATGACCAAGGATTTCGGCAAGAAGACGGGCCTGAGCAGACGCGACGCCCTGACAGGTGCGGCCGCAACGGTGCTGGCTGCAAAACTGGCCTTTCCCTCGGGCGCCTTTGCGCAGAGCAAGGGCCCTGAAGTCACCAAGGCGCGGCTAGGCTTCATTGCGTTGACCGACTGCTCGCCGATCATCATCGCAAAAGAGCGCGGCCTGTTCGACAAGTACGGCTTGCCAGACGTGGAAGTGCTGAAGCAGGCATCATGGGCCTCGACGCGCGACAATCTCGTGCTGGGTTCAGGCGCCGGCGGCATCGACGGTGCGCACATCCTGTCGCCCATGCCCTACCTGATGAGCCTTGGGACGATTACCGGCGGCAAGGCCGTTCCGATGAACATTCTTTGCCGCCTCAACATCAACGGGCAGGCGATCTCCGTTTCAAACGCGCTGCACACATCCGGCGTGAAGCTCGACGCATCGACGTTGAAGGCGCGCTTCGCCGACATGAAGAAAGCGGGAAAGCCCGCAAAAATCGCCATGACGTTCCGGGGAGGAACGCACGATCTCTGGATACGCTACTGGCTCGCAGCGGGCGGTGTGAACCCCGATGCGGACTGCGAGACCATCGTGATCCCGCCGCCGCAGATGGTGGCCAACATGCGCGCCGGCACGCAGGACGCCTTCTGCGTCGGCGAACCCTGGAATGCGCAGCTGGTCAGCCAGAAGCTCGGCGCCACAGCCGCGACAACATCAGAACTTTGGATGAACCATCCCGAGAAGGCGCTCGGCATGCGCGCCGACTGGGTGACGAGGTATCCGCGCGCCGCGCAGGCCTTGGTCAGCGCGGTGATGGAGGCGCAACGCTGGTGCGACGACATGAAGAATCGTTCGGCCATGTGCTCGATTGTGGCGGGGCGGCAGTACATCAACGTGCCGCTCAATGACATCCTGCCGCGCCTTACCGGCAAGATCGCCTACGACGCCACACGCGTCGTCGACAAGTCACCGCACATCATGAAGTTCTGGGCGGACAATGCGAGTTTTCCGTGGAAATCGCACGACAAGTGGTTCCTCGCTGAGAATATTCGTTGGGGAAACATTCCGGCCGGCACGGACATCACCGCGACGGTAGACAAGGTGAACCGCTCCGACATCTGGCGCGCCGCGGCTGCGACGCTGAAGGTTGCTGCGCCGGCGAGCGACAGCCGGGGCGTCGAGAAATTCTTCGATGGCAAGACGTTCGATCCTGCTGATCCGCAGGCCTATCTCAAATCGCTTTCAATCAGGAAGATCGCATGAGAGAGGGCATGGCTGTGCTGGCGAGCGCGAAATCAGATGTGCATGTTGAAGCAGGCCCGCAATCTCCGGCGATGGTCGTTGCGCTGCCTCGCAAGAAGATGCGCGTGCGCCGAAAGCCCGGGCTCGTTGGCGATGTAGCGGCTTCGGTTCTGCCGCCTGTGATCGTCATCCTGCTGACGCTGGTGGTCTGGCAGTTGCTGTGCGGCGATCCCGCCTCTCTCTTCCCCGGGCCGCTCTCGATATGGGAGCAGTCACGCGAACTGATCGTCGATCCGTTCTTCAACCGGGGCGGCGTCGACAAGGGATTGTTCTGGCATGTGTCGACATCGCTGTCGCGGGTAGCGCTTGGCTTCGGCCTCGCCGCGATCGCTGGCGTCCTGCTCGGCGTCTGGATCGGGGCCAACCGCTGGGCGATGCGGGCGCTTGACCCCATCTTCCAGGTGCTGCGAACTGTGCCGCCTCTGGCATGGCTGCCGATTTCGCTGGCTCTGTTCCGTGAGGCGCAACCATCGGCATTGTTCGTAATCTTCATCACATCGATCTGGCCCGTGATCATCAACACGGCGGTGGGCATCCGGAACCTGCCGCAGGACTATCTCAATGTTGGCCGCGTGCTGCGACTGTCGCCCATCGAGATGTTCTTCAAGATCATGGCCCCGGCGGCCGCCCCCTACATCTTCACTGGCTTGCGCATCGGCATCGGCATGAGCTGGCTGGCCATCGTGGCGTCAGAGATGCTGCTTGGCGGGGTCGGCATCGGCTTCTTCATCTGGGACCAGTACAACGCCAGTCGCATCTCCGATATTGTCGTCGCCCTGATCTGGGTCGGTCTCGTTGGTTATGCACTGGACCACTTCGTCGCCCTTATGGGGCGCTTGGCCTCGCACGGCACAGCCGCCAGCTAGGAAGTACGATCATGTCGAGCTACCTCTCCATCGAGAACATGTCTGTCAGCTTCCAGCGTGGCGGCGTTATCTCGGATGTCCTGCGCGACATTTCGCTGTCGATCGGGCAGGGCGAATATGTGTCCATCATCGGCCATTCGGGTTGCGGAAAATCGACCCTGCTGAACGTCGTAGCCGGGCTTGTAGAGCCCGTGTCCGGCGGCGTGATCCTCGACCGGAAGGAGGTGGCAGGGCCTGGCCCCGAAAGGGCCGTGGTCTTCCAGAACCACAGCCTGCTGCCCTGGCTTTCATGCTACGACAATGTCCGTCTGGCGGTGGACAAGGTGTTCGCTTCGACGAAAACGCGCGCCGAACGCCACGATTGGGTGATGCACAACCTCCAGCTCGTGCAAATGACGCACGCGTCTTCCAGGCGGCCCGGAGAAGTGTCAGGCGGCATGAAACAGCGCATCGGCATTGCACGTGCGCTGGCGATGGAGCCGAAGGTCCTCCTGCTCGATGAACCGTTCGGCGCGCTCGACGCGCTCACGCGCGCCAGCCTGCAGGACGCCGTCGCCGAGATACACGCCCGTGTCGGTTGCACCGTGATGATGATCACGCACGATGTCGATGAAGCCGTCTTCCTGTCCGACCGCATTGTAATGATGACAAATGGTCCGTCTGCGACCGTCGGCGAGGTTTTGACGATTGATATGCCACGCCCTCGCGCACGCCTTGCCATGATCGAGGACCCGCGCTTCAACCAGTACCGGCAGAAGGTGCTTGAGTTCCTCTACAGCCGCCACGCGATGCGGGCGGCCTGATCGGCGTGCGGATCTGGCGGCCGCTGACTGCTGCGCCAGATCATAATCCAGGCGCAGCCGCTTTCCGCCGATCGGGCTGCAACCGTCCGGACGCTTCAGCTTCAATGCTGGTTGCGCGGGCGGCGACGCACACCTGGCCGATGGTGATGAAGACCGGTGCGCCGGTGTCCAGTCCTTCGACGTCCTGTGCGAGGCGGCTGAGCGTCGATTTGATCAGCTGAGCGCCGGGGCGTTCGACATTGACGCCAGCCAGCGCAGGTGTGGAGGGCGCGCGGCCGGCCGCGATCAGGTCGTGTGCAAGCGCGGCGATGTCGCCGCAGCCCATGTAGAGACACAGCGTCGTCTCGGTATTGGCGGCGGTCTCCCAACCGCCTGCGACGCCTTCCAGCGTGCGCCCTGTCGCGAGCAATACTTGCCGCGCGGTTCCACGCTCGGTCAACGAGAAGCCAAACTGTGCAGCGGCGGCGCTCGCCGTCGTGATCCCGGCGATGACCTGCACCCCGATGCCGGCCGCTTCCAGAAAGGCGCGCTCTTCGGCGACGCGACCGAAGATCGACGGATCGCCGCCCTTGAGGCGCACCACCGTCGCGCCCGTCTTGGCCATGCGCAGCATCAGGCGGTTGATGAAATCCTGGGAAGTGGACGGTCGATGGCCGCGCTTGCCGACTTCAATGCAGCGGGCGCGCGCCGGAAACAGGGCGCGGATATCGTCGCTGACCAGCGCGTCATAAAGGATGACATCGGCTGTTTCGATTGCGCGCACGGCGCGAAGGGTGAGCAGGTCGACGGCGCCGGGACCTGCGCCAACAAGTTTCACACGCCCTGTCTGATTATGCGGCATCGCGCGTTTCCTTTTGATCGGTTGACAGAGCGGCGGCGACAAGTCGCGCAATCTCAGGACGGCAAGACCCACAGGTGACCCCCGCGCGGGTTGCCTCGCCCACAGCGTCAGGAGTGCAGGCCCCAGCAGTGATCGCGCTGGCGATCGCGCGGGACGTGACACCCGCGCAGGCGCAGACGATCGCGCTGGCGTCCAGCATCGCATTGGGTGCGCGGCCGTGCAGCAGAAAGCGGCGCGTCTCGTCGGTCAGAACAGGTTCGCCAAACGCTGCGACCAGCCATTCGCGTGGCGGCAGGCGCTGGCCGATGAACACAACCTTGTCGAGGCGGCCATTGTCGATCCACGCCTGGCGGGACGAGCGCGCCGCCGCATCATCAAAGCGGATGCACTCGCCGCTGGCGGTGCGCAGAAGGGCGCGCACGACGAGATCGCGCTCGGTCTCATCGCCTCGTCCGGCAAACTCATGAAGCTGGGCGCCTGTCTGCGGCAGACGCCGCCAGATGATGTCGGCGCCCTTGGGTTGCTGAACGGCTTGGCGCGAGATGAAGAAACCCGCCCAGGTTTCGCGATAGCCGTAGGCCCGCGCCGGCGTGTGCTTGAATTCAGGTTGACCCGAAACAGGATCGACCGGGCCGCTGACGGTTGCGTTCGCGCGGCCGTTGGCGGCGAACACATCTGTCCAGTGCATCGGCAGGAAAAGCGAACCGCGCCGCTGCCGGTCGGTAACGCGCGCCAGAACCACGGCCGTTCCATGAGCTGTCTCGACGCAGGTGAGACGCCCGTCGACAATGCCGGAGGTGCCGGCGTCGTCCGGATGGATTTCGACGAAGGGCTCTGGAATGTGGCGCGACAGGCGAGGCGCCAGTCCGGTGCGCGTCATGGTGTGCCACTGGTCGCGGATGCGGCCGGTGTTCAACGCGAATGGATAGCGGGATGAGAGAGCTTCGGCGGGAGGGCGGGGCAGAACGGGGATCATTCGCGCGCGACCGTCCGGTGTCGGGAACCGACCGTCGGTGAACAGGCGCGGCGTTCCCGTGCGGGTGGGCAGCGGCCATTGCGCCGGCGCCATGCGCTCATAGTCGTCGTTCGTCAGTCCGATCAGCGATGACAGGTTCAGCAGGCGGTTGCTGTTCTCATAGGCGGTGAGACGGGCATACTCCCGGAAGATGTCGGCGGCGTTGCGCCAGGCGAACGCGTCGGCGTGTCCCATGCGCGCGCCGACTTCAGCGATGATCCGCCAGTCCGCCCGCGCTTCGCCCGCTGGCGGCAGCATGGCGCGCTGACGCGAGATGCAGCGCTCGGAGTTCGTCACCGTGCCGTCCTTCTCGGACCAGGCGAGCGCGGGAAGCTTCACATGCGCAAACGCCATCGTGTCAGTCTGGGCAATACAGTCGGACGCGATGACCAGCGGGCAGTGCGCCAGCGCTTCGCGCACACGCGTGGAGTTGGGCAGGCTGACGGCCGGATTGGTCGCCATGATCCAGACCGCTTTGATGCGCCCGTCATGGATGGCGTCGAACATGTCGATAGCCTTGAGGCCCGGCTTGCGCGCAATGTCCGGCGCCGACCAGAAACGGGCGACGCGATCACAGGATGCGGTATCGAACGCCATGTGCGCCGCCAGCGTGTTGGCCATGCCGCCGGTCTCGCGTCCGCCCATTGCGTTGGGCTGGCCGGTGATCGAGAACGGGCAGGCGCCCGCCTTGCCGATCCGGCCGGTTGCGAGATGGGCGTTGATGATCGCCAGTCCCTTTGCGACGCCCTGTGCAGACTGGTTGACGCCCATAGAGAAGAGACTGACCGTGCGTGGCGTATCCACAAACAGCGTGAAGAACCGGCGCAGCGCGTCTTCGTCGACGCTGCAGTCTGCAGCGATGGCGCCCGGCGACTGGTCGTCGGCCGCCAGCGTTCGCTCGACTTCCTGGAATCCCGAGACGTGGGCTGAGACAAAGCTGCGGTCGGTAGCGCCGACGCGGATCAGGTGAGCCAGCAGTCCGTTCCAGAGGCGCACGTCGGACTGGGGCGCGATCGGCAGGTGGATGTCGGCAGCGTCTGCCGTCTCCGTGCGGCGCGGGTCGATCACGACGTGACGCTGTCCGCGCACGCGCGCAATTTCCATGCGGCGATAGAGCACCGGATGGGTCCACGCTGCATTGTGGCCGGACATGACAATGAGATCGGCGACATCTAGATCGTCATAGCAGCCCGGCACATAGTCGCCGCCGAACGCCTGCGTATGCGCCGCGACGGCCGACGCCATGCAGAGCCGCGAATTGGTGTCGATATTGCCCGAGCCGATGAAGCCCTTCATCAGCTTGTTGGCGGCGTAGTAATCCTCGGTCAGCAACTGGCCAGAGACATAGAACGCCACGGCGTCCGGTCCGTGCCTGTCGATCACGCGCCGCAGGCTTTTCGCGACATGCCCCAGCGCCCTGTCCCAGCTGACGCGCCGGTCGCCGATCATCGGATGCAGCAATCGGCCATCCCGCCCGACCGTTTCGCCCAGCGCGGCGCCCTTGGAACATATGCGGCCCTGATTGGCGGGATGTTCCTCGTCCGGAGCAATGCTGAGCGCGCGATTGTCCGCAACTCTGCCCTTCAGGCCACAGCCGACACCGCAATAAGGGCAGGTAGTGCGGACCTCCGCCGTCATTCGTGCAGCGCCGCAGCGTCGATCAGCACGCGGCCGGCTTCAAGGCGGATATCGATGCGCGGCGCGCAGCCCTTGCCGGCGTCGGCGCCAAGCGGCTGCCCCGTCGCAAGATCGATCTTCATTCCATGCAGCGGGCAGGTGACGCTTGCGCCATGCACAATGCCCATGCTCAGCGGGCCTCGCTTGTGCGGACAGCGATCCACCAACGCATGGATTTCATCGAGCCCGGTGCGGAAGATCGCAATCGGCCGCGATCCGGATGCGATGCGGCGCGCGCCGCGCAGCGGGATGTCTTCCAGCGCGCAGACGTCCAGCCAGCGCCTGTCAAGAACAATGCTGGTCATTCGGCGGCCTGCAGCATGGGTGCGTGGATCCCCTGGAACTCCGCAGCATCAGCGCCAGCGGCGCGTTCAGCCCACGGATCGTCCTGCGAGAGAAGCTGGGAATGGGCGAACCGGGCATAGAGCGCGCGGCGTTGTTCGATGTCGTCGATCACCCGGGCGATGATTGTCTTCAGGCCGACGCGGTCCATCCATTTGTATACGCGCTCAAGGTAATGGCCTTCCTCGCGATAGAGCTGGGTGGCTGCGGCGATGATCTCCATCGTCTCGTCCTCCGTGCCGGCCTTGCCGAGGATCTCCGTTCCCTTGATGTGAAGACCCGCTGCGCCGCCGATATGGATCTCATAGCCGCTGTCGACGCAAACCACGCCGAAGTCCTTGCAGGTCGCCTCCGCGCAGTTGCGGGGGCAACCGGATACGGCCAGCTTCACCTTGGCGGGCGTCCACGAACCCCAGAGCAGCTTCTCCAGCTTCACGCCAAGACCGGTCGAATCCTGCGTGCCGAAGCGGCACCATTCTGACCCGACGCACGTCTTCACCGTGCGGAGGGCTTTGGCGTAGGCATGTCCTGAGACCATGCCGGCCGCGTTGAGGTCGGCCCACACCGCCGGAAGCTGGTGCTTCTCGACCCCCAGCAGGTCGATCCGCTGGCCGCCCGTCACCTTGACGGCGGGAATGGCGAACTTGTCCACCACATCGGCAATGGCGCGCAGCTCCCTGGCCGATGTCATGCCGCCCCACATGCGCGGAACGACGGAGTAGGTGCCGTCCTTCTGGATGTTCGCGTGGACGCGCTCGTTGACGAAGCGCGATTGCGCGTCGTCGCGGTAGAGGCCGGGCCAGGCGCAGATGAGATAGTAGTTCAGCGCCGGGCGGCACGAGGCGCAACCATCCGGTGTCGTCCATTCTAGCGCCTGCATGACGGCGGGAATGGATTGCAGCCGATGCTCCAGGATAAGGTCGCGCACGGTCTGGTGCGGATGATGCGTGCAGGAGCAGACGGGCTTGGGCCCCTTCTGTTCGACAAATGCGTCGCCTGCCGTCAGCTTCAGCAGCTTCTCGACCAGCGGCGTACATGTTCCGCAGGACGCCGACGCCTTGGTGACAGCGCGAACGCTTTCCAGCGTTGAAAGCTTCTGGCTTACGATCGCTGTGGTGATGGTTCCCTTGCATACGCCGTTGCAGCCGCACACTTCGGCGGCATCCGCCAAGGCTGCAACGGCGGCGCTAGGGTCCAGTCCCCGAAGGCCCTCCGTCGCCGCCTGGCCGAAGACCAGCGTTTCACGAAGGTCGGTGATGTCGGCGCCTGATTTCATCAGGTCGAAATACCATCCGCCGTCGACCGCATCGCCAAACAGCACCGCGCCGGCGATGCGCCCCTGCTCGATCACGATGCGCTTGTAGACGCCGCGCCCTGCATCGCGGAACACGATGTCCTCGCAGCCGTCTCCTCCCGAAAACCGGCCCGCCGAGAAGACATCGACACCCGAGACCTTCAGGCGCGTCGACAGCATCGAGCCAACGTAGGCGCCATCGACACCGGTCAGTGTATCGGCGAGCGCGCGGCACATGTCCCAGATCGGCGCGACAAGTCCGTAGCACTGGCCGCGATGTTCGGCGCATTCGCCGATCGCGAAGATGGCGGGGTCGGACGTGCGCATGGAATCGTCGACCACGACGCCGCGCTTGGTTTCAAGCCCCGCCGCCTGCGCCAGCCTGCTGCTGGGGCGGATGCCCACTGCCATAACCAGGATGTCGCACGGCAGGATGCGGCCATCTTTCAGCCGTAGCGCGGCAACCTTGCCGTCCTTGCCGACAATCTCTTCCGAGTTGGCGCCGAGGATGGTCTCAACGCCGCGTGCCTTCAGCGCCTCGGCCAGCAGGTGGCCAGCGGATGCATCGACCTGACGCTCCATCAGCACGTCCATCAGGTGGACAACAGTCGCGGCCATGCCGCGCTTGGCAAGACCGTAAGCGGCTTCAAGACCCAGCAGACCGCCGCCGATGACGACGGCGCGGCCGCCGCCTGCTTCAGCGGTCGCGACCATCGCTTCGACATCGTCGATATCGCGGAAGGTGATGACGCCTTTCAGATCGGCGCCGGGAAGAGGCAGGCGGATGGCGTCCGATCCCGTCGCGAGGATCAGACGGTCGTAGAGCTCCGCAATGCCGCCTTCGGCGAAGACTGTGTGGCTCACTGGATCAATCGCGGTGACAGCAGAACCTGAATGCAGGGTAATGTCATTGTCGCGATACCAGGCCTCATCGTTGAGGACGATGTCCTCGAACGATTTCTCTCCCGCCAGAACGGGCGACAGCATGATGCGGTTGTAGTTCACCCGCGGCTCGGCGCCGAAAATGGTGATGTCGTAGCGGTCCGGATCGCGCTTGAGGATTTCCTCCACGGCGCGGCAGCCCGCCATACCGTTGCCGATGACGACGAGGCGCTGCTTGTCTGCTTGCGTTTTCATGATGGATCTCTCAGGCCTGCGCCGAAGCGAGCCAGGTAGACCGCCACCTGCGCCGCACGCCGACCAGCGCAATCAGGGCTGCAAGCGCCAGCCCGGCGAAGCCGAGGAAGCCAAGCTGATAGGAGCCCGTCGCCTGCTTGGCAAAGCCGAGCGTCGAGGCGAGATAGAAGCCGCCAATCCCGCCCGTCATGCCAACCAGACCGGTGATGACGCCGATCTCCTTGCTGAACCGCTGCGGCGCCAGCTGGAACACCGCGCCATTGCCCGCGCCCAGCGCACACATGCTGAACAGGATGATGGTGAGCGCCGTCCAGGCGGATGGCCAGGCGATGCTGGCGAACGCCAGACCGCCAATTGCAAGGGCGTAGACGATTGTAAGCGTGCGAACGCCGCCAAAACGGTCGGCCAGCGCACCGCCAATGGGGCGGGCGAAAGATCCCGCGAAGACGCAGGCGGCGGTGAAGTATCCCGCAACGACCGGGCTCAGGCCGTATTCCGAGTTGAAGAAGATGGTGAGCGAGGAGGAGAGACCTACGAAGCCGCCGAACGTGACGCTGTAGAGCAGCATCAGCATCCAGGC
>Ga0075163_10013089_pt1 | contig 10783 bp, 7 predicted proteins | sample JI1023141ADNA_FD_71478 | JGI IMG/M metagenome (GOLD analysis project Ga0075163, IMG submission 71478) | Wastewater effluent complex algal communities from Wisconsin, to seasonally profile nutrient transformation and Carbon sequestration -... | ecosystem: Engineered > WWTP > Effluent > Algae... | reverse complement strand
GACGGCAAGGCAGTCGTAGAGTTTTTCCATCTGCTTGCGCAGGCTGTCGGCGCCACGCTCGCCTTCCACCACCAGCATGACGCGCCATTCCTGCGCGTCGATCTGTTGGCGACCTTCAATGGCCAATGGCGTATAGCCGCGGCGCTCGGCGGTACCGATCACGCGTAGCAGCGCACCCTCGGCGGGGCGCAGAATCAGATCAAGCCGGTATCGCATGGGGTGCCTCGGCCTCGTCCAGCATGGTGGCGTTACTGTGATTGGGGGGCACCAGCGGCCAGACATTGGCGCGGGCATCAATGACGACGTGCAACATGGCCGGACCCGGCGTGGCCAGCAGTTCACGCAGCGCGGCTTCGGTGTCTTCGCGACGTTCCAGCTTGATGGCGGGAATCCGGAAAACGCGGCATAGCGCCGCAAAGTCCGGATTGTCGGACAGATCGATCTCGCTGTAGTTACGGTCGAAGAACAGCTCCTGCCACTGCCGCACCATCCCCAGCGTACTGTTGTCGAGCAGAATCATCTTGATCGGCAATTTGCAGCGCGCCACGGTCGCCAATTCCTGGATGTTCATCATGATGCTGCCATCGCCTGACACCAGTACGACCGGACGATCCGGGCAACTGAACTGTGCGCCGATGGCGGCAGGCAGACCAAATCCCATTGTGCCCAGCGCGCCCGAGGTCAGGTGATTGCGCGGGTGATGGAACTTCCAGTGTTGTGCCACCCACATCTGATGCTGGCCAACGTCGCAGGCCACGATGGTGTCCGGTGGGGCGATTTCGGACATGCGTTTCAGCAGCGCAGGGGCGTACACGCCCTTGCCGGGCGCGTCATAACGCGGCGCCGAACTGGCTTTCATCTGCATGCAGCGACGATGCCACTCCGCGCAGTTGGAACGTGCCGAAGCCAACCCTGACAGGGTTTCGTGCAGATCGCCATACAAGGGAATGTCAGCCTGGCGCAGCTTGCTGATTTCGGCAATGTCGGCATCCAGATGGATGACTCGCGCGCTGGGTGCGAACTCCGCCAGCTTGCCGGTGGCGCGGTCGTCGAAGCGTGCGCCCACCACGATCAGCAGATCGCAGTTCTGCACCGCCATGTTGGCCGCGCGCGTACCATGCATGCCCAGCATGCCGATCAGATAGGGATGCTCCGGCGTCAGGTTGCCCAGTCCTCGCAGTGTCGTCACGGTGGGCAATTTGGCCGCCTCGACGAACTGCCGGAATGGCTCCACTGCCTCCGCCAGCGTGATGCCCTGCCCCGAGTACACCACCGGACGCTCCGCACTGGCAATGGCCGCGATCGCTTCGGCCAGACCTGCAGCAGGCGGCGAGGGCAAGGTATCTGCCGGCGCGGGTTCCAGCAGGCTCATGTGGGTGGCAGCGGCGATCTGCACATCCTTGGGGAAGTCGATCAGTACCGGACCTGGTCGACCGCTGCGGGCGATGCGGAAGGCCTCGTGGACGACATGCGGTAGGTCTTCAATTTTGCGCAACAGAAAACTGTGCTTCACGATCGGCAGGGTCATGCCGTAGACATCGAGTTCCTGAAAGGCATCCGTGCCCATCAAGGTGGTCGGCACCTGCCCGGTCAGCACCACCATCGGCACCGAATCAAGGAAGGCATCTGCAATGCCAGTTACCAGATTGGACGCACCGGGACCGGACGTCGCCACACACACGCCAACACGTCCGGAAGCTCGCGCAAAGCCGTTCGCGGCCAGCGCGGCACCCTGCTCGTGGCGCGTCAGGATGTGGCGCAGCTTGGATCCTACCAGCGCGTCGTAGAAAGGCATGATGGCGCCGCCCGGATAGCCGAACAGCACATCCACACCTTCGGCCTCCAGCGCTTGCACCATCAGGTGCGCGCCATTTTTGGCCGGCGCGCGGGCAGTGTCGGAACTCATGTCACCGGGTCCTGTTCGGGTGTGGCATTCGACTGCAGCCAGACCATCTTGGCGCGCAGTGCCTTGCCGACCTGTTCGATCGGGTGGTCCAGATCGGCTTGCTTGAACTTCTTGTAGTTCGGCAGGCCAGCTTCGTACTCAGCAACCCAGTTGTTGGTGAAGGTGCCGTTCTGAATGTCGGTCAGCACGTCCTTCATGCGCGCCTTGACGCCGGCATCGATCACGCGTGGGCCACTGACGTAGTCGCCGTACTGCGCGGTCTCGGAGACGAATTCCAACATGCGGGTGATGCCGCCTTCGTAGAACAGGTCGACGATCAGCTTCAGCTCATGCAGTACTTCGTAATAGGCGATCTCGGGCTGGTAACCCGCTTCCACCAGCACTTCGAATCCGGCCTGCACCAACGAAGATGCCCCGCCGCAGAGTACCGCCTGTTCGCCGAACAGATCGGTTTCGGTCTCTTCCTTGAAGGTGGTCTTGATAACATTGGCCCGCGCACCACCCAGACCGGAGGCGTAGGCCAGAGCGTATTGCTCGGCTTTACCACTCTTGTCCTGATAGATCGCATAGATGCAGGGCACCCCACGGCCGATTTCATACTCGCGACGGACCAGCGCGCCTGGGCCCTTTGGTGCGACCAGCACAACGTCCAGATCGGCGCGTGGCGTAACCATCCCGAAATGCACGTTAAGGCCATGCGCAAACAACAGGCAGGAACCCTGCTTCATGTTGGGCGCCAGCACGTCGGCATAGAGCTTCTTCTGCACCATGTCAGGCGTCAGCACGGCGACCAGATCGGCGTCCTTGACGGCTTCGGCGGGCGATTTGACCGTGAAGCCATCGGCCTTGGCCTTGGCTTCGGTCGGACCCCCGGGACGCAGGCCGATGACCACATCACAACCGGAGTCGCGCAGGTTTAATGCGTGGGCGCGTCCCTGGCTGCCGTAACCGACGACGGCGATACGGGAAAGGAAGCTGGCGGGTACGGTCTGGGTCATGGCGGGTCCTGCGATGTGATGGTGTGGGATGGAAGTGCGGGTGAAGGGGGGCGTGATGCGTTTGCTGCGATGCGGCGTTGCGATTGGCGTTCAGGGTTAAAAAAAACCCCGCTCCGTTGCCGGGCGGGGTTCTGGGTTTCGGGTTCGTTGTTGCCTTGAACCGTGACGACCTATCCCGCACCGACTGGCGAGGTAATAAGAAGTACGAGTACTACAAGGACCGCCCAGAGCGTCAAACCCAACTCAACCGAGCGCGGCTGCGCGAGGCAGCGAGCAACTATCCGGTGGTGGCGGTTCGGGCGATTCATGGTGCGGAGCAAAACACAGCGCAAATCAGAGTGTCAACCATCCAAACGTCGCAAGTGGTGATTGTTTCAATGGCAACAAATAGTGCGGATCGCCGACTCAAGCGAATGTCCGGTCTGCCGCTAAGTCCAGTTGGCCATGACTTAGGCCGCGCAGGCCTTGAATCACAAGGCTTGCACGGCCTTGACCGTTAGCTCAGGGGTGACCATGCTGTGACGCATGGCGGCGCGGGCCAATACCCCGATCCGTGCCACGACAAGGAGAGTGACGTGGTAGATATGACAAACCGTCCAACCTCGCGTTGGAAGCGGAAGGCTGCCGCGACCGTGGTTGCGCTGCTGGTGCTCGGGATCGGTGCCACCATGTGGTGGTGGGACTCTGAGCCAGAGTCCTTCGACGTGGTGGCGATGGCCAAGCGCAACAGTGAACTGCGGCAACGTGACTGGGTCATCGGTACGGCCAGCAGCGAGGCGTTGATCGCGGTATCGCGCAGCTTGCTCGAAAAGCGCGGAGGCTATCTCAGCAACGATTGGATGCCACCCGGCGTGTGGATGGACAATGTGCCGAACTGGGAGTTCGGTGTGCTGGTGCAGGTGCGTGATTTCACCAAAGCCCTGCGCAACGAGTTCAGTCGCTCGCAAACTCAGAGCACAGAAGACACCGATCTGGCGGAGGCCGATCCGCTGTTCTCTTCACCGAATGATCGCTGGCTGTTGCCCTCATCCGAAGGCCAGTACGAAAAGGCCATTGAGCACATCGAGGCCTATTTGCAGCGGCTGACGGATGGTGACCCTTACAACGCGCAGTTTTTTGCCCGCGCAGACAACCTTGCGGATTGGTTGGCGGTGGTGGAAAAGCGTCTAGGTTCACTGTCGCAGCGTTTGTCGGCCAGTGTCGGGCAGTTGCGGATCGATACCGATCTCAGTGGCGATCCCAGCGCACGGCAGTCGACACCGGGGCCGGGCGCCCGCGTGGTCAAAACCCCATGGACCAAGCTCGACGACGTGTTTTACGAGGCGCGTGGTACGACCTGGGCGCTGCTGCATTTTCTGCGTGCGATCGAACACGACTTCGCCGATGTCCTGCAAGACAAGAATGCGCTGGTCAGTGTGCAGCAGATCATCCGCGAACTGGAGGAAAGCCAGCACGATCTGGGTTCACCGATGGTGTTGAACGGGTCTCCGTTCGGGTTCTTTGCCAATCACTCCCTGGTGATGGCGAACTACGTGTCACGCGCGAATGCGGCGGTGATTGATTTGCGCAAGCTGTTGGAGCGTGGCTGATTGCATGTCACGACAAGCGAACAGCGCATTGCGATGCCTGTGGTTCTTGCTTGGCGGAGTGTCCGTGTCGGCGAGCCATGCCAGTGCCATTGAGGATCGTCTGGACCAGCCGCCACGCAGTGAAGTGGTGCACTGCGATGTCGAGAGTTCGGCGCTTTGGCAACGTTTCGAAATTGCCGCGCCGGACGGTGGCTGGAAGGGCGAACCGGTGGCGGTGTTGGTGCATGGCGGTCCATCCGATCGGGTTCAGATCAGTCAGGGCGCGCGCATTTACTGCGGACAGTTCGGTGATGCTGCCCGCATGGACTCGCGTTTCCACACCGGCGTTGGTGGCGTATTCGTGCCTGCCGCGGGCAGCGCCCAGCCCATCGTCGTGCATGCCCTTGGGCCCGACATCGCGTTGTGGCCAGTTGTCCTGACTTCCGGTCCTCCGGCGGCAGTTCAACGTCAGGACAGTTATCGATTCGGACTGCGTATCGGCGTCTTGTCGGTGATGTTCAGTGTGGTGATCTCAAGCCTGCTGGCTTTCCTGGTAACGCGCGAATCGGCGCTGCTCATTTTTGCGTTGAACAGTGCCGTCGTATTCGTTTGGATCGCGCTGATGACAGGCGTTTCTAGTTTTCCGGGCGCGTGGTTGCCGGTCGGTGAATGGCGGGTTCGATTGTTGATCGGTGTGCCACTTCTGATGGTTGTGGGTACCACCACACTGATGTTCAGCGGGCGCGCTCAGCGCAAACGCCATATTTGGTTGCCGAGCCTTGCCGTCGCAATGGGCTTGGTCGCAGTGACGGTTCTACTGCTCAGCTTGATGATGGATGCCAGCCTGTTGGCACCACTGGCCATGCTGGTTGAAATCGTGTCAATGGCCGTGCTCGGAGGGGTGGCGGCGTTCAGTGTCTGGCGGTTCTTGAAAGCCCGTTCCACAACAGCCATGGGGAATTTTGTCGCCCTGCTACCGGTGCTTTTCGTCGGCGTTGTTGGTGCGCTGATGGGTGGCGCGTTCGTCTCTTGGAAGATCGAATGGATGGTCGGTACCGTCGCTTGGATCGGCGTCGCGGCCAGCGCGGTCCTACTGCTGCGACTTGGCAATATTCGGCGCCAGCGCGACACCATGCGCCGCTTGGCCGAGACGGATTCACTGACCGGCTTGGCCAACCGGCGGGCAGCAATTCAGGAGCTTGAACGATGCATGGCCGAGTCGCGGCGAACCCGCAGTTCCTTGGGGCTGATTTTCGTCGACATCGACCACTTCAAAGCGGTCAATGACGTGCATGGTCACGCGATGGGTGATGCCGTGTTGATCGCCGTCAGCGAACGCCTGCGAAGCCTGGTGCGAACGTCGGACACCGTGGCGCGACTGGGTGGTGAGGAGTTCCTGATGATCCTGCCCGGCGCTGACGAAACAACCTGTGTTCGACTGGGACAGCGCTGCAGCGAAGAGGTTTTGGGCATCGAGCTGCCGTGTGAGACCGGGCTTGTCCGAGTGACCATCAGTGTCGGCGTGGCCAGCAGCGATCGCCATCCGGACGCCCAAGCCGGCCAGCTCCTGCAATTGGCCGATAAAGCGATGTACTCCGCCAAACGCGCTGGCCGCAATCGGGTGATCTCTGCCAGCGGGCTGTGACTGTGAGCTCACAGTAGAACTCGTGTGCCGAGCTCAACCACCTGGTTGGGTGGCAACGAAAAGTACGAACCGGGGTCATCTGCCTGACGGCTCATGGCACCGAACAAGGCTGCACGCCAGTGAGTTAGTCCGCCCGGTCCATTGGCAATCACTGAACGCGCGACGACATAGGCCACACCGATGTCATTGGACACGCCGTACGATGCATCAAGATGCCGCAATGCGGCCGGAAGATTGGGTTCTTCGCGGAAGCCGAAGCGTACCCGAACGTCATGCATGCCGCGCCCGAGCGGTTTGGCGACGACACGTTGCCCAGGGGCCGCATAAGGGATTTCCAGTAGTTCGATGTGAACAAACAGCACGCGCTCGTGTAGCACCTTGAAGTGCTTCAGTCCGTGTAGCAGGGCACTTGGAATATGGCCTGGATCAGAGTTCAGGTACACCGCGGTGCCAGCGACGCGGGGGAGTTCATCTGAGACGATCAGCGAGCAACTCTGCAGCGGTAGATCCATGCGGCGGCGTTCATTGGCGACCAACGCACTGCCGTGCCGCCACGTCGTCAGCATCAGGAAAATCAGTGCGCCCAAGGCGATCGGAAACCAACCGCCATGCATGAACTTCATCGCATTGGAAGCAAAGAACAGGCATTCCACGATCACCACCGCCGCAAGGAAGGCCAGCAGACGCCAAGGTGGTGAAACCCGCAGTGCGGCGATGACCCCGGTCAATATGGTCGTCACGATCATGGTGCCGGAGACGGCAATACCATACGCCGCTGCCAGCGCACCTGACGAGCCGAATGCCAACACCAGCAGAATGACGCCGACCAACATCAGCCAGTTCACTGCGGGCACGTAGATCTGGCCTCGTTCGGTATCGGAGGTATGGCGCAAGCGAATGCGTGGCAGATAGCCCAGTCGAGACGCTTGCAGGGTGATGGAGTAGGCGCCGGAGATCGTGGCCTGTGAGGCAATGACGGTTGCGGCGGCGGCCAATCCTACTAATGGCCACAAGAACCACTCGGGAGCAAGGGCATAGAACGGGTTGCTCGCTGCGCTCGGATCGCGAATCACCAGTGCACCCTGTCCAAAGTAGTTAAGCAGCAAGGCCGGACATACCAGGCCATACCATGCAAACCGAACCGGCCACGCACCAAAGTGACCCATATCGGCGTACAAGGCCTCGCCGCCGGTCAGCGCCAGGAATACCGCGCTGAGTAATACGAACGCGGTATAGGGCTGATTTGCGGCAAATTGCAGGGCGTAGCGCGGATCAAGTGCAGCGAGCACTTCCGGCGTCTGCCAGATGCTGTGCACACCCAGAGCCGCCAGCGTAAGAAACCACAGCAGCGTGATCGGCCCAAACGAGCCGCCAACCCGCCCTGTGCCATAGCGCTGCACGATAAACAGGCCCACCAGGATGCCGATGGTCACGGGCAATACCCAGTTGGACAGGCTGGGTGCTGCCACTGCGACTCCTTCGATGGCCGACAGCACAGAGATCGCCGGGGTGATGATCGCATCACCGTAGAAAAGCGCAGCGGCAAATACCCCCAGCACGATGACCACCGCCGCCAGACGTGGACGTGTGCTACAGGCGCGATGTGCCAAAGCGGTCAGTGCCAGTACCCCACCCTCGCCATCGTTGTCGTGGCGCAGGACCACCCAGACGTATTTGATCGAAATGATCAGCGTGATTGCCCAGAACAGCGCGGACAGCGTTACCAGCACATGATCTGGACTGGCACTGAGACCGTGCTCAGCGGCAAACGCCTCCTTGAAGGCATACAGCGGGCTGGTACCAATGTCGCCGTAGACGATTCCGAGTGCGGCGAGCACGAGGGTGGAGCGGGAAGAGGTGTTGGACATGGGAAGGAGGACGTCAGGTGTGAAAGCGGTAGCCGACCCCAGTCTCGGTCAGCAGATGGCGGGGCCGAAGCGGGTCGGCTTCGAGTTTGCGGCGCAGGTGTCCGACCACAATGCGGACGTAGTGATGCTGCCCGAGCGCGTCTGCACCCCAGACATCGGCCAACAACTGGCGGTAAGTGACGACTTGCCCGGCGCGTGTCGCCAACAGGCACAGCACCTCGAATTCGGTAGGGGTAAGACGCACCTGACCTCCCTCGCGAGTGAGTTGACGGGCGGCAAAATCCAACTGACAGCCACCAAAACGAAGGATTGGGGGCTCTCGCTCAAGCCGGACACGACGCGTCAGTGCGCGAATGCGGGCCAGCAGCTCGCCCACAGGAAATGGCTTCACAACGTAGTCGTCGGCGCCTGCATCAAGGGCGGCAATCTTGTCCTGCTCAAGGTGTCTTGCCGACAGAATCAGTATAGGGAGTGCACTCCAGCGGCGTAGCTCGCGTACAAAATCCGCTCCATCGCCATCCGGCAATCCCAGATCCAGAACCAGCAAATCGATTCGATGTGTCGACAAGGTTTGGCGTGCATCCGCCAGGCAGCCTACTGCGTGGACAAGGATGTCCGCACGTCCGAGACGCTCCTGCAACAGGCGGCGGATTGAAAAGTCATCTTCGACCACCAAGACGATCAGATGATCACGCTCACTCATCGCAGGAACCTGCAGAGTCGAGTGCATTGGGCAGGGTTGGCATCGTGTCCTTCGGCAGTGGCAGACGGATTTCGACTTCTGCCGCCGCATCGCGATTGCGTAGCGTCAGACTTCCCCCATGCGCCAAAACCACGGCCTGACAGGTCGCCAAACCGATACCGAAACCCGCATTGCCATCGTGTCGCTCACCGCGCGCAAACGCGGAAAGCAAGTGCTCCGCGTGCTCGGGAAATCGCGAACCGCTATTGCTCACCCGAAGATGAACCCTTTGTGCGTCGCAGTCGGCTGCGATGCAGACACGCTGTTGCGCACCCCCTTGCTTCAGCGCGTTATCGACGAGATTGGCGACAACCCGCTCGAACATCCGCACATCCAGTTGCAGCCATGGCAGGTCTGGTGGCAACTCCAGGTCCACGGTAGCACTGCCCGGGACGCCGGCCAAACTGCGCAGCGCGGCACCAATAATCTCTTCGAGGGTCACCCATTCGCGACGCAGGATACTGCTGGAACTGCGTACTTGGGCAAGGTCGAGCAAGCTCTCACACAGACGATTGGCGCGCAGCGCCTCTTCGCAAACGACCGCTGCCTGTTCGCGCACCGCCGCCCACTCCGAGCTTACATCGCGCAAGGTGTCTGCTTGTGCGTACAACACGGTCAGCGGCGTGCGCAGATCGTGGGACAGTGTGGCCAGCAAGCTGTTTCGCAACCGCTCAGCCTCGATCTCGGACTGCGCACGTGCTGCCACATCGAGATAGTGCAGGCGTTCCAGCGCCGCAGCACTCAGTTCGGCGACTGCCGATAGCAGGTCTGACCGCGCGGACATGACGGATTCGTCGCCTGACGGCATGTCCACCTGCAGCACGCCGCGCAGTCGCGTTGCGCCTTTCAGTGGGCGATAGTCGCGGCATGGCCGCGGACTGGCCTGGGGATACGCACGCACCTGCGACTGGCCGTTACTCAGTACGGCGAGGACGGCTTCGTCCGGAGAATCCTGCGCGCTGATGGCGCGTGCGTCGCTGGCGTGGAAACGGGCGACCGAATTCATTTGCTTGCGCAAGAACTCACTGACGATGGCAACGACCTGATCGCGCTGCAGCGTGCTGTTGAGCGCTGCTGCCAAGTCATATAGCGCGCGCTGGCGCGCTTCGCTTTCGACGGCAAGTTGGCGACGACGCAGCAGATCGCCGCTGATGTGCGAAATGATCATCGCAACACTCAGCATGACGCCGAACACCACCAGATGCTGCGGGTCATGCACCGTCAGTGAGCCCTGTGGCGGAATGAAGCCCAGGTCGAACGCCAGAACCTGGATGACGCTGGCAAGCAGTGCGGGCTTACGGCCGAATTGGAAGGCGACGAGTGCCACAACGAGAACTTGCAGCAAGGCCACGACGACCAAGTCCACGTGGGGTCGTGCCATCAGCAGTGCAAGGTTTGCTGTGCTGCAGGAGATGAGCGTTGTCAGGTAAGGATAGCGTCGGCACCAACTTGCCGATGACCGCATCCATCTCCCAACCTCATGGCGAGAACTGTCCATGCCGACAGTGTCCCGCTGACCAGATAAAAAAGCTGGAAAGATTTTGGCGTTCGGTCAGCTCCCAATGACCGGGTCTGACCATCGCTTTGCGCAATCTGCGTGCCCTCGCAGCAAATGCACGTGATCGCGAGGTTCGTCCGAAATGCCAGCGATGATCTTCCTGTTTCCCAAATGGCGGGATGGCAAGGCATACCGCGCGTCTCAGAACTTCGGTTTTTCCGAGGCGTTCTCGTAGCGGCTGATCGACTCGGCGATGATTGCTTTGGCTTCGTCTGCGCCGCCCCAGCCATCAAGTTTGACCCATTTGCCTTTCTCAAGGTCTTTGTAGTGCTCGAAGAAATGACCGATGCGTTCCAGCCAGTGCCCGGAGACCTGCTGGATGTCGGTGATATGGCCATAACCCGCAAATACCTTGTCGATAGGCACAGCGAGCAGTTTCTCATCGCCGCCAGCCTCATCCGTCATCTTGAGAACGCCAACTGGACGACAACGGATCACGCAACCCGCAACCAATGGCAAGGGCAAGATCACCAGCACATCGACGGGATCACCATCGCC
>Ga0075163_10013088_pt1 | contig 10784 bp, 8 predicted proteins | sample JI1023141ADNA_FD_71478 | JGI IMG/M metagenome (GOLD analysis project Ga0075163, IMG submission 71478) | Wastewater effluent complex algal communities from Wisconsin, to seasonally profile nutrient transformation and Carbon sequestration -... | ecosystem: Engineered > WWTP > Effluent > Algae... | reverse complement strand
TGGAGCGACCAGGGCAACGAGGTGCACGCCACCGGGTTCGGCGCCTCGCGCAGCGACGAAGGGCTCCACCTGGAGGCGCAGGACGTGACCGCGCAGGTCGAGGGGAACGGCCTCACCATGCACGGGCTCGCGGTGGACGTGGACGCGGCGCAGACGCTCAAGACCGTGCGCGCCGATCGATGTGCGCTCACGGTACTGCGCGCGGCGGAGGAGCCGGAAGCTCCGGCGCGTACGCCGGCGGCACAAACGGCGGATGCCGGACCGCTGTTCCGCTTGCCGGATCTGAAGGCCCTCCGGGCCAAGGTCGACGGAGTGGCCGTCCGCGCCAACGCGCTCTTTCCGGAGAGCGCGACCGTGGTCCTCGACGCGGTCGAGGTGGTCGTGCGCACGCCGAACAAGCCCGACGGCGATCTGGCGCTGGGGCGCGGCCCGCTCTCGGTCTCGCGCACCGGTGGGCGCATCACCGCCACGTTCTCCAGCGAGAAGAAGGAAGGCGTGACGCCCATGCTCTTTCGCGTGGCGCTTCCGGCCGACGCGAAGAGCGATCTGGGCCTGCACCTCGAGGGCGGTCCGGTCCCGGCCACGCTCATGGGCCTGCGCAACGGCCCCATGGGCATCACCGACGTGGAGAAGACCACCCTCGCGGGCAAGGGCGACCTCACACTGGCGCCTGCCGGCGAAGGCGTCACCTTCGACGGAAACGTGGCGGTGAAAGGCCTGGGCCTCACCCAGCCCCGGCTCTCCAAGGAGACCTTGCACGGGCTCGACGTGTCGGTGATGGGTCGCGGCGTCCTCACCGAGGGCAGCGCGCTCCGGCTCGACGACGGCGAGGTGAGCGTGGGCGCGCTCCACTTCCGCATGCACGGCACCGCCCGGAGCGACGCGACCCGGGTGGCGGCCGATCTCTCGTTCGACGTGCCCACCGCGAGCTGCGGGGCCATTCTCACTTCGGTGCCCTCGGCCCTGCTGCCCACCCTGGCCGGAGCCACCATGCGCGGAACCTTCGGCGCCCGCGGCCATCTGGGCTTCGACTCGACGCACTTCGACGATCTGGCGCTCGACTACGACATCTACGACGACTGCCACATGGACAAAGTGCCCGAGTCCCTCGACCGGCGGCGCTTCACCCACGCGTTCCGCCACCGCATCTACCATCCGGACGGCACGGTGGGCGAAGAGCTCACCGGCCCGGGCAGCGACAACTGGACTCCGCTCGGGCAGATCAGTCCCTTCATGCAGGTGGCGGTGCTCACCACCGAGGACGGCGGTTTTCGCCACCACCATGGCTTCAGTCACACCGCCATCAAGCGCGCGCTGGTGAACAACCTGAAAGCCAAGCGCTTCGTGCAGGGCGCCAGCACCATCTCGATGCAGCTCGCCAAGAACCTGTTCTTGACCCGCGAGAAGACCCTGTCGCGCAAGCTCGAGGAGATCATCCTCACCGACTACCTGGAGCAGACCTTCGACAAGGACGAGATGATGGAGCTTTACCTGAACATCATCGAGTTCGGCCCCGACGTGTACGGCATCGGCAAGGCGGCGTACTACTACTTCGGGCGCCGCGCGGAAGAGCTCAATGTTGCAGAGTGCATGTTTCTCTCCTCGGTGCTGCCGTCGCCGGTGAAGCTCTCGCACCTCAAAGACCGGGGCGAGCTCTCGCCGGGCTGGCAGGCCAACGTCGCCAAGCTCATCCGCATCGCCCAGAAGACGGGCAAGATCACCGAACGCGAACAGGCCGAGGGTGCCGGCCAGGCCGTCGTCTTCCACAAGCCCGGAGCGCCGCGCCCGCCTGCGCGACCTCCCGCGCGCGGCAGCCGCTTCGAAGGCGAGAACGACGACTGGCAGCCGGTCGACGCGCCGCAACCGTTCTGAGCGCGAAGGTCAGCCCTTCTTGCCGGAGGCCCGGAGCTCGGCGAAGAAGCGCTTCAAACGCTCGGCGCACTCCACCTCGAGCACCCCGGCGGTGACCGCGAAGCGATGGTTCAGCGCCGCCGTGCGCCCGATGCCGAAGAGCGTATCGACGGCCCCGGCCTTGGGATCGCTGCAGCCGTAGACCACACGGCCCACCCGGCCCAGCACCAGCGCGCCGGCGCACATGGGACACGGCTCCAGCGTGACGTAGGCCGTGAGCCGGTCGAGACGAAACGTTCCGAGGGCCTCGGAGGCGGCGCGAATGGCGAACATCTCCGCGTGTGCGGTAGGGTCCTTGGAGGCTTCCCGAAGGTTCGAGCCGCGGCTCACGATGACCCCTTCCGGGTCCACCATCACGCAGCCCACCGGCACTTCGCGAATGGCGTACGCGCGGTCGGCCTCGGCCAGCGCCGCACGCATGAACGTTTCGTCGCGCTCCCGCTGCTCGGGGCTCTGCGCTTCGGCGTTTTCGGCGGGGTCGCGCTCGGTCCCTTGCTTCGGTTCCACGCTTGTCACCGCGCTCCTCGAGAGGAGCTGCCCCTCGGCAACCGAGGGGAGGGATGAAGCGCGCCCGGAAAGATTCGAACTTTCGACACCTGGCTTCGTAGGCCAGTGCTCTATCCAGCTGAGCTACGGGCGCCTGAAAACTGGCGCATGTCTACCCGCTTGGACCTTTGGGTGTCAACCATCCCGTGAAGGAATCCGATGCGAATCCGTGTCTTGATAAGGGCGACACCGCACGACAACGTGTGCCAGGCCTCGCAAATAGGTCAGGGTTCGGGCCACCCCATGACTGCAATGTCGGTCGCCGTTTCGCGCGACCGCCGCAACGCGCCGGATTTACTGAAGCGCAGCGTGCGGCACGGATCCTGTATTAGGCCAGTCCCGAGCGGGTCCCTTCCCGCCGAGTTTTACTTGAGCTGCGGGCTGCAGTTCGCTTGATTCCGGTACCTTCGCTTAGCGCTTCTCTTCCCTGCTTCCCTCGCTTCCCTACCCTACTTATCCCCGGACTTAGCGTTAGCCCAATAGCCTCGTTTTCGTGGCGCACCCCGAAAGGCGGTGCGCCACTGTGCTTTGTGGCATGATCCAAACCGTGAAGGCCGGCCATTTCTTCCCGTTTTTGCTGGCGGGCCTCTGGGCCTCGATGGCGTGTGGCGACGTCAACGCCGCCGGTCCGCCCCCGGCCGGTCCTCGTGCAGCAGCGAGCGCGAGCGCGAGCGTAGCCCCCGCAGGGGTGGGCGGCGTGGCGCCCCCGCGGCTGGGCGACGAAGAGGCGCCCGGTTGGATGGGCATCGCCATGGACCGAGCCGACGGCGGCATCCGCGTGAAGCGGGTGGTTCGTGGCTCGCCCGCCCAGAAGGGAGGCCTCCGGGAAGGCGACCTCATCGAGGCGGTGAACGGTGCAGCCTACAAGGAGCCCAACGCGCTGAGCCGCGCCATCGCGCTGCTGGGCGCCGGCGCCACCGCGACGCTCTCGGTGCGACGCGAGAGCGGCTCCGCCACCATGGCGGTCATCCTCGAGTCGCGGCCCGACCCCGACGAGCTCATGCGCCGGGAGTACGTGGGCACCTTCGCGCCCGCCTGGAGCGACGTGACCCCGGTGGCCGGCGCGCCGAAGAGCCTCGCCGAGTTCAAGGGCAAGGTGGTGGTGGTCGACTTCTGGGCCACCTGGTGCGGGCCCTGCCGCTACACGCTCCCTCGCCTCAACGATCTGCACGCGCGACTCGGCCCGCAGGGGCTCTCGGTGGTGGGTATCAGCACCGAGGAGCCGGAGCGCGTGGCCACCTTCGCGGCCAAGGCCGGCATCGCCTACCCCATCGTGCTCGACGGCAACGCGGCGACCTCCAAGGCCTACAGCGTGATCTCCCTGCCCACCCTCTTCGTGCTGGATCGCAAGGGCGTGGTGCGCGAAGTGTTCATCGGTATCCCGGCCCCCGGAGCGCTGGAGAAGCGCGTGGGTGAGCTGCTCAAAGAGCCCGCCGAGCCGGCGGTGCCCCGCCCCTCGCCCTGATCATGGATCCGCGGACGGCGACGCGGCTCACCGACGAGCTCCTGTGGTCGCTGCGGCGCGCCGGGCTCGTCATCTCCACCGCCCAGGCCATCGAGGCGGCGCGGGCCCTCACGCTGGTGCCGTGGGATGCGCACTCGGTCCGAGAGGCGCTGGCCGCGGTGGTGGTGGTGCGGCGCGACGATCGCGCGACCTTCGACCGTAGCTTCGAGGCCTTCTTCTCCGGCCGCACCCAGCCGCGTTCCCTGTGGGAGCGCCTGGAACGAAAGGGCGTGAGCGCCGCCGAGCTCGGGTTCTTGCAAGAGCTGCTCGCACCCGGCGACGGCGTCGCGCTCCTCGAACGGGGCGCCGACTTCGATCACGCGCTGGGCCAGGCGGCGCGCGGGCTTCTCGGCCACAAGAACCCGCTGCAACTTGGATTCTACACGCATCGCATGCTGGCCCGACTGGGCCACCCGCACCTGCGGCCGGAGCTGGCGCGGCTGCGCATGGTGCTGGTCGATGCCTACGGCGAGGAGCGTGCCGACGCGCTGGTGGCGCTTCTGCAGGGCGAAGCGCTGGAGACCGAACGCGCGGTGCGGGCTCACGTGGAGCAAGCGATGCGCACCGAAGCGTCGGGCGAGAGCGTGGGCGAGAAGGACTTCGGCGAGCTCGACCCGCGGGAGTTTTTGCGCGTGCGGGCCGCGGTGCGCGAGCTGGGTCACAAGCTGGTGGCCGGCCTGCGGGTGCGACAGCGGGCGGGCAAGCGCCGGCGCATCGATCTGCGACGCACGTTGCGGGCCTCGCTGGCCACCGGCGGCGTGCCGGTGCGCCTCCACTTTCGCGCGCGCAGGCAAGATCGCCCGCGCCTGTTCGTGCTCTGCGACATCAGCGACTCGGTGCGGGCCGCCGCGCGCTTCTTGCTGGAGCTCACCTATGCGGCGCAAGACCTGTGGGACGACACCCGCTCCTTCGTGTTCGTGAGCGAGCTCGGCGAGACGACGCAGCTCTTCCGTGAGCGCCCGGTACGCGAGGCGCTGGAGAGCGCGTTCTCCGGCGAGGTGGTGCCGACCTCGCACCTCTCCAACTACGGACGCGTGCTGCGCGCTTTCGAGGAGCGCGTGGGCGCGTCGGTGGACCGTCGGAGCACCGTTCTCGTGCTCGGCGACGGTCGCAGCAACTACAACGACGACGGCGCCGAGGTGCTCGCACGCCTTCGCGGCCGGGCGCGGCACGTGTTCTTCTTCGCCACCGATCACCGGGAGCGCTGGGGCGTGGGCGACAGCGCCCTCCGCAACTACCAGGGGGTGGTCACGCGCATGTTCGAGACCACCTGTATGGAAGAGCTGGAGACCGCCGCCCGCACCTTCACGCGTCGCTGAAGCTGCTATTGCCCGCCGGTGAAGGGGAGCGCCGCGGTGGGCGCGGGGTGCCGCGGGCGCGGCATGGTGCGGATCAGGTGCTCGGCCTTGAGACGCTCGGCGGCCTCCAGCTGCGCGAGGATCGACCGTGCGGCGGGCCGCGGCGCCACGCGCTGGATGCGTTTCTCGGGCGCAGCGTGGCCGAGCAGCTCGGGTCCGGCCAGCGCCAGCTCCTTGCCGTTGGGTACCACCAGCGCGAAGTAGGCCACGCCGGGAACCGCCGCGTCGATGCGGGAGGCGTAGTGCGTCCAGGTCAATGCACCATGCACCTGTTTCTGTTCGTCCCGCGCCAGCACGTACTCGCTTCCCTCGGGGTAGCTCACCAGACTCAGCGCGGCGGTCGCCGCCTCGTCCGCCGACCCCACCCACACCGAAGCGTCGAAGGGCCCGCTGCCGCCCTGCGCGGAGAGCGCGAGGCCTCCGTTGCCCTTCCCTTTGACGTACAACACCGGCATGCCCGGCCCCACCGGCGTGGTGGCCTCGAAGCGAACGCGCATCGTCACGTGATCGGGAAACACGGTGTAGATGCCGAAGCCGTCGGGGTTGTCGGTGTAGGTGAGCGCACCTTCGAACTCCGGATCGAGGACCAGGTTCTCCGGAGCCGCAGGCATGGGCGGCGCGGAGCTCATGGCGCGAGGGGCGACCGGCGGCACGCTCGTCACCGCGGTGGGCGTGGCGGTGGGCGCGGGGGCAATGGCGGCCGGCGTCTCTTCCGAGCAGGCCGCGCCGAGCGTGCCCAGCAGCGCCAGCGCGCAGAGGGAGGCCGGTCGAAGCGCCGATGCGAAGGTGGTCATCACGGTCCTCATGGTTCTCGGAGCCAGGCGCGGGCGCGCTCCAACAGCGTGTCTCTGCCCGCCAGGAGATCGCTCTGCGTTTGCGCGACGACCTCGTCGGGCTCGATGCCTCGCCCGGAATGCCAGGGTGCGGCGAGGAGCTCTGCCTCGGTGGACCCGAGACGGGTGTCGCCGGTCTGCACGGCGCCACCGCTGAAGCCAGGGTAGAAGCTCGGCATCGTCTGCAGGCCGCCGAACAGACCCACCGTGCGGTTGGGGCCGAAGATGCGGACGCCCGAAACGCCCTTGGCATAGGCCGCCGCCATGTCGCTGGCCGAGCCGGCGAGCACCGAGAGCCAGGCGATCTTCGGAGGCCTGGGCGTGGTCGGGGGGGCGACGCGCTCCCAGCGCGAGCCGTAGCCGAGACAGAACGGGTCGGCGACGTCGTTTCGCGTGCAGGATGCAGTCAACCGGGGAAGGAGCGAGGCCGGGCCGTCGGTCGACTCGTAGCCGTAGCGGCCCATCCAGAACTGGCCGAAGGTGGAGTCCTGGCGAACGTACGACTGCCAGACCCGGAGCGCCTCGCCGCCCCCGCCGTCGCCGCGGCGTTTGTCGACGAGCATCGCGGTGGGTCGACGCTCGAACGCGCCCTCGACGGTGGCGAGCCAGCTGGTGCCGGTCACCGGCGGCTCGCCGTTGGTGTACACGGTGGTGATGCCGTCGCGGTCCTCCGAGAGGGCCGTGTCGTAGGCGTCGGGGTCGACGCCGGTGGGTATGCCGATGCCGCGCTGGAAGCGGGGGCCGCAGGTGATGAGGTTGCCGCGAGCGAGGCGAAGGGGGTCGAGGTCGACGCGCACCGTTCGCGCGTCGGCCCCCACGCACTTTCCGGCGTCGGTACACCGCAGCACGGTGAGCGATCGCGCGTAGCGCATGATCTCCGCCGACAGCTCGCCGGCGATGCCCGCGGCGTCGGCGTCGGCGTCGGCCATGAGGAAGCCGTCGCGCGCCGATACCCGGGCCAGCCATGCTTCCGGTGCTTCGTCGTCGATGGCGGTGAGCACGTCGCCCACCGAAAGCGGGCTCTGCTTCTCGGTGGCGTACACGCCGAATCCGCGGCCACCGCCGGACAGGTCCTTGTCGATCACGCCGAAGCAGGTGTCGAGCTCGGTGCCGCGGTAGCGGAGCGATCGCCCGGCGCTCTGGCTCAGAATGGAGTAGCGACGGCCCTGCGCGCTCCCGGTGTGCGCGGCGCGGAGGGCCGACACCGTCGCGTAGAACGGCTCGTAGAAGGCGTCCGGGGTCTTCGCGTTCGCCACCGCTTGGGCCAGGGCGCCTTGAAAGCCGGCGTGGGTCACCGCCGCCGCGTGTCGGTCGCTCTGAAAGGCCGCCAGATAGGTCTCCTGGCGCCCGACGAACGCACGGCGCTGCTCGGCCGTGGGCAGGGGCCCGTACACCAGCGCGGCGTCGGTACATCGCGCTTCGATGCAGACTGCACCCACACTGCAGTCCTTGGCCTGGGTCGCGATGTGACAAGTTGCGCCCGAGAGCGGCGTGTCGCCGACCCGACGAACTTCGAGCGCGTCCACGAAGAAGCCGGCGTCGGCTTCCACCAGCGCGTTCTCTGCGAGGAGCAAGAGGCCGGCGATGGGGCGTCCCCGCGCGATGCCGTCGATGGGACCGGTGGTGTACTCCACCCATCCGTCGGTGGTAGCGCGGCCGGTGCGAATCGCCGCGACGTGCCCGTAGGGGAACGAGAGAAGGTCCGCTTCGAGCGCGCGATTGTCGTAGACGACCAGCAGATCCGGTCGCGCCCCGTCGGCCTTTGCGAAGAAGGTGAGCTCCACCCGACCGCTGCCCAGGGCGTCCAAGGTCGCGGCGTCGCCGAGCCGCACCGCCTGGCGTGCACCGATGCGGAGCGCGTGCGCGCCTTCGATGCCCGGCCCCTGGAACGACTGCGCGTCGAGCGGTGCAGCTACGCTGGTGAAGGTCGCGTAGCCCCGGCTCACGTCCACCGCGAAGCGTGCGGGCGCGAGCTTGCGCAGGGACTCGGCGTCCTCGAAGGCCACCGTGAGGAGCGCGGGCGCGTCGAAATGCACCACGCCGCGCTCGACGTCGAAGGTGCTGGCCGCGGCGCGGTGCGCGCTGAAGGACGCAGCGAGGAGCAAGGCAGCGATCGGTGGCCTGAGTCGCATCGCGCTCCCTGCAGCAACGTGCATGCCACCCGACGCGCGCGCGATTTCACCGCGATGCGAGGCGTCGCGTCAACGCGCTAACACACACGGCTGCTCGGTCCACGCACACTCCCGAGCGCGTGGGGCTCGGCAGGCACTACGTGTGCAACACATGTGAATCGAACCCGGAGCGGGAGAGCTAGATCTGCCGGAAGAGACCTCACCCCAAACCCCTCTCCCTGAAGGGAGAGGGGCTTTGCCTCTGCTTTCTGGGCTCCCCTCTCACTTTAGGGAGAGGGGCCGGGGGTGAGGTGGATCGGGGGCGTGGGTCGACGTCAGCAAGCAGGCTGGTCGCACCGCATTCCGCTAGACCGAGGATTTTGGGAACGACGACACCTACTGCTGCCAGGCAAATCTCCCCAAAGGCCGACCGATTCGAACTGATCGGTGCTCAAGGGGCGTCGGTGGGGACGCCGGTGATCTTCACCTTGCCCTCGAGGCGCTTGGAGACCCACACCTTGTTCTTGGCGTCGACGATCACCGCGCCCACGCCGTCCAGCGACTCCACCAGCTTGAGGCCTTTCTCCGGGCCCAGGATGAACACCGCGTCGTCGATGGCGTCGGCGAGGAGCGCGGTGGGCGCCCAGACGGTGACGCTGCGCGAGGCCGCCGCCGGATACCCGGTGCGGGGATCGATGATGTGGTGGTAGCGCTTGGCGCCGATCATGTAGCTGCGTTCGTAGTCGCCGGCGGTGCTGAAGGAGTGGTCGGTGAGGGGGATGAGCGCGAAGTACTTCTCGGAGGTGCCACGGGGGTCGCGGATGCCCGCCGACCACTCGCTGCCGTCGGGCTTCTTGCCGCGGGCGAAGAGATCGCCGCCGGCCTGCACGAAGAACGAGGTGAGGCCCGCCTTCTCGAGAACCGCCACCGCCTTGTCGACGCCGTATCCCTTGGCGATGCCGCCGAGGCTGATCTTGACCCCCGCCTTGTCGAGAAACACCGTGCTCTTGGCGGGGTCGACCTTGATGTGCTTGTAGCCGAGGAGCTTCACCTTGGCCTTGAGGTCGGCGTCCTTGGGCGGGTGGGGGTCGAGATCCTGATCGAACTTCCACAGCCCGTGCAGGGTCTCGAAGGTGATGTCGAAGGTTCCTTCGGAGATCTCGCTGGTGTGGATCGATTCCTGGATGACCTGCAGCGTCTCCCCGCCCACCACCACCGGCTCCTTGCCCGCGGCGGCGTTGATCTTGGAGATCTCGCTGTCCTCGCGCCAGGTGGTCATGAGCGCCTCGATGCGCTGGATCTCGGCGACGGCGTCGGCCCAGGCGGCGCGCGCCTTCGGGGCATCGATGGTGGGCGAGGTATAGGCGGCGAAGGCCAGGTGCGTCCCCATCGCCTTGCCTTCGGCCCACACCTTCTCGGGGACGAACGGCGCAGGCGGGCTCGCGGCGGCGGTGGCGGTCGGTTGCGTGGCCGACGCCGGCGCACCGGTGGAGGGCGGCGCGACGAAGGGCGGCGGTTCGGCGGTGGGAGACTCCGGCGCGCGGTCCTGACAGGCAACGAGAAGGGCGACCAAGGGCACGAGCGCGCGACGCATGCGCGGCACTTTACGCGGGACCGGGCTCGGCGTCACGGAGCTCAGTCGCGAAGGCGGGTGACGTCCTTCTTGCGACCGATGGCGATGCGCTCCAAGAGATCGCCGAGCTTCTGGGTGTCTTGCACCGGCGGGAGCACCTCGTGGGTGCCGTTCCACAGCTCGACCATGATGCGCTTCTTGTCGATGACGAAGCGATCCATCTGCGCCCAGGTCCATTTCTGGATGCGCGGAACCCCCAGCGCCATGAGGTAGCGCGCCTCGAGGCCCTCGCCGGTCACCACCACGCCGCGCATGCGAGCCCGGGCCACGGTGGCGACGCCGCTGGCGAAGATGAAGAGCGAGAGGATCCACGCCGGCAACGGCCGGCCGCGATCGCCCTCCACCACCCAAACGTAGAGGCGGCTGTTGCTCGAGCCGGTGTAGGCGATGATGACCGAGACGAGCACGGCGGCGGTGAAGGCGAACCACACCAGCGACGGCCAGCGCTGTCCCACCGGCGGCCCGAACACGGTGCGCTCGTCGGCCGGCGGCGAGTAGGCCATCTCGAAGCGCGCGATGGTGCCGTGCACCTCGGTGATGGACGGCTCGTCGTCGCGGCTTCCGTCGGTGGGAACCAGGTCGTGCAGCGGGCTTTCGGGCTGGCTCAAGGAGTTCACCTATCTCGGACACCGCGAAGGCCCAAGCCTTGGGCGGCGCGGCGTCCGTCGAAAGTGTCTCACCGAACCGGCGGAACGCCAGCGATTTCGCCAGTCAGGGCGTCGCCCTCATGGATCGTAGCGAATCTGCACGTAGGTGGAGACGATGTGAAATTCCCTTCCGACTGGATTGGCGCCAGGCGCGTGCACGTCGTCGAGGACGTAGATGTATTCTGCACCCACGCGCATCTTCGGGCCGAGATTGACGCCGAGCACGAAGTCGGTGGAGCTC
>Ga0075163_10013087_pt1 | contig 10784 bp, 4 predicted proteins | sample JI1023141ADNA_FD_71478 | JGI IMG/M metagenome (GOLD analysis project Ga0075163, IMG submission 71478) | Wastewater effluent complex algal communities from Wisconsin, to seasonally profile nutrient transformation and Carbon sequestration -... | ecosystem: Engineered > WWTP > Effluent > Algae... | reverse complement strand
AGCAGCACCAGCGGCAAGGCTTCGCTGATCGAACTGAGCACGACCAGCCCGAGCTTGGGCATCAGCTCGTCGATCTTCTGGAAGCCCAGGAAACGCACCTGGTTCTCGATGCCCAGCGAGACCGCCATCGAGCGGCACTCCAGCGCGTAGGCCCGGTCCTCGTCCTCGGGACCGGCGATCCAGCCTTCGGCCTGCGGAAACCGGCTGACCACCGTCTTCATCGCGCGCACGAAGGTCTTGACGTCCTTGATCGGCACCACGCGCCCGATCAGGCACAGCACCTTGGGCGGCTCGGCCGGGCGCAGCGCGCGCAACGCTGCCAGGCGCGGCAGGTTGATGCCGTTGGGGATATTGCAGGTCTTCTCGGGCGGTGCGCCGTCGGCGATCTGGCGCAGCCGGTTGGCCTCGTACAGCGACACGATGCGGTCGGCGGCGTCGTAGCACATGCGCCCCATCGCCTCGAAGAAGCGGATCCACATGTCACGGAAGTAACCGAGCTGCGAGGGGTCCTTTTCGAACACGCCGCGGTTGTCGCGGATCCAGTCGCTCTGGAACAGGTCGATCTTGCGTTCCTTGGTGTAGATCCCGTGCTCGGACAGCAGCAGCGGCTTGCCCGCGACGCGCCGCAGGATCGCACCCAGGAATCCCGCGTAGCCGGTGGAGATCGTGTGGTAGCAGTCGGCCGGGATCAGCTGCTGGGCGACCCGCAGCAGCATCCAGATCGGTGAATGCATGATGCGCACCGTCCAGAAGTAATCGACGAACGAGGGGTCGGTGCAGCGTTCGCGGTAGTTGGCGGTGATGTCGTCCCAGGACGCCTTGCTGTAGAGGAACGCCTGTTCCGACAGGCCCTTGCCGTCGGACAGCAGCGGCATCACGGTGTCGAGCAGACGGCCGGATTCGGCCGTGGCGCCGGCGGGGTCGCGGTCCTCGCGGCTGCGCCGGAATGCATCGTGAAGCGCTGCGCTGCTGGCGAAAGCCGCCGGATCGCCGGCCATCGTGGCGACCGCCGGCGGCGCCGGGAACTCGTGCATGTAATGGCATTCGAGGTGCACGAGATTGTCCGGCAGGGCGTATTTCATCTCGCCATAGTCGCTGCGCCGGCTGCCGATGAACACGGCCCCGAACGTCAGCTCCGGGAAGCCGCGCACGATCTGGTTGACCCAGCTCGACACGCCTCCCGACACGTAGGGAAACGTGCCCTCGAGCAGCAGCATCACATCGACCCGTTCGGCGCGCGGCAGCGGCTTGGGTGGCGCGCTCATCGGCCGGTCCAGTAATGCCAGGCGGCGGCCAGCTGCATCGCTCCCGGGGCGACCGGCAGCTCGGCGAAGGCGGCGCGCACGTCGCCGAAGCGGCGTTCGGCGAACGCGTACTCGGCGATCCAGGGCACCAGGCGGTCGCGTGGGAAGCCGTGCTGTTCGGCCATCACCAGTGCCTGTTTGCCGCCCTCGAAATCTTTCAGCGTATGCAGGACCCGAACCAGCAGGAACCACACGCCGGCATCGTCGGCACGCAGCACCAGCGCGCGCTCGGCCTGCTCGCGCGCCTGGCGGCAGGCATGGGTGCGCATGTCGCCATCGACCAGGCGCTGGAAGACCAGCTCCCAGTACAGCTCGGCCAGCCGCTTGTGCGCGCCGAAGATGCGGTCGTGCTCGTCGGCGTGCTGCAGTTGCGCCTCTTCGGCGAAGATGCGCTGGCTGATGGCCTTCTCGCGGCCGTCGAGCATGCCGTAGGCCAGCAGGCGGATGTCCTCGACCCTGTCGGCCAGCAGCGCCCGCATGATGTCGGCCGTGATTCGCGAGGGCACGTCCTGGATCGACAGCAGGTCGGTCACCCGATCGGCCATCGGCGTGGACGGATCCATCAGCCGGCTGCGCAGCCGGCTGTTGCGCATCTGGCTGACCTCGCCCTTGCGGTGCAGTTCGAACTCGGGTTGGGGAACGGTGGCGAAGGGCAGCGCGCGGGCGATGCGGCGCAGCTGCAGCCCGATCCGCAGGGCCAGCACCATCCCTGCCGAGAGCAGCGGCACGAACGTGTTGGCGAGCACGCCAAGCGCCATCAGCGGCCGGCGCGGCTCGCGCATTTCCTGGGGCAGGCAGCGCCAGAACGGCCAGCCGCAGGCCAGGCTGGCGGCCAGGTGCCAGCCGACGAATGGACCGATACGCGACGATTCAGGCTCCGCTGCCAGCAGGGTCGCCAGCGCCTGAGCCTCGAGCAGCAGTGCCGGCAGGAAGCTGGCCGGGGGGCCTGCCAAGGCCAGCACGCGCGCGAGCCGGGGATGCCGAGCGGCCCATGGGGGGCCAGCGTCGGGTGCCCGATCGGGCGGCGGATCTATGCCTGTCCGAGCCTCGGATTCGGCCGCATCCGCGGGCCCTGCGTGGATCGCGGGCTCGGCGCTCATGCCGGCAGACCGGCCAGTTCGGGGTGGCTGGACACCTTGCAGCGGGTCAGCAGCTCGTCGAGCGTCCGCTCGGCAGGGGTTTCGTCGAGCATCACCGTGTGCACGCCGACCCGGCTGTCGGCAAAGTCGGTCTGCAGCTGCTGGCGCAGGCCGTTCTCGATGCGCAGCAGAAAGCCTTCCAATGCCGGTGCACCGGACAGCGGCAGCAGCATCACGATCACATGGCGGCCCGGCGTGCCGATCACCCACAACAGATCCAGCGAGCGGCGCATGCGGCGCACCTGCTCGAAGACGCTGTCGCCGCTTTCGCTTTGCTCGAACGTGAAGGCAACCAGGGTCGACACCACGTTGGCCGACAGCCGCAGCCGGTGCAGGCGCATCAGTTCGAGCGCGAAGTCCGGCGGGCAGTCCGGGCGTCGAGCCAGGACCGGCTGCACGATCTGCTGCTGGCGCAGGCCGTCGGCGTAGTAGCCCAGCAGCACGGTGACCAGGCGCAGGTTCTCCAGGTTGAGCGCGAAAAAGGGCATCGAGCGCACCACCAGCAATCCTAGCCGTTCGCCCCCGGCGGCCACGATCGGCGCGCACACCAGGTAGCTGCCCTCGTGCATCGTGCCTTCGCCCGACTTCACATGAGCCAGCTCGCCGCTTTGTTCGGCCAGCGCGAGCAGGGCGTCGTCGGCCACCAGCGGCAGCGGCTCGCCGGTGCTGGCCAAGGGCTTGGATTCGAGGCGGGCGTCGATCACCCGGTGAATCGCGGCATCTTCCAGCTCGCAGCTTTGCGACAGCACTCGCAGCAGGGCATCGCAGCGGGCCAGCGCCGAGGCGGGCACCACGCTGGCGGCCGATTCGATGCTGCGCAGGTCGGCCAGCAGGTCGCGCAGCGTGACTGGGCGTACCAGCAGCTCCTGTTCGATGCGTTCATGCGACAGCCGAAGCAGGTAGTGCGAGCGGGTCAGCGCGGCCAGGCGCTCGTCCAGGTAGCTGTTAGCCGCGCGCAGGCGCGCATAGCGTTCGTTCCAGATGTCGGCGAACTGGCCGCAGACGAGCACCAGCACCAGGCCGCCCAGGAAATAGGGCTGCGGAAACTGCGGCGGCCGCGGCACGCCCGTGAGCCAGGGCAGCGCGAACCACGCTGCCAGCAGCAGGCAGGTACCCAGCACACCGTCGACCGTGCCGTAGCGCAGTGCCAGCAGCGCCGGCACGATCCACAGCCAGGGAAACTGGCTGGCCAGCCCGAAGGGGTCTGACGGCGACAGCCAGGCCGACAGGCCGAGTGCAGCGCCGGTGAACAAGGTCGTTTCGAGCATGACTCGCAGCACCGACGCTGGCGAGTCCCAGGCCCGGATGCTGGCCGCGAAAAATCGGGCGGCGAGGGCGCGGCGGGGAGACGGGAGCGTCACCGTCGCGGTGGTGGCGTCAGGGGCGCGCTGAGTTGGCCGATCAGCTTCTGCGCCACACCGGACAGGGCCTCGCGACTCCATCCGGTCTTGCTGCCGGCCGCTGTCCAGACCACCGCGCCGCTCTGCAGGTCGATCAGCTTCAAGGTGATGCCCACGGCGGGCTCGCCGTCGACGCCGACCTTGTAGCGCCATTCGTCAACGGTGCCGGTCAAACCGTAGCGCAGCCGTTCGCTGCGGGCCCAGGCCGTGGCCTGATCGACCGCCTTGCGTTCGTTGGCTTCGAACAGCGACTCGTTGACCAGGCTGGCCGGGTAGCGGCGCAGGTCGGAAACACCCCGCGAGCGCACCAGGCTTTCGATGATCGCCTCGGCGCGCAGGCCCGCTTGCGGAGTTTCGGTGTGATTGCTGATCGGCAGCAGCGCCCAGGGCGCGGCCCAGTCGATGTTGGGTGGCGGCTGGACATTGACGGTGGTGCAGGCTGCCAGCAGCACGACGGCCGCGACCGGCAGCATCGATCGCAGCCGGCGCCAGAGGCTGAGCGCGGGCCGCGGCGCGGCGAAGGGCGGTTGGTCTGTCATGCGGGTTGGGCTCCGGTCGAACATCGAATCAATAGCGAAAGCGATACGCCACGCCCAGTTCCCGGCTGCCGCGGGGGTTTCCGGGCACAGCGCTGATGGCGCTGGCGAACAGGGTGAGCCGATCGGCGCCGATCAGCGAACCGGTCAGGCCGGCCCGGAAGTTGTAGCCCGACCCGGTGAGCGAATTGCTGCGCAGGCCGGCCTCGGCGTAAGGGCGGATCGCCCGAGTCTGCCCGAAGTTGCTGCTCTCGCCCACCGACACCGACAGATTCGCCTGCGAAGAGGAAGCCGGGATCCACAACGTGAACGGATCGCCGACCGAACTGCCGGCAAGGCCCGTCACCAGCGCGTCGAACTGGCGCTCGGCGCTGTAGTTCGAGCGCACCAGCGACAGTCGGAACGTCACATCCGGATAGTCGAGGCGAAACCGGTGACCGACTTCCACTGCGCCGACCAGGCCGTCTCCCAGTGCGGTGTCCAGCTGGGTTCGAAACCGTGCCGCCGACACGTTCAGCGACACGTACTCGCGGGCGGTGGCCTCCCAGGTCAGCCGCAGGTCCAGATGATCCTTGCTCGCACCGACCCGCAGCAGGGCCAGTTCGCTGGCCGTCTGGCGCAGGCCTGCCGTGCCCGCCATCTGCCAGCGGCCGGGCGTGCCGAGCTGCCATTGCAGCTGTGCGCCAACCACGTTGCGCACCGACTCGCGGTGCGAGACCCGGGCCAGCCACCAGCCGTCGTCGATCGGTCGGCGCAGGCCCAGCGCGATCCGGCGTTCGGTGCCGGGCACGCCGGCGAGCTGCGTCGTGTCGGATGATCTCAGGCGCAGCTCGTCGAATTCGCCCAGCACCGACCAGCCGGAACTCGCTGTCCAGGCGGTTTCTGCGCGCAGGCCGTGGATGCGCAGGGCGCCCTGTTCGACGCCCCCGATGCCGACCTGGCCGAAGGAGCCGGCTTCGCTGAACGTGTCCATCACACGCTGATGGGCATCGGGATTGTCCGGTCGCGAACCCAGCGTGTCGAACGCGAGCGTCTGGGCCGACGCATAGCGGCTGGTCACGCGCATGGCATCGATGCTCTCGAGCTTGGGCAGCCAGTCGGGCATGTCTTCGAGCATCTTTTCCAGCCGGACCCGGTCGCGCGAGACCAGGGCGAGCGCGAGCTGCGCCCAGGCCGGCCGGCTCAGGTCATCGGCGTACCGGGACAGCAGCCAGCCGCGCGCCGAATCGAAGGATTCCCGGGTCATCAGATACGAGACCACCAGTTCGCGTACCGCGGCCTGCCGCTTGTCGGCGGCGACCGGCGCCGGCTCGAGGTCCTGCGCGGGCGGCTGGCCCAGCGGCAGCAGACCGGCTATGCGCTGCGCGAGCGCCGGCAGGTCGGCCGGCAAGGCCTGAGCCTGGCTGGCGCCGACCGGGGGGCCGGGTGTCGCCGGCGACAGCGCCGACACCGGCGAGTGGTTCGTGCCGGGCCGTGCCATGGCGCTGGCTGTTTCGTCGAGCATGCCGCGCAGCAGCTGGCGGGCCTCGTCGCTGGGGCTGAACTGCAAGGCCAGCGCGACCACCCGTTCGCGCGAAGCCATGCGCGCATCGTGGGTGCCGCTCACCGCCGCGGGACGCAGTTCGGTCCATGCCCGGCGGCGCAGCGTCCACGCCGCATCGTGGCGTCCGGCATCGCCCAGCGCATCGGCATAGGCCAGCCACCACAGGTAGTCATTGGCCTCCCGCGCCTTCTGGTGGAAGTACGGCACCGCCCGCTGCGGTTCGTTCAGTGCCATGTAGGCTGCCCCGAACGGCGCCCACAGCACCGGTGTGGCGGCAGCCATCGGTTCGAAGCGGCGCAGCGCCTGGCGCAGGGCCAATGCGTCGCGCTGCGCCAGCAGCAGCCAGACCAGCTGGGCGGGGCCGTGAGGCTCGCCCGGTCTGAGTTCGATGGCGCGTTCCAGGTCGCGGCGGGCCTCGCCGAATCGCCCTGCCGCCTGGCGATGGTCTGCCCGCGCGCGCAGCAGGCTGGGATCGCTCTCGAAGCGGTCGCGCTGCGCGGCGTTCAGGCTGTCGAGCAGGCGCTCCAGGCGCGGATAGTCGCGCAGCGCCAGCAGCAGGCCGTAGACGCGCTCGAGCTGCCCCGCATCGCGGTGCTGGTACCAGCCGAACTCGCTGACATCGGCGGCCGCGCGGATCGAGCGCCCTTCGGCCAGCATCGACAGCTCGCGCAGATCCTCGGGACTGGCAGAGCGCAGCCGCAGCAGCTGCAGGAACGACAGGATCGCGTCGTCCTCGCGTTGCAACCGGGTCGCCAGGCGGGTATGCAGGTCCCAGAAGCCCCACTGGCGTTCCTGCTCGTCGCCATAGCGTGCAGGATCGCTGGCCATCGGGCGCATCGGCTGCAGCACCGCAAAGGCATCGGCCAGCCGGGACTGGCCGTACAGCAGGTTGGCCAGCCGGGTCGTGATGTCGGCCCGCGGGCCGTCGGCGGCCAGCACGGCGCGCAGCTGCTGCTCGAGCAGGCCGACCTTGCCGCTGATCTGCGCCAGGTCGGTGATGCGATCGCGCAACACGGTCGTGGTTGCCGCCCCGCGGGCGTCGATGCGCGAACGCAGCCAGCTGATCGCCTGCTCCGGCTGGCCCAGGTATTCGTAGGTTGCCGCGACCCGCAGATCGCGCTCGTCGCTGGGCGGATTGGCCTGCACTTCCCAGCGCAGGAAACTCATCAGTGCCTCATGGTTGTGGGTGGCTTCGGCCAGCCGCCTGACTTGTTGCCAGGCGGGCGATTCCCCGGTGGTCGTGGCGATGTGCAGCCACTGGACCAGGGCGATCGGCGATCGGTTGGACCATTCCGCCACCTGCGCCAGGCGTTCCCGCCAGGCCCGCGAGCCCGGCGCCTGGCGCACGGCCGACTCGGCCACCCGCAGCGCGTCGGCCAGATTGCGATTGCCGACGAACACATCGAAGGCGAGCCGGTAGGCGGCCTCGTCGAAGGGCAATTGCGGCGTCGCGCCCTCGCTGGGGGCGGTGGCCGGAGGATCGATTGCGTTGGCGTTGGCGTTGGCGTTGGCGTTGAGGTTGACGTTGGCGGAGACGACGGCGATCGGTGCGGCCACCTTCACGGGCACATCGGCCGCCGCGCCCGTCAGACGTGCCGATGCAGGCCGGCGCACCGGAGCAGGCTCGGACCGCGGGTGCGCGACCTTGCCAGCCACCTTCGCCGGCGCGGTCGTCTGGGCACGAATGCTCTGAGGGGCGCGGGCGGCTGCCGTCCTGCCGGCCAGTGCCTTGTGGGCAAGTGCCTTATGGGTCGGCGACTTGCCGGCCGACGACCTGCCGACCGGTGGCTTGCCGGCCAAAGATGAGCGGACGGGCGCCTGGCGTGTGCCGACCCGCATGAAGCCGCCGTCCTGGCGCAGCGATGTTGCCCCGGGCAGGCTCGAGCCATCGGGTCCGCTGCGGCCTTGGGCGGCCCGCAGCCAGAGTTCGAGCATCGAGAACTGCAACATGGCGCGGGCCCACTGTTCGGCAAGATCGGGGCGCCGGGCTCCCAGCGCCAGACGGACCAGCTCTTCGTAGAGGGCGCGGTCGGGTCCGGCCAGCGCCAGACGGGGCTCGACCTGTTCCAGAAGCTCGGCGACCCGGTCGGCCGAGCGCATCGCCTGCATCGCGCCGCGCAGGTAGGTCCGCCGCTCGGTGGTGTCGCCGGCCGCATCGAAGGCTCGCCAGTAACAGGCCGCGGCCAGGGCCGGTTCGTTCTGCGCCATCGACAGCGCCGCCATCTTCGCGAACCATTGATGCGGTTGGATCACCCGCGGATCCTGGACCTGTGCGCGCAGCAGGTCGAGCGCGAGCCTGGGATCGTCGATGCCCATGGCCTGTTCGATCAGACCTGCCGAGGTCGCCGGGGACGTCCGGTCCGCGCCGCGTGCGCGCATGGCCCGGCTCAGTTCGGCCAGCAGTTCGGCGCGCAGCGGGCTGTCCTCCGGCAGGGACCAGGCCTTGCGCTCCAGCACCACCAGGCGCTGGTGTTCGGCGGCCCGGCGCAATTCGCGCTCGCCGCCGCGAATCGCCTCGAGCGCGCCGAGCGCCTCGTCGTAACGGCCGATCAGGGTGAGGTGGCGCGCAAGGGTCAGGCGCAGTGGCCAGTCGTCCGGTTTGGCCGACAACCATGCGCGCAGGTACGAAATCGTCAGCAGATCGGAACGATCGGCCCGGGCAAGCTTGTTGGACAGATCCTGGCTGGGGAAGGCCAGCAGCAGTACCAGCGCGAGCGCCGCTGCAAACAGCGGCACGATGCCGGGATGGAACAGCCGCTGACGGCGGTGGTCAGCAGCGGACTGATACCACGGCCCCGTTTCGGGCAGCCGCAAGCGCGATCGGGTAGTGGACGACATGACCGCGCGATTTTAATGCGATTTCTGAGCTGTCGATTGCTTTCCCATTGATTTGTCTAGAGTTTACGCTTACTGAACAACGTTCATCGTGGGCCAGAAGCAGCTCGCCGGCGACCGTCGCGGTGAATCGCATCCGCAGGCTGTCTCCCTGCGCATGCAGGGCATCGAGCCGGCCGTTGGCCGACACCACCTCGGCGCGACCGGCGGGCCGCCGCTGCCCGCTGGCCGACACCGCCAGCCAGGCCCGGGCGCTGCCCAGGTGAACGTAATCGCCGCCCGGTCCTGCGACCCAGCCCAGGACCGACTCGCTGGCCGCCAGATCGATGCGCTCTCCCTGGCCGGCGGGCAGGCGCAGGTTGCGCAATTGCCCGCTGCCGGCGATCCGCCAGCGCCGGGCGCCGGCCACTTCGCGCCCGATCGCCATGTCTTCGAAATCGAGCACCTTGCGGATGTATTCCGAGGCGAAAACCGGGTGCACCGGACGCGCCAGCGCCCAGTCGTAGACCCTTCGAAGCGCCACGATCGAGGCGCCCTTGCTGGCGGCATACGTGTGGTAGTAGATGTTGATCGGCTTCAGGCGCAGGGGTTCCTCGGTGATCTCGAAGGTTTCGATCACCTGCTCGAAGCCGAAGAAGGGGCCGGTCCACAGGTTGGTGTAGACGTTCTCGTTCTGGTTGGGTGCGTAGATCTGCAGCCAGCCCTCCTTGCGGATCGACATCGGCGCGACCAGCGAAAGCGTCGGGTTGCGGCGAGTGGCGACCGTGTCGCCGCCGTTCATGTTCAGCAGACCGCCTTCCCAGGCGGTGCGCAGGGCCTGGGCCGGCGGCACGCAGTCGCCGGTCCACAGGAAGACCGCCGTCTTCTTGCCGGGCGGCGCCAGTCGACGATCGATGTAGGCCGCCGACCCGGTGATCTCGCTGGCCAGATTGAACTGGTAGCCCGGCAGCTTCAGCGAGTACTCGCGCACGGTGTCCGTGGTGGCCGGGTTGGCGGCGGCTGCGTCGGCCGCCCGGGTGATCGCGTGCCAGCGAAAGGGATGCGAACGCGAGTGCGAGGCGATCTCGACATGCGGCAGTGCGAAGATCCGCCGCGCAATGGCCTCGAGTTGCGGCGCGAGTTCCGGGAACAGTCCCTGTTCGGAGATCTCGCCCTCGATCACCGAGACGGTGTGCGGCACCGGGTAGCGCTCGATGAACTCGCGCCGCATCGCCTCCGACGCAAAGGGCGCCCCGGGAATCTCTGCCCGCGACGGAAAACCGTCGCCGTCGATGTGGATCATCAGCAGCCGCCGTCCCGTCTCGGTGGTGGGATCGGGGACCGGCATCTCCGGCAGGCGAAGCGCCTGGCGGATGAATTCGATCGGGTGGATGACCCAGCGGCTGAAGTTGTCGCCGCCCAGCGTTTCGAGCGTGAAGGGGCGAAACGCGAAACCACCCCAGGGCGTGATGGCCGCGCCGTCGATCTCCTGGCCGCGGGCATCTCGAACCCGCAGCAGTGAGCGCGATCCGAGCGGCGCCTGCAGCGCCAGGACGCTCTGGCGCACCGGCCGCGGCTCCCATTCGAAGCCCATCATCGGATCGCGCTGTGCGATCGTCATCGGCGCGACCAGGCGGGTGTCGAGTCCGCGGAATCCCATCCGGGTGCCCAGACGCCCGCTGATCGAAAACCCCGGTGTGTTGAACAACGCGAGCGGCACCCTCTGATCGAGCAGCCGGGTGGCGAACTCGGTCCAGGAGGCGTTCTCGCCGGAGGCCGAGGACTCCAGCCAGGCAACCACACCCGCGTAACGGTCCGAAAGCACTCCCTCGGGCAGACGTTCACGGGTGATGTCGAGCAGGTCGACCCGGTAGCCCAGGTACTGGATCGGCATCACGATCGACTGCTGGGCGGGGCTGCTGTGCGCCTCCCCGTCGAAGCTGGTGTCGTGCACCACCAGGACCCGGCGCGGCATCAGCTCCAGGCTGCCGATGCCGACCATCGACAAGGCGCCATCGCTGACCCAGGGCACGATTCCCAGGCTGGCG
>Ga0075163_10013085_pt1 | contig 10784 bp, 8 predicted proteins | sample JI1023141ADNA_FD_71478 | JGI IMG/M metagenome (GOLD analysis project Ga0075163, IMG submission 71478) | Wastewater effluent complex algal communities from Wisconsin, to seasonally profile nutrient transformation and Carbon sequestration -... | ecosystem: Engineered > WWTP > Effluent > Algae... | reverse complement strand
GGGCGCGCCCCGCCCGACGAGGGCGGAGAGCTGGTAGATGCGGATGTCGAGCGTGTCGCGGGGGCCGAGCGGCGCGCCCCAATCGGCGGTCTGGTCTGCGGCGGTGTAGACCGCGCTGGTCGTGGTCGTGCTCAGCACCCGCTTCAAGGTGGCGCCGTCGCGGATCTCGACCTCATAGGCCTCCAGCTCCTCGGCCAGCGGAACCTCGAGCCCGCCCCAGCTGTCGGCGGAAAGCGCCCGGGACCGGCGCGTCCAGCGGATCGTCAGATCGCCGGGAGTGCGCGGCCTGCGCCATGGCTGCTCGATATGCGCGACGGAGAACGGCCGCAGCCCGACGCCCTCGGGCGTAAATGCCTGCGCGACATAGGTCTCGTCACTGGCCGGGCGGCTCGCGGGGCCGATGCGCCAGTTCCACGGGATGCCCAGATCGGCCTCGGCGATCGGCAGGGACGCCAGAGACGCGTCCAGCATCACAACCCGCGCCCCCGCTGGCGCCGGGTTGCCCATCGCGCCTTCTGTGCCGCGCTGGCCGCGCAGGAGTCGGGTCAGGCGATACCGGTTGGGGGCGATCAGTTCGGCCGCGCCCGCTTGCACGATCTCCCAGACGCCGGGCGCGCTCTCGATGGCCAGCGCATTGGCCCCGCCGAACAACGTGAGGTCGGTTACGCTTTCCAGCGTGCCGGTCAGCAGATCGACCACCAGCGCGTTGCCGAGGTCGAAGCGCGAGGTGGGGCCCGCGTAGAAGTCGGAAACCAGCGCCCCGATCCGGGCGCGGCTGCCGAACGCGGTCAGCAACTCGAAGCCATCGGTCGAGGGGCTGCGGAACACCGCCATATCCCCGGGCCAGGGCACCGCGTGCGCGGCGACCAACGGCCGATGCGCGGGCTGGTCCTCGGTCAGCTGCGGCAGGTCCATCAGCACCGCATCCGGCGCGCCGAAAACGACGGCCCGCGTCAGCGACGCCGCGCGGGGATCGCCAGGCGGCAGATCGTAGGTCGCCCGGTCCTGGCGAACCGCCTCGATGCCGCGCGCCTCCGCATCGGCGATGGAGACGAGCCGGAGGTCGATCAGCCGTCCGTCATGCGTGAGCCGGATCGCGTCGGCCGGGTCGAGCGCAAGGCGCGAGGGCGGCAGACGGAACGCCGCCGTCTCGCGCCCCACCCACGCTTCCATCAGCGCACGGCGGCAGCGTCGCTCGGCCTCCTCGGGCGGCACCGCCATGGGGAAAGACTCGGAGGCGATCCGGGTCGTGTCCACGGTGATGCGCCGCGCCTCGACGAGGGCGGCGTCGTGATCCTCGTCGGCACGCGCGACCTGCCATTTCAGCGCCTGCGGCAGTTCCGTCTCCTGGCCCCGCGTCAGCTCGAGGATGTCACCCTCGCGGGCCGCGACCAGATCGTCGGGCGCTAGGGTGGCGACAGACGCCCGGCCGCGCATCACGAACCGGATCACCCCTTCGGTCTCGACGGCGTCGAAGCCGAAGTGCCGCGACAGCGTGGTGATCGAGGCGCGCGGGCTCTCCAGCGCCGTGATGGCGTAGCCTTCGACCGCGCCCCAGAGACCGGAGACGTCGATCCGGGACTCGGGCAGCCCGGCGCGGAGACAGAGGTGCCGCACCAGTGCGGCCAGCGACACCGCGCCGAGACGCCCGGTCAGCCAGTGCCCGAGCCGCCAGTTCGCGCCGTCCGTCCAGACGTCAGTCAGCGCGGGAAAGAATGGGTACGGCCGCGCGTCCCAGGTCCAGGCGGCGCATTCGGGCACATGCACCATCCGGCCGCCGTAGACCGAAGACACCGGGTTGTTCGCAGCCTCGCCCCACCAGAGCCAGGTCGCCTCGAGATAGGCGCGCTGGATGGCGTCATCGCGCCAGCCCCGCGAGAAGTACGGCGTGAAGCTCTCGGACGACTTCGGGTCGAAGAAGACGTTGGGCTGGTTCGTGCCCCGGTCGATGGCCGGGCAGCCCAGCTCGGTGAACCAGATCGGCTTGGACTCTGGCGTCCACGCTGTCGGCGTGCCGCTCTCCACCCCGCCCGGGCGGTCGTAGTGCGGGGTCGACCACCAGCTGCGCAGGTCCTTGTAGCGGAAGACCCACGGCTTGCCGGCGGCACCGTCGGTGATCGGAGTGCGCACCTGCGCGGAGCGATCCGCCGCGCTGGCATAGAACCAGTCGAAGCCTTCGCCACCCGCGATGTTCCCCTGCAGGTAGGCCCGGTCGTAGATTGCCGGCCAGCCCTCGGCCGCGTCGGCATGTTCGAAGCCGTCGCGCCAGTCCGACAGCGGCATGTAGTTGTCGATGCCGACGAAATCGATCTCCGGATCGGCCCAGAGCGGATCGAGGTGGAAGAACACGTCGCCGGTGCCGTCGCCCGGCTGGTGCCCGAAGTACTCGGACCAGTCGGCGGCATAGCCGATCTTCGTCTTGGCCCCGAGGATCGAGCGCACGTCCGCGAGCAGGTCCCGATAGGCCTGCACTGCCGGATAGGTGCTGGCGCCCGAGCGGATCGTCGTCAGCCCCGGCATCTCGGTGCCGATCAGGAAGGCGTCGACCCCGCCCGCCGCCGCGCAGAGATGGGCGTAATGCAGCACCATGCGGCGCAGGCCCCAGTCGCCGGATGGTCCGGTCCACGAAACCGACTGACCCGAGACGCTGAAGCTCGCGGGCGTCGCCGCGCCGAACAGCGCCGCGACCTGGCGGGCGGCCGTGGCGGTCTTGTCCACCGTCCCGGTGAAATCTGCCGCCGGAGAACAGGTGATCCGCCCCCGCCAGGGGAAGGCCGGCTGGCCAGCTTCGCTCGCGTGGTCCGAGTACGGGTTCGGCAGGGTGTTGCCGGGCGGCACATCCATCAGGATGAACGGATAGAAGGTCACCCGCAGCCCGCGCGCCTTCATCTCCCGGATCGCCTGCACCACCGCGAAGTCGGACGGGGTGCCGCCATAGACCGGGCGGTCCTGATCGTCGCGGCTGACGAGGAAGGCGCTGGCGCGGCTGACGCCATTCACCGACCAGCTGGCCGGCGTGGTCGACTTGGCCGACACCTCGACGCCCGGCCGGACCTTGCACGATCCCGCGCGAAGGTCGTCGCCGAACCAGGCCACCACAAGGCTGACGCTCTCGACCGCAGGCGCCATCGCCTGCAGCCGGTCGAGCGCCTCCACCATGTCGGTGGAGTCGGCCAGCGCGTTCAGGTTCTCGGGTACCGTCGCACCGCCATCGGTCTTGCGGATCGCCTGCGTGGCGTAGGTGAACTCTCCCGAGGCCGGGATCATGGTGACGGCGCGGGTCAGCCCCTCGGCGGTGTCGGGATCGGCCAGCGGCCGGAACACCTCGAAGGACAGCTGCGGCAGGCGGTTGCCATAGGTGGAGAGCGCCAGCTCCTCAAAGACCACATAGGCCGTGCCGCGATAGGCGGGCGTGCTGGCCGGGCCCATCTTCGCCGCGATGAACGGGTCCGCCGTCTGCGCCTCGTCGCCGGGATACCAGCGCCAGGTGACGCCGGAGAGATCCATCGGCTTGCCGTCGGCCCAGATGCGCCCGATGCCGGTGATCGGTCCCTCGCAGAGCGCGACCGCGAAGGAGGCGTAGTAGAGATACTCGGTGGTCTTGACCTTGCCGCCGCCTCCGCCGCCCTTGCCGCCGCCCTGCGTGGTGGTCCTGGTCTCCTCGCGGAAATCCGTCGCCCAGATGATGTTGCCGCCCATCCGCATCCGGCCGTAGAGCCGTGGGATCACCGCGCCCTCGGTGGCCGAGGTGATGCGCAGCGTGTCGAGCCGCGCGCCCTCGATACGCTGCGTGGGCGCCAGCGACGAGATGATCCAGCTGTCGACCACCGACCCGATGGTCGAGCCGATGAAGCCGCCGATGGTGGCGGCGCTCACGCCAAGGATCGCGCCGCCGATGCTGCCGCCAATGGCGGCGCCAGCGGCACCGAGAACGAGGGTGGCCATGTCGGGGTCTCAGTGTTGCGGGAACAGGAAGGCGAAGGCGATGCGCCGCCGCCAGGCTGGGGTGAGTGGCTCCTCGATCACGCCGAGCCGCTCGTAGGCGTGGAGGAAGGTGGCGGGCCTGGTCAGGATCCCGACATGCTTGGCGATCGCACGTGGCATCATCCGGAAGAGGAGCAGCGCACCGGGACCGGCATCGACAGGCGCCACCTCGATCATCATGCGCCGCGCGCCCTCCGCCAGCACCTCCAGCGGCCCGGTCTCGCCCCAGTCGCGGCTGTAGGGCGGGATCGGGAACGGTTCGGGGCCGACGAGTTCGCGCCAGACGCCGCGAGCGAGGCCGAGGCAGTCGCAGCCGACCCCGCGGAGGCTCGCCTGATCGTGGTACGGCGTGCCGAGCCACGAGCGCGCGACTGCGATGATGCGCGTTGCGTCGGCCGACGAGAGAGAAAGCGTCACAGCACGGACCCCTCATGCCCGCCATCCTTGGTGGCGTAGCGGAGGACGGCATCCTGGCCGGGGATGTGCGGGAAACCCCGGAAGCTGGCGGTGTTTGCGAACTTGGCCCCACAGGTCTCCATGCGCTTGTCGCAGCCCGCGCGTATGGCGAAGCCGTCGTGCTCGGCGATCGCGCGCACCGGAGCTTCGAGCAGGGTCAGCACAGCGATACCGTCGGTGACGTCATGGCCGAGCACCTCGGTGCGCCGCCCCGCATTCGCGCCGCTCGTCCAGTCCAGCGTGCCGAAGGTGAACCAGCCGGAGGAGAAACCGCCGAGCCCCGAGGCGGTGAAAGCCCGGTCGCGCAGGAGATCGATGACGGCGCCGGTGCCCTTGAAGGCGGGAGCCTCCAGATCGACGCCGCAGCGCGTGTCCCCGAGCGCGGCGTCACAGCTCGCCTGGAAGGTCCGCCCGACCGTCTGGCCGAGGACGTGGGCGAGCGAGCGCACCTCGGCCACAAAGGCCAGTCGTCCACGCCGGATCTGGCCGATCGCGCCGCGCCGCATCAACACGCGCTGTCCGGTATCGGCCCAGTTCACCCGCCAGACCTCGACCTCGGCGTTGTCCCAGCGGCCGTCCAGGATGTCGGTCTCGGTAATCCGGTCGGAGGTCAGCACGCCCTCGGCGTCCTGCGCATCGACCGACAGGTCGGAGCCCGAGCGCACCTCCGAGGCCGTCAGGCCGCTCTCGGGCTCGAAGTCCGTCCCATCGAAGGTCAGCGTCCCGTCGTGGTCGGTGAAGCCGAAGATGACGCCATCGGCGCGCGCGATCCGCCAGCACCACGCGAGCGTCGTCGTGCCGTCGTCGAGATGGGCCTGCAGGGCGGGAGCGAGGGTCTTCATCGGCGCAGTTCCAGCAGCGGAATGGAGGTGATCGAGCCGAGCCGCTCGAGGTCGAGCGTGACGTCGAGCGCATCGGTGTCGAAACGAACGGGCACGTCGAACGCGAAGCCGGCGGTGATGGCGACGCCCGCGGCTGGGGGCGCAGCGAAGGTGACGAGACCGGTCGTGGTATCGGCCGACCAGCCCGAGGGCTGCTCGACACCGGCGAGCGCGATGCGCACGCTGCCTGCCACCGGCTTGGTGATCGCACGCGTCCAGGATTGCGCGCCGGAGGCGTAGCGCTTCAGCAGCTGGAAGGCGGTCGTCGTGCCGTCGCCGGTGCCGATTGGCTGGTCGGTCGGCGTAGGCGTCTGCGAGGGCAGGCAGGACTTGTGGTCGCCCCAGTCCTTGAAGCGGAAGCCGTGCAGCCGCCCGTTCCGCGCCTCGAAGAAGGCCACGACGGCGGCGAGATCGTCGGCGCGGCGGATGCCATAGGCCACATCGTAGCGGCGACGCGAGTTGGCCCAGCTGGCGTTGCGCTCCTCGTCGCCAGAGGCGAGCTCGACGATCTGGGTGCGCCGCTCCGGTCCGCCGCGCGCACCGCGGCTGATATCGTCCGGAAACCGGACCTCGTGAAACGCCATGACTGCTCCTCACATCCCCCTTCGCCCGAGCGAAACTGCCCGGGCGATATCGGCCGCGATCTGTGTGCGGGATTGGCGGAAGCTCTCGGCATCCCGCGCGTTGATCGTGACGTGGACCGTAGGCGCGCTTGCCCCGCCGTAGCCCGCGGCTTCGCGGCGCGAGAGCACGCGCTCGCCGCGCTGCAGGATCGCGGGCACCTCGTCGGGTCTGAGGCCCGCCCAGCCGCCGGAATGCATGCGGGGCGCTCCGGCAAAGGCGAGTGCCGGGACCATGCGGCCGGAACCCGGTGCGCCCACCACACCGCCCGCATGCAGGACGTCGGCGAAGATCCCGCCCGCACCGCTCAGCGCACCGGAGAGCGCATTGGCGATGGGACCGAGGATAAATCGCCGCGCCGCGAGCTTCGCCAGATCGGCGATGAGCGAGGTCACGAGGTCGCGGAAGCTCAGCTTGCCGGTCTTCACGAACTCGCCGACGGCGTTCTCGGCACCCTGAAATGCGCCGACCAGCGCATTGCCGATATCGCCGCCGATCTCGCGCGCCTTGGCGGCATAATCGGCGAGCGTGGCGCTGACGGCGGCCCAGCCGGTGACGGCCGTTTCCGCCCCCGCAGCCGCCTCCGCCCCGGCCTGCCGACCGGCGGCGCCGGCGCGACCCGCGGCACCGGTCGCGCCGTCCAGCGCATCGCCCAACTCAAGGGCGCTGCCCGTCGCATCCTCGAGCGCATCCCCGGCTTCGTCACCGGTGCCGGTCACCGCATCCTTCAGCGCCTGCCAGCTGGCCATCGGCCGCGAGGCCGCGTCAGAGAGCATGCCCGCCGCCTCGCGATAAGCATCGGCACGTCCGCGCGCGGCCTCGGCCATCGCGCCCAGTCCGGTGTCGGGCGCGGTGACATAGGTTTGGCCCATGGCGGCGGTGAAAGCATCGGCCGCCGCAGTGCCGGCCGCTGTCGCCGCCCCTTCGAACGGGTTCGCGACCCGCCCCAGCGCCACCGGATCGAGCGTGCCGATCCGCACCCCGCCGTCGCCGACCGCCCAGTCAGGCAGCAGCTCCAGCGCGGCATTGAGCCCGCGGATGAAGCTGTTGATCCGGCTGACAACGCCGTTCAGCATTGCCTCGACGCCCGAGATCAGACCGTTCGCGGCCTGGAAGGCGAAGTCGCCGATGGCGCCGGGCAGGCTGCCCCAGATCGCCACGGCACCGTCATAGGCACCCTGAAACACTGCGATGCTGCGGTCGCCGAAGCTCACCACGCCGCTGACGGTTTCGTCGAGCAGGGTGAAGATGGTCGCCTTCAGCCCCTCCCAGGCGGCGCCGATGCGGGCCATCACCGCGTCGAGGCGCAGTCCCATGCGGTTCCATGCCTCGGCCGCGAACTCGGCAACGAGGCGGAAGGCCTCGGCCAAACCGCCCACCTTCTGCACGACATTCATCAGCTGGTAGATCAGTTCGCCCGCCAGCACGATCAGGGCGCCGATGCCGGTGCGCACGATGGCGCCCCGCAGCAGGGTCAATGCGCCGGAAAGCGTCAGCGTGGCGACACGGGCGGCGAGGAACGCCGCGACCCAGCGCCCGGCCATGAAGCCGGCGAAGGCGATGCCGATGGCGGCGAGGCGTTCCATGTTGTCGGCCACCGCGATCAGCGCCGTGGCCACCAGCGACGAGGCCCCGAACACCTGATCCCACGTCCCGACAAGCTGCATCGCGGCATTGCCGATCAGCGTGAAGGCGTCGCCGATGGTGGCGGGCATGCCGTCGGCTTCCTCGCGCAGCCGCTCGAGATTGCCGATCAGCGCCGTCTGGATCACCGCGCCGGTGATGCGGCCCTCGGCGCCCGCCTGCCGCAACCCAGTGACGGTGGTGCCGAGGTCCGCTGCGAGGAGCTGCGCGACGCGCCCGCCCTGCGCGATCACGGTGTTGAGGTTGTCGCCCGAGAGCTTTCCCAGTGCCATGGCGCGGGCCAGCGCGGTCTGCACCGAGACGGCACGCTCGCCCTTGGCGCCCGAGACCACCATGGCGTTGTTCAGCGCCTCGGTGAAATCGAGGCTCTCGCGGGTGGAAAGGCCGAGTTCGCGCAGTGCGGTGGCGTTGGCCAGCCAGGACTCGGTCGTCTGCTCGATCCCGGAATAGGTCCGCCGCGCCATGGCGGCGAGGCGCTCCATCACCGCCGCACCACGCTCCTGCGACCCGGTGGCGAGATCGACACGCGAGCGCAGATCGGTCCAGCTGTCGGCATAGGCCACGATCTGCCGAACCGACAGTGCCCCGGCGACGATGCCGGCAAGGCGGCGCAGCACTGCGCCGGTGACATCAGCCTGCCGCTCGATGCGCCTGAAGCTTGCCTCGCCGGCGTCGCCGATCCCCTGGAACTCGGCCTTCACCTGGCGCCCGCCCTCGGCGACGAGGCGGACGGAGACCTTCTTCTGAGGCATGGATCAGTGTTCCTGACGAAGGGATCGAGGCTTGTGGGCCCGGTTCATCGCTCCGGCCCCGGCGAGGACCGGTCGCCTGACGCCATCTGTTCGTTGAGCTTGCGGACCATCACGGCCTCGATCTCGGGCAGGCATTCGGCAGCGATCAGCGGATCCATCCCGAGCGCCCGCGCCATGGCGATCGCCGCCGTCATGTCCCAGCCAAGCACCGTGGCGCCGCCCATGCCGCTCGCGAGGCGAAGCTGTCCGGTCAGGCGCTGCGCCAGATCCCAGACCTGCCAGCCCTCAAACGTCAGGGGCCGGTTCAGCCGCGCCGGGCAGTCCGGGCACGCTTGTTCGCGGCCCTCGCAGGGCTCGCAGGCTTTGCAGTAGGCGTCGCCCCCGCCAAAGTGCCAGTCGGCGAGAGCGTGGAGGCGTTTTTTTCCGCTTCCAGCATCAGATGCGGCGCGAGGCAGTGGGCCTGGAAGGCTTCGAACACCGGCCAGATGTCCAGAAGGGCGTCGATGCCTTCCGGCGTGATGGGAACGGGCCTGCCGTCGGCATCGCCGACGCCCTCCCAGCCGGTGACCACGCGGCGGGCGACGGCCTTGGCCATTGCCAGCGCCATGTCCTCCTGCCGGGCCCCTTCGGGTAGCGCCTCGATGGCCGGGTCGTTGCGCGCGGCGACCATGATCGCGGTGGTGACGGGCAGGACGTGCAGACGCAGGCCGGCCCCAAGATCGAGCCATTTTGGGTCGCCGGAAAGCTCGAGACGGATCATGGTCAGTATTCCTCGATGTCGTTGACGAGAGTGACGGTGCACATCCGCCCGAGCGTGGCGTCGCGGGCGGCCTGCCAGTCGAAGCTGGCCTGAATGCCCTGCGGCCCGCCGATCTCGATGCGCGGGCGGGGCAGATATACGGCGTGGACGGCGAGGGTCAGGCTTTCGCCGGAGACGAGCGTGTAGGAAAACTCCAGTTCGCAGGGCGTGCCGCTGATCGCCTGCGTCACCAGCGTGCTGTCGGCGAAGCGCACCTCTGTCCGGCCGGTCAGCGCGGCAATCGAGGGATCGGCGCCGTCGATCATGCCGTCGGCGCGGATGGTCTCGATCCGGTCGAGATTGTTGGCATAGGTGATCTCGGTCGAGATCACGTTGCCCAAGGCGGTGCCGTTGCGTTTGATCGCGCCGTTGAAATGCCCGAAACGGATCAGGTCCAGTTCGGCCGGTGTGCCGGCGCTGCTGGTCGTGGCAACCGTCTCGCCCTGCGCCACCAGTAGCGCGGTCGCGGTCAGCAGGCCCGAGCGCTGCATCTGCCAGCTGAGCTGGTCCAGCACCACACCGGAATACATGGCGTAGCGCGGCACCTCGGGCATTCCAGTCTCGATGGAGAGGCTCGGCAGCGTCCAGGCGCCGGACTGGAAGGTATGGGTGAAAGGGCCCGGCGCGCTTCCCGTCGTGGTCGGCGCGCCGAACGCCGCCTTCAGCCAGAAGCCGAACGCTTCTGCGTCGAGCGGCACCACGACGTCGCCATCGGCTGTCACCGCATCCTTGACCGGCGCCAGCGGATCGCGGCCGTAGCCCAGAAGCTCCGAGTTCAGCAGCGGCTGTTCTGCTCCAAGCGAGGTGCTGGCGAACGGCATCCGAGTGAAACCGCCGGCTGGCCGCGTTCCATAGGTCGTCTCGAACGCGAGCGCCATCCGCGCCCGCGCCCCTTGGGCACGTGCCATGTCGGTCTCCTTGTCGAAGTGGATTAGCCGAGCGGGTCGGCTGTGGAATAATGCAGGACGACCGGGATCACGGCCGCCTTCAGGCTGGCCGCCCCGGCGACGGGCAGATCGACCGGCTGCGGTGCCTCAGCCTCGACCCAGTCGCAAAGCCCGCCCAGCGTGCGGTCGGCGGCAAGCGCCGCGCCGATGCCGGCGCAGAGCGTGTCGAAGGCCGTGTCCCGGGCCGCGCCCTGCACGACCGCCTCGATCTCGGCGCGGTGCTGGTAGTGATAGCGGAGCGGCGACAGCGTGACCTCCGGCTCCCCCGGCTCCCCGTCGCGCAGGATCAGGAGGCCTGCGGCCGGCACGCGTTCGGGCAGCACCTCGCCGCGCAGGGCGGTGGCGGACAGCGCCGAGAGCCGCGCGTGCAGCGCGGCAACGATGGTTTCGCGGGGGGACATGGGATAAATCATCGGCTAATTTGACTGACGAAACGCTCGGACAGCGAGGTCTTAGGCGTGCTCAACTCGATTTAGGGAAGCGCTGCTTGGCACCGAGCAACCAAGAGGTCGATGAGCTGCGGCGCCGATTTGGCGCGAACGTTCCGATTATTAACCGTATCCCGAGTGCCGAAGAGGTAGTCGTGAGCTGCCCCCGGTTTCCCTGGACATCGCTTTGTCGGAAAGGAGATCGAGATGGACCAGCCGAGGGACCCCCAAATGAACGGGCAGGATGGAGTTGCTGTTGTTGATGCGCCTGT
>Ga0075163_10013084_pt1 | contig 10784 bp, 7 predicted proteins | sample JI1023141ADNA_FD_71478 | JGI IMG/M metagenome (GOLD analysis project Ga0075163, IMG submission 71478) | Wastewater effluent complex algal communities from Wisconsin, to seasonally profile nutrient transformation and Carbon sequestration -... | ecosystem: Engineered > WWTP > Effluent > Algae... | reverse complement strand
CGTCCTCGTTGTGCTCGCGCGACATGCCGGTGTCGCACGCGCCGGCGATCTGCACCTCGAAGTGGCCCGGGTAGAAGGTGCGCTTGAAGAGCTTGTACATGAACCGAGCCGGGCGCCGTGGCGGCTGCGATCCTGACACCTGGCCCGAAATACGGCAAGACCGATCCCCAGAGGCCAACAGCGGCGTTTCGCGCGCTCTTGAACGACGAGAGCCCGGAGCCGCTGTGGCGGACTCCGGGCTCGTATCATCTCAGGAGTGGAGCAGAGGGGGATCGAACCCCTGACCTGTGCATTGCGAACGCACCGCTCTCCCAGCTGAGCTACTGCCCCGAGACGAGGCGGGGAAGCTAACCGAACTCATTCCTCGACGCAAGACCCTGCGCTGCGGCAATTGCCTATTTTTCGGCGGGGAGTTGTCCTCGGCGGGTCCAGCCCAGGGCGGTGACGGCGAGCACGAGGGCCAGGACGAGGACGAGCGGGCCGTCCTCGGTGGAGCACAGCCAGGTGAGTGCGTCGGCCATGTTCGTGGGCTCGCGGGCGAGGGTATACGGGGGCGTGGCCGCCGGGAAGATCCGCCTCGACCGACTGCTCGTCGACCGTGAATTGTGCGAGTCGCAGGCGCGGGCGGACGCGCTGATCATGGCCGGCAAGGTGGTGGTCGGCGAGCACGCGGTGACCAAGGCCGGGACGCTGGTGGCGGTCGACGCGGCCGTGCGGGTGCGCGGGCAAGATCTCCCGTTCGTGTCGCGCGGCGGGGTCAAGCTGCGCGGGGCGCTCGATCGATTCGCGGGGCTCGAGGTCGCGGGGCGGGTCGCGATCGACATCGGGGCGTCGACGGGCGGGTTCACCGATTGCCTGCTGCAGGCCGGCGCGGCCAGGGTCTACGCGGTGGATGTGGGGTACGGGCAGCTGGCGTGGAAGCTGGTCCAGGACCCGCGGGTCGTGGTGCTCGACCGCACGAACATCCGCAAGCTGGCGCCCGGGCAGATCGGTGAATTGGTCGGGCTGGCGGTCGCGGACTGCTCGTTCATCTCGCTGACGAAGGTGCTGCCGAGCGTGCCGCCGCTGCTGCTGCCGGGGGCCGATGTGGTGGCATTAATTAAACCGCAGTTCGAGGTCGGGGCGGGGCGGGTTGGCAAGGGCGGGGTGGTTCGGGAGGCCGCGGCGCGCGAGCAGGCGGTCGCGAAGGTGGTGGCGGCGGCGGGCGAGCTGGGGTTCGTGGTCGCGGGGCTGTGCGACTCGCCGATCACCGGGCAGGACGGCAACGTCGAGTTCTTCGTGTGGCTGCGCCAAGGTGCGCCCGCGCAGTGAGCGTGGTATGCCCCGGGCCCATGTCGTCGCTCACCGCCCGCACCCGCGCCCAGCTCAAGTCGCTCGCCCACGGCCTGGCGCCGGTGGTCCAGGTCGGGTCGGAGGGGCTGACCACGGCGGTCCTGATGGCCACGACGGTGGCGCTGGAGGACCATGAATTGGTGAAGGTGAAGCTCGGGCAGGGCTTCACGGGCGAGCGCGGGGAGGCGGGGGAGACGCTGGCCAGGCAGACCAATTCGGCGCTGGTCCAGGTGATCGGGCGGGTGGTCGTGCTGTACCGCCGGCGCTGCAAGGACGACCCCAAGAAGCCGCGGATCGAGCTCATCGGGGCCGGGACGATCCGCTGAGGTCGCAGGGGGCGGGTTCAGATCGCGCGTATCCGGGGGCGGGCTCGCCGGGTATGATGGAGCCATGCCCCGGATGCGACGCGCCGTCCTCGCAGTCTGGTCGGTCGCCGCGCTCGTGGCGTGCCGGCCTCGCGTCTCGGACAAGCCGCCGAACCCGGCGGTGTGGGGCGACCCCGACACCGGCAACGGGACGACGATCCCGATCCAGAGGACCACGGCCCCGGTCGGCGCGCCGGCGCCGGTGCTCGAGCTGCTGGCCGCCGAGGTCGCCCGCAACCTCGGGCAGCTGCAGGGCGAGGAGGTCCCCGCGTACTTCCTGGCGTACGACCTGCTGGCGCGCGACCACCTGTGGCTCGAGGCGCAGCAGGGGCAGATCGTGCGCAATCGCCTCGACAACGACCGGTCGGTCGACATCGACGTGCGGGTCGGCACGCCGCAGCTCGACAACAGCCACTCGCTCGGCGGCAACTACGGGCCGGGCAACGGGCTCGGCAACGGCGACCTGGTGTCGGTCGGCGACGACCCGCTGGCGCTGGCCCAGGCGCTGTGGCTGCTGACCGAGCAGCAGTACCGCGACGCGCTGGTGGCCCTCAGCTCGGCGGAGAGCGGGGAGCAGCTGCGCAGCCAGGACGAGGGCAAGCCGCAGAGCCCGGACTTCAGCGAGGAGAAGCCGCTGGTCCACGTCGAGCCGCGGGCGCAGCTGGATCTGACGAAGCTGGCGAAGGAGTGGGAGCCGCGGCTGCGCGAGGCGTCGCAGGCGCTGGCGGCCGACCCCCGGGTGCTCGAGAGCAACGTGGTGCTGCTCGTCAACGTCGACAACCGCAGCTTCGTCAACAGCGAGGGCACCAGGGTCCAGGCGTCGCACACGCGGCTGCGCATCATGCTGAGCGCCACGGCCCAGGCCGACGACGGGATGCGGCTGCAGCGGTTCGAGAACTTCGAGGTGCACACGCCCGAACAACTGCCGGCGCAGAACATCCTGGTGATGACGGCGCGGCGGTTGAAGGATGAATTGATCGCGCTGCGGGCGGCGCCGCTGGCCGAGCCGTACGCGGGCCCGGCGGTGCTGGCGGGCCGCGCGGCGGGGGTGTTCTTTCACGAGATCTTCGGGCACCGACTCGAGGGGCACCGTCAAAAGGATGACCTCGAGGGGCAGACGTTCAGCACGATGATCGACAAGCGCGTGCTGCCGGTGTTCCTCGACATGGTCGACGACCCGACGGCGATGAGCCTCGGCGACGTGCCGCTGAGCGGGCACTACCACGTGGACGACGAGGGCGTGATGGCGCGGCGCACGGTGCTGGTCGAGCGCGGCAAGCTCAAGGGGTTCCTGCTCGGGCGCTCGCCGGTGCTGCCGTTCAAGGTGAGCAACGGGCACGGCCGGCGCGAGCGCGGCAACCAGGTCACGGCGCGGCAGGGCAACCTGATCGTGACCAGCCGCAAGACGATCCCCGATCAGCGGCTGCGCCAGGCGCTGATCGACGAGGCCAAGCGGCAGGGCAAGCCGTACGGGCTGTGGTTTAGCGACATCCAGGGCGGGTACACGATCACCGAGCGCTCGGGGCCGCAGGCGTTCAAGGTGATGCCGCTGCTGGTCTATCGCATCTGGGCGGACGGGCGGGCGGACGAGCTGGTGCGCGGGGTCGACATCGTCGGCACGCCGATCGCGGCGTTCGAGACGATCATCGCCACGGGCGACAAGCCGGGGATTTTTAATGGGATGTGCGGGGCGGAGTCGGGCGACGTGCCGGTGTCGGCGGTCAGCCCGTCGCTGCTGCTGCGCAGCCTCGAGATCGAGCGCGCGAGCCACGACCGCGACAAGCCGCCGTTGTTGCCGCCGCCCGACGTGCGCGCGCCGGTGATGGGCGAGAAGCAGGTGAAACCGTGAAGCCGGCGATGTTGGCGGTGGTGCTGGCGCTCGCTCCGGCGCAGCCGGCGGGCAAGGGCGAGGCGAAGACGGCGGCGTCGGCGGCGGCGCCGGTGAAGCAGCCGGTGACGGCGCTCGACGTCGAGGTCGCGGCGATCGAGCAGGAGCTGGCGCGGGGGATCTCCGGGCTGCGCCTGCCGGACTCGCCGGCGCCGTACCTCGCGCAGGTGCAGCTGGTGCGGGCGTCGCTGTTCGGGCTCGATGCTTCGTACGGCGGGGTCATCACCGACCTCGTCGAGGAGCAGGCGGCCGCGGCGGTCGAGGTCCGGGTCGGCGATCCGAAGCGCGACCAGGGCGGGATGTTCGGGGCGGACGGGCCGCAGCTGCGGTTCATCGTGTCGCTCGAGCCGTCGCAGGCGCTGACGCGGCACAAGCTGTGGCTGGCGCTCGACCAGGCGTTCCGCGCGGCGACGGCGACGTTCTCGCAGAAGCAGTCGATCCTCGCGCGGCTGGCCGGCGACCCGCCGCCGCCGGACATGGGCCCGAAGCCCGACCCGGTGCCGCGCCAGCAGGTCGCGACGCCGTCGAACGCGGGGTTCGACCGCGAGGCGCTGCGCGGGCTGGTGAAGGCGCTGAGCAGGCGGTTCGCCGACCACCCGAACGTCGACAACGGCGACGTGCTGGTCCAGGTGCTGCGCACGCACCTGACGACGGTCACGTCCGAGGGCGTGGTGCTGCACGAGCAGCGCGACCGGGCGGTGCTGGTGGTGGTCGCCGAGATGCGGGCGCCCGACGGGATGCAGCTCGACGCGGGCGGGGCGATCCACCTCCAGACGGTGCCGCGCGCGGACGACGACCTGCGGGTCCGCGGAGAGCAGCTGGTCGACCGCGTGCTGCGGGAGCTCGAGGAGCAGGCCGCGGCGCCGATGATCGAGGAGGACTACGACGGGCCGATCCTGTTCCACGCGACGGCGGCGGCGCAATTGCTGGCCTCGACGGTGGCGACGCAGGCTGGCGGGACGCCGGCGCCGCTCGGCGACGCGGGCCGGGTCCGCGACTTCGAACCGCACTGGCAGGACGCGCTCGGCAAGTCGGTGATGCCGGCGTTCATCGACCTCGAGGACGACCCGCGCGACGGGTTCGGGCGGTTCGTGATCGACGGGCAGGGCTTCACGCCGCAGCCGCTGACGCTGGTGAAGGGCGGGGTGCTCAAGGAGCTGCTGATGACGCGCACGCCGAACAAGTGGCGGGCGGCCAGCAACGGGCGGGCGCGCGTGAGCCCGCAGCTGGGCATCGGTCCGACGATCTCGAACCTGACGGTGAAGACGAAGACCCGTGGGTCGTCGCGGGCGCAGCTCGAGCGCGACCTGCTGCGGCGGGCGCGGGAGGACGGCTACGACTTCGCGTACGTGGTCGAGGGGCTGCGCGACAACAACATCCTCGGGCCGGTCGACCGCGAGGGCGCGACGGGCTACGGCGGCGGTCGCAAGGTGAGCCTGCCGTTGCCGGCGCGGATCTTCAGGATCGAGGCGTCGGGCAAGCGCACGCTGGTTCGCGGGGCGATGTTCAGCCCGGCGTCGATGCGGGTGCTGCGGAGGATCCGCTCGGTGGGCAACGCGCCGGTCGCGGTGCCGATGCGCATCCCTCCTGGTTACACCGGCGGGTTCGGGGCGGAGACCGGGATGGACGGGATCCTCAGCCACACGGTCGACGTGCAGGTGACGAGCCCGGACCTGCTGGTCGACGGGCTCGAGGTGCTGGTCGAGCGCAGCGAGAACGAGCGCCTGCCGATCCTCGCCCACCCGCTGCGCCCGGGGTCGGTGCCCGCGGCGAGCGCGAGCGACGAAGAGGACGTGGAGTAGCGCTCCGTCGTGAATTGGATCGGGGTCGACGCTCGCGGCGAGCGCGAGCGACGACCCCGAGGACGATGAGCGGAGTGACCTTCTAGAGGTCCTTCATCGCGAACTCGATGGCCTGGATGATCGTGTACTGATCGTCCTTGCCGGCGAGCGGGCTGCCCGCGGGGGCCGGCACGGTGGCCTCGGAGTGCCAGCGGACGATCGCGTTCTCGTCGAGCAGGACGATCGCCGGGGAGGCGCGCAGATAGTAGATGTACGTGCTGGCGCCCTCGAGGCCGAGCTCGCGGGCGGCGTTGTACTCGGTGGCGTTGGGGAACCGGTACATCGGCAGGAGGGTCTTGCCGGCGACGCCGTACTTCTTCTGCCAGTCACGCAGGGCGGTGTCGTTCATCGGCGCCTGGCGCGGGACAGGGTTGCCGTCCTCGGTGGTGTCGCCGGTCACGTTGCCGGGGAAGCGGATCTGCGTGTACATGATGTCGACGCCGGCCGCCTTGAGGTCCTCCTGGGCGTTCTGCAGGACCTGCATCATGTTGACGGACATGGCCTGCTCCTCGCGGGTCGCCCAGTCCCAGAACATGATGAGGCGCTTGCGGCCGAGGAACTGCCGGCCGTCGGTCGTGCCGCCGTCGGCGTTCATCAGCATGATCATCGGGCTGGCGTGCCCGAACAGGGCGCGGCGAGCCCACGTCGGGGCCTTGTTGAGCTCGGCGGCGCCGACCGTCCAGAACGGCGGGGCCTCCTTGATCGGCGGGAGCGAGTCGTTCGGCTTGGCGACGATCTCGACCTCGACCTCCTGGCCCTTGTTCGGGGCCTTGGCGCCCTTGCGCACCTTGAGCTTGATCGGCGCGCCAGTGGCGATCCGGCTGACCCGCATGTCCTTGGCGCCGGTCACCGGCTGACCGTCGACCGCGAGGATCAGGTCGCCCTTCGCCAGCTGGTCGCAGCCCTTCTCGCAGCCGACCATGTACGAGATGTACACGCCGCCGGGCGCGAGCTCCTCCTGGGTGACCTCGATGGTGGGGGCGTCCGAGTTGCCGCCCCCTGTCTTCGAATCACAGGCGGACAGGCTCGTGAGCGCGAGCAGGGACAGACTGGCGGAGAGAAGGCGCTTGATCGACATCGGAGGCTCCTGCGCCGCTGGGCGCGATGCGGCGGACTTTAGGACTCCGTACGTGTACCGTCAAACATGACGCCTGTGCGCGCTGTGCGCGGTCCGAGGCGGACCCCGCAAGGCCTGCAAACGTCAGAAGCGGAACCGCAGGTTGACCGTGAAGTTCCAGAAGCGCGGCAGCCCGCTCTTGAGGCTGGCGCCGGCGTCGACCGCCGTGGACTCGACGATGGCGATCGGCGCGACGGCCGAGACCTGGGGGTGGTTGACGCCGCCGAGGAAGAAGTAGCTGAGCGAGTAGGAGAACTCGCCGACGATGGCGATGTTCGGGTGGACGAACGCGCCGCCGGCGGCCCGCAGCGGGACCGTCAGGCCGTGGAAGTCGAGCCGGAGGTCGCCGCCCGCGGTGCTGTAGCGGTTGCGCCACAGCTGGTAGTGCACGCCGGTGCCGACGTAGGCGATGCCCCGGCCCTTGCGCAGGAAGTGGATGCGGATCGTCGGACCGACGTTGACGAACCGCGACTTGGCCGAGGACACGACCAGGGTCGAGAAGTCGACCTCGAGGCCCGGCACGCCCTGCTGCTTGGCGATCTCCTGCTCGAGGTGCTCGGGGTCGAGGCCGTACAGGGAGACCGCGTTCTTCATCGCCACGTCGCGCGGGCGCAGGGTGTTCCACCCGGCCTCGAGCCCGAGCTCGAGGATGCCGAACACGTTGCCGCCGAAGAACCCGCCGATGTGCCCGCCCGCGCCCGCGTTGTGGCCCGCCTCCGACCTGCAGATCGTCCGCATGCAGCCGCCGGTGCCGAAGTTCAGCTCGAGCACGACGCCGGAGTGGCGCCAGCGCTTCGGGGTCTTGCGCTCCATGCGGGCCCGCTCCTTCTCGAGGGCCTCGAGGTCCTCGACGGTCGGCTTGGCGGGGGCCGGGCCCTCGGCGAGCGGGTCGCCGGCGATCGCCGGGGCGGCGAGGGGCTGCTCGAGCGGGCTGTCCGAAGGGACAGCTTCATCGACCAGCGGGGCGTCGGTCGGGGCGGGCGGCGGCGCGTCGGGGATGCCGAACGGGTCGGGCGCAGGGGTGTAGGCGGGCGGCGGGGCCGAGGGCACCGGGGTCGGGGCCGGGCGCGGCGCGGGGGTCGGCGCCGGGCGGACCGGGGTCGGGGCGGTCGGGCGGACTGGCGTCGGCGCCGGGGCGGTCGGGACCGGGGCGGTCGGGCGGGTCGGCGTCGGTGTGGTCGGCCGCGTGGGCGTGGGCGTCGGGGTCGGGGTCGGCGTCGGGTCGGGCAGGCTGGGCGGCGGTCCGAGATCCGGGAGCGACGGCGGAGGTCCGGCGTCGGGCACCGGGCGGCGCGGCGGAGGCGTCACCGGCGGGGTCGTCGGGCGGATCGGCGGCGGGGTCGTCGGGCGCGCGCCGGGAGGTGTGGTCGGACGCGCAGGTGATGCGGCCGGGGTGGGCTTCGCGGCGGGCGGCGTGGTGGGCTTCGCGGTGGGCGGAGTGGTGGGTTTCGCGGCGGGCGGAGTGGTGGGTTTCGCGGCGGGCGGAGTGGTGGGTTTCGCGGCGGGCGGAGTGGTGGGTTTCGTAGCAGCCGGAGTTGTCGGACGCGCCGCGGGAGGGGTCGCCGACGGCGGAGTGGTGGGGCGCGCGACGGTCGGCTTTTGAGCGGCTTGCGCGAGGACTGTCTCCGGGGACAGGCCGAGGAGGATCGCGGCGAGCCCACCCGCGAGGGCGCGGTGGAGTCGGAGACGAGAGGGACCGCGCGCCATCGGAGGCCTACTATGCGCGAGCGGGCGTGCGTTGAACAGAGCAGGGGGTGCGAGACTCCAGGGGCTCGCCCCGGGTCCTGGACGGCGGGCGCGGGCGCGGGCGCGCCCTGTACCATGAGGCTTTCTCCATGGATGATCGCGGGGATGATGTTCGGGTGCCGGACCCCCGAGGACGATCCTTCTCTCGTGACGGCGCTGGCCGAGGCGGCGCAGGGCGTCGATGACCAACAGCTGCAAGCGACGCTGCGGCGGCACTGGGAGGGGCACCTGCGGCGCTCACCGATCACGGCGACGCGGCTCGGGGTGCACGCGTTCGACGATCGCATCGGCGACGCGAGCCCGGCGGCGATCTCCGCGGAGCAGGCGCGCGTGCGCGGGCTGCTGGCCGAGGTCCAGGCGATGGATCCGTCGCGGCTGTCGGACCGCGATCGGGTGACGCGGGAGATCCTCGCGCTCGAGCTCGAGGTGGCGGCCGAGGGCGAGGTGTGCCGGTTCCATGAGTGGTCGCTATCGGCGGAGGACAATCCGGTCGCGCGGTGGAACACGCTGCCGGAGCACCACGACGCGCGCACGCCGGCCGACGGCGAGGCGTTGCGGGCGCGCTACCGGCAGATCGCGGGGGCGATCGACCAGGACACGGCGAACCTGCGCGCGGGGCTGGCGGCGGGGCGAGTGGCCAACGCGGAGTCGACGCGCCGGGTGCTGGCGATGATCGACGGGCAGTTGGCCCAGCCGCTCGCGGACTGGCGGCTGATGGCGCCGACGCAGGCGGACCGCGCGGACTGGTCGGAGGCGCAGCGCGAGGAATTGCGGGCGGATGTTCGGGCGCGGGTCGAGCTGGAGATCCGCCCGGCGTTGCAGCGGCACCGCGAATTTCTGGCGACGGAGCTGCTGCCGCGGGCGCGCGGCGAGGACCGCGTCGGCGTGATGCATGTGCCGGACGGAGCGGCGTGTTACGCGAGCCAGATCCGCCGGCACACGTCGCTGCCGCTGACGGCGGCGGAGATCCACGCGACGGGGCTGGCGGAGAGCGAGCGCATCGACGGCGAGATCAGGGCGCTCGGCGAGCGGCTGTTCGGGACCGCGGATCTGGCCGAGGTGCTGGCGCGGCTGCGCGGGGATCCGGCCAACTTCTTCACCAGCGCCGAGGAGGTCAAGCAGGCGGCCGAGGCCGGGCTGGCGGCGGCCAAGCGGGCGATGCCGGGGTACTTCGCGACGCTGCCGCGGGCCGACTGCGTGGTCCGGGAGGTCCCCGCGTACGAGGCGCCGTACATGTACGTCGGCTACTACCGCGAGCCGGTGCCGGACGGCAGCAAGCCGGGCATCTACTTCATCAACACGTTCGAGCCGCACACGCGGCCGCGCTACGAGGCGCGCGTGCTCGCGGTGCACGAGGCGATCCCCGGGCACCACCTGCAGATCGCGATCAGCCAGGAGCTCGCGGCGATCCCGGCGTTCCGCAAGCACGCCGAACAGACGGTGTTCGTCGAGGGCTGGGCCCTCTACAGCGAGCACCTGGCGCACGAGATGGGGCTCTACGAGACGGACCTCGACCGCATGGGCGCGCTCAGCTTCGCGGCGTGGCGCGCGAGTCGGCTGGTCGTGGACTCGGGGATCCACGCGCTCGGGTGGACCCGCGCGGCCGCCGAACGGTTCCTTCATGAGCACACGGCGCTGTCGCCCGCGAACATCCGCAACGAGGTCGACCGCTACATCACGTGGCCCGCACAGGCGCTGGCCTACAAGACAGGTGAGCTCGAGCTGCTTCGCCTGCGCCGGTCGGCCGAGGCGACGCTCGGGCCGCGCTTCGATCTCAAGCGGTTCCACGACGCGGTGCTCCAGGGCGGCAGCGTGCCGCTGTCGGTCGTGCGTGCGCAGGTCGACGCGTTCGTGCGAGCGTCACACGTGCGATAACGCTCGGGTGCTCGCAGGGGCGGGCGACGAGCGGCCGGATGCGGCGAATTTCGATCGATGCGGGCTGCCTCGGGTATGCTGCGGGCTACGCGATGAGTCCGCCGTCCGACACCCTCGAACCCGGGCCTGGTGAATCCTCGGGCATCATTCGGGTCCCGCGTTTGCACGACGCGGGCGAGGACGATTCGGACGGTCTGGACGATCCGGCGGCGCTCAGCGGGTCGGACTACCACGCGCCCGAGCAGTCGGCGCACAGCGTCGGCAACGGCACGTCGACCGAGGAGAGCGGGCTGCTCAACCGCGAGCTCGGGACGTACAGGCTGATCCGGATGCTCGGCGGGACCGGGATGTGCCGGGTGTATCTGGCGGAGCAGGCGACCGGGCACAAGCAGTTCGCGGTCAAGGTGCTGCGCAACGCGAACTTCAACCAGGCGGCGCTGGACGTGGTCCAGCGGCGGTTCGTGCAGGAGGCGCGGCTGGCGTCGCGGCTGCACCACCCACACATCGTCGACGTCGTCGACTTCGGGTGCACGGACGGGCTGGCGTATCTGGTGATGGAGTACCTCGAGGGCGAGAGCCTGAGCGAGACGCTGCGTCGCCACGGACCGCTGCCGTGGACG
>Ga0075163_10013083_pt1 | contig 10785 bp, 9 predicted proteins | sample JI1023141ADNA_FD_71478 | JGI IMG/M metagenome (GOLD analysis project Ga0075163, IMG submission 71478) | Wastewater effluent complex algal communities from Wisconsin, to seasonally profile nutrient transformation and Carbon sequestration -... | ecosystem: Engineered > WWTP > Effluent > Algae... | reverse complement strand
CGGCGTGACCGCGTCGCCATCGGCGTATCGCGATGACCTCGCGCCCGAGCTCGACGAGCTGTGCCGGCGTGCGACGGCGGTCGACCGCGCGGAGCGGATCGGATCGGCGCGTGCGCTGGCCGAGGCGGTGCAGAGCTATCTCGACGGAGATCGCGATCTGGCGAAGCGCCGCGAGCTCGCTCGTCACCACCTCGCGCTGGCGCGGCGGGCGAGCGATCTGGCGATGGGCGCAGGGTCGGCGTCGGTCGCGATGCGCGAGGCAGGTCGTGCGCTCGCCCTCGATCCGGCGATCCCGGATGCCGCCGAGCTGGTCAGCCGGCTGATGATCCAGCCCGGCGCCAGCACGCCACCGGCGGTGCTCGCCGAGCTCGCGGAGGCGGCGATTCCGGAACAGCGGCGGATGGCGAGGCTCGCGATCGGCATCTACACGGTGTATGCGCTCGCGGCGCCGGTGCTCCTGGCCCTCGGGATTCGCGACGCTCCGTATCTCTGCGCGCTGCTCGCGATCGCGCTCGGCAACATCGCGATCGCGAGCGTGACGCTGCGCCGTGGTCGCCCTGCCCCCCGGTTGCTCGTCGCGCTCGGTCACGCCGCGATGTTCGGCTTGATCGCGCGGATGTTCACGCCGCTATTCCTCGCGCCGGGCGTCGCCGCGCTGACGCTGATGGCGTTCGCTCAGCACCCGACCACGGGACGCCGCGAGCTGCTGGGTGCCAGCGTGCTCGCGGCCGTGGCCGTGTTCGGCGTCTGGGGGGCCGAGGCGATCGGTTGGCTCAGCTCGACGATGACCGTCGTCGGGGGCGTCGTCCATCTGGTGCCGCCGCTCGACGGGGCCGAGGAGTTCCCGATCGTCCCCGCGCTGGCTTGCTACTCGGTGTTCTTGATCGCGATCGCGGCGAGGTTCTCGTACGAGGCGGTCCGGCGCGGGCGCGACGCCAGGCGCGAGCTCCACGTCCAGGCGTGGCGCTTGCGACAACTGCTTCCACCGCCCGTGCGGACTCCGTGAGCTACTCGGCGACGAACGGCCGCGGCGGCTGACCATCGAACACCGTCGCGACGGTGGCGAGATCGATCGGCGCGCGCGGCTCGGACACCGGCTTGGTGTGCGTGCCGAGGTGGATCCACCCGAGCATCTCCTCGCTGGGGCCGAGCGCGAACAACTCCGCGAGGCCCTTGCCCCGGGTGAACGGCACGCTCTTCCACACGGCACCGATGCCGAGGGCGTGCGCCGCGAGCGTGATCGCGTAGCCGGCGCACGCGGCCGTCGCGGCTTGTTCCCACGGCTCGATCTTGCCGGGCTTGGGTGACGAGATCACCGCGACGATCGTCGGCGATCGCTGCGCCTTCGCGCGCATCGCATCGAGCGCCGAGTCGGCGAGCCCGGGTTTGCGTTCGGCCGCGGCCTCGGCGAGCGCGTTGCCGAACTGGAGGCGACCGTCGCCCGAGATGATCGCGAACCGGAACGGCCGCAGCTTGCCGTGGTCGGGGACCGTGGTGGCGGCGGTGAGGATCTTCGCCAGCTCGGCGTCGGACGGACCGGGATCGCCGAGGGCGGCGGCACTGCGGCGGGACATCAGGAGATCGAGACCGGACGACATGGTCCCGCTAGCGTAGCGAGAAAGTCACGAGATGCGTGACTTCGCGAAGTTCCGGGCACACGATCTCGGCATGCGCTTCGCCCTGGTCGCGTTCGGAGTCGCCCTGCTGGGTTGCGAGCACGGCAAGGGCGGAGGTCTCGGCGGTGACTGTGCGGACCTCTCGCTGTTCGAGTGCCGGACCACCGAGGGATGTCAGCCCGACGTCTGCGCCGGCTGCTTTTGCGATCTGTCGTATCGCGGCTGCCTTCCGAGCACCGCCCTGCCAACGCCGTGTCCGGCGCTGGGCTGTCCGAGCGCGGAGTGCTGTGGCACCGAGGCGGAATGCACGGGTGGCGCCTCGTGCGCTCCACCCGGCAGCGACCAGGGCTGCGGCGCCTGCGATCCGACGCCGGGCGAATGCGCCGACGACGCCTCGTGCGCGCCCGGATCGATCTGCGAACCCGTGCGCTGCAGCTGTGAGGGCGCGATGGCGTGCGTCGCGGGCTGCGTGACCACCGCCGATTGCACGACCGAGGGCACCGTGTGCGACACCTCGCTCTCGCGCTGCGTGCCACGCCCGTGTCGCGAGGATGCCGCGTGCCCGCCGAGCTTCGTGTGCGATGGCAGCACGTGCACGCGGCAGAGGTGTACCGAGGATCTCGATTGCGACGGCTTCTGCGTGCTCGGCAGCTGCTTCGCCGGCGCGCTCGGCGAGTGCCGGCTACCCGTGCCGTGAACCCTTGCGGATCGAGCTCGCGAGGTGGACCGCGTCATAGCCGAACCGATCGCGGATCGTGTCCACGGCCTCGCCGCGACGCTCGTCGCCGTCGAACAACGAGAGCTGTGCCTCGGCGAGGCGGAGCTTGCTGACCTGGATGCCGAGCAGGCGAATCGGCAGCGTGCCCGTGCGCGCCTCGCGATAGATCTCGAGCACGATCCGGTGGAGCTCGAAGTCGTCGCTGGTGGGCGTGATCGTGCGGGCGCGCGAGATCGTGCGGAAGTCCGTGTAGCGCAGCTTGAGCGTGACCACGCCGGCGAGCACGCCGCGGCCGCGCATGCGGGCCCCGACGCGTTCGCTGAGCGAGGACAGGATCTCGCGCGCCGTGGCCGACGAGGTCTCGGCGAACGTCCGCTCGTTGGAGATCGAGCCGTGGACCATGCCCTCGGGATCGTATTCGCGGAACTTGGGGCGCTCGCGACCGACGTCGTCGCTGCCGTCACCACGCGCCGAGGCGCGCAGGCTGTGGAGGTATGCGCCGAAGATCGGGTGCAGCTGCGCATCCGGTGCGGCGACGAGCTGCCCGAGCGTGGTGATGCCGATCGCGTGCAGCCGCTGCTCGGCGACCGGCCCGATGCCCGGCAGCTTGCGGACCGACAGCGGTGCGAGCGTGGCGGCCTCGGTGCCCGCGGCGATCAGCATCACGCCCGCCGGCTTCGCGAGCCCGCTCGTCACCTTCGCGAGCGACTTGCTGGTGGCGATGCCGGCGCTCGACGGTAGGCCGAGCTCGCGATCGATCGCCGCCGTCATCTCGCGGACCACGCGCAGGATCGTCGCGTCGTCGTCGACATCACCGGGCTTGCGGTAGAGCCGCTCGCAGCCGCGGAAGTCGAGGTAGTGCTCGTCGATCGAGGCCGCGATCACGATCGGCGAGAACCGCTCGACGATGTCGCGGGCGCGCTTGGAGTAGTCGCCGTACGCCTCGTGATGCCCGGAGACGAACACGGTGTCGCGCGGCGCCTTCTCCGAGGCCTCGCGGATCGACATGCCGGAGCGGACGCCGAACGCGCGGACCTCGTAGCTCGCCGACGTCACCACACCGCCGCCCCAGCGCCGGCCGCCGACGACGACCGGCTTGCCGCGCAGGCTCGGATCCAGGAGGCGTTCGACGGACACGAAGAACGTGTCGAGATCGAGACAGGCGATCCGCGGACCCACACCGCCACCCTACACTGAACGTCTGACCAGATACGAAATCACGCGCGATCACGAGCTGATACGAGCCCTCGCATGGTTCAGACCTGCTCGTCGGCAGGTCCCGGCTGCAAACTTACGAGAGCCTCGAGGCGTTCGTAGGTTCCACCCAGACCGCGGTGCGGGCGCGTGCGGTCGCTGCTCGTCGACGCCACAGCCCGACGAGGGCGAGCACGAGCAACCAGCCGCCATCGCGTGACGTCGCACAGCCGAGCGACGGCACGAAGTCCGGGCTCGAGCTGGCGTCCTCCTCGACCGACACCGTGAGTCGCTGGGTCGCGGTGTTGCCCGCCAGGTCGGCGACCTCGATCACGAGCTCGTGGCTGCCGGTCGGCAGGGTTGGATCGGTCGCCATCGCGATCGTCTCGGCGTCGTCGACCGCGACCATCCCGCCGTCGACGAACAGCGTCATGCGCTCGACGCCGACGTTGTCGGTCGCGCTCGCCGACACGGCGAACCCGGGCGCCACGGTCGCGTGGTCGCTGGGCGAGGTCACCACGACCTCCGGGGCGACGTGATCCGAGCCCGGTGCGCCGAGGCGATCCAGCAGGATCTGGAACGAGTTCTGGTTCGCGCGGCAGGCCGCGAAGCCCTCGAAGCCGCACGGCCGCGCGGTGCTCTCGCCACACGACGCGGTCTTGTCGCGGAACGTGCGCGCGCCGTTGTACGAGAGATAGGTCATCGGATCGGAGGGCTCGAGCTCGTGATCGAGGCCGTAGCTGTGACCGACCTCCTGCCCGACCACCTCGCAGACGCTCTGCGCACGATTGCCGAGGTTCTTGGGGAACACGAACACCACCGAGCGTTCGACGACGCTGCAATCGAGCGCCATCGGAGCCACGCCACCGATGTTCCCGCCGAAGCCGATCGACGACGGCGAACCTCCGACGAACACCTCGACGTGCGGCGTCGAGCCGGGATCCTCGTCGGTGATCGCCACGTCGAACGGCGCCCACATGTCGCGCACGCAGGCCATCGTCTCGGCCCACTTCGCATCCGTGACGTCCCAGCCGGTGACCGTCGAGGCGTGGCTGACCAGCGACGAGGTGTTGGTCTGCGAGTTGTTGTTGCCCGGCGTCAGCGTGCCGCCGTGGCGGTTGAGATACAGCGTGCGGGTGGTCGCGAACGCGGCGGCCGAGACCGGAGGAATCGGCTGGATCACGCGCAGCGAACCGTCGCCGGCGTCGTGGATCTGGATCGGAGCAGCGGCTGCGGTCGTGCTCGAGAGCAGCACCGCGGCTGCGAAGAAGCGCATGTCCGCCGGGTCGGCCACCCGCGAAAAACATCCAGGTCTACAGGGTTAGCGGCTGCGGGCGGCGATGCGTGCGTGTGGGTGCGCGGCTTTCACCTGCGCGACCTCGTCGCCCACCTTCGTCGAGCTGAGATCGAGGAAGCGCAGCGCCGGCAGCTCGGCCGAGGCCAGCGCCTTCGCCGCGGCGGCCCCGAGCGCGTTGTGACCGAGATCGAGCCACGCGAGCTGCTTGATCAGCGGGCTCGCCGCGAACGCGCGCACCATGTCGTCGGTCACCGTGCAGCCCGACAGGTCGAGCTCGCGCAGCGCCGGCAGCGGGGCCTTGCCGAGCGCCTCGATGGCCGCAGGACCGAGCTGGTTCTGCGCGAGATCGAGGACGCGCAGGCTCGGCAGCTTCGCGAACCGCGCGAGCGATCGATAGGTCAGGCGATTCAACCGCAACCACAAGCGCTCGAGCTTCGGCAGCGCGGTGTCCGCGATCGCGGCGGCACCCGGATCTCCGATCCCCGCGTTCGACAGCTCGAGCTCGACGAGGGTGTGCGCCGAGGCGAGCGCGTATTGCACGCCGCGCGCACCGAGCGCGTTGGTGCGGAGATCGAGCGCGCGAAACGCCCGCTGCTCGATCGCCTTGAGGTCGCCGCCGGCGAGGCCGCAGCCGGCGAGCCCGAGCCGGTTGATCGCGGTCAAGCGATCGTCGTCGAGCAGGTCCTCCACGCGCCACTGATTCCACCGGAAGCTCTTGATGAACAGCCCGGTGAACTGCCCGAGCTCGAGCTGGGCGAGCGCCTCCGGCGGCATGTCGCTGAAGTTGGTCTCCGGGGAGATCTCGATCGAGCGCGCGAGGGGTGCCATCGCGAGCACGGCCGCGAACGCGGTGCGATCGAACGGAAAGCTGACCCGGATCCGTTCGATGAAGCCGCGCACCCACAGCGCGTTCGCGGTGGGATCCGGCAACCAGCGCGATCGGTACAACGCGAGCATGTGCTCCTCGCGCTCGCGCATCGCCTTCTGCTTGGGATCCCAGCGATCGAGCCGCGCGCGCTCGCACTGCAGCATGATGAATTCGCCGAGCGGATCGCCCTGCCCCTGCAGCCAGTCGGCGTAGACCAGGCGCGGCCCGTCGTCGTCGTAGGCCTCCGCGATCCGCGCGATCCACTCGGGCGCGCGCGGTGCCTGCGGCGCCTGGCCAGGCAATTCCCGGGGCACCTCGACGAAGCCCTCCTTCAGCTTCTTCGCGATCTCGCTCTCGACCACCCGCTGCACGCCGCCATCGCCACGCGGTTGGCTCATCCGGCCCTTGGTGCCGATCGTTCCGGAACACATCTCGATCTCGTCGAGGTCCCAGTAGATCTCCCAGAACCGGTTCTTCCCCGGGTGCTCGAAGCGGCGACCGTTCACGGCTACGCCTGCTTCGGCGGCTCGTCCCAGTCGACGAAGTTCTCGCCCTTGAGCTTCGACAGGATGTCGATCGCCGCGGCGGCGCCGTCGCCCGCCGAGATGATCGCCTGGCTGCGTCCCGGGCGCGCCGAGCGCCCGACGACGTACGCACCGACCGACGTCAGCGCGTTGCGATCGGTCTCGATGCCGGTGTGGTCGTGGAACTCGAGCCCGATCTGCTTCGCGAGCTTCGGAGCCTTGCCCTCCGACAGGATCAGGTGCTGCGACGCCAGCTTGACGCCACTCTCGAGCTCGACGCTCCACCCGTCCGCCGTCTTGACGACCGCCCTGACGACCTCGTCGCGGATCTCGCCGCCGACGCTCTCGACCTGCTTGCGCGCGATGGTCTGGAAGTCACTACCCGTGATCTCGGGGATCCCGAGGTAGTTGCGCAGCAGCGCCCAGTGCATCGCGGTCTTGTCGTGACCGAGCACGACGACGTTGACCTTGTTCTTGGCGAGGAACAGCGCGGCCGAGAGGCCGCCGGGACCGTCGCCGATGATGATCACTTCGGGCATGCAGCGACGATAGCGCAGGGTGCTACCGTCGTCGCGTGAGGCTCGGGCTCTTGGTGATGCTGGCTGCGTGCCCGGTGCGCAAACCGACGAGCGACACGCCGGTGGTGGTGAGTGATCACGGGCTCGAGCCGCGCCGCGCCCTCCGGTACCTGCCCGGTCCGGAATTTCGGGCGACCACGACGTCGCAGTCGATCGCCGACTCGACGATCACCACCACGACGCTCGACACGACCAAGCAGCGACTCGAGTTCCCGCTGGTGCGCAAGCAGCTGACCGTCGCCGTGGCCAGCGAGGGCACCGGGCTCGCGCTCACCCAGCACGTCGACGAGGTCAGCATCTCGGCCGATGGCGATCGCGATCCCGCGTTCCGCGCGAGGTTCGAGGTCGACGTCCAGAAGGAGCGAGGCACCACCCGGACGACGCGCCTGTCGGCCACCGGCGTGGTCGCCACCGCCACCCAGGATCAGGCGCCCCCGGCGCTGTTGATCCGCGAGCTGCTGACGCTGACCGCACAGGACGAGGTCGTGCGGTTGCCCGACGAGCCGGTCGGCGTCGGCGCGACGTGGCGCATCACCTCGCAGCCGCGGCTGCAGGGCGTGCAGTGGCATGGCGTCGAGACCGTGCGCGTCACCGGGCTGACCGCCGACGAGCTGACGCTCGCCACCGAGGCGGAGCTGATCGGCCCTCCGCAGGACCTCTCCGTTCAACCGACGCAGACCACCAGGCTGGCGCGCGGCAGGCTGCATCTGACGAAGCAGCTCACCGTGTCGCTGCGCGGGCTCGCGCGCACCGTCTATGGCGAGTCCTCGGCCGAGCTCGACGTGATCGTGTGGAACCACGGCCTCGAGGTCACGTCTTCGACGACGGTGAAGACCGTCTACACCGAGAAACCGGTACCGTGAGCAGATGTTCGGCTGGCTGACCGATCGCAGACGCAAGCGCCTCGAGGAGGCCCCGTTCCCCGCGGGCTGGCAGGTCCACCTCGACGACAACGTGAAGCTGTTCGAGCGCCTCGCACCACCGCTACAGGAGCGCCTCCGCGATCTCGCGGTGGTGTTCATCGACGAGAAGCGCTGGGAAGGCTGCGGCGGTCTCGAGATGACCGACGAGGTGCGCGTCACCGTCGCCGCACAGGCCTGCGTGCTGCTGCTCGGCCGCGAGCACGCGCTGTACGAGGACGTCGAGAGCATCCTGGTCTACCCGTCGACGATGATGGCACCCGGGCAGCGCGACGGCCTGGTCGTCCACGAGGGCGGCGTCGCGATCCTCGGCCAGGCCCACGGCGCCGGCGGCCCGGTGCTGCTGGCGTGGGACGACGTGCTCGACGGTGGCCGCGAGCTCGGCAAGGGCAACGTCGTGTTCCACGAGTTCGCCCACAAGATCGACATGGTCGACGGCACCGTCGACGGCACGCCACCGCTACCGAACCGGGAGGCGCGCGAGGCGTGGGCCCGCGTGTGCAGCGAGGCCTTCCTCGAGCTCCAGGATCGCGCGCGGCGCGGCAAGCGCCACTTCATCGACGAGTACGGTGCGACCAACGAGGCCGAGTTCTTCGCCGTCGTCACCGAGGCGTTCTGGCGACAGCCGCAAAAGCTGGAGCGCAACGAGCCCGAGCTGTACGGACTGTTGCGCGAGTTCTACAACTTCGATCCGGTCTAGGGCGTGGACGCGGGCAGCTTCGACGCGCGATCGATCAGCTTGATCGCCTGGATCCGATAGCCATCGGCGTCCTGGCCGCGCGCTCCGACGGCGAGCGCGGAGACCTGCTGCCAGGTCAGCGTGCCGCGATACGGCGACTCGCGGAGCAGCATGCCGAAGCCCGCGATCGCGGAGGCCCACCGGAAGTCGGTCGAGGTCGACTGCAGATCCTTGCGGATCGCCTCGCCATCGACGACGCGCGACAGCAGCTTCGACTGCGACCCGGTGGGCTCCTTGTAGCGGATCTTCACCGTCAGCAGCTCCTTCGACGCACCTGCGGTCGGGGTGGTCTGCATCTGGTACTTCAGATCGTCGACCTTGCCGTCGGTGGGCACCGGCAGGCCGGCGGGCACGAGCTCGTAGAGCGCGGTGACGGCGTGACCCGCACCGATCTCGCCGGCGTCCTTCTTGTCGTTGTTGAAGTCGGCGTGCGCGAGGACGCGGTTCTCGTAGCCGATCAGACGGTGGCCCGCGACCATCGTCGGGTTGAACTCGAGCTGCAGCTTGACGTCCTTCGCGACGGTGACGAGCGTCGCGCCGGCTTGCTTGACGAGCACCTTGCGGGCCTCGAGCGCCGAGTCGATGTACGCGTAGTTGCCGTTGCCGCGATCGGCGAGCTTCTCCATCGTCGAGTCCTTGAGGTTGCCCATGCCGAAGCCGAGCACCGTCAGGAACACGCCCTTCTCCCGCTCCTTCTCGATCAGGCGCGTCAGATCGCCTTCGCTGGTGATACCGACGTTCATGTCACCGTCGGAGCACAGGATGACGCGGTTGATGCCGCCCTTCCTCATCGTGCGCTGCGCGGTCGCGTAGGCGAGCTGGATACCCTGGCCACCGTTGGTGGAGCCACCGGCCTCGAGGCGATCGAGCGCCGCGAGGATCGCGCCCTTGTCGTGACCACTGGTCGGCGGCAGCACGAGGCCCGCCGCACCGGCGTACGCCACGATCGAGATCTGATCCTGCTCGCGGAGCGACTCGGTCAGCATCGTCAGCGACTGCTTGACCAGCGGCAGCTTGTTCGCCATCTGCATCGAGCCCGACGTGTCGATCAGGAACACCAGGTTGCGCGGCGGCACCTGCGCGTTGTCGATCACCGCGGTCGCGAGCGAGACGCGCATCAGCTGATGCTTCGGATTCCACGGCGCCGGACCGACCTCGGTGGCGATCGAGAACGGGTCGACGCCCGTCGGTGCCGCGTAGTCGTACTTGAAGTAGTTGAGCATCTCCTCGATGCGCACCGCGTCCTTCGGCGGTCGCAGCCCGCTCTCGAGGTAGCGCCGGAGGTTCGCGTACGACGCGGTGTCGACGTCGATCGAGAACGTCGACAGCGGCTCCTTGGCCGTCGCGTGGAACTGGTTGTCGTCGATCCGCGCGTACGCCTCGGCGCTCCACCTGTCCTCGGCGCCCTTGACGCTGTAGAACGCTGCCGGCGCGCCGGGCTGCGCCGTGTTGGCGCCGGTGATCGCGAGCTGCATCTGCCCCGGTGCGATCGCCTTGGTCGCGACGATGCCGCTGGCTCCCTCCAAGTCCTCGTCCTTCTTACCCTGCTGACCTTCGGCGAGCGCGACCGTCGTATCGGACGTCGCGACGCTCGAGCCCGCGCCCATCGCGCGCATCCGGTTCTTGGAGAGGTAATCGGCTTGCTCGCTTCGGGCGGTCGCCTGATCCGCGTGATCACCCATCCGCGAGCTCGCGAACACGAGCGCCGCGATGCCGGCAGCGGCCGCGCCGCCACCGAACAACCAGCGACGGCTCGAACGCTTCGGCGTCTGGGCCGCCTTCTCGATCCGCTTGCGCTGCAGATCGTCGAGCGCCGGCGCCGGCTGGGCGGCGAGCTCGGTCTCGATCGTGCCGATCGCTTCCTTCAACGACGCGACATAGGCGCGCGCCTCGGGGTTGGTGGCGAGGATCTGATCGCACTCCGCACGCTCGACGGCGTAGAGCTCGCCGAGGGCGTAGGCAGTCCACTTGGGATCATCATCGAAGTCGATCATCGCGAACCCTCCGCAACACGAGCTGGGGGACGGGCAGCGTCATCCATGTGCGCGCGGATCTTCTTGACCGCGGTGTGGAGGATGACGCCGACGTTGGTCACCGTGTGTCCGGTGATCTCGGCGATCTCCTTGTAGGAGAGGCCGCTCTGGAACCGCAGGTACACCGCTTCCTGGTGCGCCTCCGGCAAGGTCTCGAGGATGCGCAGCACGGCGCTGCCTTCCTGCTTCTGCTGCACTGCCTGCGACGGATCGGGGTGGGGATCCGCGGCAGGCGTGGTTTCGCTGATCAACTCCACGCGTGACTCCTTTCGGCGCAGATCGAACGCTCGGTTGCGAC
>Ga0075163_10013082_pt1 | contig 10785 bp, 5 predicted proteins | sample JI1023141ADNA_FD_71478 | JGI IMG/M metagenome (GOLD analysis project Ga0075163, IMG submission 71478) | Wastewater effluent complex algal communities from Wisconsin, to seasonally profile nutrient transformation and Carbon sequestration -... | ecosystem: Engineered > WWTP > Effluent > Algae... | reverse complement strand
CGCACCCCGCGGATCCAGGCCGGCAAGATGCTCTTCCTCCGCGAGGTCGCCGATTTCGACCCGCAGGGCGGCCCCTGGGGGAGAGGCTATCTGCGCGCCGAGGCCCCGATCGCCCCGGACGACTGGTATTTCACCGGCCATTTCCTCAACGACCCCTGCATGCCCGGAACATTGATGTTCGAGGGCTGCGTGCAGGCCATGTCCTTCTATCTCACCGCGCTCGGCTACGCCCTCCCACGCGACGGCTGGCGCTTCGAGCCGGTGCACGGCCACACCATCCCCATGCGCTGCCGCGGGCAGGCCACCCCCTCTTCACGGCACATCACCTACGAGGTCTTCGTCGAGGAGGTCATCGCCGGCCCCGAGCCCACCCTCTATGCCGATCTCCTCTGCACCGTCGACGGCTTGAAAGCCTTCCACGCCCGTCGCGTCGGCCTCAAGCTCGTCCCCGGCTGGCCCCTCGACGACTGGCATCGTCTCCCCGTGGCCTCGCCCTCCGATCCCGCCCACGTGACGATGGACCTCCGCAAGCTGGGTGGTCTGCGCGGCTGGGTCGAGCCCAAGCCGGTGGCCTCCCACGAGGGCTTCCCCTTCGACTACCCCTCTCTCCTGGCCTGCGCCTGGGGCCGCCCCTCCGCGGCCTTCGGGGCGATGTATGCCCTCTTCGACGGCCCGCGCAAGGTCGCCCGCCTCCCCGGCCCGCCCTATCACTTCATGTCGCGCATCACCCACACCGATGCGCCGCAAGGCACCTTCAAGCCCGGTGTCACCATCGTCGCCGAGTACGACATCCCGGAGGAGGCCTGGTATTTCGACCAGAACGGGCATTCGACCATGCCCTTCTGCGTGCTGATGGAAGCGGCGCTCCAGCCCTGTGGCTGGCTGGCCAGCTACATCGGCAGCTCGCTCACCACCGAGATCGACCTGCTCTTCCGCAACCTGGACGGGACTGGCACCCTGCTGGCGGAGATCCTCCCGAGAGCGGGGACGCTGCGCACCCGGGTCAAGGTCACCGACATCTCCCGCTCGGCGGGGATGATCATCGAGTCCTTCGAGGTCGAGTGTTTCCTCGGCGACACGTTGGCCTTCCAGATGAAGACCGTCTTTGGCTACTTCCCCAAGGAGGCCTTCGAGAACCAGGTGGGCTTGCCGGTGAGCCCGGCGGATCGCGCCCGGATCGAGGCAACGTCCTCGTTCCAGGTCGATCTGCGCGAGCGCCCGGCGCGCTATTTCGACGGCGCGCCCTGCCTCCCCTCACCGATGCTCTGCATGCTCGATCGCATCACCGCCTGGGAGCCCACCGGGGGCAAGAAGGGATTGGGCTGGGCGCGCGGCGAGAAGGATGTCGATCCGGGAGAGTGGTTCTTCAAGGCCCATTTCTACCAGGACCCGGTGCAGCCCGGCTCGCTCGGCATCGAGGCGCTGGTGCAGCTCCTCCAGGTGGCGATGATCGAGCGCGGCATGGCCGAGGGAGTCGCCGACGCGCGCTTCGAGCCCGTCGCTCTGAACAGGCCCACCGTCTGGAAATACCGTGGTCAGGTGGTGCCAACCAACCGGCGGATCACCACCGAGATCGAGATCATCGAGGTCAGCGAGGACGGGCGTTTGGCCACGGCCGAGGGCTCGCTCTGGGTCGACGGCAAGCGCATCTATCACGCCTCGAAGCTCTCGATGCGCATCGTCCCCGGGGGCGCGGGGCCACGCAAGCTGCCTGCGCCGCGCGAGGAGATCCTCGATCCCGCGGTGGACGGCTGGCTCGGTGATCACCGCCCCACCTGGACCTTGCCTGCGCTGCCGATGATGTCGATGGTCGATCGCCTCGCCGCGGCCGTGCGCCTTTCACCTGGTGAGCGGGTGGTGGAGATCGCCGACGTGCAGGTGAAGCGCTGGTTGCCCTTCCCGGGAGGCCCGATTCGCCTGCGCAGCGAGCTTGTCGCGAGCGACGAGGGCAAGCCGGTGACGCTGCTGGCCTATCGCGAGGCGCGTGACGCCGCGCTCTCCCGCTTCGAGCCCGTGGCCACCGGGCGGGTCCGTCTCTCCACGCGCTTCCCCGCGCCGCCGGCTCCGCTCGCGCCGCTCGCCGAGAGCGCCTTGGTCGAGAGCCCTTATACCTCGGCCGCGCTCTTTCATGGCCCCTCCTTCCAGCTCCTCCGCTCGCTGCGCTTCGGGGCCAAGGGGGCTTCGGCGACGGTCGATCTCGCCGGGCGCGGCGTCCCCCGCGGGGCGCTGCATCAAGGCCTGCTCGACGCCCTCACCCACGCCATTCCCCATGATGCCTTGAGCCAGTGGTCCAGCGAGGTGCCCGACGATCAGGTGGGTTATCCCTATCGCATCCCCTCGATTCGCTTCTTCGGCGAGATGCCGAGCGAAGGAGAGGGACAGATCGAGGTGCGCTTCGCCGGCTTCGACGGAGAGCCGCGCTTCCCGAAGTTCGACATCCAGCTCCTCGTCGGCGGCGCGGTGCGGGTGGCGCTCACGCTGGTGGAGATCCTCCTCCCGCGCGGGCCGATTGGCCGACAGAGTCGCCTCGATCGCCGCGCCTTTCTGCGCGATCGCCGCTTCGTCCCCGCTGCGCGCCTCTCCCGCGTCGAGGGCGCCTTCACCGTCGCTTCTCTCGAGGACATCAAGCCCAGCGACTGGCTGCCTGGCAACGTGGCTGCCATCTACGGCGCCTCGCCGGGGGCCGATCTCGTCACCGAGGTGGCCTTGCGCGATCACCTGGCGAGCCGCGCCTTCGTGCACCCGAGCCAGGTGCAGATCGCCGACGATCAGCGGAGCGCCACGGCCTCGATGCGCCCGCTCCGCCGGCATTTCCTCGATGTCTCGCGAGAGGGTCAGTCGGTGCGGGTCGGCGACGCGGGCCCGCCGGTGATGGACCTCGGGCCCGTGGAGGCGCACTGGCGGCGCTTCTTCGGCGTCGGGGCCTGGCCGGTGGAGGACCTCTATTATGGCCTGATCGAGCGCTTCGTCGGCGACGTGCTCCTCGCCGACGCAGAGGCCTTTACGCGCGTCCGCGGGCGGAGCTGCCTCTTCCTCGCCAATCATCAGGTGGCGGTGGAGTCGCTGCTCTTCTCGGTGATCGCCTCGGCCCTCTCGGGCGTGTCCACGGTGACGCTGGCCAAGGCCGAGCACCGCGGCTCCTGGGTGGGTGAGCTGATCCAGCAGAGCTTCAGCTACCCGGGCGTGAGCGACCCCGGCCTCATCACCTTCTTCGATCGCGAAGATCGCGAGTCGCTGATGCGGATCATCGGCGAGCTCGGCGCGGAGATGGCGAAGAAGGGCAAGAGCGCCATGGTCCACGTCGAGGGGACCCGCTCGCTCTCGTGTCGCGCGCCGGTGGTGAAGATGAGCTCGGCCTTCCTGGACATGGCGCTCGCGGTGAACGCGCCGATCGTGCCCGTGCGCTTCGTGGGTGGTTTGCCGACCACGGAGCTCGAGCAGCGGATCGAGCTGCCCTTCGGCTACGGGCGACAGGACATCTGGATTGGCCGGCCCATCCTGCCCGAGGAGCTGCGCTCGCTGCCGCTCAAGGAGCGCAAGCAGGTGGTGATCGACGCGATCAACGGGCTCGGCCCGGGGCCCGCCCGGGAGGAGCCGAGCGCGCCCGATCCGGCCTTTGGAGAGCGGGTGAGAGGGTGGCAGTCGCGCACCGGGACGACGGCCGAGAAGGCCGCGATGCTGGCGACGCTGGAGGCGCTGCCCGCGGTGCGCTCGGAGGCGACGCGCCGGCTGGTGGACGCCGCGCGGGAGGGACGAGCGCTCGGCGGGGACACTCCGAAGGAGCGCTGGCTCGCGGGCTTTGCGCGCTGGCTGATGGGGTGATCGCGCGGTGCGGGCGCCGTCGAGCGCCATGGCAGCGCGCGTGCCGCCCTCGATCGGCGCGAAATCGAGCGTGATCGTGGGATTTTGCGGGGTGCATCACGGTTGCAGGGGTCGCGCCGCTGTTGCACCGAGGAGGACCAAGGTGCCTTTGAAGGAGGAGCGCGGCTGTCGCGCGCGCTTCGCTATTTCTCTCTCGTCACGGCGCGGCCGCGGTACTTTCCCGGCGAGAGGTACCCATGAACAGCCCCGCGCGCGTCATCGCCGATCTCCGAGAGCTTGCTACGCGAACCTCCAACGAGCGGGGCGCGCAGCGGCTCTGCTGGGGCCCGATCTGGCGGGACGCGCGCGCCTTCTTCGCGGAGAAGGTGGGCGAGCTCGGGCTCACGGTGGAGAGCGATCCGGCGGGCAACCAGTGGGTGACGCTGCCGGGCGCGTCGCCGCGCACGGTGATCATCGGCAGCCACCTCGACTGCGTGCCGAGCGGCGGCTGGCTGGACGGCTGTTTCGGGGTGACGACCGGCGTCGAGGTGCTGCGGCGCTACGCGCAGGGCGGTGTGCCTCCGGTGACGCTGAAGGTCGTCGACTGGGCCGATGAGGAGGGCGCGCGCTTCGGGCGTAGCCTCTTCGGGTCGGCGGCGTCGGCCGGGACGCTCGATCTGGAGGACGTGCGGCACCTCAAGGATCGCAACGGCGTGGCCCTGGTGGACGCGCTCCGCGAGAACGGGGTGGAGCTCGAGGAGATGCCGCGCGCGCACGACTACCTGAAGAAGATCGACGCGCGCGCCTACCTGGAGGTGCACATCGAGCAGGGGCCGGTGCTGGAGGCGCTGGGCAAGCCGACCGGCGTGGTGATCGGCACCTTCGGCGTGGAGCGGCACATGATCCGCTTCAAGGGGCAGGCCGCGCACTCCGGCTCGACGCCGATCGAGATGCGCCGCGACGCCTTCCTGGCAGCGGCCGAGGCGGCGCTGGGATTCAGGGAGATCGCCAGGCGGCACAGCGCGCCCGGCGCGGGGGTGGTGTGCACGGTGGGCGTGGTGAACGTGGAGCCGCGGGTGGTGACGGCAGTGCCAGGGGTGTGCGAGATCTCCCTCGATCAGCGGGCGCTCTCTGCCGAGACGCTGGCCACGATGCACCGCGAGGCGCAGGAGATCGCCACGCGCTGCGCGCGCGAGAACGGGTGCGAGCTTTCGTGGACGCAGCTCCTGCGGATCACGCCGCGACCCTTCGATCCGACGCTGCTCCGCTTCTGCGAGGAGGCGCTGCGCGAGGAGACCGGCGAGGCGACGCTGCTGCCCTCGGGGCCGCTCCACGACGCGGCGGAGATGGCGCCGATCATCCCCACGGTGATGATGTTCTCGTCGTCGTCGCGCGGGCTCTCGCACTGCCGCGAGGAGGACACGCCGGAGGCGCACCTGGAGACGACGATCCGGGCCTTCCTCCGGCTGGTGGACAAGACCGTCGCCGAGGTGGCGAAGGGCTGAGCATCGAGGCCGCGATCGCTCGTCGAGGCTTAGATCTCAGCCTTTTGTGAGCATCACGTCCCAGCGGCGCTGCATCTCCTCCGGCGTGACCTTCTCGATCTCGTGGCCGATGTGCCACTCGTGGCCGAAGGGATCGCGCACGGTGCCGGAGCGCTCGCCGTAGAACTGATCGACGGGGGCGCGCACCACCGTCGCGCCCGCCTCGACGGCGCGGGCGATGAGCGCATCGGCGTCGTCGACGTGGAGGTGGAGGGCGATCGCCGTGCCACCGATCGACTCGGGGCCGAGGATGCCCATCTCGGGGTACTCGTCGGAGACCATGAGGGTGGCGGCGCCGACGATGATCTCGGCGTGACCGACGCGACCGCCCGGCTCGACGAGGCGAAACTTCTCCTCGGCGTCGAAGGCGGTCTTGTAGAAGGCGAGGGCGCGCGCGGCGCCCTTCACGCGCAGGTACGGAAAGACTTCGTGGATCTTCATGCGGCTCACCTTGTGGCCTCGCGCGCGTCCGGTCTTGGAAAGATTTGACCTGGCAGCGGGACGTGCCGCGATCCCGGCGCGGCGAGCGCGCGATAACGCTCCGGCGAGAGGCCGACGAAGGCGCGAAAATCCCGGTGCAAATGGGGCTGGTCGGCGTAGCCGGCGGCGAGGGCCAGGTCGGCCCAGTCGACCCAGCCCGCGCCCGCGCCGTCGATGACCCGCTGGAAGCGGCGCACGCGGCAGTAGAGCTTGGGTGTGAGGCCCACCGAGGCGCGGAAGAGCGCGACGAAATGCCGGTGGCTGAAGCCGCTCCTGCGCACGGCCTCACCCACGTCGGCGCTCTGCGCGAACCAGGCGAGCGCGGCGGCGACGGTGGGGTGCAGGGAGGGTTGCCGCGGGAGGCGCGCGTGGAGAAAGGCCTCGAGCAGGTCGAGCCGGGCTGCGGCGCTGCGCGCTTCGACGAGGCGCTGCGTGGCAATGATCGCCGCGGGGCCCAGCACGGCGGAGAGCGCGGTGTGCCGCTCGCTGAGCTCGCCCGCGGGCACGCCGAGGAGGACCTCCGCGGCGCCGGGGGTGAGCTCGGCGCCCACGGATTCGGCCGGCTCTGTGACGTCTTTCACGTAAGGCGCAGAGCGGGCGCCGCCGATGATCGCGGGCTCGAAGCGCTGTCCGTGCGGATCGTCGCCCGTGAAGATCCAGAGCGGTGGACCGGCGACGCGGAAGACGAGGTGCATCGTCCCGCTGGGGAGAATGGCTTCACGACGAGCGACGAGCGCGCTCCCACGATCGCGCGGCGCGCCGGGCTCGGAGGCCCACAGCGTTCGCACGAAGGGGCGCAGCGCCGGGCTTGGCGCGCGGACGACGTGCCCCTTGCTGCTCGCGTGGCGCGGGTCTCCCACGCGGCGAGGATAGCGCACGACGCAAGGCGGATCACCGCGGGGAAGGCGGACGTCGTCATGCTGCTCCCGGGCGTGCACGCAAGGACCGAAGGCTCCTCTTCATGCTACCTTTCTGGCCCCGATCGAGATCGAAAAGAGGCGCCCATGCCACGTTCGTCGCCCCTTCGTGTCGCATCCAGCCTGGCCTTCACGCTCGCCCTCCTCGGCGGTGTCGGTGAGGCGCAGGCCGGCGTTTCCCTGAGCGCAGAGCTGAACGGCGGGATGACCTTCCAGGGCCTCCCCGTGAACAACCGCTTCGGCGGCGGGGTGACCGGCTTGCTCGGCTACCGCTTCCACCTGGGGCCGGTCTTCCTGGGGCCGGAGATCGGCGGCGGCTACATGCACTTCGACAGCGGGGCCAGCTACGTGCGCTTCCACCCGGCGCGCGCCTTCGGGGGCGTGCGCTTCGGCGTGGGGCGGACGGTGCAGCCGCAGATCTATGCGCACCTCGGCTACGGCTGGCTCGGCGGCCTCGCCGATCTCGACCTCGAGGGATACACGGCCGACGCCGGGCTCGCGCTCGATTTCAACCTGCTCCGCGTGCTCTCCATCGGCGTGCACGCCGGCTACGTGGTCACGCAGATCGAGCCCTCGGGGGGCGGGCCGGTGACCGACACGCCGCAGAGGATTGGCTGGATCAACGCCGGCGCGCACCTGACGCTGGAGCTCTGATCCGCGGGCGCTCGGGCTCCGCTCCAGCGCGAAGATCGCTCCCGCCACTGGCGTGAGCGCCGCAGGCAGACTATCAGGGGCCCCGCAACCGGCCTGCGCCTACCCATGGCGGCCGCACGTTCCCCCGAGGTCTCCGGATGATCACGCTCGACAAGCTCACCAAACGCTTTGGCCCGAAGATCCTCTTCGAGAACGTCTCGATGCGCTTCGATCCGGGCAAGCGCTACGCCCTCGTCGGCGCCAACGGCGCGGGCAAGTCCACGCTGCTCAAGGTGATCTCCGGCGAGCAGGAGTCCGACCAGGGCTCGGTGGAGATCCCGAGCAAGCTCCGCATGGGCGTGCTCAAGCAGGATCACTTCGCCTACGAGAAGGTCCGCATCCTCGACGCGGTGCTGATGGGCAACAAGGTCCTCTGGGACGCGATGCACGAGAAGGAGCGCCTGCTCGAGGGCCACATGACTGACGAGATCGGGATGCGCCTCGCCGAGCTGGAGGGGACGATCGGCGAGGAGGACGGCTACATGGCCGAGTCGCGCGCCGCGGCGATCCTCGAGGGCCTGGGCATCGACACCAGCCGGCACCTCGACACGGTGAGCACCCTGGCGGGCGGCTACAAGCTGCGCGTGCTCATCGCCCAGACCCTCTTCGGCGGGGCCGACGTGCTCCTCCTCGACGAGCCCACCAACCACCTCGATCTCGACTCGATCCGCTGGCTCGAGACCTACCTGAAGGACGAGTTCCACGGGACCTTGCTCGTCGTCAGCCACGATCGCCATTTCATGAACGCCATCGCCACCCACGTGGCCGACGTCGACTACCAGACCGTCACCGTCTACACCGGCGATTACACCGACTTCATCGAGCAGAAGACGACGGGCCGGCGCCAGGTCGAGGCCGACGCGGCGCAGAAGAAGAAGAAGGTCGCCGAGCTCAAGGACTTCGTGGCCCGCTTCGGCGCGAGCGCCAGCCGGTCGAGCCAGGCGCAGTCGCGGGTGAAGGAGATCGAGAAGCTCGAGGGGAGCATCACCGTGCGGCGCTCGAGCGTGGTGCGGCCCTACATCAAGTTCGACATCGAGAAGGCCTCGGGCCGCGACGTGCTCCGGGTCGAGGGCCTCTCCAAATCCTTCGGCGATCTCCAGGTCATCAACGCCCTCTCCATGAACCTCAACCGCGGCGACAAGCTCGCGGTGATCGGGCCGAGCGGCATCGGCAAGTCGACGCTGCTCAAGCTGCTCGTCGCCGAGCACACGCCCGACGCGGGGAAGATCGAGTGGGGGCACGGGACCTCCGTGGGCTACTTCGCCCAGGATCACCACGAGGCGCTCACGCCCGGCTTCTCGGCCTACGAGTGGCTGCACCGCTTCGATCCGCTGGCGCAGATGGAGCACGTGCGCTCGGTGCTGGGGAAGCTGCTCTTCAGCGGTGAGGCCGGCCTGAAGAAGACCGAGAACCTCTCCGGCGGCGAGGCGGCGCGCCTGCTGCTTGCCAAGCTGATCCTCCTCCAGAACAACGTCGTCGTGCTCGACGAGCCCACCAACCACCTCGACGTGGAGAGCATCGACGCGCTGCTCGAGGCGCTGGTGGCGTTCAAGGGGACGGTGGTGGTCACCAGCCACGATCGGCACTTCATCGGCAAGCTCGCGACCAGCGTGCTCGCGCTCACGAAGGAGGGCCCGCGCTTCTTTAGCGGGACCTACGACGAGTACCTCGATCGCTACGGCTACGAGCACCTGGAGCGCTGACCGCCCGCGCGCGGTGGACTGCCGCGCTCACCGCGGTCAACCGAGATCGGCGTCGGCCATGCTCTCGTAGAGCTCGGCCTCGGAGCTCCGGCCCTTCTCGCGCGCGGCGCGGGCGAGGCGGAGCAGCACCTCGCGGCGGAGCGGGGCGACCTCGCGGCGCACGTCCTCGTCGCCCTCCTCGATGCGCGCGGAGAGCAGGCCGAGGAGATCGAGATCGCGGCCGAGGCGGGCGAGCACGTCGGCCAGGGCCATGGCGGTGGCGTGGTCGGCGGGATCGGCGCGCAGGCGATCGCCGAGCTGTTCGGCGAGGGCCTCGTCCTCGGCCTGATCGGGGCCGTCGCCCTCCGCGTCGCCGAAATCGACGGGAGCGCGCCAGGGCTCGATCTCCAGGGCTTCGGGCGCGTCTTCGACACCCGCGGGCGCGGGGAGGGTCACCGGGTGCGCGGCGGGGGGCTCATCGATCGACGCGGCGATCGACGCCGCGGGCACGGGGCGGGCGACGGCGGCGGCGACGCGGCGGAAGGCCGCGCCGATCGATCGATCGCGCGGGCGGAGGCGGAGAGCGAGGCCGAGCAGGCGCTGGGCGGCGTGGAGATCGGCGCGCTCGCGCTCCTCGATCGCCGCGGCCTCGACGAGCAACGCGGCGATGGCGGCGGCGCGATCGGGATCGAAGATCGGGGCGAGCTCGACCGCGTCGCGCAGGCGGCCGAAGGCCAGCGAGGCGCCCGCGTGATCGCCGAGCTCGGCGCGCCAGCGACCCTCGAGGAAGCGAGCCTCGAAGCTCTCGGGCAGGCCCGCGGGGACGGCGCGGACGCGGGCCACGGCGGCGGGGCGATCTCCGGCGATCTCCGCGAGCGCGCGGCCCAGCTCGATCTGCGCGGAGGGCGCGGGCTTCCCGGCGCGATCGGCGAGGGCGACGGCGCGGGCGAAGAGATCGAGGGCGCGGCGCTCCTCGCCTGCGGCGCGCAGCGAGCGGGCGAGGCCGGTCACCGCGTCGACGTCGTCGGGCGCGTAGCGCAGGGCGCGCTCGAAGAGGGAGCTCGACTCGACGAGGAGGCCGCGGGCGAGGAAGGCCTCGGCGGCGCGGCGAAAGACGGCGTGGCGCGCCTCGGGCCCGCGCGCGCCGGCCTCGAGGTGATCGACGTCGGCCTTGGCGCCGCGGAGATCGGCGAGATCGAGGCGCGCGTCGAGGCGCGCCCAGCGGGCCTGATCGAGGGCGGGGGAGCGGGCGACGGCGTGATCGAGGGCGCCCAGGCGCTCGTCGAGCTCGTCGGCGAGGCGCGCCACCTGTAGCCAGATCAGCGCGGCGAGCGCACCGTAGGGCTCGGCGTGCGCGCCGCGGACGAGGGCGGTGCGCGCGCCGTCGCGATCGCCCACGGCTTCGAGGAGCTGGCCGCCGAGCACGCCCGCGTCCACAGCGGGGACGACGTCGACCAGCGTTGACATGGCGCCCTCCGCGCGCCCGCCGGAGAGCGCGTCGATCCAGGCGATGCGCTGGGCGATCTCCGGGTGGCGCGGCGCCCGCTCGAGCACGCCGAGGTAGAGGCGGCGCGCGCTCTCCAGATCCCCGGCGTACGCAGGCTGTTCGGCCTCCGCACACAGATCGGCGAGCTCGAGGGCCCGCAGCGCGCGATCGGAGAAGGCCGG
>Ga0075163_10013081_pt1 | contig 10786 bp, 10 predicted proteins | sample JI1023141ADNA_FD_71478 | JGI IMG/M metagenome (GOLD analysis project Ga0075163, IMG submission 71478) | Wastewater effluent complex algal communities from Wisconsin, to seasonally profile nutrient transformation and Carbon sequestration -... | ecosystem: Engineered > WWTP > Effluent > Algae... | reverse complement strand
GTATTAAGCAGGATATGAAAATAGTTCTTAATATTAACCCGCGACAGAAGGTAATACTTGATTGCCTCGGTGAAAAATATTGGGGGATTTATTCATAAAAATGGGTGCGGAATGTGGGTTTTAACCTATATTGCGAATAATTTTATCTCTCTTCGCGAGCAAAGCATAAAAATTGATCCCAATAGCACAGACACTTCCTTGACTGAAAATTTAGCAGCTACTGTCATCAGTTTTCAAATCTTAATGAGATCTATAGAGTCTAAAACATCAATTTCAGCCAACGGTTTTGAACTGACTGACGTAGGGTTATCTAGAGCAGGGTACATGGGCCTGAGCACATCCCTACGATATTCAGGACAATGTATGAACAATTGTTTGTTTGCACCTTTTCGTTTAGATTATGAAAAATCAACGTCTTCTGAAGTCAAACTCTGGGCTCAAAGTGTCTGTGAAGAACTGGTCAAAGATAAGGCAAAGCACGTTAAAACACAGTCTATCGCTGAACAAATTGCAGGGCTTCAGGCAGCTGTACAGGGGCTTGAAAAAAGAGTCAAAACACTTGAAAGTGATAATCAACAACTTAAAACGCAAGTCAGAGATCTTCAAGGCAAAGACCCTTCTTCAAATAGGGTGATTAATGCTGCGCTTATAAATAATGCTTTTATGGGCCCTAAATCATTTACGAAAAATACTGGTTTTAGAGATAATCAGAGTGGCCCTCTCTTTCCTCTAGGTGTTTCTGGATTTTCAGATACAACTTAATCTCAACACTGTGATTGTTCTTTTTTAATCTTTTAAGGCATTACACAAGTAATGATGACAAAGGCCAGGGTGCGCTCTTGTTTTAGTAGGCTAATACTGGTTATAATGTCTGGTTTTATTAACCCTACACGTTGGCGCTAAACCATGAATAAAATTGCCTTTTTTTGGCGTAAAGGTCTTTGGGCATTGCTGAGCCTCTCTTTTCTCGGCGTTGTTGTCATGAGCATGGTTTATCTTTATCTCGAAAGTCAACTACCAGATGTTGAAGCATTAAAAACCGTTCAGCTTCAAGTTCCCTTACGCATTTACACCCAAGAAGGCTTATTAATTGAAGAGTACGGCGAGAAACGCCGCATCCCTGTTACCTATGATAAAATCCCCCCTCTTTTAGTTCACGCGGTATTAGTCACCGAAGACCAGCGCTTCTTCGAGCATTCAGGCGTTGATGTATTCGGCTTAGGACGTGCTGCTGTCCGCATGATTCAAACCGGTACTAAGTCTCAAGGCGGCAGTACCATCACCATGCAGGTAGCCAGAAACTTCTTCCTAAGTCGTAAAAAAACTTTTTTAAGAAAATTTAACGAGATATTGCTCGCGATTAAAATTGACCGAGAACTCAGCAAAGAAAAAATTTTAGAGCTCTACCTTAACAAAATCTACCTGGGTAATCGCGCTTATGGCGTAGGTGCTGCTGCCAAAATCTACTATGGCAAAACCCTCCAACAATTAACCTTAGGTGAAATTGCAACGATTGCAGGTCTGCCACAAGCGCCCTCAAGTCACAATCCTATCGCTAATCCCAATGCTGCAAAAGTTAGAAGAGACCATGTGTTGGCACGCCTTCTTGAAGAAGGCTTTATTAATCAAGAACAATATCAAAATGCCCTCAAAGAACCCATTACCGCGATTTACCATGGCAGCAATGTTGAAGTTCAAGCACCCTATGTCGGTGAGATGATTCGTCAAACCTTATACAGTCAATTTGGTGAAGCAGCCTACACTAAGGGCTATAAAGTCTATACGACCGTTAAAGCCCCCTTACAAAAAGCAGCCGATGACAACGTCTTTAAACACTTAATGAATTATGATGAGCAACACGGCTATCGTGGCGTTGTAACCCATTTGAAAGATGAATCTCTAGAAAATCAAGACACACTCAAATCCGCATTAAAACCTTACAAAACCATTAATGCCCTGCATCCTGCAGTCGTTACAACTGTTCATGATAAAAGTGCTAAAGCGATACTTGCTACAGGTGAGCTCATTGAGCTTCCCTGGGAAGGCTTATCTTGGGCAAGACCTGCTCTTAAAAACGGCTGGGTCGGGCGTTCTCCCCAATCAGCCAAGAATATCTTTAAAAATGGCGATGTCATCTATGTGCATTATCAAGATAAAATCTGGCATCTTGCCCAAATCCCAGAAGTGGAATCTGCTGTTGTTTCATTAAATCCTAAAGATGGAGCAATCTTGTCACTTGTGGGCGGATTTGATTTTGAAAAATCAAATTTTAATCGTGCAACACAATCGATTCGCCAACCTGGCTCTAGTTTTAAACCTTTTATTTATGCCGCAGCGCTTAGTAAAGGCTATACACTTGCCACCTTAATTAATGATGCACCGCTTGTCGTAAACGACCCTAGTCAACCCGATGCCATGTGGCGCCCTCACAATGTTAATATGACCTTCAATGGCCCCATGCGTCTTAAAGAAGCGCTTGTCTTATCTAGAAACCTTGTGTCCATTCGTATTCTTAACGATATCGGCATCGATTATGCGATAAATTTTGTCACACCCTTTGGCTTTCAAAAAGCCACGATGCCAAAAACACTGTCATTAGCCCTAGGTAGCCTCTCTGTAACACCGATGGATTTAACCGCAGCTTATGCTACATTTGCCAATGGCGGCTATAAAGTTGAACCCTATCTTATTGATAAAATAACAGATAATGGTGGTAATTTATTATTCAAAACACAACCAGTAAAGCCCGTTAGAATCATCCCTGAAGATGTCGCATTTTTAATGAACACCGCCTTAAAAGGTGTGATTGAACATGGTACTGCAAAATCTGCCCTTCAACTTAATCGCCCTGATTTAGCCGGTAAAACAGGAACGACTAATGAACAAGTCGATGCCTGGTTTGTGGGCTTTAACCCTGATATTGTAACTGGTGCATGGGTAGGCTTTGACACACCAAAATCACTACATCGCTATGCAGCAACGCTTGCGCTCCCACTTTGGATTGATTATATGCGTGTGGCACTTAAAGATTTTCCTCTTAAAGAATCTACACAACCTGAAAATATTGTCGCTGTTCGTATTGACCCTGCCAGTGGACTACTCGCACGCGCATCACAAAAAAATGGCATCGTTGAATATTTTAGAGAAAGCGAATTGCCGGGGGCTGATGAGTCTGATGACGAGACGAGTACGGCAACTGCAAGTCCACAGACGCAGGAAAGTTTGTTTTAATTACGTAGGTTGGGCCTTGGCTTTTACCAAATATACGTTATAATCCTATACAAATTTTGCTAATGGATGACGCTATGGGTAGCATTTTTAATATGTTTGGGCCATCGCCTATTAGACCTATCGAACAGCACATGCGTAAAGTACATCATTGTGCGAAACAACTACATCCTTTTTTTGAAGCGGTACTTGCAAACGATTGGGCACTCGCCACCACCATTTGCGATAAAATCATACTTATTGAAAAAGAAGCTGACGATATCAAAAGAGAATTACGACTTCATTTGCCCACAGGACTATTTCTCCCCTTTTCTCGTACCAGTTTACTTGAATTATTAAGTGTCCAAGACAGAATTGCCAATAAAGCTGAACATATTGCAGGCCTTATTGTCAGTCGTCACATGAGCATCCCTGAATCATTAGTAGATATCTTTATGCCCTTTTTAGAAGGCTGTCTTGATGCCTCCAAGCAAGCCTGTCAAGCCATTAACGAATTAGATGAACTCCTTGAAAGTGGTTTTCGTGGTAATGAAGTTAAAATTGTTGAGGATATGGTCTTAAAACTCGATGCCATTGAACAAATTAGCGATGAAAGACTCAGTGATATTCGTCATCGAATCTTCAATATTGAAAAAGACTTATCTCCTATCGAAGTCATGTTTTTATATAAAGTCGTTCAGTGGATTGGCGACCTTGCCGACCATGCCCAAACTGTGGGTGAACGCCTTCAAATACTTATTGCGCGGTAACAGAACTCATGACCCTTACACTGATACTATTTATTTTAGGCATTGTATTTTGCTTTTTAATGACCTGGGGCGTTGGGGCCAACGACTTAGCCAATGTCATGTCAACAACCATGGGCTCAAAAGCCGTTACTGTTCGTCAAGCCATCATTATAGCCATTATATTTGAGTTTGCAGGTGCCTTTTTAGGCGGTGGCGGCGTCACTGAAACCATGCGTGACGGCATTATTAACACAAGCGAGCTGGGCAATGATCCCTTAATTCTTATCGAGGGCATGTTAAGCGTATTAATCGCTTGCACCATATGGATGAACCTAGCCAGCTTTATCGGTGTTCCCGTATCGATTACCAATGCACTTGTCGGCTCTATGGTGGGATTTGGTTCGGTTGTTTTAGGGGTAAACGCCGTTCATTGGCATCAAGTCAGTCATATTGCGATTGGTTGGATAACGTCTCCTGTAATATCAGGCATTACGGCCTATTTGCTTTTTTTATCGATACAACAAACCATCTTTATTCAAAGCGATCCCTTACAAAAGGCCAAAAGATATATTCCTATTTATTTATTTTTAGTGGGTTCTGTCTTATCGTACATCACAGTCTTTAAAGGCTTAAATCACTTTCATATTCGCCTTGATTTAAAACAAGATATTATCGTAACCCTGGTGTCATCTGTCATTCTTACAATTGTTGGGCTTGAAATCATTAAGCGCATTCCCGAGCATCAAAACTTTAGACGTAAAGACAAATTCACTCAAGTTGAAAAATACTTTGCAATACTCATGGGGCTTACCGCTTGTGCCATGGTATTCGCCCATGGTGCTAATGATGTCTCTTTAGCAGTTGGGCCTTTGAGTATTATTTATAGCTTAGTTTTTAATGCCGATAATCATATCGTTGCTAATAATTTTCCATCGTGGATTATAGGCCTTGGTTGCTTTGGCGTCATCACAGGATTTCTAGTTTACGGACGGCGCGTCATTGAAACCGTTGGCAGCTCAATTACAGCTTTAACACCTAGCCGGGCATTTGCAGCAACGCTTGCTGCAGCCACCACGGTTGTCGTTGCAACCAGTACCGGGATTCCAGTATCAGCGACTCAGACATTAGTCGGCGCTGTTTTAGGCGTGGGGCTTGCACGTGGTATCGGTGCATTAAATTTAATTGTCATTCGAAATATTTTTATGTCATGGATTTTAACGTTACCCGTGTCATCACTACTAACGATTTTATCCTACAAGTGCCTTCACTTCATTATCGGATTATCTTCATGACAAAACCTCTCGCCAATCTCGCGCATTTAATGCGCCTTAGCTATCTTTCACCTCATGACACAACAGAAGCGCAATTAAATAAAGACATTGGTGCGATAATTGATTTTGTTGAATCTCTTAAAAAAGTAGATACAACCCATATCACGCCCCTCTTTCATCCCTTTGATTTGCATCAACGATTGCGATGCGATGAAGTAACTGAACAGGACTGTGTTGCAGAGCTCGAAGCCATTGCGCCTTTATTTGAGGATGGAAGCTATTTAGTACCCAAAGTCATCGCTGGGGATAACTAATATGCCAACTGAGCACAGTGTTACTGATTTAATTACTTTACTGGCACAAAAAAAAGTATCAAGCGTTGAATTAACGCAAGCTTACTTAGATAAAATTCAGAACCTCAGCCCACCCTCGACACCAGACATAATGGACCCCGCGGACAAGCCGCGGGGCGTTGAGAACAAGCCGCGGGGCGTCGAGGGAAGGCAACCTTCTTCTTTAAATGCCTTTATTCATGTCAATCCCGAAGCGTCACTTGCTGAGGCGAAACATGCTGATAGTTTAAGGCAAAAACACCTTCATAGCGTATTAACGGGGATCCCTTTAGCCCATAAAGATATTTTTTGCACCACAGAGATGCCGACGACGTGTGGCTCTAAAATGCTCGAAAACTATATTTCTCCTTTTGATGCAACTATCGTTAGTAAACTCAAGCAACATGGCATGGTAACCCTTGGTAAAACAAATATGGATGAATTTGCCATGGGGTCAAGTAACGAAAATAGCTATTTTGGCCCGGCATTAAACCCTTGGGATACTACAAAAGTTCCTGGTGGCTCATCTGGTGGTAGCGCCATTGCCATTGCCGCAGGTCTTGCACCTATTGCAACAGGCTCTGATACTGGCGGCTCTGTGCGCCAACCCGCTGCTTTTTGCAATATTTCAGGACTAAAACCCACTTATGGTCTGATTTCACGTTTTGGCATGGTAGCTTATGCCTCAAGCCTTGACCAGGCTGGCATCATGGGGCAATCTGTTGAAGACATTTCTTATCTCTTAGAAGCCATGGCAGGCTTTGACCCTAAAGATTCAACATCTGCTGAAAAGCCGATACCGGCCTATTCAGCTGAGCTTAAAAACAATCCTAACTCACTTAAAATAGGTCTGCCGCGTTGTTATTTTAATCCAGCCGTTGCACCTGCCATCCAACAAGCGATACAAGAGGCCATAAAAGTCTATGAGGGTCTGGGTGCTGAAATCATCGAGCTTGATTTTACACTGCTTGATTTATGGGTGCCATGTTATTATGTCATCGCGTGCGCTGAAGCCTCTTCAAATCTGGCACGCTTTGATGGCCTTCGTTACGGTCATCGCAGTCAAAATATGAGCAGCCTTGAAGCGTTGATTACATCATCAAGAAGCGAGGGCTTTGGACTTGAAGTCAAACGACGCATCTTAACAGGCACCCATGTTTTATCTGCCGGCTATTTTGATGCTTATTATTTACAAGCCTTAAAAATTCGACGGTTAATACAACAAGAGTTTATTCAAGCATTTAAAAAAGTCGATATTATTTTGGGCCCAACAACACCCACAACGGCTTTTACACTGGGTGAAAAAACCATTGATCCTATTCTTAATTATCTGGCAGACATTTTTACAGTCCCTGTTAATCTTATTGGCTTTCCAGCGATTTCTATCCCAGCAGGCTTTGATGGCCCTATGCCTATTGGCATGCAACTCATAGGATCTGCGTTTAACGAAACCACGCTATTAAATACTGCGCATCGCTATCAACAAGTCACCGATAGTCATCGCAAAAAACCAGGGCAATTATCATGATGTGGGATACGGTTATCGGACTTGAAGTCCACACACAATTAAATACCCAATCAAAATTATTTTCTGGAAGTAGTACGCTATTTGGCCAACCCGCTAATAGTCAAACGAGTTATATCGATGCAGCCCTTCCAGGCGTATTACCCGTATTAAATGAAGCGGCGGTCAAACTTGCTATTTCATTTGGACTTGCCATAAACGCAACGATAAATCCCAAAAGTATTTTTGAGCGTAAAAATTATTTTTATCCTGATCTCCCGAAAGGCTACCAAATAAGCCAATACAAAGAACCTATTGTTAAAAATGGCAGCTTACTCATTGAATTACCGGATAACAGTCAAAAAATCGTTACCATCGAGCGCGCCCATTTAGAAGAAGATGCCGGAAAATCTTGCCATGAGTCTCATCCCAACTACACTGGCATTGATTTAAATCGTGCGGGAACCCCGTTACTTGAAATCGTTACAACGCCTTGTTTAACCTCTGACGTTGAAGCTATCACGTATTTAAAAACACTCCATCAGTTATTACGTTTTATGCGCTACTCAGATGCCAATATGCAAGAGGGTTCCTTTAGAGCTGATGTTAATATTTCACTCAAACCTTTAGGCGCTACAACATTGGGTACGCGTGTTGAGCTTAAAAATTTAAACTCTTTTAAATTTATTGAAAAAGCCATTGCATATGAAGTTGAACGTCAAAAAACCTTGCTAGAAGAAGGTAAAGCGATACGTCAAGAAACGAGGCAATACAACCCTGATAAAGATATGACGCTGCCGCTTCGACAAAAAGAAAATGATAATGATTATCGATATTTTCCAGATCCCGATTTACTGCCTATTATTGTAACAACAGCAGATATTGAAAAAATTAAAACAACTCAGCCAAATACACCACACGAAATCAAGCAAAAACTTAAAAATTTAGGTTTGTTAGACGATGATATTAGCTATTTACTCGCAGACCCTGACAGCTATTACTTTTATCAATCGGTTAAAATACAATCTAATGCTGATGATAAAATGATTGTTAATTGGCTCAAAGGGGCATACCAAGCACATCTTAATGAACATCAATTAAGTTTTGCTAATCCACCGGTAAGTGCAAACACATTTGCAGAACTGCTCAATCAGACAACACTATCAACCAATCAATTACGAGAAATATTTAAACAATTATTAACCTCAGATAGCACCGTCAACGACATCATTAAAAGCCTTGGGTTTAATGAGTCAACGTCTGCAAATGAACTTGATGAAGCGATAAGTGCCCTTATCCAAAATAACCCGTCACAGGTTGCCGAATACCGTCAAGGCAAAGAACAGCTATTAGGATTTTTTGTGGGTCTTATCATGAAGCAATTTAAAGGTAAGGCTAATCCTTCTGAAGTTAATGCGCGGATTAAACAAGCACTAGCATAATTAACACGACAGTACAGAGCCGCGACTGTTAAGGAGCGTTACACGGAAGTTCGCGTAACACTCCCTGACGGTCGTGGCTCTGTAAGTCATGGTTCTGTTTTAATACGGTTTAACAATCACAGTTGTACCAATATCAATAAAGTTTTGATTTAACCATTTAGCAGCACTTGGCAATACACGGATACAACCATGGCTCGCATTATAGTCAGGGACTTCATAGGCCGCATGAATTGAATAGCCACCACTGAAGTGCATGCAATAAGGCATCTTAGCCCCACCACCGGTTTCAATAGGATAAATACTTGACGTACACTCTGGCCCTTTTTTAGAGTAAACTTTAAATGTTCCAGAGACGGTATGACACCCACGTCCTACATCTTCACAATAATCTTTACCGCCTGATGCACGGCCAGTTTTTACACGATTACCTTGTGCATCGTAAACCGCCCAAGCAGTTAAGTGTGGATCATAGATAAATACTTTATTTCCAGTTGCTTGACGTTTAGCTGGATATGCGCCTTCACCTTTGTGATCGTCTAAATAATGCTGCGTATGGTGCGAATAACCTGCATCATCAACAACAACCGTAGAATCATCCATGTGACCACAACCTACCGATAAAACACACAACGGGATTAATAGTAATTGTTTTTTCATTGGTGTTTCCTCCTTGTTTTCAATTGTATCGGGAGGAAACTGAATAAGTTTAGCGATTTATATCTTTTTTTTAAACTATTTGCGTTTTTTGTTATCTTTTAATAACTTACAAAGAGCATTCTGCTCATTTTTTGGCGCCAAATAGACGATGGCACTGATTAATTCTTGGTCATCACATTCAAAACACCCCCCTCGTGGGGGCATCACCCCTACGCCTTCATCGACATGTTGCCACAGTAATGACGTGTCTTGTTTAAGTGCTTTTTGCCAAGCATCCTTATCACCTATGGTGGGCGCACCCACGGCTACCGGCGGCTTTGGACTATGACACTGCGCACAAAAATGTTCATAAATCGCTTGCCCCTTATTAGGTGAGTCTTTTATTGACAACAAAAAGGCCTCAGGATGATGGCTTGCGGCGTGCAATGTTGCCATCCCCCACGCCGTCATCCCGAGCAGAGCGAGGGATCTCCACGCAATACCTCGGAGATATATCGAGGAGATCCCGCGCTTTGCTCGGGATGACAGGGATAATAGTAATATGATATAAAAGTTATACATAACGACTCTTGGCCTGGAAATTGCATAGGATTTTACATGATATTTTAGGGAAATAAACCATGTTGAAAACATTAGGGCTCATCTTATTGTACTGCGTGTCATTATCCGCAAATGCTGATACCTTTCAATCTTTAGATACCCTAAGCTTATTGGTTGAAAAATTTGTCACTGAAAATATTGAGACCAATGATGGAAAACTGCACGTAGACATAGGTAAAATTGATAATCGCCTGAAACTTAAAGCATGCCCGCTTCAACAATTAAAAGTTTCTAATCCCTCAAACACCCCACTCATCAATACCAATACTTTACTCGTAACATGTCAGTTACCTGAAAGCAATTGGAGCATTTATATGCCCATTACTATAAGTTTAACGCAACCAGTTATCACAGCTAAACATGTCATTAATAAAAATACCATACTAACTGAAGATGATTTAACCTTAACAGAAATGGATATCAGAAAACTAAAACAAGGTTATGTCCAAAATACTGCGACTCTGATTGGTAAGAAATCAAACATTATGATTCAACAAGGAAATCCTGTCGATCCCAATATGCTTGCCATGCCTAAAGTCGTGTTAAAAGGTGAAAGTGTTACGATTAAAGCGGTTAGCAACCAATTACAAGTGAGTATGTCTGGTGTTGCCCTTGAAGATGGTGCGATAGGTGATAGCATACGCGTTAAAAATAATAGTTCAAAACGCATTATACAAGCTGAGATAACGGGAAAAAAACAAGTTACTGTTGAGATTTGATAAAAAATTAACCTATAATAGCTAAAGTTTTTGCCAAAGGAGCCGATAATGATAGTGAATACAATTGAGGGTAAGAACATGGTCAAGCCAATTAATGACAGCACCCAATTCTCACGAATTGAAACAGATGCTTCTCGTCATAAAGAAGCCGCCCCAAAAGTTTCGACACCCGAAACAGATAGCGTGAATTTAAGCAACGCTTCAAAACAAATGACTGCTTTACGCGCGATGATAACTGATGTCTCAGAAGTTAATCAAGCACGCATTGAATTCATTAAGCAAGTGATTAAATCTGGCGATTATGA
>Ga0075163_10013080_pt1 | contig 10786 bp, 6 predicted proteins | sample JI1023141ADNA_FD_71478 | JGI IMG/M metagenome (GOLD analysis project Ga0075163, IMG submission 71478) | Wastewater effluent complex algal communities from Wisconsin, to seasonally profile nutrient transformation and Carbon sequestration -... | ecosystem: Engineered > WWTP > Effluent > Algae... | reverse complement strand
GTCCAGTCGCCGCGCACCTCGTCGACCGTCACCTCGGTGCCTGCGGGCAGCGCATGGCCCACGGCCGGCGGCGCGCCCAGGCTGTCGGCCGAGCGCAGCGTTGCGCCCGAGACCACCAGCACCGCATCCCGACCCTGATCCCGCTCCAGCGCCAGCGGCAGCCCCATGGCCAGCCCGCCCAGCGCCGGCGCAATCGCCAGCAGCCGCAGCCGTCGCCGTCGCTGCGGCGACTCCGACCAGGGGAGCAGCAGCGCAGTGACCAGCAGCAGCGCCGCCGCCAGGAGCACGTGCCGCCGCGGCACCGGCCAGAGCTGCGCCCACGACAGCAGCGAGTCGGCGGCGCCGCCCGCGCGAGGTCGCGGCAGCCAGTCGGGCTGGTGCTCGCGCAGAAACGACAGGTTGCGCCGCGCCCGCTCCAGCGATGGATCCAGCCGCAGCGCCCGCCGGTAGGCCAGCAGCGCCCGGCCCGGCTCCTGCGAGAGCAGCGCCGCATTTCCCCAGTCGGCCAGGAGCTCCGGTCGGTCGGGGTAGGTCTGGCACAGCTCGCGCAGCATGCCCTCGGCCTCGGCAAAGCCGCTGCGCCGGCGGTCGCGATCCGTCTGCCCCAGCGCCGCCTGATAGCTGCTGCGCGCCTGCTTCAGCTTGGCCTCGGCCGCGCTGTCCTGCGCGACGCTGATTATTGGATACAGTCCAATAAAGAAGGCCACCACACCCAGCCCGGCGGCAGCTCCCGGCCCGCCCTGCGCGGCGGGCTGCGTCCGGCCTCTTTTCATCCAGCTGCGCGCCAGCTCATCGACCTCGCTGCGCAGCCCGGCGGCCAGGGGGCGCGACGCTGCGTCGGCGCTGTAGGTCTCGGTCTCCAGCCGCTCCAGCAGCCGGCTGCCTTCGTCGGAGGGCAGGGCCAGCTCGCGCCGCAGGCTGCGCAGCGCCGTGCACAGGCGGGGCGCTGCGTCGCGCGCCGCCTCCTGGGTCGCCCGGGCCAGCTCGTCCTGCACTGCGCGCAGGAGTCGCCGGGCCTCAGCATCGCGCTGCCGGCCAGCCTGGCCGCGGCGACGCAGCACAAAGATCACCACCAGCGCCGCCGCCGCCCCGTACATGGCCAGGAGCAGCGGCATCACCGCGTGCAGCGACGTCGCCCGTCGCCAGGTCTGCCGATCGTCGCTGAGCGCCAGGTCCGCGCCCACCAGCGGCAGGCTCGCCTCGCTCGCCGCCTGCGGCTTGCCGGCTCCTGGGCTCACACCTGCGCCCGTGCCTGTTCCCGTCGCTGTCGCACCCGCCGCGGAGGCCGCCGGGCCGCTGCCCACCACATCGCCCGCGCCCACCACGGCCGACCCCTTGACCGACAGGGCGATGGGCTGGCTGTGCACGGTCTGGTAGCTGCCCTGGCTCGGATCGAAGTAGCCAAACGACAGCGCCGGGATCTCCTTGGCGTCGGTGCTGCGCAGCCGCACCGAGACCCGGAAGAGCTTGCCCTTGCCATCCTCCAGCACCTCGCCGGCCGGCGGCTCCTCGGGCGCGGCAAACTGCTGCTCCGAGAGACCCATCGACGGCAGCTCCGGCAGGATGAGACCCGCCAGCCGCCCCTTGCCGCGCAGCAGGATGCGCAGCTCGATGGGATCGCCGACCCGCACCACCGTGCGCCCGGCCGAGACCTCGATGTTGAAGGCGCTGCCCACGGCATTCTTGAAGCTCGCGGGCCGCCCGGCCTGCGGCAGCGGCCGGATCTCCAGCTTCAGCGGCTTGGTCGCCGCCGCAAACAGCCGCGACTCGGGCACCTGAAAGCCGAACACATCGCGCCCAAAGCCGACATTCAGCGCCGCGACGATGCGTGCCGGCGGCAGGCTCAGCGTCCCAACCTTGCTCGGCGTCAGGCGAAACTGAAAGCGGAAGCGCGCAAACTCGCTGCCGTCGAGGTTCGCCTTGTCCTGGCTGTAGGGCAGCTCCAGCTGGCGGCTGCCGGCCTGAAACCCGCCGAGCCGCGGCTGCCCCGGCGGGGCTTCGATCTCGACCCACTCATCCTGATCGAAGAGCGGCACCGAAAAGGTGCGCTGTCCGACATCGCGGCGCAGGTACCACTCCAGGGTTGCGTCGACGGTCTCGCCGACCCACAGCGGTCGCTCAGGCAGGATCAAGCGCAGCTGCATGTCCTTGGTGTCGTCCACCGACTTCACCGAAAAGCGCGCCGGCGGACTGGTCGCTTTTTTGCCGCCCTGCTCGGCGGTCAGCGGCGGCACCGTGTACTGTCCGGACTGCGTTGCCTCGACGCGAAAGCGGTAGGCGAACGTGACGTTGCGGAACTCGCTGCGCTGGCCGTTGACGATCTGCACCATGCTCGACACGTTGGGCGACACGCCCAGCGAGGTCACCTTGCAGCCGGGAATCGCCAGCTTGCTCAGCGTCGGCTGCGGGCTCTCGTCAAAGCCGCGCGCGGCAACGGTCAGCACGAACGGCAGGCCGGCGTAGACCTCGTCGCTATCCAGCTGCAAGCTCAGCTGCTGCGCCTGCGCCCGGCCCGGCGCCACCGACGCCACGAGCAGCAGCAGCAGCGCCCAGCGGCCAAGGCCGAATCCCGGGGGCAGGCTGCGAACAAATGCCCGACTTCTCATGCTTACCAGTCCTTCTCAACCGGCTCGGGCTGGCTCGGCTGCTGCTTTTTGCGCTGCCGCTCTGCCTCCCGCTCGCGGATGGCCTGCAGGCGGCGGGCCGCCTGCTCCTGCGAGATCTGCTGGTCTTGGTTCTGCTGTTTGTTCTGCTGCTGCTTCTGCTCTTTTTCCTGCGGCGGCTCCAGGATGCGGATCGCGGCCTCGATGTGCGCAAGCGCCTGCTTCTGCTGCTCGATCGGTGGCTCCAGATCCAGCGACAGCGTCTGCGCCTGCTTTTCATCCTCTTTGAGCATTCCCGTCGCTGACGCCATGGCGCCGTGCGCCTTGTGCACCTCTTCGGCGGCCTCGCTGAGCGGCTTCTGCGCCTGCTTGGCCTGCGGATCGCTGGCGCTGCCCGCCTGATCCGCCTGGCTGGCCAGCGCCTCGGCCAGCGCCTTGCCCAGCGCCGCGTGCTCCTCCTGCTTGCCGGCCAGCGGACCGAGCTTGCGCCGCTTCGCGCTCTCGTCCTTGAGCGCCTGCGCGCCGCTGGTGCCGTCGTGGGTCTCGGTCTGGTTGCGCTGGAGCTCCTTCAAGTGCTCGACGATCGAGAAGAACAGCCGCCGCAGCTCCTCCAGCTGCTTGCGCCCCTCTTCGGCGGTCGGCAGCAGCGTCACCGGCTTGGATTTGGAGCTGCCGGGGCCGCCCAGAAGCGCGCCGAGCTTGGCGACCGCAGCCTCGGCCAGCTGCCGCTTCTGCTCGGCCAGCTCGTAGCGCTGCTTTTCCGCCGCGAGCTTTTCCTGCTCGTCCTTTTTGTTCGGATCGGCCTGGCCTTGACCTTGGCCTTGCAGCGCCGCCAGCTCGTCGGCAAACAGCCCCTTCAAGCGCAGCAGCCGATCCTGATTGCGCGCCGCGGCATCCTTCAAGAGCGTCGCGCGCTCCTGGGTCGACAGCTTGCTGAGCTCGGACGGCGGCGCCTTGCTGCCCTTGGCCGGCGGCGGCTCGGGCGTGAGCAGCGTCACCGCGCCAATCTGGTCGGCGTACGCCAGCTCGATGAGATCGCGGATGCCGCTGAAGCGCTCCAGCGCCTTGAGCAGCCCGGTCAGCGCCTCCACCTGCGCCTGCGCTGCCGGCGTCAGCTGATCGCCGCCGAGCGCGCTCGCGGCCCGGTCCATGGCGCCGCTGGCCTGCTCCAGCAGCGGAATGGCCTGCTGCGCGGACTCGACCATGCGGCGCAGCTGCGCCTCCTGCCGCGGATCGGTCGGCTTTTGCGGCTGCTGCGGATCCGGCGGCGGCTTCTGGCCCGCGTGCTCGACGCCGGCCTTGAGCCGCGCCAGGAGCTCGCCGGTGCGCGGCTGCACCTGTCGCTCCTGCTCGCCCAGAAACGCGCTGGTCAGCCACGGCGGCGCCTCGGGCTTGACCGGCTGCGCACCCTGCGTGCCCTCGGGCGTGATGCGCAGGTTGCCCTTGCGCAGCTCGTCGAGCGCCCGCGTCTGGCCGTGCAGCGCCGTCTGATCCGCGACCAGCCCCTTGAGCACGGTCACCGGATCCTGAAGCTGCTCCATGGCGCGCTTGAGGATGGTGACGTTGGCATCGGCCTGCTGGTGCGCCCGGTCACCCTGCAGGCGCCGCAGGAGCCGCGTGGTATCGGCCATGGCGCCGCGCCCCTGGTTGAGGTAGTGCTCCAGGTTCTGAAGCTGCACCAGCTTGCCGCGATCTTCGTCGCTCTGCTGCTTGCTGCTCTGCTGCGAGATGTGGTCGCGCTGCTCGCCGGCCAGATCCAGGATCGCGCCGGTGTCGGAGAGCAGCGTGCGCTGAAACGTCCCCAGATCCTCGAACTCGCTCTGGAAGCTCAGCGGCTCGGTGGCGGCGCCGGCCTGGGCCACGCGGCCGAGCAGCGCGCGGATGCGGTCGCGCAGGGTGCGCTCGTCCTGGATGACGCGGCCCAGGCGCGCCTCCAGCGTGTTCTGGCCTTTGTTGAGCTCATCGGCCAGCTGCTGGATGCGGCGCAGGATCTGCTCCAGGTTCTGGCGCGCGTCGGCATCACCGGGGCGGCCGTGCACGGCGTCGCGAAACCAGGCGGCGCTCTGATGCAGGGCGGCCAGCGCATCCTGCGGCTTCTCTTTTGTCAGCCCATCGGCCTTGCGGGCGTAGGTCAGCGCCAGGTTGAACGCGGCGCGAAAGCGGACCTCGGCGTCGGAGTGGGCGGCGTCGCGAGCCGCCAGGAAGCCCGCCTCGGCCTTGGCCAGATCGCCGGCTTCAAAAGCGGTGCGCGCCTGGTTGTAGCTCTTGCGCGGCGGCTCATCTTTGGGCGGCTGCGGGGTCGGTGCGGTCGCCGGGTTCGTCGACGGAGCCGTCGATGGCGCCGATGTGGGCGGCTGTGGGTCCGGCGAGGCCGGCTGACCCAGTGCGGCCGTGGTCAGGGCCAGCAGCAGCGCTGCGGGCAGGATCAGGTAGCGGGGTCGCCTCATGCGCCGTGCCTTCCGTCGCCGTCGGCGTCGCCGCGCAGGGACAGCACGGTCGCGCCTTTGCCCAGCCGCACCAGGGCGACCAGCGCGACCAGCGCCAGCAGCACCAGCCACGGATAGTGCTCCTTGGGCACGCTGCGCACCGTCGCCTCCTTGCGCTCGCGGACGAGCGGCTGGATGTGCTCCTTGATGATCGAGTCCAGATCCAGCGCCGCAACGCCCGCGGGGATGTAGGCGCCTTCGGTGGCCAGCGCGATCTCGCGCAGCGTCTTGCCGTCGAGCCGCGAGCGCACGAGCTGCCCGTCGCGATCGACGAGGAAGCTGCGCGCGCCGGTGCTGGGATCGGTCAGCGTGATCTCGCTGCCGCGCTCATCGCCAAAGCCGATGGCCACGACGCGGATGCCGTCTTTGTGCAGCTCCTTGGCCACTTCGACCGCGTAGGAGTCCTGATCCTCGCCGTCGGTGATGAGCAGGACCAGGCGGGCGGCGCCGCCCGCAGTGGCGACTCCGAAGGCATCCTTGGCCACGCGCAGACCGTCGCCAATTCGCGTGCCGCCGCGACCTACGCTGCGCGTGTCGGTGCGCTCCAGCACCACGCGGAAAAAGCCGTAGTCGGGGGTCAGCGGACACAGCACCTGGGCGCGGCCGGCGAAGGCGACCAGGCCCACGCGATGCCCCTTGAGGCGCCCGAGCAGGTCGATGAGCTCGGCCTTGGCGCGCTTGAGGCGGCTCGGCGCCGCGTCCTCGGCCAGCATGCTGCGCGACACATCGAGCACGACCATGAGATCGGCCGACACCTGCGCGGTGGACACGCTCTCCAGCTCGCCCGCGGTCTGCGGCCGCATGAGCGCCAGCGTGCTCGCCGCGAGCGCCACCAGCATCAGCCCGAGCCGCAGGAGCCGCCGTCCGCCGGGCAGGCGGCGGGCCAGCCGCAGCTGCATCACCGTCGAGACAAAGCCGGAAAAGCCGCGCGACGGACTGAGCTCCAGATAGGCGAGAAGCGCGGCCAGCGCGAGCACCGGAATCAGCAGATACCCGAGCTCGGGGCTTACGAAGTTGAGGCCCGCCAGTGCGAGCGGCATCGTCGCCAGCATCGGCATCATCAGGGCAGCCTCCGCAGCACGGTGCCCGAGAGCAGCCAGCTTATCGCCATCAGGATCAGCGCCAGCGCGAGTGCGTGCTGGTAGTACTCGCGGTACTGGCGGAAGCGCTGCTCGACAAACTCGCTGCGCTCCAGCGAGTCGATCTGGCGGTAGACGCGCTCCAGCGCCTCGGCGTCGGTGGCGCGGTAGTAGCGACCGCCGCTCTTGTCGGCGATGTCCTTGAGCATCTTTTCGTCGATCTCGACCGGCATGCGCTGAAGGAAGCTGCGCCCGAACGGATCGGTGACGCGCACCGGCGCCATGCCGTTGGTGCCGGCGCCGACGGTGTAGACCTTGACGCCGATGGTCACGGCCAGCTCGGCGGCCTGCTGTGGAGCGGTGTCGCCGCGGTTGTTGACGCCGTCGGTCAAGAGGATCGCGACCTTTGACTTGGCGCTCGACTCGCGCAGCCGCTCCAGGGCCAGGCCCAGACCGTCGCCGATGGCGGTGCCGTCTTCATCCTGCTGGGTCGCGATCTGGAGCTGCCCGGCCGCGGAAAGGAGGTTGTCGTGGTCGAGCGTCAGCGGGCAGCGGGTGTCGGCGTAGCCGGCAAAGCTGACGATGCCGATGAGATCGTCGGGACGTCCGGGCAGTCCGTGCCCGCCCTTGACGAAGTCGACGAGCACCTCTTTGACCGCGTCGAGGCGCGTGCGCTCGCGCTCTTTTTCCGACAGATCCAGCGCCTGCATGGAGCCCGAGACATCGATGACCATCATGATCGCGATGCCCTGCTTTTTTACGCGCGTCTGGCGGTCGGCGATGCGCGGTCCAGCGAGCGCCACCGCCAGCGCGCAGGTGGCCAGCGCCAGCAAGAGGGGCGGCAAAAATGCCAGCCGCATGCGCCAGGTCTTCACGCTCTGCGGCAAGAGTCGCAGCGACGAGAAGATCAGCCTGCCGCCGCCGCTTCGCGCCCAGTGGTAGACCGGCAGCGCCAGGAGCGCACACAGCAGCATGAGCGGCTGGCGAAACTCGATCCCAAGGTTGGCAAGCCAGCTCATGGCTGCACCGCCTTGGTCGCCGCCGCCTGGAGGCGCGTCTCGCCCAGGAAGCGGCGCGCCTCTTCGAGCGCCCGGCGCGACTCGCTCTCACCGGGGCGGTAGCCGGCAAACTTCACGCGGTCGCAGGTGCTGAGGAACGCCTCCAGGAGCTCGCGATGGGCAGGCTGCAGGCGCAGCTGCTGCTGCGCTTCGCGCAAGAACTCCTCGCTGGTGAGCTCCGGCGCGCGCACGCCGTAGCGGTCTTCGATGTAGCGGCGCACGATATCCGAGAGCTCGACGTACCAGGAGTCGGCCTCGGCGGCCTGGGGAAAGCCGCGCTGCTCCAGGCTGCCGAGGCGCCGCATCGCGGCCTCGTAGGCGCTGATGCGGATGCGCTGCCGGGCCTGCCGGCGCATGCGCCGCACCAGCCACACAGCCAGCCCCAGGGCCGCCAGCAGCAGCGGCACGATGCTGAGGCGCAGCCAGCGCGACTGCGCGACGGTCTCGTCCAGCGGCCCGCGCAGGCCCTTGAGCTCGTTTTGCACCTGTCCTTCGGGCAGCACCGACGCGATATCGATCGCAATCTCATCGGTCAAGAGCTCGTGCGGGGCGCTGGGATCGGCGCCGCCATCGCCGAGCGGGCCCGGCGCTGCACCGGGCCTGGCGTCGGTAAACTCGATGCGCAGGGAGGGGATGCGCTGGCGGCCGCTCATGGGCGCATCGAGCACGTAGCGCTGGATGTTCTTGACGCTGCCGTCGGCCGCGGTCTCGGTGCGAGGGGTGAAGTTGACGATCGAAAAGCGGCCGAGCGCCTCGCCAAACGGCGGCATCTCGACCGTGACCTTGGCCTTGGACTCGACGGTGAGCGTCAAGGTCAGCGGGTCGCCGAGGCGCGGCTTTTTGGGGCTGAGCGCCACCGTGGCCTTGACCGGTCCCGACTCGCTGGTCTGCGTCAGCGTCTCGCCGGGCGGCGCAGCTTCGGCTGCGGCGGCATCCGGCGGCGCATCTTTGGAAACGTTACACCCTGTAACGAATTGCAGCGCCAGCAGCGCCAGCGCCAGCAGCGGCGACAACCGGGAGGTGGTAAACGATGGGATCCTCATCGCCGCTTCCTCCGGGCGCGCATGCGGAAAAACTGGAGCAGCGGATCGATGACGGGGCGCGTGGCATCGATCCGCACCAGATCGATTCCCGACGAGCGCATCTCGGCTTCGAGCAGCTTGATGCGCCGGGCGGCGGCGTCCTGCTGCGCCTTCTGGAATGCGGCCGAGCTGGTGTCGATGAGGCGCTGCTCCCCGGTCTCGGCGTCTTCGACGGCCAGCAGGCCGGTGTCGGTGAGCGCCTGCTCGCGCTCATCGGTCACGAGCACCGAGACGACATCGTGACGGCGGTTGGCGCCGCGCAGCGCCGGCAGGTAGCCAGCGTCGAGAAAATCGGAGATGAGGAACAGCACGGCGCGGCGCGGCAGCACGCGGCGGCAGAACTCCATGGCGCCGCCGATGTTGGTGGCGCGACGGGGATTATTGCGTGCGATCTTGCGGCTGATGCGCAGCCGTTCGAGCTGCCGGCGCAAAAAACCGGGCAGCCGCGCCCGGTCCGCCCTGGTGGGCGTCGGCTCGGCGGCAAGCTGGGTCTCGCTGAGGCCGCGCGCCAGCACCTCGCGCACCACGCGCAGGGCGTGGCGCTGGCCCTTGCGCGGCGGGATGTAGGCCTCGACATCGCCGTGAAACAGGAGCAGCCCGACCTTGTCGTCGTTGTGGATCGCCGAAAAGGCCAGCAGCGCCGACAGCTCGACGGCGGCCTGGCGCTTGGAGCGGGCCTGCGAGCCGAAGTCCTGCGACGCGCTGATGTCGACGACCAGGAGCACGGTGAGCTCGCGCTCCTCCTGGTAGCGCTTGACGAACGGGGCGCCCATGCGCGCGGTGACGTTCCAGTCGATGGTGCGCACGTCGTCGCCGGGCACATAGGGGCGGACCTCTTCGAACTCCATCCCCTGGCCCTTGAAGACCGACAGGTACTGGCCCGCCAGCATGTCGGCCACGTGGCGCCCCGTCTGAAACTGGATGCGCCGGACCTGCTTGACAATCTCCGCCGGGAGCATGGTGCGCTATGGAACTGGGATGTTGTCGAGAATGATGGTGACGATGTCGTCGGCGGTCTTGTTCTCCGCCTCGGCCTCGTAGCTGAGCAGCAGGCGGTGCCGCAGCACGTCGTGCGCGATGCTCTTGATGTCGTGTGGGCTGATGTAGTCACGACCGGCGAGCAGGGCGTTGGCCTTGGCCACCTTGATGAGGTTGATGGAGGCGCGCACCGACGCGCCGCACTCGATGAGGCTGGCGAGCTGCGGGATCTTGGCGGCCTTGGGATCGCGCGTCGCGACCACCACGTCGACGGCGTAGCGCTTGACCTTGTCGTCGACGAAGATCTGACGGGCGGCGTCGCGGGCGGCCAGGATCTCGGCCGGGGTCATGACCTTGGCGACGTGCGGCTCGCTGCCGGCGCCGGCCATGCGGTCGACGATCTTCAGCTCCTCGTCCTTGGTCGGGTAGCTGATGCGCACCTTCATCATGAAGCGGTCGAGCTGCGCCTCGGGCAGCGGGTAGGTGCCCTCCTGCTCGATGGGGTTCTGCGTCGCCAGGACCAGAAACGGCTCGCTGAGCGGGAAGGTGTGCTCGCCGAGGGTGACCTGGCGCTCTTGCATGGCTTCGAGCAGGGCGGCCTGCACCTTGGCGGGGGCGCGGTTGATCTCGTCGGCCAGGATGAGGTTGCCGAAGATGGGGCCGCGCTTGACCGAGTAGCTGCCCTCTTTGGGGTTGAAGACCTGGGTGCCGGTGACGTCGCCGGGCAGCATGTCGGGGGTGAACTGGATGCGCGAGAAGGTCGCGTCGATGCAGCCGGCCAGGGTGCGGATGACCAGCGTCTTGGCCAGGCCGGGGACGCCCTCCAGCAGGATGTGGCCGCCGGCCACGAAGCCGAGCAGGAGCCGGTGGACCATGGCGTCCTGACCGACCAGCACCTTGCCGACCTCGGACTTCAGGGTGTTGAAGCGCTCGTGAAACTTGCTGTCGTCTGCCATGCTTTTCGGTTGAGCTTGGTAAGTTTGATCGTTGGTTTTATTGGGAATTTGCCCCGGGCGCCGGGAGATGCACCCGAGTTGGCCTAAGGTAACGTCCAAGCCTGAAGCTGGCAAGATACCGCACTTCTCGTGCGGCCCCTTCTGCTCGGGACCTGGGAATTCTGTTCAGGCCCGGCGATGGCTGCGCTGAGCGCCGGTCGGGACGCTGGCGAGCGGGATCGTGTAAGATGGCGCGATGAGAAGTCTCGACGAGTGCCTTGGTAGCGTCCCGGGGGACCGACTGCACCGCACGTGTCTGTTGTTTGGGCTGTTGTTGGGGCTGGGCAGCGTCGCGGCTGCGGAGCCTTTGAAGTCGCCGAAAAAGGGCGAGGTCAAGAGCATTCCGTTCAGGCCCGCGAACAATGCGAGCAGCTTGCCGCCGACGGTCGCGGCCGAGCCGCTCAAGATTACGCATCACCAGCCCGAGGGCGCGGAGCAGCAGCCGCCGGCCATCAGCGTGACGTTCAACCAGCCCATGGTTCCCGTCACGTCGGTGGGGAACCTC
>Ga0075163_10013079_pt1 | contig 10786 bp, 8 predicted proteins | sample JI1023141ADNA_FD_71478 | JGI IMG/M metagenome (GOLD analysis project Ga0075163, IMG submission 71478) | Wastewater effluent complex algal communities from Wisconsin, to seasonally profile nutrient transformation and Carbon sequestration -... | ecosystem: Engineered > WWTP > Effluent > Algae... | reverse complement strand
AGATAAATCGACAGCGCGACCCCGGCGCGAGCACCACAGTGCAGTCGGGGCCGCAGGCACCGACCGCCGCAGCGTGAGCCCGTGCCGCACACCGCCAGCCGCGACACGCTCCGAACTGGCATGCTGGACTGCATCCAGCGAGCGTCGGCAATGTGCCGTCACCAGCCGTTGCTGCGCTCGGGTTCCAAGCGTTTCAACGCACAGCAATGTGACCGGGCTGCGATTCAGCCACCTTGCAGGTAGCGCGCCGACAAGGCCCCCACGGCCGCGGGACCCAGGCCGATGCGCTTGCGCAGGTAGGCATCGATGCCGCCGTGGTCGGTGTCGATCGCGTGCAGCGCCGCCTCGAGAAAACCCTCCTGCACCTGCCACAGCACCGCCAGTGCCTCGGGCGGGGTGTCGGATGCGGGCAGCGGCGGGTGGCGGAACAGTTGGTTGGTGAGCATGAAGTCCTGCATCACCACCTCGCGGCTCACGCCCAGCGCCAGCAGGATCAGCGCCGCGGCGACGCCGGTGCGGTCCTTGCCCGCGGTGCAGTGGAAGACCACCGGCGCATCGGCCTGCAGCAGGTGCTCGAACAGGGCCGCGAACCGGTGTGCCTGGTCGTTGACCGCGGCGCGGTACAGGTCCTTCATCAGTTCGGTGACGATCGGGGCGGTGAGCGTGCGGCCGGCCGCGGACAAGTCCTGCATGCGCTGCACCACGGCGGGCTCGATGGCCAGCGAATGCTGGGTCACGCCGGGCAGCTGGTAGGGCGTGGCGGCGCGCTCGGCCTCGCCGCGGAAGTCGAAGGACTGGGCCAGGCCCAGTGCGGCCAGCCGACCGCGGTCGGCCTCGGTCAGTCCGGCCAGGTGGTCCGAGCGGAACAGCCGCCGCCAGTGCAGCGGGCGGCCGCCATGGCCGGCATAGCCGCCCAGGTCTCGAAAGTTGGTGGCACCCTGCAGGCGCCAGGCACGGTCGGGATGGTGGGGCATGCGGCGGTCCTCAGGGCGCGGGGCCTTGCAGCTTCTTCCAGGCCTGGAACCCGCCGCCCACCGACAGCGCCTTGGGGTAGCCCATGCCGCGCATCAGGTGCGCCGCATACAGGCTGCGGCGGCCGCTGTTGCAGACGAACAGCAGGATGTGGTCGCGCACGTGGTGCAGCTGGTTGAAGGTGGTGAAGAAGCCCTTCACGTCGAGGTCGGCGGGCTCGTCGCAATCCAGCGCTTCCTGCTCGTCGGCGGTGAGCGGATGGCCGAGCATCTTCTTCACGTCGAACAGCGGCACGTTCACCGTGCCGGGGATCGCGCCCTTGAGTTCGATCTCGAAGTTCTGGCGGATGTCCACCATCGTGCCCAGCCCCAGCCGGCACAGCTCGATGGCGCTGGGCAGGCTGATCTCGAGCAACGCACGCTGGGCTTCGGTGGCGGCATCGGCCGCCTGGTCGTCTGGCTGCGCGCCAGCGGCAGTGTCGGTCGTGGCAGTTGCGGTGGGCTGATTCATCGTGGGGCCGTAGTCGGGGTCGAGGGGCCGGGCCAAGTGCCCTGCCGATGCCGCCATTGTGACAAGGCGGACCCGCGGCCCGGCAGAGTCCGCATGCACAGTGTCGGTCGTTTGACATTGTCCCGAAGCACCCGGCCCTAGCATCCCCCGGCCAGACAACGCCTTGTCGACCGGAGCCCCGATGTCCATGCCCACCCCCCGTTCCTTGCTGAGCTTGCTGGCCGCCATGGCCGCGGCCGCCGCCACCTTCACCGCATCCGCCGAGATCCTGCCGCCCGCGCAACTGGCCGCCGACGCGGCCAAGGCCGTCGCCGCCGGCAAGGACCCGATCCCCGGCCCGCGCAGCTGCTTCTGGTCGCGCGGCCCCGCCAGCGCCGACCCGTACCTCAACATCGCCTACCCCGATGCGGCCACCTTCTACTGGGCCGCCACCTTCACCGTGCCGGCCGGCGCCAGGCTCAGCATCGAAGGCAAGTACCCGCACTCGCGCTACATGTCCTTCATCAGCTACGACGAGGCCGGCCGCCCGATCGAGTCGGTGGCCGACTACCTCGTCAAGCCCAAGGCCGGTTCGACCAACCCCTTCCTGTCCGGTGCCGACCGCCAGGCCGCCAACCGCGACTACAGCCTCGACGTGGTCGACGGCCGCCCAGACCCGAAGCAGACCACCGGCATGAACCTGGTCGGCCAGACGCGCGACAAGCTCAACACGCCGAAGTACGGTGCCGCGCCGGGGCAGCAGGTCATCCTCTATCGCATCTACGTGGTCGACAAGGGCACCGACGAGACCGGCAACGCCGGCCTGCCCGTGCCGGTGCTGACCATGGCCGATGGCAAGGTGCTGCGAGGCGCCGAGACCTGCACTGCGCTGCGCACCCGGCAGCCGCTGCAGCTCGATCCGTCGGCCATGGCCGTGCCGATGGACAAGTACCACGACCTGCTCAAGGCCGCCGCCAAGATCAGCCCGCTGCACCCGTCCACCAACCCGCCCACCTGGCACCAGCAGCTCGACCGCGACGCGCTCTACGCCATCTACACCGGCGAGAAGATCAAGGCCGACGCCCGCAAGAGCGAGGGCGGCTTCTATCCCAACCTGGACAACCAGTACATCCGCGCCATCGTCAACCGCAAGTTCGGCAAGGTGTTCGTGGTGCGCGGCAAGGCACCGACCACCCCGCGCACCTTCAACGGCGACGCCAGGATGGGCAGCGGAGACTTGCGCTACTGGTCGTTCTGCTCGAACCAGGGCTTTGCCAACACCCGCGTCAACGATTGCGCGCACGACGAGCGCATCCCCGTCGGCCCCGATGGCTACTACACCATCGCCCTGAGCCGCGCCGCTGACCGGCCGCGCAATGCCACCGTCCAGTGCGGCGTTGCCTGGCTGCCGATGGCCGACGACGGCGACGGCGCCGTGGACACCGACGTGACCGTGCTGCAGCTGCGCCACATGCTCGGCGCCGGCGAGTTCAAGAACGCGATCCAGAACATCGGCAAGGTGGGCGACGAGGCCAAGGACATGGGCCCGTACTACCCGCAGGGCCGCTACATCAGCCCTTCGGCGTTCGAGATCGCGGTGCCCTGCCAGATCGAGAAGCGCTGAGCGAGTGACGGGGCGCGTTGACTCACCTCACCTGCCCCACCCACCGCATCCCGCACACTGGCAGCGGCCCGCATTCCCACGGCATCGACAACCCGATCCGCGGCATTGCGCTGGCCGATGTCGCCAACGTGAAGGGCAAGCCGATGATCCTTGCCAGCCGCCTGTCCCCCGCACGCCTGTACGTCGCGCTGATGATGCAGATCGTCGGCCGCGGCTTGGTGGCTGCGAGCCGCTGCGACGGCGTGATGCGCAAGGAGCTGGTCGCGTTGCCGCCGGGCTACCGCATCGCCATGACGGTGGACCCCGACGGCCCAGGGTTCATGGTCGAGGCGGCCGGCGATGGCCGGCTGCGCCTGGCTTCGGGCCGCATGGGCGCCACTGGCGCGGCGCACCTGACCATCCGCTTCAAGCACATCGCGCATGCCTTCCTGGTGATGTCGTTCCAGGAGGGCACCGCACAGGCCTTTGCCAACGACCGCATGGTGGCCGACGGCGACGTGGCCATCGCCACGCGCCTGGTGCGCTGCCTCAACCGCATGGAATCGATCATCCTGCCGGCCTTCATCGCGCGCCGCGCCGTCAAGCGCTACACGCCGACGCCGCTGCTGCACAAGCTGGGCCTGGCCTTGCGCATCTATGCCGGCGCCGCACTCACATTGCTGGGGTTCCATTGAGCAAACCGTACTTCGAGTTCTTCTGCCCGGTGAAGGTGATCGCCGGCCACGCCGCACTCGAGCACATGCCGTTCGAGCTGGGCACGCTGGGGGCCCGCCGTCCGATGCTGATCACCGATCCGGGCGTAAGCAAGGCCGGCCTGCTCGCCATCGTCGAGGCCGCGCTGCGCGGAGGCGGCATCGAGCCGGGCGCGGTGTTCGACGACGTGCCGCCAGACAGCAGCCTGCACACCGTGCGCAAGGCGGCGGCCATCTACCGCGAGAGCGGCTGCGATGCCATCGTCGCGGTGGGCGGCGGCTCGGTGATCGACACCGCCAAGACCGCCAACATCCTGGTCTCCGAGGGCGGCGGCGACCTGCTGCGCTTCTCGGGGGCGCACCGCCTGACCCGTCCGCTGAAGCCCTTTTTCGTCGTGCCCACCACGGCGGGCACCGGCAGCGAGGTGACCCTGGTGGCGGTGGTCTCGGACACCGATGCAGGGGTCAAGCTGCCCTTCACCTCGGCCTTCCTGATGCCCCATGCGGCCGTGCTCGACCCGCGGATGACGCTGACCCTGCCGCCCCACATCACGGCCATGACCGCGATGGACGCCCTCACCCACGCGGTGGAGGCCTGCACCGGCCTGGCGGCCAACCCACTGAGCGACGCCTACGCCGAGGCCGCCATCCGAAAGATCGCCACCCACCTGCTGGCAGTGATGGACAAGCCCGGCAATGCCGAGGGCCGGCTGCAACTGGCCCAGGCCTCCACCATGGCCGGCATCGCCTTCTCCAACTCGATGGTCGGGCTGGTGCATTCGCTGGGTCATTCGATCGGTGCCGTCTGCCACCTGCCGCACGGACTGTGCATGAGCGTGCTGCTGCCGTACGTGCTCGAGTACAACCTGCCGGCGCGCTCGCAGCGCATCGGCGAGCTGCTGCTGCCGCTGGGCGGCGCCGAGCTCTTCGGGGCCATCCCGGCCGCGCAGCGCGCGCGCAGCGCCATCGGCGAGATCCGGCGCCTGCGCAACCAGCTGCATGCCCGCTGCCAGCTGCCGCGCACGCTGCAGGAGACCGGCAAGGTGACCGAGCAGCAGTTCGACGCCATCGCCGACCTGGCGCTGGACGACGGGTCGATCGTCTTCAACCCGGTCGAGGCCGACCGCAACGACCTGCTGGGCGTGCTGCGCGCCGCCTGGGCCTGAGAACTGTCCGAATATTGAGCCGGCGTACCGAGCCTGCGTGCCGGGCCTGAGTACCATCGCCGCATCGCACTGCCCGAGACCGCCCGCCATGGACCACGCCATCCAAGACCTGCCACGCACCCTGCAAGCCGCGCTCGACCTGCAGCGCAAGGCCTACTTCGCGCACCCCGTGCCCACGCTGGCCGAGCGCAAGGCCGACCTGCGCACGCTGCAGCGCTTCATCCGCGACCACAAGCAGGCGCTGTGCGACGCCATCAGCACCGACTACGGCCACCGCTCGCGCCACGAGACGCTGCTGGCCGAGATCTTCCCGGCCATCGACGGCGTCGACCACGCCGTCAAGCACCTGCGCGGCTGGATGAAGCCGCAGCGGCGCCAGGTCGACTGGCGCAACTTCTTCGGCGCCAGCAACCGCGTGATCCCGCAGCCGCTGGGCGTGGTGGGCGTGATCGTGCCCTGGAATTTTCCGGTCAACCTGAGCCTGGTGCCGCTGACCTACATCTTTGCCGCCGGCAACCGCGCGATGGTGAAGATGAGCGAGAACTCGCGCCACCTGGCCCGCCTGTTGATCGACAAGATGCCGGCCTACTTTCCGCCCGAGAAGCTGCAGTTCTTCGACGAGACCGGCGGCGTGGGCGTGGAGTTCTCGAAGCTGGCCTTCGACCACCTGCTGTTCACCGGCTCGGGCACCACCGGCCGCGCGGTGATGGCGGCCGCGGCGCAGAACCTGTGCCCCGTGACGCTGGAGCTCGGCGGCAAGGCGCCGGCCATCGTCTGCGAGGACTTCCCGCTGAAGCTGGCGGCCGAGCGCATCCTGTTCGTCAAGTACCTCAATGCCGGGCAGATCTGCACCACCGTCGACCACGCCTGGCTGCCGCAGCAGCGCATCGCCGAGTTCGTCGAGCTGGCGCGCGGCATCGTCGCGGCGCGCTACCCGCGCATCGACTCGCCCGACTACACCTCGGTCATCGACCAGCGCTCCTTCGATCGGCTGATCCAGTCGCTGGACGATGCCCGGCAGCGCGGTGCCACACTGGTGCAACTGGTGCCCGGACCGGCCTTCGACGTCGCCACGCGCAAGATCGCGCCCACCATCGTGCTGAATGCGCCCGACGACTGCCTGCTTCTGCAGCGCGAGATCTTCGGCCCGATCCTGCCGCTGCGCGGCTACACCTCGCTGCCGGCGGTAGTGGACGCCATCAACGCCGGGCCGCGCCCGCTGGCGGTCTACCCGTTCAGCAACGACCGCGCCCAGGTGCAGATGCTGCTGGACCGCGTGATGTCGGGCGGCGTGTCGGTCAACGATGCGCTGTTCCATGTGGGCCAGCACGACCTGCCCTTCGGCGGCGTGGGCGATTCGGGCATGGGCCACTACCACGGCGTCGAAGGCTTCACCACCTTCTCGAAGCTGCGCCCGGTGTTCTACCAGGCGCGCTTCAGCTCGCTGAAGTTCCTGATGCCGCCGTATGGCAAGTTCGCGGACCGGGTGCTGGCCTTCCTGACGAAGTAGCCCCCGGTCGCCCGCCAGACCCGCATGCCCGCCACGCGCCATCCTCACCTGCTGCGTCCGCTCGACCTGGGCTTCACCACGCTGCGCAACCGCGTGGTGATGGGCTCGATGCACACCGGGCTGGAAGACCGCTTCTACAACTACCCCAAGCTCGCGGCCTACTTTCGCGAGCGCGCCCGGGGCGGCGTCGGCCTGATCGTCACCGGCGGCATCTCGCCCAACCGGCAGGGCTGGCTGCTGCCCTTCGGCGGCACGCTGAACAGCGTGCTCGACCTGCGCAACCACCGCCTCGTGACGCAGGCCGTGCACGACGAAGGCGGCAAGATCCTGATGCAGATCCTGCACGCGGGGCGCTACGGCTACCAGCCCTTCGTGGTGTCGGCCTCGGCGAGCAAGTCGCCGATCTCGTGGTTCAAGCCGCGTGCGCTCACCGAGCGCGGCATCCAGTCGACGATCCGCGCCTTCGTGCGCTGCGCTGTCCTGGCGCAACGCGCGGGCTACGACGGCGTGGAGATCATGGGCAGCGAGGGCTACCTGCTCAGCCAGTTCCTGTGCCAGCGCACCAACCAGCGCACCGACCGATGGGGCGGCAGCATCGAGAACCGCATGCGGCTGGCGGTGGAGATCGTGCGGCAGGTGCGCGCCGCCGTGGGCACCGACTTCATCATCATGTTCCGGCACTCGGTGCTCGACCTGGTCGAAGGCGGCAACACCTGGGACGAGGTGGTGCTGGTGGCCAAGGCCCTCGAGGCCGCTGGCGTGACCCTGCTCAACACCGGCATCGGCTGGCACGAGGCGCGCATCCCCACCATCGTCACCTCCGTGCCGCGGGCGGCCTTCGCATCGCTGGCGGCGCGGCTGAAGGCCGCCGTGGCCATCCCGGTGATCGCCTCCAACCGCATCAACATGCCCGACGAGGCCGAAGCCCTGCTGGCCCGCGGCGAGGTCGACCTGGTGTCGATGGCCCGCCCCTTCCTGGCCGACCCCGAATTCGTCGCCAAGGTGGCCGACGGCCGGGCCGACGAGATCAACACCTGCATCGCCTGCAACCAGGCCTGCCTGGACCACACCTTCGCGAACCAGCGCGCCAGCTGCCTCGTCAACCCCCGCGCTGGCTTCGAAACCGAGCTGGTCTACCGCCCGGTGCAGCGGCGCAGGCGCATCGCGGTGGTCGGCGCAGGCCCCGCGGGCCTGTCCGCCGCCACGGTGGCCGCCGGGCGCGGGCACGAGGTGCACCTGTTCGACGGCAGCGAGCGCATCGGCGGCCAGTTCAAGCTGGCGATGCAGGTGCCCGGCAAGGAAGAGTTCGCCCAGACGCTGCGCTACTTCGACAGACAACTGCAAGTCACCGGCGTGCAGGCCCGGCTCGGTCAGCGCATGACGCGCGAGTCGCTGCTGGCGCAGGGCTTCGACGACATCGTGGTGGCCACCGGCATCGTGCCGCGCCGGCCCCGCATCGAGGGCATCGACCACGCCAAGGTGCTGTCCTACGTCGATCTTCTGCAAGGCAATGTGACAGCGGGCCCGCGCGTGGCGATCATCGGCGCCGGCGGCATCGGCTTCGACGTCGCCGAGTTCCTGTTGCACGACCCGGCCGTGCCGCTGCCCTTGTCCATCGACCACTGGTGCTGCGACTGGGGCGTGGACCTCCAGGGAATCAGCCCGGGCGGGCTGGTACCGCCCGCGGTGGCGCCGCCCAGTCGGCAACTGTTCCTGCTGCAGCGCAAGACCACGCGGCCCGGCGCCGGGCTGGGCAAGACATCGGGCTGGGTGCATCGTGCGGTGCTGCAACGCCATGGCGTGGAGATGCTGTCGGGCGTCGAGTACGAGCGCATCGCGGACGACGGCCTGCACATCCGGGTGAACGGGTCTGCGCGGCGCCTGGACGTCGACCACGTCGTGCTGTGCGCGGGGCAGGAACCGTTGACCGAACTGATGCCCGGCACGGCCTCGTCCACGCCGACCCAGGCGCCCCGCTTTCACCTGATCGGCGGCGCGGCCCTGGCCACCGAACTGGATGCCAAGCGGGCCATCCGCGAGGGCGCGGAACTGGCCGCGCGGTTGTGAGCGGTGAGACCGATCGCTGAGCCAATGACCGAGGGACAAGCCATGGAAGACACACTGCAATCGGACGTGCTGGTCGTCGGCGGCGGCCTGGCCGGCATCGTCACGGCCATCGAGTGCCTGCGAGCCGGCAAGCGCGTGACCGTGGTCGACCGCGATAAGCCCGAGCGCCTGGGCGGCCTGGCCCTGTGGGCCTTTGGCGGCATGGCCCTGATCGACACGCCGGTGCAGCGGCGCATGGGCATCAAGGATTCACCCGAGATCGCCTACCGCGACTGGCTGCGGTTCGGTGAGTTGCAGGCGTCCGATCACCTGCCGCGGCAATGGGCCAGCTATTACGTGGAGCACTCGCGCACCGAGGTCCACGACTGGCTCACCAGCCAGGGCCTGTCGTTCATGCCGGCGGTGAACTGGGTGGAACGCGGCATGCAGGGCAACGGCAACACCCTGCCGCGCTACCACGTGGTGTGGGGCACCTCGCAGCGCCTCACGGTGCGCATGATCGAGTTGATGCGCGAGGCCGGCGCGCAGGGCCGCCTGACGCTGCTGCACCAGCACGAGGTGACGGCCATCGACACAGCGGCCGGCGTCGTCTGCGGTGCCACGGCACGCAACCACGCCACCGGTGGCACGGTGCGGGTCGAGGCACCGGTGGTGGTGCTGGCCATGGGCGGCATCAACGGCAGCCTCGAGCAGGCCCGCGCCAACTGGGTGCCGGGCCGGCCCATCCCCGCCACCATGCTCAACGGTGCCCACCCCTTTGCCGACGGCAAGCTGCACCGCCTGGTGGCCGGCCTGGGCGGGCAGATCACCCATGCGGGCGAGATGTGGAACTACGCCGCCGGCGTGCCCCACCCCAAGCCGCACTTCGACGGCCACGGGCTGTCGCTAATCCCCTGCAAGTCGGCCCTGTGGCTGGACCACACTGGCCGGCGCATCGGGCCCGAGCCCATGGTGGTGGGCTTCGACACCCACCTGCTGTGCCAGCGCGTGGCGGCGCAGCCCAAGCCCTGGTGCTGGCACCTGATGAACTGGCGCATCGCCAGCAAGGAGATGGCGCTGTCGGGGGCCGAGCACAACCAGCGCATCCGCGACAAGCAATTGCTGATGTTCCTGAAGGAGACGCTGCTGGGCAACCACCGCCTGGTCAAGCAGATGCTGGCCGACAGCCCGCACTTCCTGGTGGACGACACGCTCACCGGCCTGGCCGCCAAGATGAACGCACTGGCCGGCACCCAGGACGTGCGGCCCGAGGTGCTGCAGCAGACGGCCGATGCCTTCGATGCCAACTTCGCGATGGGCGACAAGGTGGTCAACGACGAACAGATCCGCCGCATCGAGCATGCCCGCCACTGGGGCCCCGACAAGATGCGCACCTGCAAGCCGGCACCGCTGCAACAGCGCGGCGCCGGGCCGTTCATCGCCATCCAGACGCAGCTGATCACGCGCAAGAGCCTGGGCGGCTTGCAGACCGACCTGCAAAGCCGCGTCCTCGACGCCGCCGGCGGCGCCATCAGCGGCCTGTACTGCGTGGGCGAGGCAGCAGGCTTCGGCGGAGGCGGGGCCAGCGGCAAGCGCTCGCTGGAGGGCACGTTCCTGCCCGGCTGCATCCTCACGGGCCGCGCGGCCGCGCGCTCGATCGTCTCCGGCGGCGGACTCTGATCCGCCGCGATCTAAGCACCTAAACAAGAGAAGGAAGACCATGGCCAACGGCGCACAAGCCCTGATGAAGACGCTGGTCGATGCCGGCGTGACGGCCTGCTTCACCAACCCGGGCACGTCCGAGATGCATTTCGTCGCCGCGCTGGACAGCGAGCCCGCCATGCGCGCCGTGCTGTGCCTCTTCGAGGGCGTGGCCACGGGCGCGGCGGACGGCTATTCGCGCATGGCCGACAAGCCCGCCGCGACGCTGCTGCACCTGGGCTGCGGCCTGGGCAACGGCCTGGCCAACCTGCACAACGCGCGCAAGGGCCGCGTGCCCATCGTCAACATCGTGGGCGACCACGCCACCACCCACGTCAAGTACGACGCGCAATTGCAGTCCGACATCGAGACCGTCGCACGCAATGTCTCGCCCGGCTTCGTGCGCACGTCCAAGAGCACGGCGGAGCTGAGCCGCGATGCGGTCGAAGCCATCGCCGCGGCGCGCAGCCTGCCCGGACAGGTGGCCACCCTGATCCTGCCGGCCGACGTGTCGTGGGGCGAAGGAGCGGTGTCGGCGCCGCCGCCGGTGCTGCCCACGCCGCAGGGCGCGGACGACGCCACGGTG
>Ga0075163_10013076_pt1 | contig 10789 bp, 10 predicted proteins | sample JI1023141ADNA_FD_71478 | JGI IMG/M metagenome (GOLD analysis project Ga0075163, IMG submission 71478) | Wastewater effluent complex algal communities from Wisconsin, to seasonally profile nutrient transformation and Carbon sequestration -... | ecosystem: Engineered > WWTP > Effluent > Algae... | reverse complement strand
CGGTAGCAGAGGATGCACCGGTTCATGTGCAGCTTGATCTTGTCCCCGATATCGACGGGTTCGAAGGTGCGCCGCTCGAACTCGTACCGGCTGGCGGCCTTTCCGTTCTCATAGCTCAGGTCCTGCAGGTGGCATTCACCGGCCTGGTCGCAGACGGGGCAATCCAGCGGATGGTTGATGAGCAGGAACTCCACCACGCCCTTGCGGGCCTCCAGCAGTTCCGGGTTGGTGGTGTTGGCCACCTCCATGCCGTCCATCACCGCCGTGCGGCAGCTGGCCACCGGCTTGGGCATGGGGCGCGGGTCCTTATCGCTGCCTTTGGTCACCTTCACGATGCACGTGCGGCAGTAACCTCCGCTGGTCTTCAGCGAGCTGTAGTAGCACATCGCCGGCGGCACCACATGGCGGTCGGCGGTGTTGCGCTCGCCGATCATGCGTGCAGCCTGCAGGATCGTGGTCCCATCGGGGACTTCGATCATGATGCCGTCTATGGTGACCTTGGGCATGGGTTGGGCGTCAGAGCTTTAGGCTGAGGCGAGGGGAGTCGGACGGCTGCGAAAGTAGTGCTCCCTCCCGAAGTGATACCATGATCGGGGGAGTTTATCGACCAGAGATCAGTAGTCATCGATCTAAATACAAGGCAGGTTGGGGGAGGTGGTATAGGAAAACTGGAAGGTTAAGAGGATCGAGCCCACCAAGTAGTGATCGTAATAGTGGGATGATCAACTTTATGCATGAATTGTCGCTGTCACTTGGTTTCCGGAGCCCTGAGCCCTTCATCCCGGATCGGGTAGGCCAAGTGCTTTGACTATTACTACCTTTGCGTCCATGTGCGCCCGTGGCCGTGCCCAGATCCTCACCCAGGAGGCCATCGACAGGATGCGGATCCCGGGCGGGCGCTATGTGTTCCGCGAGCTGGCCGTATTCAAGAGCGACCTGAGCGAGGAGGATCAGCGCAAAGTGGATCCGGCGCGGGTGGGTTTCCGTTCGGACTTCTTCACGATCGCGCTGATCCGCAGCGGCAACGTCAGCGCGCGGATCGATCACAAGGAATACCGGTTGAGCGCAGGCGACGTGACCTTCGCAGGACCCCACCGCATCAAGCAGATGGTGGGGGCGAACACGGAATGCGAGATCCACGCCATCCTGTTCACCGTGGAGTTCCTCAAGCGATTGAAGATGGGGCGCATCACGGAACAGCTGGCGCTCTTCAGCACGGCGGAGCTTCCGGTGTTGCATCTCGATGCTAACGAACGAGCGGTGCTTGAGGCGGCCATCACGCGACTGGAACAGCGCATTGATGCGGTGCACGAGCACACGTTCGGAACCGAGATGGTGGTGAACGCCTTCGCCGACCTGTTGTTGGAGCTGGGCCATATCGGGCATCGCAAGGGCGATGTGCAACCCAATCCCATAGGCCGCAAGGAGGAACTGGTGGCGGGTTTCGCACAGCTGATGCAGCAACACTACATTGAGCAGCGCCAGCTCGGCTTCTACAGCGAACGCCTCTTCGTGACCACCAAGCACCTGTCCGAAACGGTGAAGGAGATCACCGGACGCACGGCGGGTCAATTGATCGACGATATCCTTTTGGTAGAGTCGCGCCGCATGCTGGATGATACCGGACTGAGCATCGCCGAGGTAGCGGATCGGTTGCGGTTCCCGTCGCCTGCGCAGTTCAGCAAGTTCTTCCACCGCACCACGGGCGCTTCGCCCCGGGACTATCGGAAGAGCATGATCAAGTCCACTTCCTGACCGGAAGCCACCGCTTCCCGTGGAACCGGCAAGTGTTGCCGTAGTGTTGACCTATTCCTACGCGTAGGGTGCGGGAACCTTTGCAGGCCTCGGCCCACGCCAACCAGCGCGGACCTACCTGCGCAGCGGCAGGGCCTGGACCGGGGCCTGATTCCGATCACCATGAACACCTCAATTCCCGCAGCCACCGGACGCCTCGGTGTGCTGATCCCCGGCCTCGGTGCCGTGGCCACCACTATGATCGCCGGGGTCGCTGCAGCCCGCAAAGGGCAAGGCGTTCCCGTAGGTTCCATCACCCAGCTCGGACACATCCGCTTGGGCAAGCGTACCGAAGGCCGCAACCCGTTGATCAAGGAGTTCGTGCCCCTCGCGGGGCTCGACGATCTCGTTTTCGGTGGGTGGGACGTCTATGCCGACAACGTGTACGAAGCCGCGGTGAAAGCTCGTGTGCTGGAGCCCGCCCTGCTGGAAAAAGTGCGGCCCGAACTGGAGCCCATCGTACCGATGTCCGCCGTGTTCGACCGTTCCTATGTGCGCAACCTCGATGGCACGCACGTGAAGCAGGCTGCCACCAAGATGGACCTCGCTTACGAGCTGATGGCTGACATCGAGCGGTTCAAACAAGAGAACAACTGCGAGCGCCTCGTGATGGTGTGGTGCGCAAGCACGGAGAAGTACACGCCGTTGGCCCGGGTACACCGCGACCTGGAGCAATTCGAGAAGGGTCTGGTGAACAACGATCCGCTGATCGCACCGAGCATGATCTACGCCTACGCCGCGATCAAGAGCGGTGTGCCCGTGGCCAACGGAGCACCCAATCTGATGGTGGACATCCCCGCGCTGGAAGAGCTTGCGCGTGAAGTGGGAGTGGCCATTGCTGGCAAGGATTTCAAGACCGGGCAAACGTTGATGAAGACCATCCTTGCCCCTGGTCTCGAAGCGCGTGCTTTGGGTATCAAGGGGTGGTTCAGCACCAACATCCTCGGCAATCGGGACGGTCTCGTACTGGATGATCCCGAGAACTTCAAAACTAAGGAAGTGTCGAAGCTCGGTGTGCTTGAAGACGTGTTAAAGCCCGACCTGCACCCCGAGCTCTATGGCGACCTCTACCACAAGGTGCGCATCAACTACTATCCGCCGCACGGAGACAACAAGGAGAGCTGGGATAACATCGACATCTTCGGCTGGATGGGCTATCCCATGCAGATCAAGGTGAACTTCCTCTGCCGCGACAGCATCCTCGCCGCGCCCATCGTGCTGGATCTCGCGCTGTTCATGGACCTTGCGCAACGCGCCGGCATGAGCGGCATCCAGGAGTGGCTCTCGTTCTACTTCAAAAGCCCGCAGACCGCCGAAGGATTGCCGCCGGAACACGACCTCTCCAAGCAGCTCATCAAACTGCAGAACACATTGAGGCACATGATGGGCGAGGACCTGATCACGCACCTCGGCCTGGACTACTACCAGGACCTGGTGGACGCGCTCTGATCCATGGACCGCACCGCGGAACGGGGCTCTGTACCGGCCTTGGTGGCGAGCGTGCTCGGCATCGGCTACATGGGGCGTGGCGGAGGCTCGGTGGCCGCTGCGGTCATGGCGCTGCTGTGGCTGGTGGCAGGGCTGCACAGCGCACCGCACGGAGCATACATGGCCGCGTTGGTCGGGATATTCCTCATAGGTGCATGGGCATCGGCACGCATGGAACAGGGTTGGGGCAAGGACAGCCAGCTTGTAGTGGTGGATGAGTTCGCTGGAATGGCCCTGGCCCTGTTCGCGTTGCCCGCCGGGTGGCCCACCGCATTGCTTGCCTTCCTGTTGTTCCGTGCGTTCGATATCGTGAAGCCGTTCGGTATCGCTCGTCTGGAGCGGCTTCCGAGCGGTGCCGGTGTGATGGCCGATGACCTGCTCGCGGGCGTCTACGCCAACCTGATCATGCAAGTGGTGGTGCGCTCCAACCTATGGACGTGGTTATGAGATCACTGCTACGCGCGCAAGTCTCGGCGGGTGTGGCCACCCTTTTCGATCTGGCCGCCACCGTGGCGTTGACCAGCAGTGCTGTGTTGCCTGGAGCCGCAGCCGGTACCACCGGTAGCATGGTGGGAGGCGTCATCAATTTCACGCTGAATCGCCGCTGGGCCTACGATGCTAACCCTGATGCACACACACGCCAGGCTCTCCGCTATGCACAGGTGTGGTGCGGCCATGTGGCCCTGAGCTACGGTCTGCTCCATGTCGGCATCGACGTCTTCGGTTGGCACTACATCCCGGTGAAGCTTGCTGTGATGGCGCTGCTGGCCGTGTGCTGGAACCACCTGTTGCACCGCCACTACGTGTTTTCCCAATGAACCGCGTGCTCTGGTCATTGCTGCTGGTGGTGCAGGCCTTCGTGCTGCCTGCACAAACCGTGGTGCGTGGTGTGATCACCGAGAAGGCCGATCGTATGCCGATCCCGTTCGTGACTGTCGCGGTGGTGGGCGGAAGCGGTGGTGCCGTCACCGATTTCGATGGACGCTACACGCTACATCTTGTGGGTGATGGTCCGCATCTGTTGCGCTTCAGCCACATCGGTCACCGCACCGAAGAACGCACGATCCAAGGCCCGGGAGAGCACACAATGAACATGGTGTTGCAACCCTCCGTGGTGGAACTGAAGGAAGCTACCGTGCGCGCCGGCAAGCGCGAGCGCTACCGGAACAAGGACAATCCTGCGGTGGAATTGGTACGGCAGGTGATCGCCTACAAGGACAGCAACCGCACACAAGCACACGACCAACTGCAGTACGAGGAATACGAGAAGCTGCAGATGGCCATGAGCGGCATCTCCGAGAAGTTCCGAAACCGCAAGATCATGCGGAAGTACGCCTTCCTCTTCGAGAACATGGACACTACGAAGGTGGAAGGCAAGGCCGTGCTTCCCATCTACCTCAAGGAGACCATCACCGAGCGCTATTGGAACCGCGAACCAGAACGCCGGAAGGCCGTGGTGAAGGCCGAGAAGCGCGTGAGCTTCGAGGAGTACATCGATGATCAAGGGGTGATCACCTACCTGAACTACCTGTACTCCGATATCGACCTCTACGCCAACAACATCCTAGTGCTCTCGAACATGTTCCTGAGCCCCATCGCCGACGGCGCACCCACGTTCTACGAGTTCTTCATCATTGACACGCTGCAGGTGGAGAATGAACGATTGGTGAAGCTCGCTTTCGTGCCGCGCAGTCTCACCGACTTCCTGTTCCAAGGGCACATCCTCGTTTCGTTGGATGGACGCTACTGTGTGCGCGAGGCTGAACTCGGCGTGAACAAGCGCATCAACCTGAACTGGGTGCGCGAACTGCACATCGACCAGCGCTTCCAACGTGACAGTACCGGCCGGTATCCGATGGTGTTCAGCCGCATGCGCGCCGACTTCGGGATCAGCAAGAGCGGTGGTGGCATCTATGGTGAGCGCAGCATCTCCCTCCGCAACCTGCAGGTGGACCATCCGCTGCCCGCCGAGTTCTACAAGGCACCGGCGCCCGATAGCCTGCTTTCAGAAAAGCCCGACGACGCGTTCTGGGTGGAACACCGCCACGAGCCGCTCACACAGGCCGAATCGACCGTGTACCAGAACGTGGACAGCCTCAAACGCATGCCCTCGTTCCGCCGCACCATGGACATCGCCACCCTGCTGCTGGCGGGCTACAAGGGGTTCGGCTGGTGGGAGCTCGGTCCGGTGAACACCTTCTACAGCTTCAATCCGGTGGAAGGTCTGCGCCTGCGCGCGGGCGGTCGCACCACGACCAACTTCAGCGAGAAACTCTACTTCGAGGGCTACGGCGCTTATGGTTTCAAGGATGAACGGTGGAAGTACTTCGGCAGCGCCACGTGGTCGTTGAGTGGCAAGAGCATCTGGCGCTTCCCCGTGCATTCGCTCAAACTGAGCTACCAGCACGACACGAAGATCCCCGGCCAGGAACTGCAGTTCGTGCAGGAGGACTTCTTCCTCCTCTCCTTCAAGCGCGGCGTGAACGACAAGTGGCTGTACAACGACATCGTGCAGCTCGAATACTGGCGCGAATTCCCCAGCCGCTTCAGCTACAAGGTGAACCTGAAGAATTGGCGCCAGGAGGCGGCAGGTGGCCTGCACTTCCCCATCGCCGGCGGAGAACCCGTGGGACCGCTGGGTACGCTTCCCGAGCAGGACGTGGTGACCAGCGAAGCATCGGTGGAACTGCGCTACGCGCCGAACGAGCAGTTCTTCCAAGGCAAGCTGTACCGCACTCCGATGGCGAACCGCCACCCCATCCTGACGCTGCGTGTGGCGCAGGGCTTCGACGGCGTGCTCAACAGCGGCTACGACTACACGTCCTTGCGGGCCAATGTGTTCAAGCGCTTCTACTTCTCGCAGTTCGGCTTCGCGGACCTCACGGCGGATGCGGGCTTGATGTTGGGTGAAGTGCCCTATCCCCTGCTGATGATCCACCGCGCCAACCAGACCTATTCGTACCAGCTGCAGTCGTACAACCTCATGAATTTCCTGGAGTTCGTGAGCGACCACTACGCCAGCGCGCATGTGGACTACTACCTGAACGGTGCATTGTTCAACAAGATCCCGCTGTTCCGCCGGTTGAAGTGGCGCGAGGTGGTCACCTTCAAAGCGCTGTTCGGCGGACTTCGGAAGGAGAACGATCCCGCGCACAACGAAGGGCAGATGCCCTTCCCCACCGACGACCTGGGCAACACCACCACGTGGTCGCTCGCCGATGGGCCGTACATGGAAGGCAGCGTCGGCATCGCCAACATCTTCAAGCTGTTCCGCGTGGACCTCGTGCGCCGCTTCAGCTACCTGGATCATCCCAACGCACCGGAGTGGGGCGTGCGGGCACGGTTCAAACTTGATTTCTGATGGAAGAAGTAAGAGTAGAGAGAATGGTAAGGGAGGAGAAGAAGGCTGCAAGGGCTCAAGCAGCGAAACGGACAGAGCACTGAACAACAAACGGCGCCATCCTCACCACCCTTACAACCTTCACCACTATCACCGCATTCGAAATGGCACAGGACATCACCACCCCACGGCCCCTTGCCCCACGCACCTCCCTGCGCGACCAGGCCCAACGGCTCATCTACCGCATCATCGGACCGCTCGTACGCCTGCTGGTGCGCGTTGGCGTAACGCCGGACATGATCACCGTCACCGGGCTGGTGCTGAACATCGGTGTGGCGGCGGTGTTCATCGCTGGTGCCGAGATCGGTGCGCGTGGCGAACTGGCATACGTGGGCTGGGCCGGTGCGCTGATCCTCTTCGCGGGCCTGTTCGACATGCTCGATGGACAGGTGGCCCGCCTTGGCGGCAAAGCCTCCAAGGCCGGTGCGCTGTTCGACTCAGTGATCGACCGGTATAGCGAACTGGTGATGTTCCTCGGCATCTGCTACTACCTGGTGGCGCACCACTACTTCCTCAGCTCGTTGCTCGCCTTCGTGGCGTTGATCGGTTCCATGATGGTGAGCTACACCCGCGCACGCGCCGAAGGGCTCGGGATCGAATGCAAGGGCGGCCTCATGCAACGGCCTGAGCGCGTGGTGCTCACCGGTGTGTCGGCCTTGCTGTGCGGCGTTGTGGGCGGCCTCATTGGCGGCGACTACCAGCTCCGGATTCCGGGAATTCCCTTCGCGCTTTTCGAGAGCATCTCGGTCTTCACCATCCCGCTCGCGGTGATGGCCGTGCTCACCAACATCACGGCTGCGCAACGTCTGCGCGAAGCACGCCAAGCTTTGGATCAACGGTCATGAGCGTGCTGTTCGCCTTCCTTCTCCCGTTCCTGCTCGATGCATCGGCCAACAGCGGTGTAGTACCCACGGCCGGCCATCTGCCTGTGCCCCGTGATGCCGGTATGCTGTTCTACATCCAACGCAGCACCAACGAGAACACCATCGTGTACGCCCTGAACCCGACGGAGGACGGCGCGGCCGATCAAGAGCGACCGGTGAATGTGTTCTGGCGACGCTACCAGGAGGATGGACGCCGTGCGGAGCTCGATTGGATCCAACGCACGTTCGCTTACGGGATCAAGAGCAAAGCGGTGGGCAACGCGCATGAGCTACGCTGCGTGGCCTACAACAAGCTGCCGCTCTACCTCTATCAACCGGCCACGCCCAACGGCAACCCGATGGTGCTGGTCACCGTGAACGGGCATACGCTGCGACTGGAGCGCATCTACCTGCAGATCGATGGCGGTGCCTTCTGGACGCCCAACGTCACCTTCATCGAATTCAACGGCCGCGATCCGGTGACGGGTGCGGCCATGCTGGAACGCATCGTGCCATGAGCCTTGTCGCCAGCCTTCCGCCCGCGTTCACGCGTCGCCTCGGCATCGCGCTGTTGGTTAGCGGTTGCTACCTCGCGCTGTCGGCGATGCTCATCGGCTTCAAGGCGGATCAATTGGTGCTGGTCGCACTGTTCAGCGGACTCTATCTCGCCACGGATGCCACCCGGCGTTGGGTGCTGGGCTTCGCGATCTTCATGGTGTACTGGGTGCTGTTCGATTGGATGAAGGCTTTTCCGAACTACGCCTTCAATCCGGTACACATCGGTGACCTTTATGCGGCGGAGCGGTCGCTGTTCGGCGTCACCCACGGCGGAGCGTTGCTCACGCCGAACGAATTCCTCTCGCTCAATAACGCCTCGTGGAAGGATCTGTTGGCAGGCCTCTTCTACCTGTGCTGGGTACCCGTGCCTCTGGCCTTTGCGGGCTACCTCTACGCGACCGACAAGCCACACTTCCTGCGCTTCGCCCTGTGCTTCCTGCTGGTGAACCTGTTAGGGTTCACGGTCTACTACCTCTATCCTGCAGCACCACCCTGGTACGTGGCCGAATACGGCACCACGCTGATCGCCAATACTCCTGGTAACACCGCCGGACTTGGTCGCTTCGATGCGCTCACCGGCCTGCCCATCTTTCACGGGCTCTACAACAAGAGCTCCAACGTGTTTGCCGCGATGCCCTCGTTGCATGCGGCGTATCTGCCGATCGCTGCGTACTGGGCTTACCGTGCAGGTTTGAAGCGTGCAGCGGTGCTGTTCATCGGGATCGCCGCTGGCATCTGGTGGGCGGCGGTGTACAGTAGCCATCACTACCTGTTGGATGTACTGCTGGGCATTACCTGCGCCACTACAGGCATCCTGGTCTTCACGCAACTGCTGCACTGGTCCACCTTCAGCCGCTGGATCGAACGATACCGCCGCAGGCTGGAGCCTCCACTTCGCGTTCTCCACGGCGCGCGAGATCGGAGCAACCGCCGTATCCCCATACACCACGAACATGTCACCACGCATCATTGATGTGAGCAGCGCGCTCGGCGCCACGCTCACGAGCGATCAACGCGCCACCTTTGAGCAGAACGGCTTCCTGCACTTCAAGAATTTCATCACCCGCGAACAGGTGGCGGAGATCATCGGGGCCATGCAGGAGATCGAGGAGCGTTGGATCCGCGACGGTGTGAAGGTGATGAACGGCACACCGATCAAGTTCGGGAGCGATGTGGACGGCCGACCCATCGTGCAACGTTTCGCCTTTGCTTCGCAGCACCATCCCATGCTCGCCGCATTGCTGCGCGATCCGCGGTTCAACGCGATCACGCAACTCGTGGGCCCCGAGGGGCGTCTGGGCACACACGAGAAGGACGGGTTGGTGATCAACCACTACGTGAACCACGCCACCAGCAACTTCACACAGATGGGCTGGCACACCGACAGTATCCGCGATCTTTTTCTCGGAAAGAAGGTTGGACCGATGCTCAACGTGGGCATCCACCTCGACGACCAAGATCCGCGCAATGGAGGGCTTCGCCTGCTACCCGGCACGCACCGCCAAGGCCTGTGGGGCATGCTGTTCCACAAGTTTTACTACGTGAACAAGAGCGCCGACCGCAACGAGGTGGCATTCCGCATCGGTGCTGGCGACCTCACTGTACACGACGGCAGCATGTGGCACCGCGTGCAACGCTCCTCGTTGGTGGGAGAGGCCAGTCGGCGTCGCGTGATGTACATCCCTGTGATCGATGGTGCCTACGAACCGAAGACCGCCGAGAGCAGCACGCCGTTCTACCACCGTTTCCAACATTTGGTGAAATGAAGGAACAAAGGAATACCCATGATCGCGGCCTCGCGGTGGTGACCGGCGCTGGGCAGGGCCTCGGTGCAGCCATCGCACTGCAACTGGCCAAGGAAGGTTTCGCTGTGCTGCTCGTGGCCCGCACGGTGGACGCACTGGATCAGGTGCGCGCACAAGCGGCAGCGCTCAACAACGGCCGCGCATACATACTTGCACTGGACCTGCTCGCGTTCGGTGCCGTGGAGCGGATCACCGCAGCCGTGACCGCCACGGGTCTGCCGTTGACGTGCTTGGTGAACAATGCTGGGCAAGGTCTGTATGGCCGCTTCGCGGACCTGCACATCGCTGAACAGCGCCGCATGATGCGTTTGAACATGGACGTTCCGGTGCAGCTTACGCACGCATTACTTCCGCAGTTGCACAAGGCACCACGCGCCTACTTGCTCAACATCGCCAGCGCTACGGCCTATAGTTCGATTGCCACATTGGCGGTCTACGGCGGCAGCAAAGCCTTTGTACTGCGTTGGTCGCGTGCGTTGGGTGTGGAACTGAAAGGCACGGGTATCACGGTCACATGTGCGTGCCCCGGTAGCGTGAACACCGGTTTCATCGCGCGCGCGGGCATGCAGTCCATGGAGGCGATCGCCAGCAAAGTGTCCATGGAAGCGGAACCGGTGGCCCAAGCTTGCGTACGCGCCATGCTCAACGGCAAGGCCGAAGTGGTGCCCGGCTTGTTGAACCGCATCACGGCCTTCTTCCAACAGGTGTTGCCCGCCGCTCCAGTGGAGCGCGTGGGAAGCGGGATCTACTTGAAGAGGTTGGGCTGAACACCCGTAGTAGATCATGCGAAGGCCGGGTGTTCCCCGGCCTTCGCATTTCACGAACCGTGCTTTCGGAAAGTCTTCCCGTGCAGCGGTACCGGAAGCGCCCGGCATGGCCCG
>Ga0075163_10013074_pt1 | contig 10791 bp, 10 predicted proteins | sample JI1023141ADNA_FD_71478 | JGI IMG/M metagenome (GOLD analysis project Ga0075163, IMG submission 71478) | Wastewater effluent complex algal communities from Wisconsin, to seasonally profile nutrient transformation and Carbon sequestration -... | ecosystem: Engineered > WWTP > Effluent > Algae... | reverse complement strand
CAGTTTTGCGCTTGAATATAAAAAGTACAAATGCTAAAAATTAAGGTGTAGATTGTTTTCAATATGATAGGTTTTTATAGGTGAGTTTATCATTATATCGATATAAAGAAAGTCACAAATTCTTTATAAATTATTATAATTTAACACTTATGACAAAAAAATGACCCTCAAATTGCAATTACATGACTTTCTATAAAGAAAAATTTCAAATTTGGTATAATAGATTAATTTTATAGCCGTTTAAAACAAAACCCAAAGAAACTTGCTACTACAATATTTAAAATCTTACGAATACAGACTTTACTTTTTAGTTTGTTTTACTATAGTGGGTTTGCTTTCTTCTAGAGCAGTTATGAGCATTGGTGTAGTAGCTATGTTTACCAATATTCTTTTAGAGTTTGCTTTAAAACCTAAAGAAATAAAATCAAATTTTAAAAATTATTTCCAAGACAAAAAACTATTTAGTTTAGGTTTAATTTTTTGGGTTTCTCTTTTAGCTTTGAGTTATAGCGCCGAAAAAACAATAGGTTTAAACTTTGTCATAAATAAATTGCCATTATTTGTCATTCCATTTGCTTTTAGTTTAGTAAAAGATTTTCCTAAAAAAACTTACGTTTTCTTGCTTCAATATTTTGTTTTAGCCATTTTTATTTCTAGTTTTTTTGTACTTGTCTCCTATTTTTCCGATTATAAAAATGCTGCCGAAAGTCTTTCAAAAGGCAAAGCTATTTGGGTTCCTTTCAACCATATTAGATATAGCGTAATGACTGTTTTTGCATTCATAACTTCGCTTTATTTATATTTAAACAGTTCTAAAACTGAACATTCATTTTTAAAAACTGCCTTTACATTTTGGAATCTATTTTTAGCTATTTATCTATTTTTATTTATTCATTTTTTGGCCGTTCGTAGTGGTTGGTTAGTATTATATTTATCGCTTTTGGTTTGGTTTGTTTCGTATGTTTTTACAAGCAAAAAATACAAATATCTAATTTTTGGATTCTTATTAGCTATTGCTATACCATATATTGCCTATCAAAATGTGGCAAACATAAAGAACAAGGTAAACTATATGAAGTACGATTGGGAACAATTTCAACAAAATAAAATTGGCAGCAACTCAGATTCTAGAAGAATGGTTTCATATGATATTGGTTTAGAATTAGCAAAAAAATATTTTCCTCTTGGGCTCGGCACGGGCAGTATTCAAAGTAAAATGAATGAAATTTACGAAGTAAAATATCCAGAAATAATACCTGAAGATAGAATAGCGCCACACAATCAGTTTTTATTTACTTTGATAGATTTAGGTTTAGTAGGTTTGTTTGCCTTAATTATTGCTTTGTTTTATCCAATTGTTTCTTTAAAAAACAAACGCAAAAATATATTTTACATCTTATTTTGGCTTATTGCCACTACTCCACTGCTTTTCGATATATCTTTAGAAATGCAGCTCGGAATTACTTTTTTCGCCTTATTTTCGTCTTTGATTTTAAAACGAATTTCATTAAGCGAAAACAATGTCTAAGGTTTCTGTTGTCATCATTACTTTTAACGAGGAAAACATTATAGAGCAATGCATTCTTGCTGCCCAAAAAGTAAGCGATGAAATTATCATTGTAGATAGTTTTAGCACCGACCGCACAAAAGAAATTTGTATAAAATTGGGTGCAAAATTCATAACACAAAAATGGCTTGGATATTCTGCACAGAAAAATTTTGGTGCTTTGCAAGCAAAATATAATTGGATACTTTCTTTAGATGCCGATGAAATTTTGTCGGAAGAGTTTGTAGCAAATTTTAATAAAATAGAAAGTTTAGAAGCAAATACTATCTATAGAATTTGCCGATTAAATAATTACTGCGGCAAGTGGATAAAACACGGCAGATGGTATCCTGAATGGCGAAATAGAATTTATGACCGAAACTTAGCGCAATGGAATAGCGACTTAGTACACGAAGATTTAGAGGTAATAAACAATAAAAAAAATCCTTCTACTACGTTTGTAAAAATAAATGGCGATGTTTTTCATTACTCTATGAAAAGTAAAGAAGAACATCTCGAAAAAATTGAAAAATATGCTAGTCTTTCGGCTCAAAAATTGAAGCAGAAAGATAAAAAGGCTAGCTTTGTAAAAAGATATTTAAGCCCTGCTAGTAAGTTTATAATAGACTACTTTTTTAGGGCTGGTTTTTTAGATGGAAAACTAGGTTTTCAAATAGCAAAACTCAATGCTTATGAAACTTTTTTGAAATACAAAAAACTGCATAAACTGAATACTATAGTAAAATGAAGATAGGAATTGATGCCAAAAGAATTTTTTTGAACCAAACTGGTTTAGGTAGTTATGGCCGTAATTTAATAGCAGGTTTAAATGAATTAAAAGCCACCGACGAATTTGTTCTTTACAGCACAGGAAAAGGAAAAATTTTTAAAACAGAACAACTTGGCGAAAATTTTTCTAGCTTTATTTCTGGAGCTAGCGTTAAAGCTTTTTGGCGTTCGTATAGTATTATTAAGAACCTAAAAAAAGACAAAATAGATTTATACCACGGCATAAGTAGCGAACTTCCTTTTTCATTAAAAAAACATAACGAAATAGTAAAAATAGTTGACATTCACGACCTTTTATTTCTTCGCTTTCCAGATTTTTATGCCCTAACAGATAGAAAAATGTTTGAGCTAAAAACAAAATTTGCCTGCGAAATAGCTGACAAAATAATAGCAACCAGCGAAGCCACAAAACAAGACATAATAAATTACTACCACACTCCTGCTGATAAAATAGAAGTTGTATATCAAAGTTGTTCGGATGCATTTTATACAGAAGTATCAGAAACTGCAAAAAATAAAATCAGAAAAAAATATAAACTTCCAGAAGACTTTTTGCTTTGTGTAGGGACTATTCAAGAAAGAAAAAACCAAAAACAGATATTAGAAGCCCTCAAAATTTCTAAAACTAAAATTCCATTAGTTTTGATAGGAACAGGTACAAAATATAAAGACCAGCTCATAGCTTTTGCCAAAGAAGAAAATTTAGATTTAATAATACCAGATGTTTTTGTAAAAAATGAAGACTTGCCCGCTATTTATCAAATGGCTCGTATTTTTGTTTTTCCAGGTTTGTACGAAGGTTTTGGTATTCCAGTTTTGGAAGCTATGGCTTCAAAAATACCAGTTATTTCTTCTTTAAATACTAGTATGGCAGAAATAATAAACAATATGGATTGCCTAATAAACCCGCTTAGCGCAGAAGATTTGGCCGAGAAAATAGATACATTTATAAGTATTGATACCACAGAAATTGTAAATAAAAATTATGCACGTGCTTTAGAATTTACTAATAAAAAATTTGCTGAAAAAATGCTAAAAATTTATGACGAATTCAGAAGTAAATAAAGCAATTTCTTTTTTAGAAAAAGGCGAAATCATTTTATGCCCAACAGATACTATTTGGGGCATTAGCTGCAATGCTACAAATTTTGAAGCGGTAGAAAAAATATATGCTCTAAAAAAACGAGAGAAATCTAAAAGTTTAATCGTTTTGGTAAGCAGTTTGGAAATGTTACAAAACTACGTTTCTGAAATACCAAATAATGTTTTAGACATAATAAATTCACATCAAAAACCGCTTACTATTATTTATTCTGGAGCTAAAAATATAGCTTCAAATGCATTTGCACAAGACAATAGCATAGCCATAAGAATAGTAAAAGAAGGTTTTTGCCATCAACTTATAGCAACATATGGAAAGCCTATAATTTCTACTTCAGCAAATTTTTCTAACGAGCCAACTGCATCAAGTTTTGAAGAAATAAATAAATTACTTATCGAAAAAATAAAATTTGTAGTAGCTAAAAATTTTGGAAATACCGCCGCCAAAGCGTCAACTATAATAAAACTAGAAAACAATAACATTATTACCATTAGAGAATGAAAAAAATAAAGATACTTGCAGCTATAATAATAGTTTTATTGAGTGGTTTTTTATACATTTCATATCATTCTGGTACTGATGTAGAAACTTTAAAAGCTAAATATCTATACCCAGAATCGAAATTTATTTCTTTTGAAGGAATGGAGATTCATTACAGAAAAACCGGTTCTGGACCTGTATTGTTTTTAATGCATGGCGTATCGAGTTCTTTGCATACTTGGGAAGTTTGGCAAGAAAAACTAAGCAAAGATTTTACAGTTATTACTATAGATATACCGAGTTTTGGACTTACAGGTCCAAACCCAAAAGACGATTATTCTATAGAAATGTATATGCGCACTATAGACCATATAACCGAAACTTTAGGTGTTGATACAATGTATATAGGCGGCAATTCTTATGGTGGTTATTTGTCTTGGAATTATGCAATACACCAACCCGAAAGAGTAAAAAAAGTTTTGCTTTTAGATGCTGCTGGCTACGAAATAAAAGAATTTAAAGATTTAGGTTTCAAATTAATGTCGAACCCAAATTTAGGATTTATAGCTACACGTTTTACACCAAAATTTTTAGTAGTACAATCTACTAAAAACGTTTATGGAAACCCAGATTTACTAACAGAAAAAGCAGCTACTAGATATTATGACTTACTGCTGCGCAAAGGAAATAGAGAAGGATTTGTGCAAATACTACAAGACAAAAAAGACTGGAAAACTGTAGAAGCGAGCATAAAAAAAGTAAAACAACCAACCTTAATAATTTGGGGAAGCGAAGACAAACTTATACCTCTAGAAAATGCGCACAGATTTAATAAAGATATTGCAAACTCTGAACTAAAAATATACGAGGGCGTTGGACACGTGCCTATGGAAGAAATACCTTTAGAAAGTGTAGCTTTGGTGGAAACTTTTCTTTTGAAATAATTTTTTTTGAAATTCGGTTAAAAACTTTAGATTTGACAATATGAATATTCGAACAGGTACAATTTTAGCTAAAGCAAAAGCAAGGAGTAACTATGTGTTTGTAGATAATATAAGTGGAAAATTAATTACAATTCCCTTTTCCAATTCTTTTGATTTAATAAAAGGAGATATAGTAGAAATTTTGATTGATGACAATAATGGCTTTTCAGTTTTTTTAGAAAAAATAGGCAATGCATATTTTGACACTTTAAAAAAATATATTGGTACAGACCAAACTATTGAAGCTAAAATAGTAGAACAAAATGAAGGTGGTTTTGTTGTTGAATATGAAGGTTTTAGATGTTTCCTTCCAAATTCGTTGAGTCTTGTTGGTAAAAATAATTTATCCGTTGAAGATGTTTTAAATCATTCATTTATGTTTCACGTTTTAGATATTACAGATAAAGATGTAATTTTAACAAGAAAAATTATAAATAACCAACAACGCTTAGCGGTTATTCAAGAAGAAATTGAAAAATTAGAAAAGGAACATAATAATATTGCCAACGTTAAGAGAATAGAATCTTTTGGATTAATAATGTCAATGGGCAGAATAGAATCTTTGCTTCATATAAGTGATTTTTTTTACTTTTTACATAGTAAGAAATCACTTAAATTGATAAGCAACCAATTTAAAACTTTAGTTGAATTTAGTTTGGGTTCAAATTTTGATTTGCAAGTTGAAGTAAAAGAAATAAAAGAATATAAAATTTATTTAACCTGCGACATGTCAAATGAATATAATTCCAAATTAATGGAAAAAATACTAAAAATGGCGGCATTAAATGAAGCATGCTCTTCTCTAATACATTACTACTACCCAAAATATGAAGAAATTTTAGCTGTTAAAAGAGGCGATTTATTCTTTGGCTTTGTAGAAAGTATTTCGCGGAAAAAACTTTATATTAGAATAAATAATTTATTGGGCGAAGTAAGCATTGGCTCAATAATACCAAAAGATAAAATAGAAGGAAATCCAAAAACATATTTAAAAGAAAACTTTAAAATGTTTCAATATCTTCAAATTGCTATCTTGGATTTTGAATTAGATTTAGAAAGCAACAAACCAAAAAAAATAAAACTGAAAATAGTAAAATAAAAAAAGGCTCGAACAAATGTTAGAGCCTTTTTAATATTTCTAAGAAAAACTTTTCCTATCTTTTATTCATTGGTACAAAACCTCTTTCGGTTGCGCCTGTATAAACTTGTCTTGGTCTTCCTATTGGTTGTTTTGTATCTCTCATTTCTTTCCATTGAGCTATCCAACCTGGCAATCTGCCTAAAGCAAATAGAACGGTAAACATTTCTACTGGGAAACCCATTGCTCTGTAAATAATTCCTGAGTAGAAATCTACATTCGGGAATAATTTTCTTTCTACAAAATAAGGATCGTTTAAAGCTTTTTCTTCCAAATCTTTAGCTATTTGTAAAACTGGATCTTTAATACCTAATTTTTTCAAAATCTCATCTGCAGATTCTTTAATGATTAATGCTCTTGGATCGAAGTTTTTGTAAACTCTGTGTCCAAAGCCCATCAATCTAAAAGGATCATCTTTATCTTTTGCTTTAGCTATCCATTTGTCTGTATCGCCACCATCTTCTTTTATAGATTCTAGCATTTCCAATACTTTTTGGTTAGCGCCACCGTGTAGTGGACCCCAAAGTGCTGCAACACCTGCAGAAACTGAAGCATATAAATTTGCATCTGAAGAACCTACTAATCTTACTGTAGATGTAGAACAGTTTTGCTCGTGGTCTGCGTGTAGGATTAATAATTTATTCATCGCTTTTACAAAAATAGGATCTATAACGTAGTCTTCTGTAACGTGACCGAAAGTCATTCTCAAAAAGTTTTCTACGTATCCTAATTCATTTTTTGGATAAATTAATGGATGACCGTTATTCTTTTTTTGAATCATAGCAACCATAGTTGGCATTTTTGCTATCAATCTATTAATAGTTCTTCTTACATCTTCTTCGCTTCTGTGAGGATTTAAAGAATCTGGATAAAAACCAGCCATCATACTTAATATGATTTGTAGCTGACCCATTGGGTGCGAACCATTTGGAAAAGCATTAAAAACGTGTTTTACGTCTTCGTGTATTAAAGAATGGTAAGTAATATTGTGCTTAAAGTCTTCGTATTGCTCTTTTGTAGGCAATTCTCCTTCTAAAATTAAGTAAGCTACCTCTAAAAACTCTGCACTTTCGCACAATTCTTCTATAGAATACCCTCTATACCTTAAAATTCCTTTTTCTCCATCCAAAAAAGTGATAGCGCTTTCTGTAGCACCTGTATTTTTATATCCTGGATCAAAAGTTATGTATCCAGTTTGCCCTCTCAATGAGGAAATATCAATAGCTTTTTCGTTTTCTGTACCAGTAATAATTGGCAATTCAATTGTTTTGTCACCTATGATTATTTTCGCTGTTTCTGCCATTCTTTTACTTTTAAATTTGTTTCCACAAAAATAAACAATTATCTGCTTAATTTTTTAATAGATGCTCCATTATTTTTTAATAAAAATATTATTTCTATTTTTACACTCTAAATATTTTAATACAGTAACTTTATAGCATGAAAAATATAGAAAACAACAAAGGTTTTATTTTAATTTTAACTTTAGTACTCGTAGCAGCATTCTCAAGATTGATACCGCACGCTCCAAACTTTACAGCTGTTGGCGCAATGGCTCTTTTTGGCGCAGCGCATTTTACTAAAAAATATTTAGCTTTTGTAGTACCTATAGCTGCTATGTGGTTTAGCGATTTGTTTATAAACAACTTTGTTTACGCATCAGAATCTTTTGTTTGGTTTCAATCTTTTCAGCTTTATACTATAATTCCTATGGCATTAATCGTATTGGCTGGTTTGTTTCTATTTAAAAACAAAGTAACGCCAAGCAATGTTTTAGGTGGTTCTGTTTTAGCAACAATTATCTTTTTCTTAGTTTCAAATTTTGGAACTTGGATTTCTCCTTATTCTTTGTTTCCAAATACTTTTGGTGGTTTAGTTTCTACTTATGTGGCTGGTTTACCATTTGCATTGAATACTTTAGCTGGCGATATGTTCTTTTCTCTTGCTCTTTTTGGCTCTTTCTTTTTGTTTACTACAAAATTCCCTAGCTTCAAATTAGCTAAAGTAAAATCAAAATAAGACATTTTGTCGCTTTAAAAAAACAAAACTGACTTTTTGTCGTTTCGTTTTTAATCTTTTCTGACTTTTTGAGCCTTAATATGGCTTGGTATTCCTTTTGTAAGTTTGTTTCTGTAATCAAATTTTACATTAACAATTAAAAACTAAAAACAATGGGAACTTTAAAACCAACTGAAAAAAGAACATTAGGCTTACAAAACATTTTTGATGATTTGTTTAACAATGAATCTTTCAACATTCCAAAAGCAAGCGTAGGAAACACAACACCTGCTGTAAACATCAGAGAAACAGAAAATGGCTATTTCTTAGACTTTGCAATGCCAGGCATAGACAAAGATGAAGTTGTAATTGAGTTAGAAAACGACTTACTTACTATTTCTTCAGAAAAAAAATCTGAATCTGAAAACCAAGTAGGAAATTTTACTCGTAGAGAATTTCACTACAACAGCTTTAAAAGAAGTTTTATACTTCCAGACACTATAGATAGTACAAAAATAAAAGCCGACCATAAAAATGGTGTTTTAAATATAGAAATACCAAAAAAAGAAGAGGCAAAACCAAAACCAGCTCGTAAAATTGAAATTGGTAACTAATAAATTTTCATAGTTTGGAATAGTATTTTTTTCGAAAGCGCTAGTAAAGAGATTTACTAGCGCTTTTTTTATTTTATCTACTAACTATAGGTTCTGGCTCAGAAATCGTCATTGGATATTTATTTTGAACTACGTCTTTAATTTTTTGGCAATATTCCGCTTCTGGTTTATTGTCTTCTATACAAACTCTTAGCTGATTGTAGTTATATTGTTGATTTGTCAAAATTAAAGCTTCATCATTTCGCACTTGGGTATAAGCTGCTTTTAACTCATTTTGAATTTGAATATACATATCGTAAGATGCTGCTCTATCATTTTTTAGTAACACAATTGCTTTAGCTGGCGTTTCAGAAAAACCTAAGTCTGCACCATTATTTTTTAAATGTTTTACCGTCAAATTTTTCAATTCGCCAATTTCTATCACATTTTCTTCTGCAAGTATTTGATTGTTTCTGTTTACTAAAATTTCTAACACATTTCTAGCTTTATGTGGTTCTGATGGCGGCACTTCTATATCTGGCGGTAGCAAATTGAGCAAACCTTCGTCTTGGACTATGGTAGTAGTCACCAAAAAGAAAATTAATAACAGGAATGCTATATCTGCCATAGACGAAGCATTGATTTGTGGGCTGAACTTTTTCATAAGATTATATATTTTCTTCTATAACCTTATTTATTGTTCGTTTATGATAAATGAAATGTAATTGTTTTGTAAAATCTAAAAAGAAGTATTATTGTATCTCACATTTTTCCTGCTCAATTTTAAATCTTGCAGTAAAGCAGATTTTACTCTTATTTCAAACAAAAAACTTTGATTAGCAATTGGGTAAGCTTGCCAATCTAAACTCATTTCCCAACAATGCAAATCTCTTAAAAGTTTAAAGCTTGTAAATGTAAAATCCATTGCTTTAAAATCGAAACCTGAGTTTACGGCTATTTTCCACTTTGGTGTTATATTTATATCGCCGTTAAACTCTAACGAAGTAAAGTTAAAAATCATACTATCTCTATTGGCGCTCGAACCGTTTATCATACTAATATGGTAGCGCGCACTTACAGACCATGGTATATTAAAATCATAGAATAAATCTGGATTCATAGCAACATAATCTCTTTCGCCTATTGTTCCGTATTCATTTGTAAATGATTTATCTTTCACCTTCGGTTTTCCTTTTAGATTAAAGTCTGCAGTTACATTTAAACTTTTAAAACGCAAAAGTTTTTGATGAGTTTTCATGTACAACTCATTAATCTGCTGGTTTTTCATATTAACACTGTAAGGGTTGTAAACCAAAGAAGCATTTAAGGCAAATAAACCATCTAAAAAAGAAGTATTTGCACTTATGTTTACATTTTGAAATTTTGCAGCCGTATCGCCAGCAAAATTATAACCCGTCGAAATATTAAAATATCTAAGCAATGGTATTTTTTTATACACGTTTGCAGTATCTTTTTTATCTAATACCTTCATTTCCAAACTATTGCCAAGAGTTAAAGTAATAGAATTAGTTTCACCAGGACTTACAGTTCCATATACACTAGTATTTTGAAATCGATTATAATCTACAAATTCATTTTTTTCTTCATCATAATAGTTGTCATAATAATTCCAAACTGGTTTAGAAAAATCTGGTCGGTATTGGTATGCAATAGTTGGCGTAAGAACGTGTCGTATAGCTTTTACGTTTCCTTTTTTAAAGTTATAAATACCAGTAAGTTTGGTATTGACAGCTAAATTGGCACTAAAATTTCTTACTGCATAAAAATCGTTTTTATAAAGAGAAAATGTACTTAAAGTATCTATAATAGAATCTCCACTATACACATAATTTTCGCCATAGTTTATTTCTTCTTTCTTAAAAAGCCACTGCTCGTTATAGTTAAAACTTGGTGTTATGTTAAAATATTTAAACAAACTATAGGTTGCATCTATTCCTATTTTTTGGTCTATTCCATAGCGCAGACTTTCTAAAGTTTGTGCTGTAAAAATAGTAGTATCTGTAGTAGAAATTTTTGCTAAAGCTTTGGCTTGGTATGTAAACCCTATTTTTTCATAAAACTTCTTTTTAGTAGAACTTATTTTACTTTTGAAAGGTGTAATTTTGTTTAATGTAAAAGTTGCTTCTGGAAGTGTAACATTA
>Ga0075163_10013073_pt1 | contig 10791 bp, 5 predicted proteins | sample JI1023141ADNA_FD_71478 | JGI IMG/M metagenome (GOLD analysis project Ga0075163, IMG submission 71478) | Wastewater effluent complex algal communities from Wisconsin, to seasonally profile nutrient transformation and Carbon sequestration -... | ecosystem: Engineered > WWTP > Effluent > Algae... | reverse complement strand
TTCTTGAGGGCGCTCGTTTGCATATCACGCCCGTCGGAATTGAGCAAAATAATATCAATTTGACGCGGGTAATAAGGCGACTGTCGGACGTGAAAGCCAGCCACAGCCTTGCCGTCAAGCAATGCTTGCCGCGTAAGTGGAAGTGGTGTTGTCTGCAGATCTACCACATTCGTCCCCACCGACATCAATCCCGCAGCCATAGCGCGTTTGATCATCCGGCAGACCTCATTTGCATCGCGGCTACCGATAACCGTTTTGTCAGCACCAAGCGAGTTGCCAAGTGCCGCGCCGAATTTTGCTCCAAACTCAGGGTTCATCTCAATATTCGATGCACCCGTCACGCGAGCATCGGTGAAGAGATCACGCATCCATTTTTCTTCTTGGACAAGACTCCGCGTCAGTATTGCGCGGGATTCGACTTCTTTGCCGGGCCAGAGTTTGATATTGGAAACGAGTTTTGCATAATCACCAATCGTACAGCCATCCGAAATGAAGACGTTCTCTGCTACCTTGACGTAATCGCCAATAGTTACGTCATTCGTCACCACGTCGTTTGTCAGCGAGGCATAATCACCAATTTTTGTGCGCTCCCATATTACCGAGTTGTCAATTTTTGCGCCATATCCGACGTGGCAATTATCGCCCAGCGAAGAATTGGTTATTTCGGTGCGCGGACCTACCACCACATTTTCGCCAATAATCACTGTGCCGATGAGTTTTGCGGTTTCATGGACTTGTGCCGAAGCCGCCACATAGCTGCTGCCTTGCTTCACGCCTTTGATTTCAACCTGCACCTTGCCGCCGATGGCATCTGCCTGCGCTTGCTGGTATTGGTCGAGGTTGCCCACATCCTGCCAGTATCCCGATGCCGTGTAGCCATAGAGCGGAAGCCCTTGCTGGAGCATGAGCGGAAAGAGGTCTTTACTAAAATCGAAGTCTTTTTGGTATGGAATAAGGTCAAGAACTTCCGGCTCCAAAATGTAAATGCCGGTATTGATGGTATCAGAAAACACCTCGCCCCACGACGGTTTCTCCAAGAAGCGGTTGATTTTTCCGTCTTTATCGGTCATTACAATCCCGAAAGCAAGCGGATTGGAGGCTTGTGTCAGCACAATCGTTGCTTTTGCTTTTTTCTCTTCGTGGAATTGGATGGCTGCACCCAAATCAAAATCCGTCAGCACATCGCCCGAGATGATGATGAAACGCTCGGTCAGGTGTTCTTGCGCATACCGCACAGCGCCCGCCGTGCCGTAATCCGCCATTGCCTGCATATACTTCATGGTGATACCGAAATTTGAACCGGTACCGAAATACGACGTAATCTTCTCCGGCTGAAAGTAAAGCAGTGATACGATGTCAGTGATATTGTTTTTTTTGAGCAGATTGACGATATGTTCCATCATCGGCACATTCATCATGGGAACCATCGGCTTGGGGAGGTTCATGGTTATGGGGCGTAGGCGTGTACCGAAGCCACCTGCCATAATTACAGCTTTTTTCATCATAGTACAATGCGGATTTAGAAGGTGAGAAAGAATGACCGATGAATTGAGAATTGTTTCCTGACGAACACACGCGCCATCTCTCGGAAGCGCATAAAAGCGTGGCTTGTATAGTTGAAATACGGTGCAAGAGATGAGAGATACAGGCAAACAAACTTAATAATTTTTTGCTATGCTCAAATGAAGAAATTCATATCAGGAACAATTTTTTCGCCGGATTCAATAATTCAGTCAAGAAGCACGTTGTTTTCTCACGTTCAAGGCAATTGAGGATAGAGTGTTGAAACTCTTCGCCGCAAAGAGCTTGTCATTCCTTGCGTTTGAGCTGGTCGCAATTGTGTTCCCCACTGAACTCAATGCTCGCCAGCAAAACGCTGTAACGCCGATTTTTGTCAGCAGTTCTGCCGTCGTTGTGTGCTTTTCAAGCTCAAAACTCAGCACTGTCCATCACAATGTTCTCGCGCATCGAAAGCCCGAAGCCATCCAGCGCTCATTGGGGTGGAAAAAGTTTCGGTACGTGGAGCGCATACTTGCTCGCGGCGTAGCGAATGAGCCACCGCGAAGCACTTTTTGATTGACAAACCATTTGTCGTTGTACTCGTCGAATTGTGGCGTGAATCCCGGGTAGGGCGCGTAATCGCTGCTTGTCCATTCCCAAAGGTCGCCCGTCATTTGCCAAAGACCGCTTGCGGTCGCGCCTGCAGGGAATGTGCCCGCTTCGGAAGCACTCCAAAGATTATTTTCCAGAAAATTGCCGTGCTGTGCTGTCAAACTGCTAGTTCCCCACGGGAAGGCTTGTTTTATGCCACTTCCAGAGTTGATTGTGCAGGCATATTCCCACTCTGCTTCGGTGGGCAGACGTTTGCCACGCCATTTTGCAAAAGCTGAGGCTTCGTAATAGCTGATGTGCTGCACGGGTTCATTATTGTCTGCGATGCGCAAGCCCCGGTAATCGCGGATGTTCCATTCTGCGCTGCCTTCCACGCCTGATTTTTCCCAATACATGGGCGCTTCGACGCTTTCCGCCTTCACCCAGTCCCACGCTGCCGAAAGCCACCATTTGTAATTTGTGTAGCCGCCATCCCGCATAAATTCAAGAAACTCACTATTGGTAATCATGCGCTTTTCGAGAGCAAAATCGTTTACATAAACTTTGTGGCGTGGTGCTTCGTTGTCCCACACAAAAACGTGTTCATCAGCATTTGCACCTAATTCAATAACTCCGCCCGCAAACTCAACCTCGCCTTCTACCGCCTGCTGCGCTTTCGGCATTTCCTGCATCAAAAGCGGCTTGTATTCATCGGCTAGAAGATGCTTGATGTCATAAACCAACAACTCCTGATGCTGCATTTCGTGCTCAAGCCCCAAGCGAAAGAGCCGTGCTGCCTCGTGTGCGTCTGCCAAATGCGGCAATCGTTCCAGCAAAATCTTGCAATGCCCGTCAATGCGTGTGCGGTAAAGTAACGTTTCCTGAACCGTCGGACGCGATACTGCACCACGCTTCTGGCGATTGATACGCGCTCCGAAGCCTTCATAGTACGAATTGAAATAATACAAAAACGCATCGGAGTAAATTTTGTATTCCGGTACGAAGCGCTTCAGGAGCATTTCAAAAAACCACGATGTATGCCCCAAATGCCAGCGCGGCGGACTCATAAAGGGTGCGGTCTGAATGACGTAATCTTCAATCGCAAGCGGCTGGCAGAGTTCTATCGTGGCAATACGCACGGCGCTGAAGTCCTCGCGCAAGCGCTCACGGACTTCTTCGAGCGAAGAAATTGCGGGGGAAGCGTGGTTCAGTGCTCCATTTTGAAGAGATGTTGTTGCTGGCATAACAAGGTATTGAGATTGGACAGGTAGGTGCTTGCGTTGCTTTTTTGTGCTATTTATGTTGTGCTGTTCACTGTACAACGCGCAAGATACAGGATTATTGCGGAATAAACAGAGTTTTGGCTTGATAAAATGTCCGTGTAAAAATTGGTTAGAAGCAACGAAGTGTGTAATTTTAAGCGTTCATTATTCGCATTACTTTTCTACAACAATCTGTCATGGAACTTCTCAATTCATCCGGCGAATTTGGTACGTCCAAGCGCCGTCGAATTTTGTATGGCGTAATTGTGCTCATCAGCGCTATTTATATCGGGCGCTTGGTGCAACTGCAAATTATCGAAGGCGAAGAATACCGCTCCAAATCAGAAATGCAGGCAATCAAGCAAATTGTCCGTGAGCCTGTGCGAGGTGCTATTTACGACCGCACCGGTACGCTCATTGTTCACAATACACCCTCGCAGGCTGTTACCATCACGCCCGCAGAGTTCGACGTGCGTACGCTGCCATTTCTGGCAACGGTCTTGGGTATGGACGAAGACGAACTTCGCACAAAAATTGACCGCTACCGCAAGACCTCGCCAACAATTCCCGTGAAAATTTTCCGCGATGCCGATGCAAAAATTATTGCCGCCATCGAGGAAAACCGCAACGACCTGCCCGGAGTGGCGATACTGTCGGAATCAAAGCGGGTGTATGATTTCAAGGGCGATTCTCCACACCTTTTCGGCTATACCAAAGAGATTGCTGAGCAGCAACTCGCACAGCTTGGCGATTATTACCGTCCCGGCGATGCTATTGGCTATACAGGCATTGAAGCGGGCTACGAGAATTTTATGCGTGGGCGCAAGGGCATTGAGTTTGCGGCAGTGAACGTGCTTGGTCAGCGCGTTTCCAGTTTCAATAACGGTAGAAATGACGTTGCTCCCGAAGATGGCTTTAGCCTCAAACTCGGCATAGATGCTCGCTTACAAGATTATATTGATTCGCTCATCAATCGGCGCGGAGCAGCAGTGGTGATAGAGCCAAAGTCCGGTGAAATTCTCGCACTTGTCAGCAAGCCCGATTACGATTTGCGCAAATTCAGCGGACGCACTCCGAAAGCAATTTATGATTCGATTGCAAACGACCCTGAAACTCCGATGTTCAACCGCGCTACGCAAACTTCGTATCCACCCGGTTCGACGTGGAAAATGCTCATGGCGCTTGCAGGCTTGCAAGAAGGCATTATTGACGAAAATTCGACCTTAACGTGCAATGGCGTTTTCCAGTTTGGCAATAAATCGTTCAAGTGTCACGGCGGTTCGCATGGAGCAATCAATGTTCGTCGTGCTATTCAGGTGTCGTGTAATTCTTTCTTCTACCAACTGAATCTGAAACTCGGCGTGAAGCGCTTTGAGCAATATGGCAAAATGTTCGGCTTCGGCGCAAAAACAAGTGCGGATGTGATAGACGAAGGCGCAGGAAACCTGCCGTCGGCGCAATACATGAACCGCCGATACGGGAAAAACGGCTGGGGAGACGGCGTGCTGGTCAACTGGGGCATCGGGCAGGGCGAGGTCGGGGTAACACCGCTTCAAATGGCAAGTTACACTGCGGCGCTTGCCAATAAAGGTGTGTGGAATCAGCCACACATTGTCCGTTCGCTCATTGACAGACGAACCGGCGCAGAGCAGGTGCTGGGCTACGCTTCCAAGCAGATTCCAATTAAGCAGGAGTATTTTGACATTGTTCACGATGGCATGGAAGCATCGGTCGGACGCGGCGGTACGGGTCTAAATGCGGCAGTGGAAGGTGTGATAGTCTGTGGAAAGACCGGTACTGCACAAAACTCTCAGAATAAAGACCACGCATGGTTCATCTGCTTTGCCCCCAGAGAGAATCCACAAATAGCCATCTGCGTAATGATTGAAAACGCAGGGGCAACCGGTGGTACGATTGCTGCACCGATAGCACAGAAAATCATGGAGCGTTACTTCGCACTCCAAAAACTTGACCGTGAGAAGGCAAAGAAACAGCAGGTATCGGATTCGACGAAGGTGACGAAAGAAATTGCGCAAGCACGGTAAACAACGACTTGATTTTCTCCATTTTTCAGAACGATTTCCCTTTCATGCAAGATTTTGAAACAGAATCTCGACTGGCTTGCGCTTCTGAAGCGCTTCGCGCTCTTTTTCCCCACACCGCTCAAGGAAAAATCTATATAGACCATGCCTCTATTGGACCGCTTTCGGTCAAGGTGCGCGGTGCTATTGATGCGCATTTGCAGAATCGTTCTGAGGGCGATGTGAACACATTTTTTCGTGATATTGAACTTGCTCGTGAGTGCCGAAGCCTTGTCTCGCAGCTTGTCAATGCCGAGTCGCCCGACCGTATTGCGTTTGTGATGAACACGTCCGATGCGCTCAATATCATTCCCGCCGGGCTTTCATGGCAGACAGGCGACCGCATTGTGCTTAATGACCAAGAATTTCCCTCGAATGTGTATCCGTACCTGAATGTACGGCGATTTGGGGTGGAGATTGAGATGATGCCAACGCGCGACGGCGAAGTAACTCCGGAGATGGTAGAAAACGCAATCGTCCGCTCCGGTGGTCGTGTGAAGCTGGTTTCGCTCAGTGCAGTGCAGTTCCTAAGCGGCTACCGTCCCGACTTGGCAACTATCGGCGCAATATGCAGGCGGCACGGTGTGATATTCGTGGTAGATGCCATCCAAGCCGCAGGTGCTGTGCCGATTGATGTACAGGCAATGTGCATTGATGCGCTTGCTTGCGGTGGGCAAAAGTGGCTCATGGCAACGACGGGCATTGCATTCCTCTATCTCACCGAAGAGCTACAAAGCCGTATTGAGCAAGCAACTATGGGGTGGATTTCAGTGGCAAAGCCGTGGGATTTTTTCAAATACGACCAGCCTTTGAACAAAAGCGCCGTGCGCTACGAAAACGGCACACTCAATTTTCCGGGTATTATAGGGCTTGGCGCATCGCTCAAGACCTTGTTGGAAGTTGACCCGCGCCGCACAGAGCAACATTTATCCGTTCTGACAGAATATCTTCTTGCCGAACTTCCTACTCTGGGCGTGTTCGAGGACATAAGCACTTTTTCCGCGGCACAGCGAGCCGGCATTGTGAGCGGGCGCTTACGTGATGCCTCGCGCGGAGAGCGAATGCTGGCAGAGCTGGCAGAGCGCCGCATCACGGTCTCATGGCGCGAAGGGCGCTTGCGTTTTGCGCCGCACTGCCATAATACGATAGACGAAATGCACTCAGTCATCGAATCACTCAGGGAAATTGCGTAGCAGGTCAAATGCACGAATGCGGTGTCATCTTGCCTTAAACCGCATCGAGTCTGCTTCGCGTCAAAGTTGCAATCAATCTCAACTCATTTCTTTTCTTTAATTTTTCATTGCGAAGGGATAGGTCTATGAACCGACGAACTTCTTTTGTGCAACGCCTGAGGCTGCTGTGTGTGGCGCTTTGGGTGGCACTTTTGGGAGGCTCTTTCTCAAATGCCTCTGCGCAAGCACCTGCAACGGCTGCACCCGCACCCGCCAAACCGGAGCTTATTGTTCAGACGGGGCATTTTGGCGATGTGGTCGTTGTCAAATACAGCCCCAATGGTAGCTTTATCGCCAGTGGTAGCGAAGATAACACGGTCAAACTCTGGGATGTTACCACCGGAAAAGTTGTGCGTACACTGGTAGCGCATCGAGGATATATCACGGCGCTTGATTTCAACGCATCAGGCGATATGCTTGTGACAGCATCGAAAGACAATACCATTCGGATATGGGATGTGCGCAAAGGCACGGAAGTACGCTCCCTGCCCGGACATTCATTTTATGCTTCGGCAGTCGCATTCAGCCCCACGAACAACATCATTGCGAGTTGCAGCATTGACAAGACCGTCAAACTCTGGGATATTCGCATTGGGAAAGAAATTCCCATTCCTATCACGGGCTTGACCAAACCCCAAAACACGCTTGCATTCAGCCCCGACGGACAAACGCTTGCTGTGGGGGGCGATGACAACACCATTCGCTTGCTGAATATCCAGCAAAATAGCGTTGTTACGCTTGATGCCGGAGCCGGCATTACCAATCTGGCGTACAGCGCTGACGGCTCATTGCTGATTGCGCAGTGCGATAATCAAGCGGTGAAAATATACGATGCCGCAAAAAAAGCCTTTTTGCGTGAAGTCGTCGGCGTGGCAAAGCAGGCGGCTATTAGCCCCAACGGTCGTATTCTCGCCAGCGTGGACAAATCCTCGCAGGAAGATGATGATATGGACATTCGCCGCACCGTAGCGCTCTGGAATGTTTTCAACGGCAAAAAACTCCGCACCTTTATCGGGAACTCGCCGCGTGTGCTCTGCTTTGCTTTTTCGCCTGACGGCACAAAGCTAACGACGGGCGGCGCAGACCGCGCCATGCGCACCTACGACGTAGCCACAGGGCGCGATGCAAGCGAGTTCAACGGCTACCGCAAAGTTATTAAAGCTGTTGCCTTTGATAAAACGGGTAATCACCTCGCAACAGCGCATTCCGACAAGGATGGCAATAACATTCGCCTTTGGGATTTGGAAAAAGGTACGGAGCCTGCCGACCTCAAAGCACCACTTATTCAAGTAGCAAGTCTGTCCTACACTGCCGATGGCAAGACGCTTGCCGCAGGCGGTACGTCGCTGGACAATAAAAGTATCGTAGTGTGGAATGTGGAAACCAGTAAAATCACGAAGACCATTACCACCGACGACAGTCCAATTCAAGCAGTGGCTATCTCGCCCGATGGCAGCATGATTGCAAGCGGCGCGATTGATTCTGTGGTCAGCCTGTGGAATGTGGCGAGCGGCAAATTGGACAAGAAACTGCGTGGGCACAAAAAAAGTGTCTATTCCGTTGCTTTTAGTCCCGACGGTAAAACACTCGCAACGGCATCATCCGACCGCAGTGTGCGCCTATGGGACGTGGCAAGCGGCAAAGAACTCAAGGCGCTCGTGGGACATACCGAACTTATCAACAGCGTTGCGTTTTCTGCCAACGGGAAGCAGCTTATTTCCGGTAGCGCCGACCGCACGGTGAAAGTATGGGACGTTGTCTCCGGGCAAGCAGTGAAGACCTTTACGGGACATAAAGGCGAAGTCATGGCTGTTTCTCTCAGCAATGACGGTAAGTATGCCGCAAGCGGTGCAACCGACGACGACGTAAAAGTCTGGGATGTGGCGAGCGGCAAAGAAACCAAAACGCTGAAAGGTCATGCAAACTGGGTTCTGGCAACGTCGTTCCATCCCAACAATCGTACTCTTGCCAGCGCCAGCGCTGATGCGAAGGTCATTGTGTGGGATGCCGTGGAAGGCAAAGAAAATGCGACGTTGGTCGGTTTAGACAGAGGTGACTGGGTAGTTGTAACGCCCGATGGACAGTTTGACGGTTCGGAAGACGGCACGAAGCTCCTGCATTGGGTCGTGGACGGTCAGCCGGTACAGTTGGATGCGTTCTTTGAGCGTTTTTATTCGCCAAAACTTCTTTCGCGTATTTTCCCAACGTCGCCCGCAACGCTGGCTTTGAAGGCACAACAAGAAAAAGCTGCCAAAGAAGGTGCCGCAAAAGCCAAACGTGACGCCGAAGCAGAAGCCAAGCGTGAGGCTGCCGAAATTGCCAAACAGCAGATTGCGCTCAAAGCACAGCAAGAGGCTGAAACAAAAGCTCGCGCCGAAGCCGAAGCAAAAGCCAAACGTGATGCCGATGCGCTTGCCAAGCAGCAAGCAGACTTAAAAGCAAAGCAGGAAAGCGAAGCCAAAGCCCGACTTGCGGCAGAAGCAAAAGCCAAGCAAGATGCCGAAGCACTCGCTAAACAGCAAGCCGCAGCCAAAGAGAAAGCAGCTCAGGAGGCGCTCGCCAAGCAGCAAGCAGAGCTAAAGGCAAAACAAGAAGCCGAAACGAAAGAACGTCTTGCGGCAGAAGCAAAAGCCAAACAAGAAGCCGATGCACTCGCCAAGCAGCAAGCAGAATTGAAAGCGAAGCAGGAAAGCGAAGCCAAAGCCCGACTTGCGGCGGAAGCAAAAGCCAAGCAAGAAGCTGAAGCACTCGCGCTCAGGCAAGCAGAACTGAAAAAGCAGCAAGAAGCTGCCGTTGCAGCCGCCTCAGCGGAAATCGCTAATCCCGTTGCCGGTGTGCAAATGGCTCCCGACATTGCACGAGATTTCAAATTGCCGCCTCTGGTGGAAATTCTTGCTCCTCGCCCCGCCGATACGCTTGCATCGCCGCGCGCGAACATAACCGTTGGCGTAAAAGATAGAGGATCCCAGATTGCGGAAATCCGTATTTTCCAAAATGGGAAATTGCTGTTCCCCGAAGAATTCAAGAATTTGCCCTCTGCGCAAGGCTTTACGATTCTGCGCGATTACACGATTATGCTTCTGCCCGGCAAAAATGACCTCAAAGTTATTGCCATCAACACCGACAAGACCGAATCGAACGCGAGTGAAGTAAGCGTCGTGTGCAACATTCCCGTTCAGACGACAAATTTGCACGTTTTTGCTATCGGTGTGAATGATTATCTCAACAAAGAATATAATCTGCCTTATGCTCGCATCGACGCGCAGGACGTTTTGAAAACAATCGTCGGTAATGCTGCGCAAGGCGGCTACGACAAAGTATTCAAGTACGAACTTTACGATGCGGATGCGAAAAAGGAGAAAGTGCAGGAAATCTTCAAAAAAATCACTGCGAGCGCACAACGTCAGGACGTGTTCGTGTTCTTCTACGCCGGGCATGGTAAAGTTGTGGCGGCTGACGAGCAGTCAACGTTCTACCTCGTCATGCAGGATGTGAAAAACGAGCAGGATTTGGAAGCACGTGGGCTATCGGCAAAGGAACTAAGCGTCCTGCTGACGAATGTTCCGGCAGCCCGCCAGCTGGTGCTTTTTGATGCTTGTCAGTCCGGTGCGGCGCTGGATGATTTCATGCAGTCGAAATCCGTCAAAGGCGTGGCGCGTAAGACAGGTAGCGCTGTCATTGCATCGGCATCCTCCGACCAAGCCGCCAATCAGGTAACATCCATTCAGCACGGTGTTTTTTCTTATACGCTCCTCAAAGCGCTCGGCGGCGAGGTGAAGAACGAAAAAGGCAAAGTTACCGTCAATGCGCTGAAAAATTACGTCGAGGAGCAAGTGCCGGAACTAACACGGCAGTTACTCAAAGGCAAGGAGCAAACACCATTTGGGCAGCTTTCGGGTAAAGATTTTGAGATTGTGCCGATAACAAAGAAGTAAACAATCTGGCACTCAAGAAGCACAAATTCTCACAAAAAATGAAAAACCCCGCAATGTTCCGTAACATTGCGGGGTTTTCTTTGCTCTGAAGAGTACGTTGTCAGCGCCTTGTAAAGCGCCCTTTGCTTCTTTATGCTGCCGATGCCATCTCGTGATGACCGACCATGCCTGATGAGGCTTCATGTGCCTT